>Ga0209514_10000740_pt1 | contig 64110 bp, 53 predicted proteins | sample Subgrocontami58m_FD_187452 | JGI IMG/M metagenome (GOLD analysis project Ga0209514, IMG submission 187452) | Subsurface groundwater microbial communities from S. Glens Falls, New York, USA - GMW37 contaminated, 5.8 m (SPAdes) (version 3) | ecosystem: Environmental > Aquatic > Deep subsurface >... | reverse complement strand
AGGCACGATCTGAAGGTGTAGCGGGTGCTCTTTTTCAGGATGGTATGGGACCCGGACATGGTCATGAAGTTGGGCACTTTTAGCTCTTCGGCCACCCCGGCCGTTGCGAGCCCTATGCCGGAGGAGATCATGCCCCCTTCCGCCACTATGCCGTCCACCTCCACCATGCCTCGCAGAGCGGTCATGCCCTCGTCCGGGCTGTTCTTGTCATCGCGCTCTACAATCTCGATCTGCCTCCCCAGCACACCCCCCGCCTGGTTCAGCTCCTGGGCGGCGAACTTCATTCCATCTCGCACTTTGACTCCCCAGGCAGTGAAAGGCCCGCTCAACGAAGTGAGGGCCCCGATCTTGATTGGTCCGCCCTGAGTGCCGGGGCCCGCGGCCGGGACGCAACCGAACAGTAAGGCGACCACCACCACAACCACAGCAGCGAGGACGATCTTCCGTTCCAAAGCTACCTCCTGTCTGCCTATCTTTGCCGATAGGCAAGCCCTCGGGCAAGATGCTTGCCCTTTCTTAGTTCAACGGGCTCCGCCGTGTCTAAGTCTTAACGTAACGGGCCAATTCAAGGGAGAAGCCGGTCCCAGGAAAATAGCGTAACCATAGCAGGCTGACGCCTATTATATCACGGACTCTCTAAAGGTAAATACGTCAAAATCGCGGGAAGATTCTGCCAATAATTGGGCGGTTAGCAACACCGGTGCACGGTTGGCTGGAGAGTTACTGGCTGAGTTGCTGCACGGGGGTTGCCCTACCACACGCCCGTACCCAGCCTGGTTTAGCAGGCTTCGTTAATGTAGCCCATAGCTTTAGCTTAGGGGCGATGCTCCATGCAGCACCCAACTAACGATCAGGAGTATTGACCCATGAGCAACAACCGAGGCCAGCGCCTACTCCCCGTCTTCGGGCTCCGGCTCCAGCTCGGGCTCGCGGGGGCCGAGGGCGATTGCCAGGGCCTCTCCGACGTTACCCACCTGGTGCACGCCGGAGCCCAGGATAGGCTCCCGGGTACGGGGAACAATGAAGGAGGTGAATCCCAGCCGTCTGGCCTCGTCAATGCGACGCTCGAGCTGGCTCACGCCCCTCAGCTCGCTTCCCAGTCCAACCTCTCCAAGGAAGATCGCACCGGGATCGACTGGGGCATTGCGCCGGCTGGAGGCTATCGCCACAGTCAGGGCCAGGTCCGCGGCCGGCTCGTCCACCTGAAGGCCGCCAACCACGTTGACGAATATGTCCTGGTTGTACAGTAGCACGCGTGCCCTGCGGGATAGCACCGCGGAGATCATCAACAACCGGCTGAAATCAACTCCGTTGGCCGTCCGACGGGGAAGTCCGAAGGCCGTGCGGCTGGTCAACGCCTGGATCTCCACCAGCATGGGCCGCGTGCCCTCCATTGCTACGGTCAGCGCTGAGCCAATGGGGTGAGGCGACCGCATCGAGAGGAATGAATCGGTGGGGTCTTGCACCTCCACCATCCCCTTCCCACGCATCTCGAATATGCCCACTTCATTAGTAGAGCCGAAACGGTTCTTGACCGCCCGCAGGATGCGGAAGGACTGGAACCGCTCGCCTTCCAGGTAGAGGACGGTGTCTACCATGTGCTCCAGCACGCGCGGGCCGGCGATGACCCCTTCCTTGGTTACATGGCCGACCAGGAATACCGGCATTGCGCTGCCTTTGGCCAGGTTCATGAGCCTTTGAGTGCATTCCCGGACCTGCGTCAGACTGCCGGCAGCGGAGCCGACACCCGCCAGGGCCACCGACTGGATTGAATCGACGATCAGAAGCCCCGGGCGCATGAGTTCTGTCTGGGCTACGATCTCCTCCATGTTACTCTCAGCAAGGAGATGTATGTCCGGGAGCGTGATCCCCATACGCTCAGCGCGCATGGCTATCTGTGGCAATGACTCCTCGCCGGAAACGTAGAGGACCGATCCCACGGACCCAGCCACGACGTCCGCCAGTTGCAAAAGCAGAGTGGACTTGCCTATACCGGGGTCACCGCCGATCAGCACAAGGGAACCTGGGACAATACCGCCACCCAGGACCCGGTGGAACTCGGATATGGGTACGGGGATGCGATGGAAGTCGGCTTGGGGCACCTGGGGAAGCCGGACGGGAGCCTGGCCGCCGCCCAGACGCGAAAGTGGAGAGCCCGTTCGGGGGCTCTCCACCATTTCTACGAAGGTACTCCAGCCTCCGCAATCAGGGCATCGCCCCAACCACTTTACCGATTCGCTACCGCACTCCTGACATACAAATTTTGTGCGTTTCACTTAGACTCGACTAGGGCTAGAGGGCGCATGACGATCTCGTCTCCCTCCCGCTCGATGCGGACGGTGTCACCAGGCTGGAAGCGACTCTCGAGCAGACCCTCGGAAAGCCGGTCTTCCACAAAGTTCTGGATGACCCGACGCAGCGGCCGGGCGCCGAAGACTACATCGTAACCCTTATCGCATAGGAGGTCTTTGGCCTCCTCGGAGACTTCTAGCTTGATTTCGTGAGCATCCAGCTCCTTCTGGACCTGTACTAGCATCAGGTCCACGATCTCGCGGATATGCTCCCTGCTCAGGGCGTGGAAGACCACAACCCCATCTATACGGTTCAAGAACTCAGGTCGGAAGGTCTTCTTCAGCTCGACCAGGACCTTGTCCTTCATCTTCTCGTAGGATTGCTGAGCGCTCTTGGCCTCATCCAGCTTAACCGAGAAGCCCAGAGAGGTATCCCGCCGGATCAGCTCAGCCCCGACGTTGCTGGTCATAACGATGATAGTGTTGCGGAAGTCTACCTTCCGCCCCTTGGCATCGGTCAAATGACCATCGTCGAGTATCTGAAGGAGCATGTTGAAGACCTCTGGATGGGCCTTCTCGATCTCGTCCAGCAGAATAGCGCTATAGGACTTGCGCCGTACCGCCTCGGTGAGCTGTCCTCCCTGCTCGTAGCCGATATAGCCTGGCGGTGCACCCACCAGACGGGCCACTGCATGACGCTCCATGAATTCGGACATGTCGAGCTTGATCAGGGCCTCTTCGCTGCCGAAGAGGAACTCAGCCAGAGCCTTCACCAGCTCGGTCTTCCCGACACCCGTCGGACCAAGGAAGATGAAGCTTCCGATTGGACGCTTGGGGTTCTTCAGGCCAGCCCTCGCCCGGCGCACTGCCTTGGAGATCGTCGTGATAGCCTCTTGCTGTCCGATGACCCGCTTGTGGAGTGCACCCTCCATCTGTAGCAGGCGAGCGGACTCCTCGCCGGCGATCCTTGTGACGGGAATGCCCGTCCACATGCTGACCACCTCGGCGATGTCCTCATCGGTTACCACCGGCAGCTCACCCTCCTGGTTTGCCTGCCAGCTGCTCTCCATCTTCTCGATCTTCTCTACCAGCTTCAGCTCCCGGTCACGCAGATCGGCAGCATATTCGTACTGCTGGTTAGAGATCGCGGCTTCCTTCTCCCGCCGGATCGTCTCCAGGCCCTTAATGGCGTCCTTCAAAGTTGGGGGCGCCTGGGACCGCTGCAGACGGACACGGGATGATGCCTCATCGATCAGGTCTATGGCCTTGTCCGGCAGAAACCGGTCAGCTATATAGCGGGCGGCAAGCTCCGCGGCTGCCTTGATGGCCTCGTCGGAGATGACCAACCGGTGATGCGACTCGTAACGCTCCTTGATACCGCGCAGTATCTCCATGGTCTGATCGATGCTCGGTTCCTCAACCAGGACCGGCTGGAACCGCCGCTCCAGGGCTGCATCTCGCTCGATGTACTTACGGTACTCATCCAGGGTAGTTGCACCGATGCATTGTAGCTCGCCGCGGGCCAGAGAAGGCTTCAGGATGTTAGCAGCGTCTACCGCACCCTCTGCCGCGCCGGCGCCAACGATAGTATGGAGCTCGTCTATGAACATTATGCAGTTACCGGAGCTTCGAATCTCCTCGATTATCTTCTTGAGGCGTTCCTCGAATTCTCCCCGGTACTTGGTACCGGCCACCAGAAGGCCGATATCCAGGGTAAGCATGCGCTTACCTCGTAGTGTTTCAGGTACATCGCCCTGAATGATGCGCTGCGCCAACCCCTCTACGATAGCCGTCTTACCAACTCCGGGCTCTCCAATAAGAGCCGGGTTGTTCTTAGTCCGGCGGCTTAGGATCTGAATGACCCGCTCAATCTCCTTGGCCCGACCGATCACCGGATCCAGTTTGGATGTCCGGGCGGCGGCCGTCAGGTCTATGCCCAACTGGTCGATTGTAGGGGTCTTAGTGCCAGTCCGCACGTCGGAATGAGGATGAACGCTGCTCTGGCTCAGGATGCGGATCGTCTCTGACCGCACCTTCTCCAGGTTGACGCCAAGGCTCTCCAGGACGCCGGCGGCAATGCCTTCGCCCTCTCGGACCAGGCCGAGAAGCAGGTGCTCGGTTCCAATGTAATGATGACTGAGGCGTCGAGCCTCGTCAACGGCCAGCTCAATGACCTTCTTCGCCCTGGGAGTCAGGCCAATCTCGCCCGTCACCGTGCGGTCGCCCCGCCCGATGATAAACTCCACCGCAGAGCGGACCTTATTCAGTTCAACACCAAGGTTTGCCAGGACTTTAGCGGCGACGCCGTCTCCTTCCCGAACCAGGCCTAAAAGGAGGTGCTCCGTACCAATATAGTTATGGTTGAAGCGTTGTGCCTCTTCCTGGGCCAGAGTCAGGACCTTACGGGCTCGCTCTGTAAATTTATCAAATCTGTCTGCCATATTGCGCCTCCGGACTCCACCAGCGGTTCATACCTATTCTTCCGGTTCGGGCTCCGGCATGGCATTAGCTTTCGCCGTCTTGGCTGGGGATCCCACACTCTCCATCATACCCTGCCAGCGCCCCAAAACCTCTTGGGCCTGCTTTAGACTTAGCCCCAGACGCTGCCGCTGCGGGTCGATGCTAATTATCTTGAGGGTTAGCTCATCGCCCTCCTTGATGACCTCTTTAGGATGAGCAATCCTGCGATCCTCGAGCTCGGAGATGTGAATCAACCCCTCCAGTCCATCGTCCAAACGGGCGAAAGCTCCGAACTTGGTCAGCTTGGTTATGGTAGCCGGGACTAGTTGCCCAACTTGATACTTCTCAAAGATCGTGTCCCAAGGACTTGGCTGCGCCCGACGCAGGCTCAGGGCGATCCTCTTGGTCTCCTGGTCCACGTTCAGGACGTAGGTCTCAACCTCGTCACCGACCTGCAATACATCCTTAGGGTGCTTGACCCTGCCCCATGAGAGCTCCGAGAGGGGAACCAGGCCGTCAGCGCCTCCTAGATCGATAAAGGCGCCAAAGTCGCACAGGCTGCTCACCTTGCCCCGGAGAATCTGCCCGGCCTGTATCTCGTGCACCAGCCGGTCCTTCTGCTGCTTGCGCCAGCTATGCAACGCAAGACGCTCAGATAGGATCAGGCGGTTCTGGCGTCGATTCATTTCGATAATCTTCAGCCAGATGGTCTTACCCGCCATCTCCTGCAGCCGGTCCTCGATGGTGCTCTCAGTCCCAGCCTGAGACAGGCTGGCGATCTGGGAGAGTGGCACGAAGCCACGAACACCTTCGAAACCAACGATAAGGCCGCCCTTGTTATGGCCAATAACCTTACCTTCGAAGATCTCTCCGTCTTTGAAGAGATCACTCAGGTGTTGCCATTCTTTCTCTACAGCGCCCCTGCGGAGAGAGAGCATAACAGATCCGTCCTGGCTGTCTGGGCGCACGACGTATACAGGTATCTCATCCCCCACCGCTATAGAATCCACATATGCCGGGTCCAAGCCCTCCAAATCCGACCCGGGGATAACCCCCTCGTACTTGGAGCCGATGTCTACCAGCATCCCGTCCTTGGACTTGGACACCACTACGCCGTTGACCACTTCTCCACGCCGCGGGGCATGGTAGGACTGGTCCTGCGCGTCCAGATATTCACCCATACTTTCCATTGGCTTTCTAAACCTCAAGAGCCCGATGTTCAAGTTAATTATATATACCGAAGAGCCAAAAAGCAACATAAATGCGCGTCCCGTCACAATGGGCAGCTACGCTTTAATCAAACAGTACGGGCTCCGCTTAAGCTGGCATGAACTTTAGCTCAAAATTGTGCCAATCACGGGTAGCACGGCGCCGGACTCGAACCAGGCGCCTCGTTATATATATTCGCAATCTTGCGCGAAACCTGGAGTACCCATGGCGATCACTCGATCGTCCGATAGTCTGACAGGACCGGGGACTATGGCTTGCCTTCAGTAGCTGCCAGGCCTTTCTTGGCAAGGTCCAGATTCGGGTCCAGCTCGAACGCCTTCTGGAAAGAAGTCCGCGCCTCGGCATACTGTTTAAGATTATAGAGGCTCCAGCCGAGGGCCGCCTGCCTCTCTGCGTCTTTCGGCGCCACGGCGACTGCCTTTGCGAAATAATCAGCGGCGTTCTGGTAGTCCATCTGGATGTAGTAACTCCAGCCCAGATACTCCAGGGGCGGGCCATACTCGGGATCGGCCTGGAGAGCTCTCTGGAACATGTCGATAGCCAGAGGATAGTTCTCCTGATTGTAGTAGACGAGCCCTATGCTGTGATAGCCTCGGGGTTGGTCAGGCTGCAACTCGGACATCTTCTGGAAAGCAGCGATAGCCTCTTCGTCATGGCGCTGGCCACGGAACACCGAGCCGAGGTCCAGATATAGATAGGCCAGGCCGGGCCCAAGCTCAATCGCCCGCTGGTATTCCTTGATCGCCTGATCGTAGGCGCCCTGCTTCTCAAGGACATAGCCAAGGTTCCGGTGAGCCTCGATGCTGGTATCGTCCATGCGCACCGCCTTCTGAGCCGTGCTGAGAGCTTTCTCCCAAAGGACCTTATCGGCATATGCCTCAGCCAGATATGCAGTTGCCGCAACGTTCTGGGGATCTATATCCAGGGCCTTTAGAGCAGTCTCAATAGCCTTGTCGTATTCGTCATTCCAGTCATATGCCTTGGCGAGATTCGCCAGCGCCATGGAGTTGCGGGGGTCGAGCCTTACCGCCCATTCCCCGGCCGAAATAGCCTGGGATGGCTGGTAAAGCAGCGTCAAGACCTTCGTCCACTGGGTGAAGGCATCTACGTTCTGCGGGTCCAATTGGGTAGCCGCCTCGAAAGCCTTCGCGGCATCCTTGAGCTGCCCGGATTTCATCTTCTCTTTGCCAATAGCCAGGTAAGGGGTCTGGGTAGCGGCCGGGCTGGCTACCTGGACCTGCTGGGCCTGCTTCGTCAGCACCGGCAGGCTCATGGCGAAATATACACCGCCGGACACTACTCCCAGCATCACTATCAAGAATATCGGGATAACTATGCGTGACCGCTTTTTCCGCCTGAGCCCCATCCGTCTACCTCCAAAGGAACAAGAAAAGGAGATTCCCTGTCACAAGTCCCGCCTGGCAAAGATTCGCATGGCAATCAAAACGGCCGCAGCAGCATAGACCACGGAATACAATACCATCCAGGTGCTGGGCTCCGTAACGCTGGCAAATGGGCCCGAGAGGTTTAAAGGCAGGTTAGGAGCCAGCAACCGGGACTCCAGGCGCCAGAGCGCATCACTCGGAGCCAGCAGGCTCGTACCGATTCCGATATTCACCATGGTGTCGCTACGAATTAAAGCACCTATCTGCTCTACCATCCCGCCAAAGAAGGCAATCCCGAACAGGCTCAGGAGCAGAAGAGCACTGGGCAAAGTAGATAGGCGGGTCCCGCATAATATCGACAGCGAGAGAAACACCAGGGCTGCCAGAACCATGAGCAGGCTTGGGACATAAGGATTAGGAGGAAAGTAGCCAAAGATGAAAAACGCGACTCCCAGGATCCCCCAGGCCATCCCAAGAATGTATATAGCCAGCAGGGAGGCGAGGCCCAGCCACTTGCCGGCGATTATCTCCCAGCGGGCCATGGGCTTGGTGGCAATCAACTGGATCGTACCCTCATCAACCTCCTGGGACACGGACGAGACTGAAACGGCAATGGCCACCAGGACCCCCAGAAGATGGACCAGGAAGAGACCTAACAGCACTACCACAGGGCTATACATGTCTGCCCTTCCCGGTCCCATGGAGCGCTCCCACTCTTCGTTTATGTAGTGAAACCCCAGGGCATAGAGAGCCAGGAACACCACACCAACGATGGCAGCCATCAGAAAGAAGCGCTTTCTAACGGCCTCTTTGAGAGTGAATCGGGCGACCAGCAGCGCGCTCATGAGTTGCCCTCTATCACCTGGACGAAATAGTCCTCCAGTGAAAAATGCCTGGGTACCAATGCCAGGAGCTGGCCCCCGTGCTGCACTACCGCCTCCGCCAGGCGCGGGATATCCTCCTCGACGCCGAGTCTTACCGTCACCAGGGAATCATCAGTCTTGATTGACTGGGAAATCCGTCCGAGAGCCTCGAGTACCTCAGGCACCGGCTTTAGCAGCTTTATGTCGACCTCGAGGTCCCCGGCAAGCAGATCTCCCAGGGCGCCCTGACGCACTACCTTACCCTGGTTTATGATTGCGACGCGATCACAGACGCGCTCCGCCTCGCTGAGCAGATGAGAGTTCAGGAAGACCGTCGTCCCTCGCTGCTTGAGGTGAACGATAATGTCTCTCACCTGCCGTCTTCCGAGCGGGTCCAGGCCGGAAGTCGGCTCATCCAGAAAGACGACCGGAGGCTCGTTCAGAACAGCCTGGGCGATCCCGGCGCGTTGGAGCATGCCCTTGGAGAAGGTGCTGAGCTTCTGGTTTTCATAGTCAGATAGCCCCACCATCTCCATGACTTCGCTAATCCTCTTCCGCCGGTACTCGGCGTTCATGCAGTAGAGGCGGCCGTGGAAGTCGAGGAACTCACCAGCCCGCAGCCATTCATGGAACCGGAAGTGCTCCGGCAGAAATCCAATGCCCCGCCGCGCCTCCGGCTCACCGAGGGGCCGGCCGAGCAGCTTGCCGGAGCCTCCGGTTGGCACCACCAGGCCCAGCAGCATCTTCAAAGAAGTCGTCTTGCCGGCCCCATTTGGCCCCAGGAAACCAAAGACCTCCCCCCGACCTACAGTCAGGGAGAGGTCATCAACAGCTACTTTCCGGCCGTAGACCTTACGCAGGCCTTGCGTCTCTACGGCTGGCTCATCGTGTTCGCCAGGCATAGGCTAGGGCGCCATGGAATTAGCCGCGGCCAGCAACTGATCGGCAGTCACGGCTCCGAACATTCCGTATACGACGCCATTCTTTTCCCAGAGAACAGCCTGGCTGCTCCCGTCCTTCTCCTGCAATAACAGGCCCTTCATGCCGCCATCCACGGCCGTCTCTTTAGAAGTGACGCCTTCCTTAGGCAGAGGGATAATCGCCGTGCGCTGCCAGTCGTTTATAGATTGCAGTTGGGAGACCAGCTCCGGAGGCAGTCCCGGGAGACCCAGGAGCTGACTGCGGACAGCGTCTACATCCAGTCCCGGCGGGGTCTCAATTACAGGGCTGTGCCCCTGGCTCACCACGAGCGACGGGCCCACTCCCCCGGCAGCCTGATATTCCACCATTACCTGGGAAGGTATAGTTACCTTGACCGTTGCCCCATCCAGTCCGGCAGGCATGTTTGTAAGAGCTATGCCCATGCTCGCCAGGTAATCGCGAGCCTTCTGAAGATCGAAGGTATAGCTGAAGCGCCCTTCTTGCATGACCCCTACCTTGGAAGGAGCACCCATTCCGGCTGGCAAGCTCTTAGGGGCGCGAATGGCGAAGTCCACCATGGACTGGGCCTCCTGAACTGAGGACACAGTAACCGTTTTGGGCATCTGACTAACGGTCAGAGAGCCAAAACCGGTCGGGTCCGGGCTGGCCGATGGCAACTTGGCAGGGTCCACGGTAACCGTGGTGAAGCGCTGCACTCTGAAGATACCAAACGGGTCCTGGGCCGCCGTCCTCAGAGGTGGGATCATGGCGAAGGCGCCAACGAGAAGGGCCACCACAGCCAGAGAGGCCGGTAGCCACCGGGGCATACGCGCGCTGAAAGACATAGTCCACCTCCCGCGGTCCCCACGCGGACCGCCATCAAGATTCTGACATTTATTGTTCATCAAGTCAACTGAAACCCTGGTTTTGCGAACTTGAGATCGCGCTTCCCCACCACGGCAGAAAAGGCCCTGAAACCATGTGGGTGAACGTGCCGGGGCTCGCTCCGCCACGTCCAGCCTGACTCTCAGGAGGTCCCACGCCTGGGGCGATGGACTTGCCTGGGAGGCAGTGGTCTGTAACGACCGGCGCAGTCGCCCCTGGAATGAGGAGATGCGGTCCGATTCCGCCCGGCAGCCATCACACTCGGCCAGGTGCTCCTGGACCCCCGCATACTCCGGCGAGAGAGTCTCACCATCCAGAAACATGAGTAACAGCGTCCGGGCTTCCTTACAATTCATCTCGGCAGCTCCCTTTGCTCATATACATACTGGACCTGACTATTTCCGGATCCCGCCTCAAGCACCTTACGAAGCGTGTTCAGCCCCAGGTTCAGGCGTGATTTCACTGTGCCAACGGGTATTTCAAGGACCTCGGCAATCTCTGCGTGCGATAGGTCCCAGTAGTAACGCAGCACGATAACAGCCCTCAGCTTCTGGCTCAAGGTGTCCAGCGCAAGTTGCATCGCCTCTTCTTCGCCCAGCCGGTCCATCTGCGAGACCGTGCGGTCCGGGAACTGCACGGTCGAGGCGTCGTCTATCGTGAGCGCAGCCAGGCTATGAATTCTACGTCGGTTAAGGCAATGGTTCACGGTGATGCGATGCAGCCAGGTGGTGAAGGCTCCTTTGGAACGGTCAAAAGTACAGAGTGACCGGTACACCTGAAGGAAAACTTCCTGGAGCGCATCCTCCGCGTCTTCAGCATTGCCCAGCATCAGGTAAGCAGTCTTGAAGACCAGGTTCTTATACTGGTCGAAGAGGGCGCCGAAGGCCTGCTGGTCCCCAATCAGGCTGCGGTTTATCAACTCCACCTGCTACTCTCTCCTGGCGTTCAAGCCTATTAAACTATACACCGTTCCGGCACCCAGGGTTCGGTTGCAGAGCGAGAATTGCGGAAACCAGGTAATTCGGCAGCGACAGGTAGCCAACGCTCGCGTTGACTAGAACCTGACGCGCAATAACAGAGAAGAACAGGAGGCACGCGAGAACGCGCCTGCGTGAGACGGTCACGCAGGCGCGTCGAACGAGAACTATATTTGACAGAGAGACGTTGCCTGCTTCCGGGGGTTCCGCCTCTCTAGCGCCGGAGGCTCAGTCCCAATTCACTGTAATTGCGCTTTCAAATAGCTGTTACTGGGCTGAATTGAGAGGTCGGGGCATCAGGTCCGGGCCGTGCCGCCCATCCCCATTTCTCTGGACTTCTCTTGCTCGAAACGGGAGCCGATCTGGGAGGCCATCTGCTGGTCGATGACCTGTCTTGCCTCCCTGAACAGCCTGCCCTCCTCTTCCTGCACGTGGTGCTGAATGGCCTGTTGGAGCACTTCGACCCTGCTTATCAAGACGTTGCTCTGCGAAGCAGCCACCTCGTTGATGAGGCCTCGGGCCTCTTCATGCTCTTTCCTGCTTTCGTTCACAATCTCCCGCGTCTTACTGTTGTCCATGAGGGACGCATAGAGAGTCCGCTCTTCGGCAGCCATATGCGCCTTTAGCATGTGGGCAAGCTGATTCATGAGAGCCATCGGTGATCCCATCCCCGTCGTCTGCTCGCCCCTGCTCGACAGAATCCTCTGGAAAAGCTGCTCAACCTCTCGATGATCCTTCTCCAATAGCTGGAAGATATCGGTGCCTGCCATCTCTTGTCTCCTTTCACGATTGTCCACGGAAGCGCTGGTCATTCATACCTATCTGATACAAACCCGTATATATTTAGCCTACCAGTGCTATTTTGCTTGTTCAACCGTGCGACATTGCAGGACCCTTGCAATGAGGCTCAAACAGGGCGAGGTGCAAAAATGACCCCGCAATACGTATGTGCTAGAATTTCTATTGGAATGGTGAGCGAAAATCTAATGGCCGGCGAACACCTGCGTGAACAACTGAAGATACTGCCCACCCGTCCGGGCGTTTACCTGATGCGGGATAAAGACACCAAGGTCATATATGTTGGAAAGGCATCCAGCCTAAAGGACCGCGTGTCTTCCTATTTCGGCTCACAGGAAGGTCATGCCCCGAAGGTACGAACGATGGTCTCCCATGTCGTTGACATGGAATTCATCGTCACCGATTCAGAGGTGGAGGCCCTCATCCTGGAGAACAACCTCATCAAGAGGTACCGGCCAGTTTTCAACGTTAGACTGCGGGACGACAAGAGCTACCCCTACATCAAGATAGACGTGAAGAGCGAATGGCCCCGGGTCTATATGGTCCGTGGCCAGGAAAGGGATGGCGCCCGCTACTTCGGCCCGTTCACCAGCTCCAGGTCCGTCAGGCAGACGCTGGACCTCCTCAAGCGCATCTTCCCGTACTGCACGTGCGATGTCTGCGTGACAAAGAAGCAAGGGAGGCCATGCCTTGATTACTATATCAACCGCTGCATGGCGCCGTGCCTGGGCAAGGTCAGTCCTGAGGAATACCGCAGAGTGGTGGACCAGGTTATCCTTTTCCTGGAAGGCAAGCAGGAGCGCATTCTGAAGGACCTGCGCCGGGACATGGATCGGGCATCGGAAAGCCTGGAGTTCGAGAGAGCGGCCCTCCTTCGGGACCGGGTACTCGCAGTGGAACAGATAACGGAAAGGCAAAAGATAAACTGGACCGACATGGTGGACCAGGACGTGGTGGCCCTGGCCAGCGAGGATGGCGAAGCCTGCGCTCAGGTCTTCTTCATCCGCAATGGTAAGCTTATCGGCCGGGAGCACTTCCTGGTTGAGGGGGTACAGGGCGAGGAGCCTGATCGGGTGCTCTCCAGCTTCATTGAGCAGTTCTACGATTCCGCCAGCTACGTCCCGCCGGTTATCCTGCTGGCGGAAGACCCCGAGGAAAAGGACGTCCTGGAAGGCTGGCTACGTGAGAAACGGGGTGCCACGGTCGACTTGCGAGTACCGAAGCGCGGTGAGAAGAAGAAGCTGGTCGATATGGTGATCGACAATGCCCGAGAAACGCTCCAACAGCTGCGGGCGAAGTGGCTGGCTGATAGCAACAAGACCATCACCGCCCTCCGGGAATTACAGGAACGGCTCGACTTGCCGACTCTCCCCCAGCGTATAGAGTGCTATGACATATCCAACATCCAGGGCACGTCCGCCGTAGGCAGCATGGTTGTCTTCATTAACGGACAGCCAAAGCGGGCTCACTACCGGCGCTTCCGCATCAAGACCGTGCAAGGAGCTGATGATTATGCCATGCTGCGGGAAGTGCTCAGACGCCGGTTCTACCGGGCTGGCACGCCCCGTGACGGCACACAAGCGGCTGAGGCCTGGACCCACTACCCTGAGCTGTTGATAGTTGACGGCGGAAAGGGCCAGTTGAGCGCAGCCCTGGAGGCGATGGGAGAGACCGGCATGCAGGAGATCCCGGCCATCGGCCTGGCCAAGGAACGTGAGGAAATCTTTATGCCGGGCCTGCCTGACCCGGTCATACTTCCCCCGAATTCTCAGTCCCTGTACCTGGTGCAGAGAATCAGGGACGAGGCCCACCGCTTCGCCCTGGCATATCACGTAAACCTCCGGCAAAAGCATGCCCTGGCCTCTACATTCGACAAGATCCCCGGTGTTGGGCCCAAGCGCAAGAAAGCCCTGGTCCAACGTTTCGGCTCCCTCCAGGCCGTTAAGGACGCTCCCGTGGAAGAAATCGCCGCCGTGCCGGGCATGACCGCAGCGCTCGCCCAGAAACTAAAAGAGCTCCTCTAGAACACCGGCGGACGACCCATGTTTCTGGACCCTCATTCTAGACTCCAGCCCTGCATGGCAAATCCACTCACGGTACTATATTACAGTTAATTACAGTTTTAACTTGACAATAGTTTACGAAATATGCATACTATTATGATACGAGCGAGGTGAATGGCCTGAGTGGTCATAAGCCCGTGAGTTATCGATTACCGGGAATCTTCCGGAGATCGAGAGGAGTTTGGCAATGTTATTGCTACTGTTAGCTATCGTACTCTTCCTTCTGTTCGGTGGCCTGGGAGTACTTTACAGCCCGCTATTCTTCCTGGCCCTCATTCTGGTTGTGCTTCTGGTGGTTGGCGGAAACTACTACGGCCCGCGTTATCACTGGTGGTAGCCTAAACAGGCATCCGATCAAAAACGAAGAGGCCCGCCAATAACGGCGGGCCTCTTCGTTTTTGTATGGTACAATTAGGTCAGCTTCATTCAGGCTGAGAGGCTGATATGTTCTCCTCAAGCATTAGAACACCTCGATAATGGGCTCATCCCGACCGTACCCAAGGCTTTTCCAGCGCGGCCGTATCGGCAGCCTCGCCCTGCGAAACCGTGTCATTATGGGCATCTATCCTACCCATTACGCACACGACAGCATGGTGACGGACCGCATGCTGGCCTTCTACCGTGCCCGTGCCCAAGGAGGAACCGCCCTGATCGTGGTGGAGGGGCCCAGCATAGACTACCCGCACGATTACCGGGGAGGCGCCCAGCTGCGCATAGACCAGGATATCTTCCTGGCCGGGCTCAGAAAGGTAACCAATATTATCCATGCCTACGGAGCCAGGGCCTTCCTCCACCTGAACTACCCGGCGAAGACCGGCCCGCCGGAAGCCAGGATCTCCATATTCGAACAGGCTACGTCCAGCAGACTCCGAAAGCTGGCATCCAGGTTCGGGCAAGCAGCGGCGGTAGCCAGAGATACCGGTTTTGACGGAGTGGAGGTGCAAGCCGGATGGGGCGAGCTGGTCTCCCGTCTGCTCTCTCCACTCTACAACCGCCGGACAGATGAATACGGAGGGCTGCTGCTGGGCCGGGCCAGGTTTCTGCTGGAGATACTGGATGAGATCAGGGCACAGGCCGGCGCAGACCTGCCCGTCCAGGTCAAGCTCAGTGTAGAAGAGTATCTGCCCGGGGGGTTCGGTCTGGAGGAGGCGGAGGCAGTGGCAGTAATGCTGGAGAGGGCCGGAGCCGCGTCCATCCTGGTCAGCGCGGGTACCTCCGATACCCGGCGCTGGGCCGTCCCACCTCAGGCTTTGCCTCCCGCCCCGCTGGCGCCCCTGGCGGCGCGTATAAGGCAGGCGGTGGGCATCCCGGTAATGGCCATCGGCAAGATCAAGAACCCGGACATGGCTGAAAGCATCCTGGAGGCGGGCCAGGCCGACTTTATAGCCCTCACCCGACCATTCATCACCGACCCCGACTGGTGTAAGAACGCCCGGGCCGGCCGGCCGGAGGATATCCGTGGCTGCATATATTGCCTACAAGACTGCTCAGGCGAAGGGGTCCCAGGACTTGGCCGCGCCTGCACGGTCAACCCTTATACGGGGCGCGAGAACCAGATCAGGGTAAGACGGACCCGCAAGCCCAAGCGGGTGGTAGTCGTTGGCGGAGGGCCTGCCGGCATGCAGGCGGCAATTACCGCCGCTGAGCGGGGCCACACCGTGCATATCCTGGAGCAGGCGCCTCGTCTGGGAGGCGTCTTCGCCTACCCCCGGATTGCCGGATACAAGGGCGATGTCACCGAGTTGCCCCGCTACCTGGAGCACCGAGTAAGGCAACTGGGCATCCAGGTCATCCTGGGAGCTAAGTCCTCGGCTTCCAACATCCTGGCTCTGAGACCGGATGCCGTTGTCGTGGCCGCTGGCTCCGGCCACTTCGTCCCTCCCTATCCCGGAATAGAGGGTGAGAACGTTATCTATGCGCGTAGCCTCTGGGCCGGACAGGCCAGCGCCGGACACCGGGTGGCGGTAATCGGCGCCGGATCGGTGGCCTTCGAGGCCGGCGAATGGCTCGCCGGCAGGGGGTCCGAAGTGGCTATACTGACCCGCCACGCGGAGTTCCTGACCGATATCACAGAGATCCCCCGGAAGGAGCTACTCGGCCGGCTGGCCGTCAAGGGAGTCCGGATACTGACCAGGACGGCGATCCAGCGAATCGAGCCTGACCGGCTGGTCTATCTTGACGAGAGCGGTACGGAGCGATCCCTGCCCGTAGACACGGTAGTCGTGGCCGCCGGGGCCCGTCCCAACACCGCCCTGGCCGAAGAGCTACAGGGCAAGGTCCCAGCGGTTTACCTCGCCGGGGACTGCAAACGTCCCGGGACTGGTGGCATGGCCATCAGGTCCGGGCTGGACGTGGGGATGCAAATCTGAGCATTTCTATTTGGATCAAGTTCGGACGCTCGGGTAGCGCAGGCGCTGTGCCTGCGCTACCCGTTCAATGTCAACTCGAGTCCTAGCCGTTCTTGATTAGCCTGACGACCTCGTTGGTCAGGCGGAAGGAGTTCCGCACCTTGCTCAGGTCGGCGAATGGGGTGGTGTTGACCAGGAGGACGTGCTCCAGGCCCTGATCGACATAAGACTTGATCTCTTCGGCTATGTCCTCGGCAGTGCCATGGGAGATTGTATGCTCCGCTACTTCACTGGGCACCTTGTCCAGCGCGTCGAGGACCTCCTGCCGGCCGTACTTGGCGGGGATATAGTCAGTCAACGGATAGAAACTATCGCCGAATGGGTGCTTGACCCCGAAGCGCTCGAAGGTGGAAGGAGGCTCGATCAGTGCATAGGCCTTGGCCAGGGGCGCATTGACCATGCGGTGCGCCTCCTCGTGAGTATCGGCGATGACATACTGGATGAACATACCCGCAGTTATCTTGGACGGATCACGCCCCGCGGCCTGGGCCGACTTGCGAATCGTTGCCAGTTTCTCGCCGTAGGTCTTGACCTCTTGTTTCATCGGCATCCAGCCGTCAGCCAGCCGTCCGGCCATATCCAGCATCTTGGGCCCCAGGGCTGCCACCCAGATGGGCGGGTACTTCTCCTCATAAGGACGCATGCCCAGGACAGCGCCCCTCAGCTTGAAGAACTTGCCATCATAGTCCACCGGCTCGTCGTTCTCCCACAGGAGGCGAATGATCTTGATCACCTCCTCCAGGTGGGAGGCAGGCTGCTTGTAGGGGATCCCATAGGGCTCGGTGTTCTCGACCTCTCCGGCCCCAATGCCCAGGATAGCCCTCCCCTTGCTGATGTGGCCGAGAGTGAGCCACGATTGGGCCAACAGCGCAGGATGGCGGCGGAAGCAATCGGTGACCGAAGTGCCCAGCTGCACGTTTTGTGTAACCATCGCGGTGGCCGCCATTGCCGCCACAACATCAAAGTACACGTCCGGGCTCTTCTGTACCCTCGCCAGATCGGCAATGTCCGGCTTCCAGATACTCTGGGGATGCCATCCCATCCAGTGGTCCGGCCACCAGAGGGAATCGAAGCCCCATTCCTCACTGAGTTTGGCTCCCTTGATTGCGGTGTCAAAAGGCGGGAGAACACCTCCCAGTGTACCTACCTTGAGCTCGGAAAGCTTCATAGCTCCTCCTCATTAATATCAGACAACAAGAAACAGGGGAGATTGGGGATCTTGTTCCCTATTCCTCGTTTCTTGTTCCTACCTGAAAAGGTCCTCTTCTTTGGGGCGCAGGAGATCTTTAGCGGAGCCTCCGCCCGACAGGCGGGGAGCGCCTCGGACCAGGACAACCGGTGTGCCCTCGTCAGCCTCCCCCATGGCCAGCAGTGCAGCCGAAGCCATCAGGTCAGCCAGAGCTACCTCCGTGGACGCCAGCTTCCTCCCGAAGAGGTCTGCCTGGCCGCGCCGGTCCCACAGGGGGGTCAGTCCGGATACTCCGATGGCCACGCCGACACAACCACGGCGGAAAGGGCGCCCATGGCTATCGCTAATGATTATGCCGGCATCTTTCCCCGACAGCTCGCCGAGCCTCCGGCGGATGCCCTCCGCAGAAGCATCAGAGTCCTCAGGCAACAGGCTTACCCTGGGTCCGTCCTGCTGCGAGACGTTGGACCGGTCCACTCCCCCATTGGCGCAGATCAGTCCCTGCCGGTTCTCTACTATAAGCCGGTCCGTAGACGCCCGCAATACCTCGCGGGACTCTCTGAGTATTATCTCCATCAGCCGGGGGTCCTTGCCAACCACGTCCGCCATCCGCAAGGCCTCGGAAGAAGGCACTACACTATCGATAGCGATGATTACGTTCTCCGCCTTGGACACCACTTTCTGCGCCACAACGAGAACATCATCATCCTGCAGCGACAGCCCAGATTCGTTCAGGCTCTTCCAGATGATCTCTGCCAGGTTATCACCTGCCTTTATCTCCGGTATTCCCGGCAGCGCGGTTATGTCAAGGTGCCTCAATACCGGGCTCCTTGAAGGCGAGCCTCAGACCGAAAGACCTGCAAGTCCTCCTCGGTATCCAGGTCGAGCTCCATAGTAGGTGAGCGGTAGACGGCCAGCGCAATCGCTCTCTGAAAAGCGAGCTTTTGGTGGGCCGTGAAGCTTCCCGGTCCGAATGCAAACGGGATGATTCCCGGTGGACGCATGAAAAGGGCATTGGTCCCTTCATTGCGACGGCATGGAGCCAGGACAACCGAAGTGGTGCTCAGGCCCAGGTCCAGCAGGGCTCTGATGTCCCCAGGCGTTATCAGTGGCAGGTCAGCATGCAGGACCAGTAGACTCCGGGCGCCTTTCCCCGCACACCAGTGAGCCGCACCTTCCAGACACGGATTGAGCCCATTCCACCGGTCCTCCAGCGTCTGTACACCTGAGCTTACGGCCAGGCCGAGTGCCCGGGAGTCCCGGCTAACCACCAGCGCGGCCACCTCCTCCACGTCAGACACCGCTGCCAGCACCCGACCGAGCATCTTCAGGGAAAGAGAGACCCGCTCAGAGAGCGACACGGCTGGACCAAGCCGGCTCTTAGCCTTATCCAGGTGCTTCACAGGGATAATAGCCCAGCAAAGGCTCATAAGTTCTGCCCTGAAGGATTGAACTTGAGCACCCGGCGGGCCAGCGCCTCCCTTGACGACGGCCCGGACATTATCGTATTGGTGACTAGGGTGGAAACCCCCAGACCCTCCACTTCCGATGCCTCTGCTATGTCAGAACGGTCAATTACCAGACCGTCCAGGAAATCAGAATAGAAGCGAGCGATCGTGTCTTGAGTAGTCGGATAGCCCAGGTCTGCTAACAGCCTGTCCAGGGGTCCCCGCAGGGCCTTTCCCCCAACAAGGGGACTCACTGCGACGATGGGGCAGGAGACAGAGCGGAGAATCTCCCTCAGGCCAGGCACGGCGAGAATAGGAGCTACGCTCAGAACCGGATTGGAAGGGCAGAGAACTATGCGTCTGGCCGAATGAAGCGCCCGCACTACCTCTGCTGTCAAACAGGCGCGCTCTATTCCATCGTAGCGAAGGCCCAGCGCCTTGACCCGTCCGCCGCGTTGCACAAAGTACTCCTGGAACGCTAACGTGCCTTCCGGTGTATCAACACGCGTTGCCACGGGCTCATTGCACATAGGCAACAGTGTCGCTTCGATCCCCAGCCGGAGGCAAAGCTCCCGGGTAACATCTGTAAGGCTCATCCCTTCAGCCAGAAGCTTGCTCCGGAGAAGGTCCGTCGCCAGGTCACGGTCACCGACGCGGAACCAGGCCGGTTCTCCGTACCGGCCAAGCATATCCAGGGCACGAAACGAGTCTCCCTTTACACCCCAGCCCGTCTTACGATTAGACAGACCGGAAAGCGTGTACATCACGGTGTCGAGGTCCGGGCAGACGCGCAGCCCGTAGAAACTGAGGTCGTCCGCAGTGTTCACAATGACCGTGAGAAGGCCCGGGGGCAGGGCGCGACAAAGCCCCTCAGCCAGCTTCGCTCCACCAAAACCTCCCGCCAGCGCTACGATCATCTAGATCAGGCAGAGCGCCTGTGTGGCGCTGTCAAAGAACAGCCTCATGATGGCCACATTAACGGTTGCGGCGCCTTTCTCGTAATTGGATTGCCGGAGTCTTCCATAGCGTCTCGGGGCCGCCGGGCTGGCAAACGACAGCATGCATTACGCCCCGTATGTAAGTGCGGTCACGAAGATTCTATGATAAGTCCCTTGCGTAGTCAAACCCTGCACGGGGGTAGGTACCCGCCGAAGTCTTAGATGACGGACACCCCGCGGCACGCGCCTTGAAGCGTAATTGCCGTCACATGTGCTAGAATACGCGCGTTTGGGATACTGGCAGCGCGCCCGGTCGCTCCTGCCCTGGGTTCCGGATCATGAGGACATGATGATCGATGAGTGATACGTCTCTGGTATACGTGCTTTTCGCCTACGGACTGGCCCTTTTCGCCATGTCGCTGGCGATTACTCTAGAGATACGTCGTGACAGTGTCTTGCCCCTGGCTAAGGCACTCCCCTGGTTGGCCGGATTCGGGATGGTCCACAGCGGCGTGGAATGGGTGGAAATGTTCCATATTATGCATCGGGGTAGCCTGGATTTGCGCGCCGAGGACTTCTCCGGGTTCTTGATCCTGTTGCTGCTAGTCGTTTCCGGGCTCTTCCTGACCCAATTCGCGGTCTCTCTTATGGCTTCCAGCATCTCGTGGGCGAAATGGGTGCGCTGGCTACCTATCGGCTTGCTGTTGGTATGGCTGGCACTGTGGCTATCGCCCATTTCGTCTCTCCCAGGCGACAATTCGATCAGGGTAGGCATCATCACCGCCCGGTACATCTTCTATTTGCCCGGCTCAATCCTGGCCGGACTCGCTCTATTGAGCCAAAGGCCAGCCTTCAAGGCTGCGGGGCTGCCGCAGGTCGCTCATGCCTGTACCTGGGGGGCAGCCGCGTTTGTCTTTAAGGGTCTTATAGGGGGCCTGGTCGTTCCACCGGCGTCTTTCTTTCCAGCGTCGGTATCGAACTATGGCTCCTTTATTGCGCTCACGGGATTCCGGGTTGAGGTCTTTCGCGCTATAGCTGCTATTGGGATAACCTATTTCGTCGTGCGGGTATTGAGGTTGTTCGAAACACAGAGGCAGCAGGAGCTCGCGCATGTCACACACCAGATCAAGAGGCTATCAGTCCAGGCGCTCAGTGCTCAGGAAGAGGAGAGAAAACGCATTGCGCGAGAGCTGCATGACGATACCGCCCAGTTGCTCAGCTCGCTCCTGCTCAAGCTGAAGCTACTCGAGCGTGCCAAGACGGTGCCAGAGACGAAGTCGAGAATGGACGATATTATCAATGTTACCGAGCAGGCCACCGAAGGCGTTCGCCGGATGGCGTTCGAGTTGCGTCCTGCTGCTCTTGAGGACCTCGGACTGCCTGAAGCAATCCACTGGTTTGCCAAGGAGCTGGCAGCACAGCGCGGGCTATTGGTCGAAATGAACAGCTCTGGTTTCCCTGGACGGCTTCCCGACGAAATGGAACTGGCGCTATATCGAGTGGCGCAAGAGGCACTGATTAACGTTGCAAAGCACTCCGGCGCCCATCGGGCGCGGGTTACGTTATCCCAGACTAACGGTAACGTACGACTCTGTATAGAGGACAGCGGCCGTGGATTTGACGTCAAAGCAGTTACAGGCTCTCGCGACCATGGACTCGGCCTTTTTGGCATGAGCGAGCGCGTCTCACTGCTTGGAGGCACCTTTCAGATCAATTCCCAGCCTGGATCAGGCACCACAATCACTCTAGAGGTTCCGGTTGGTGGGGAGGTAGTGGCAAGATGAAGACCAGAGTGTTGCTTGCGGATGATCATCCTATTCTGAGGCTTGGTGTGCGGGATTTGCTCACCGCCGAGCCGGACATAGAGGTAGTAGCCGAAGCCGGCGATGGCCTGGAGGCCCTGCGCCTAGCCCAGGAGCATTGCCCTGACGTCATTGTTCTCGATATAGCCATGCCGGGCCTCAACGGCCTGGAAGTAACCCGCCGGATTAAGGCGCTCGGCTTGCCCTGCAGTGTTCTTATCTTCACCGTTCACGCTCACGACCAATACCTTTTCCACGTGCTCCAGGCCGGAGGAATGGGGTATGTACTTAAGTCCGGCGCATACGAGGAACTGGTGGAGGCAGTGCGCACCGTGGCCCGCGGCGACGCCTACCTGCGTCCTGATGCGGCACGGCAACTGGTCGCAGATTACCTTGAGCGAGCAACATCCGGCCCAGCCCAAGACAGCTACGAGGCTCTAAGTGAGCGAGAACGGGAAGTACTTCTCCTCACCGCTCAGGGCTACACCAGTCAGGACATCGGCGAGCAGTTGTCTCTGAGTTCCAACACCGTCCAGACGTACCGCCGGCGTTTGACGGAGAAGCTCGGCCTCCAGAACCGGGCCGAGCTGGTCCAGTATGCCCTCCGCAAAGGTTTGCTCCGAACCCAAGAGTAGAGGAGCCTCCCCTGACACATACCCTTTTCGGCCATTTCCTAGACCCAAGTCACAAAAACCGTGACACAACAATCATGGTTTATCGTGATAGCGCCCCCTTGTGAGTTGCGTATAATCAGTCTTGCTAGCTCAGAACACACTTGCTGTTCCGCAGGAAAGGAGACCAAACAAGTCCATGAAGGACAAGCGACTCACTCTGGCAATAGTAGTGGCGGTCGGCGTCTTGCTGCTTCTGGCAGCCTGTGCAGCTCCGCAAGCCGTAGCGCCCACCCCTACCAAGGCCCCCGCTGCTACCCCCGCGGCCGCAAAGCCGACTACGCCCCCGGCCACACCAGCGGCCAAGCCAACCACGGCCCCAGCAGCCGCGGCTACGACGCAGCCCGCTGGTGGACCTCCACCCGTCACAGCTTCGCATCAACCTATCGCTCAGAGATCAGATTGCCTGGCGTGCCATAAGCAGGGAGGCTTCATGCCAGCGCCAACCAGTCATGTAGGGAGAACCGGAGATAGCTGCACCGGTTGCCACCAGGCCGCGCCTGCCGGGACGCCTCCCGTGTTGAGCCTTGCCTCTGCCAAAGCCGATACAGCTCCGACTGTGGATGGCACGGCCGAGGATGCCTGGAACAAGGCCAAGCCGGTCACTATTCGCCTTAACGGCGGGATCAACAAGGGTGAGACCGATGCGGTAATGAAGTCCGTTTATACACAGGATTCGGTCTACTTCCTCCTCCAGTACAAGGACCCGAATCAGAGCGCCCAGCGACAGCCATGGCAAAAGCAACAGGATGGGACCTGGAAGAAGCTGCCACCGAACCCCTACTACGAGGACAAATTCGCCTTCATCTGGAATATCGGGGACAGCATCAAAGGCTTTAATCAGCAGGGTTGTGCTGTTGCCTGCCATGCCACGACAGCGGGACGGGACCGGCCCCTCAAGTACACCAACGCCGATGGCGAGCTAGGTGACACCTGGCATGTCAAGTCAGTACGCACATTGCCGGTCGGCCAGATCGACGATCAGTACCTCGACAACGATACCAAGGCCGCAGAGGCCGGCAGGAAGAGCGATGCCAAGACCGCCGGTGGCTACACGGACAATGTGAAGGAAGGTCAGAATACGCCACCCTTTGCGCTTCCCAACAACAAGCCCGCACCGCCTTATTGGATCATGGACTCAGAAAAGGTAGCCTTCGACGACACCAAGTATAAGGCCGGTGATGAGGTCCCGGGGATTATCATAGCTCCATTCACTGGTGACCGCGGCGATCTATCCGCCAAGGGCGTCTGGAAAGACGGCGCCTGGACCATCGAATGGGGACGCAAGCTCACGACCGGCAGCAAGACCGACGTGCAGTTTGATGACCTGAAGAAGTCATACTACTTCGGCGCCGCCAATTTCGATAACGCTCAGATTGGCCACGCCGTACAGTACGGTGTGACAAAGTTCACCTTCGAATAGGATCTGCTCACCGCTGGGGGCGTTCCGATCGGAACGCCCCCAGCGGGCCCTCCTCAGTTCCACTCCCCACATTTTGTTTCTCTTTTCGTAATCTAACTGGTGTATCCTTAACCCGTTAGGAACATCATGAGGCCGCGGATGTGACGTGTGGCTGCAGTATATTCCCTCAGCGTGGACCAGCTCTACAAGGCCCTTAACACTACCGCCCGAGGCCTGACGGAAGAAGAGGCCCGTCACCTTCTCGAGCGCTTTGGGCCGAACGAGATCAAAGAGAGCCGGAAGACACCTCCGGTATTGCGCTTCCTGGCAAACTTCTACCAGGTCTTCGCTCTATTGCTCTGGGCCAGTTCCGCTCTGGCCTTCATATCCGGATCGGTCGCGCTGGCATGGACCATCGTCGCCGTTATCGTCCTGAACGCCGTGTTCTCCTTTGTTCAGGAATACCAGGCAGAGAAGGCAGTGGAGGCGCTCAAGAGGCTTCTGCCCGTCAGGGCGGGCGTTTATCGGGACGGGAGCATCAAGGGAGTGCTGGCCAGGGAACTCGTCCCCGGAGACATCATAATCATGGAAGCCGGCGACCACATCTCTGCCGATGCCCGCCTCATAGAAGCAACAGAGCTCAGAACAGACAACTCATCCCTCACCGGCGAGTCGGAGCCGGTCCGCAGGACCGCTGACCCGATTCCCGAGCATCCCGTCCCACTGATCGAGGTTCCTAACCTGGTCTTTGCCGGCACCTCGGTCGCCTTCGGCTCTGGACGGGCAGTTGTCTTTGCCACTGGCATGGAGACCCAGTTCGGCAAGATCGCCCGGCTAACCCAGGCGGTAAGACTCGAGGAGAGCCCCTTGCAGATCGAGGTAAGGAAGATTGCCATGGTCATCGCCGCTGTAGCCCTGGCCGCAGGGGTAGTCTTGTTCGTTGCCGGCACCGCCATGGCCGAGCTGTCCGTCTCTGACGCCATGCTCTTCACTATAGGCATGATCACAGCAAACGTTCCTGAGGGCCTCCTGCCGACGCTTACGCTGGCGCTTGCCGTGGGCGTCAGCAACCTCGCCAGGCGCAACGCCATTGTCGAAAGACTGTCCGCGGTGGAGACTATGGGCTCTGTTACTGTGATATGCACGGATAAGACCGGCACACTAACGCAAAACGAGATGACAGTCAGGGAAGGCTGGATGAGCCGCAAGACAGTGAACGTGAGCGGCGCCGGCTATGACCCGAGCGGTGGTTATTCATCCGACCACACCCCACTGTCAGCCGGGGACCTGGATGGGTTGCGCCTGCTCTTTCGTGCTGCCAGCTTCTGCAATAACGCTCGCCTTATACCCCCAGGCTCACCGCAAGAGAAGTGGAGAATAGTCGGTGACCCCACCGAGGCAGCCCTCCTAGTAGCAGCCAAGAAAGCGAGCATGGACTACGAGACAGAACTGGTATCCGCACCCCGGTTCTATGAACTGCCCTTCGAATCACGGCGCAAGCGAATGACGACCATCCATGAAGAGGACGGACGGCTGGTAGCCTACGTCAAGGGCGCTCCGAAGGAGGTTATCGGCATCTGCGACCGGATCTGGCTCGAAGGGCAGGTCCATCCTCTTACCGAGGAGATGAGGCGGATCGTGACGGAGCAGAACGATGATTTCGCCCTGCGCGCCCTCCGTGTGCTAGCGGTCGCTTACCGGCCCCTGCCATCGCAAATTGACTACCGCTCTGTGGACCAGGTTGAGCAAGGCCTGGTCTTCATCGGGCTTCTGGGTATGATGGACCCACCAAGGCCTGAGGTTTCCGAGGCCATAAGGCACTGCTACCGCGCCGGCATCAGAGTCTTCATGGTTACCGGCGACTACGGCCTGACTGCCAGGACCATCGCGACGAAGATTGGAATGGTCCGGCCAGAGGCAACTCGCATCGTGAGCGGTGTGGAACTGGACCAGATGTCTGCTGAGACTCTCAGGGAGCTTCTTCATGGACGTGACCTCATCTTCGCGCGCACTGCGCCGGAGCACAAGCTCCGCATTGCTACAGAACTGAAGAACCTCGGTGAGACTGTAGCAATGACTGGAGACGGCGTCAATGATGCCCCGGCCCTGAAGAGGGCTGATATTGGCATCGCCATGGGTAGCGGGACCGATGTTGCGAAGGAGGCCGCTCAGATGGTCCTGGCAGATGACGACTTCGCAACAATAGAAAAGGCCATCGAGGAGGGCCGCCGGGTATACGACAATATCCGCAAGTTCCTGGTCTACATCTTCGCCCACCTGGGTCCTGAAGCCGTGCCCTTCATGGCATTCGCTCTCTTACCCATCCCCCTGGCGATTACACCGATGCAGATTCTAGCCATAGACATTGGCACGGAGACGCTTCCCGCCCTTGCCCTGGGGATAGAGCCGGCTGAGCCTGGCATTATGAGTCGTCCGCCACGTCCCAAGAGAGAGCATCTGCTTACTGGACCGCTCCTACTACGCGCCTATCTCTTCTTCGGGATCATCGAAGCGTTCTTCGTCATGGCAGGGTTTCTCTGGACGCTTTACCGGGGGGGCTGGACCTGGGGCATGGCCCTCAGCCCCGGAGACCCGCTATACCTGAAGGCCAGCACGATGGGATTCTTGGGCATCGTTATGACACAGGTGGGAACGGTCTTCGCCTGCCGCACCAACAGGGTCTCGGTTTTTCAGGTAGGCCTATTCAGCAACCGGTGGGTGCTGTGGGGAGTAGGCTTCGAGATTGCACTGACTATTGCTCTGCTCTATGTGCCGCCCCTGGCCTTGTTTTTTGGCATGTACCCACTGGGATTCGAAGAGTGGGCCATCGCGGCCCTCTTTGGGCCGCTAGTCTTTCTGGCAGACGAATTGAGGAAGTGGATTGTACGCCACCGCGAGAAGGATACCATAGGGAGGTGACGCCAATGCGGGTAGTCATCGTTGGATGTGGACGCGTAGGGGCAAGTCTGGCGACCGTCTTATCAGCAGACGGACACGAGGTAGCGATAATCGATCGCCACGCAGTAGCCTTCAAGAAGCTGGGGAAGACCTTCAGGGGGCTGGCTATAGAGGGCAATGCCTTCGATAGGGAGATTCTCGGCAGGGCAGGCATCGAGACAGCCGACGCTTTTGCCAGCGTAACTGCCGGCGACAACACCAACTACGTGCTGGCGGCTATGGCCAGGAACCGGTTCAAGGTACCGAGAGTAGTGACACGGATCTATGACCCGCTCAGAGCGGAGATCTACCGCCGCTTCGGCGTACAGACGATATCATCCACGGTCTGGGGAGCCAATCGGATCCGCGAGCTCCTTACCTATACGGACCTTACCAGTGTGCTCACCGTGGGCAACGGTGAGGTAGAGATAGTCGAGATCGAAGTAAACCCCCTCCTGGCAGGCCATCAGGTGAGAGACCTGGCCATACCTGGCGAAGCCCAAGTGGTTGCGGTAGTTCGAGACGGGGCAGCCTTCATTCCTGGCCCTGTAACAATACTCTCGAGGGGCGATCACGTCCTGGTAGCAGCCCTGTCCTCAGCAATGCCCAAGGTGGAGCGGATGCTATCAATTTAAGGCGTATCTTCACAGGAAGGTGAGCAGATGTATGTAATAATCATCGGCGCCGGGCTGGTTGGACGCCACCTGGCGGACACTCTGATACGCGACCACGAAAAGGTGGCCTTGATCGAGAAGAACCCCATGGTAGCCGGGCTAGCCTCGAAAGAGCCTGGGATTAGGATGATAGAGGGAGATGGGAACGACCCCAAGGTCCTTGAAGAAGCAGGAGCCAGGACCGCCGACGTTCTGGTTGCCGTGACCGGAGAAGATGAGGACAACCTCGCCGCCTGCACACTGGCGAAATTTGAGTTCGCCATCGGCCGGGTATTAGCTCGCGTCAACAACCCCACAAATGAATGGATGTTCGGCAAGGACATGGGCGTGGACATTGCAGTCAGCCAGGCCGGACTGATGTCGGAGCTGCTAAAAGAAGAGGCAACGCTGGGCGACCTGGTTACGCTGCTCAGGTTGCGAGAAGGAGAGGTCGCCCTGGTCGAGAAGCCGGTCCCGGCCGGTTCGAGGGCTATCGGCCTGCAAGTAAGGGAGCTCAGCCTGCCCGAGGATGCCGTTTGCGTGGCAATATTGCGGGAACGGCGAGTCCTCTTCCCCAGGGCAGACCTGGCGCTTCAACCCGACGACCGGGTTGTTGTTCTGACTACCACCGAGGGAGAACAGAAGGTAGCAGAGGCGCTGGCGTAGTCTTCCTAAGGCGCCCCCTCTAGCTGAACCTTCCCGAGAAGTATCCGGTCCTCGCCGCTCGGTAACTTGAGGCGGGCGCCTGATGCCGGTTCATACATCCCGATCTCAAAAACATACTCTCCTGGAGGTGCATCGGGCTTGACAGTAAGCTGGTGCGGATCGGTGATAACTTCTCCCGGAACCCAGCCGGACGTAGGCCGTGTTCCGCCGGCCGGCTCTCCATCATGCTGGGCCCAGACGCGGTTCTGGCTGTCAAGAAGGTGCGTAAAAACGGCGTAGTTGGGCAGGCCGCCGGTCCGGTCCTTCCAGTACAGGGTTAGTCCGATCTTGCCGCCCGGACGGACCACTCCCTCCAGCGCATACCCCAGAAAGTCGATCTTCCCGTTCAGCTCAGCTTCAATTGGATTCTGAATTGACGGCAGCACAAAGCTACGAGCCTTCTCTTTGACTAGCAACTGGCCTAGATCGGCCGGTTGCAGCCCGTTTCCATCCAGCGATACCAGAATTCTGTTCCTGCCCGGAGATGTAGCGCCACCCACTTGCAGGAGGTGGACATCCCGGATGATCTCATCCTGGCGCCATTCAAGCGTCGAGTATTCGCCATGGTGAGGCTTCTCGGAGATTACTTGAACGGTATTACCGCGGTCGTCAACCAGCTTGATCGACACGTTGTAATCCACTGTTGGTTGAGCCTGAGCCTGCCAGTAGAGCACCAGGCTCAGATTCCCTCCCTGATCGATCTCTGCAGCGCTCACATCATAGCCCAGCAAATGCACCCCCGGAGCCAGGTCCCGGCCGGCAGCGTGGGAAGGGCTGACAGCGGAAGCGGCATAAGGGAGCTGGCCCCTTTCCACCTTGATCTCCCCCAGCCTCAAGGTGGTGCCCACGGGAGTTGATTGAGCATCAAGGACATTGAGAGGCTCCAGGCCGGTAGGAGAATAGGCGACAACGTTCAGAGTGTACTTCCCTGGGGGCATCCCTAATGGTATCTTCAGTTGCAGCCGCGCCTCCACCGTTTCTCCAACGCGCCAGCGGGACATGGAATAGCTGGTCGGGGGCCGGTCCTCTTGTGCCCACTTGTAGCCACGATTGTCCGTGAGGAAGATTGACATCTTGTAGTCGCGGTCCAGCTTCTCGGACGGCTTCATCAGTAACGAGACATCTACCGTCCGGCCGGCTACCGGTGTTTCGCGGCTCAGCGAGTAGCCCACAACGGATATGCCCTTGTCGAATTTTTGCGTTACCGGATGCTGAACGCCCATTCCGAAGCGAACGTCCGGGTCCAGTTTGAACAGCGTGTAGTAGAGTCCCCTTATCTGCCCATCTTCGAGAGTGACAGCGCGTTCCTGCAATTGGTGAAAGATAAAATCGTCCGGATCGAGACCGTTAAAGGCCCACCGCAGCATCCACACCCGTGACTTGCCCTGGGTAAAGCGATTCAGCTCATCAACTACATGCTGCTGGTTTATGGGATACTGCACGGGCAGGAAAATTCGCGGCGAGTTTCCCCTGTAATAATAATCGAAGACCAGCCCATTTATGATCACCATTCCGTCATCGGGAGCAGCCTTGCTCTCCATAAGCTTCGCAAGAGCCCGATAGTCGTCCTTGGCGTAGGCGTCATTGAAGTAGTTATTGGCGAGCGAGAAGCCGGAGGTCAATACCAGCGAGGCCAGCACGGCTACAAAGACGGGCTTCCACCGCGCCCTCAATGCTAACAGACCAATCGACACCAGCAAATACAAGGCCGGTGCAACGAAGATCAGGTAGCGGCCGGCTCCAAACACGGGCTTATTGAACGAAACGAGGTAGGTTATGGCAATTGGCTGAAAGAGGTAAAGACCTAAGAGTAGCAGCAAGAGCCTGGCTCCTCTTCTGTGGACCAACACGATAACCCCAACCAGCAGGGCGATGAAGAAACCTGATGCCAGCACCGAGTAGAAGCTCAAATCCCGGTAGTTACCCAGGCTCAAGTTGACCATCGTCTCCTGGAACATTTGAAGAAAGGGAATGAAGCGACGCCAATCTTCATCGTTAGTTACATACGTGCGCAGCATTACGGGAACCCACGGTGCGAACAGGCACAACACCATCACCTGGGACAGACACCACTTCAGCAAGAAGGATCTCTGTTTGAACCGCGTGCAGAACACGGCCGTATTCTGGAAGACCAGGACCAGCGCACCGAAGTAATGAGCATAAAGTAGGCCGGCCGAGCTGAGAACCAGCGCGCCCCAATAGAACCGGCCTCTCCGGCCGCCGGACCTGTCTACAGTTCCGAGTGCGCCGAAGCCGGCCACCTTGAACATTGCATAGATAGACAGGAGGCTGAAGAAGCTCATCAAGCTGTACATCCTGGCCTCTTGCGCAAAGTAGACCTGGAACGGTCCAATCGCCGTAAGAAGGGATGCCAGAATGCCTACCCTGCGGTCTACCAGCAAGTCACCCAGTTTGAACGTCAGCGGGACCAATAGCAGAGCGAAGAAGAGAGATAGAAAGCGAACGCTGAATTCTGTCTGGCCGGCAACAAGCATCCAGAAATGGACTGAGTAATAGTAGAGTGGGGGATGTACATCGATTGATGTGATCTGCGTAATCGCGGCGAGCTCCTTACCGGAGAGAAACACCGTGAAATTCTCATCCGTCCACAGGCTCTGCCAGTCTATCCGGAACACCCGGAGGAAGAAGGCCAGGAGAATCAGAGGGAGAATAACAAATTGCGGGGGAAGCGGGACCCTTCTCACTATAATGTTGTCGTCCTATTCTCTTCTCTTGCCGCCATACTCTCCCTTCGGATGTTCACTCCGGGAGCAATCAACATCCCGGCTGCTGGGACGCTTGATCAGGTTGGGATCCCCGGTGCGGGAGTAACGCGCTAGGATTATGTGCCCATGCTACACTGTTCCCCGCAGCATATCAAGGTGTTTCTCCCAAAGTACTGGGACCCCGCAACACGGCTAGCGGCGGAAGCCGGCATCGTGGACGATGCCGGCTTCCGCCTCAATTCCCTGGCGGTTAGCATGCTATCTTACTGCAGCCACCGCGGAAGGATTGCCTGGTTCCTTGCCTCTAGATTGGGCCGGGGCCCGGCCCCCTCCTCAGGAGCCCGAACAGCAGGCTGACGACAAACACAACCAGGAAGACGAAGAACAGGATCTGCGCGATACCCGCCGCTGCACCTACGATGCCTCCAAAGCCGAAGATCGCAGCGACTATGGCAATCACCAGGAACACTATAGCCCAGTAGAGTAGCATGGATATCACCTCCTCTCTTGGCTACTGACTCTCTTGTGAATTTGAAGAATAGCTAAAAGGCTGGCACGGGAGAGTCGATCCCTTTGCCATCCTGAATCTTTGACTCGTTACCATCTTAATCCAGCCGTGGAGCAGGCTCCGCCTACTCGTCGTAGCCGGGCTCCCTCCGGTACCGGTACTCCCCGGTCTCCGGTATCTCTCCCTCTCCGGTGCGCCGGCCTGAGAAAGTGCGGACGTCGTAGGCTACATAACTGGAGAGAACTGACCTGGCCCGGTCACACTGGCCGTCACACCTGACAGTAACCAGTATGTTGCCCTCCTTGATCTCCTCAGCGTATCGCTTGGCCTCTGGCTCCGGAATTCCCAGGCCAACTAGAGCGCCAACCACGCCTCCGGAAACGCCGCCTATCCCCGCGCCGGCAAGTGTCGTGGCAATCGGACCCATTGCCAGTAGCGGTCCGATGCCGGGTACAGCCAGAAGTCCGAGCCCTGCGAGAAGCCCCGCCGCTCCACCCAGCACTGCCCCGGCGCCGGCGCCGCTGGTTGCCCCTTCAGCGGCGTGCGTCTCCTTGACACCGGTATCGCGGGTAAGTTTCTCCCTCTCCTCGCCGCCGCGCATTACTATGCTCATCTGGTTCCTGTCGAAACCGGCGTCGAGCAGGGCATCGATACAGCGCTCAGCCTCTTGCCTGGAGTGGAAGACGCCGATCACGCCTTCGTTCGTCGGGCGATACTGTCTCTCCCTTTCCACTTCCTCACCACCTCTATTTTTTCGCTCCTGGGCATAAGTTTTCGTCCGGGAGCATTGGACCACTTAGCCTTAGCGTACCAGACCCGGCCGGTTGAACCCAGTGTAGGCGGCGAAAGCCCCGACAATCACCAGAGCGATGGCCACCACAAAGTTCAGAAGTACCGGCCAGAGAATTATTGCGATGCCTGCCAGGATCGCTACGATACCGGCAATCGCTGTGAGTCTCATCTGTGATCACCTCAATAAGAGCCATAACCCGGCAACATTGAAGACAGGGCCGGGTTAGTCATTAACACATAGGCCGCGATAGCCAGGATCACGATCAAAGCAACCACGATCCAGAGCCAGCCGGTCCCTCGTTTACCTGCAAATTGCGCCACAGTTCATCACCTCCCTGGGATATCCTCCCCATTCTTCTTTAGCCGGGCCTCACCGGACATGGGGGCCCTACGCTCTTCCGTACTGAAGTCCGGTTCCTCCTTGGAGGCTGAACTAAGAAGCACATCCAGCTCTCCCGCTGCTTCCGCCCGCTGGATTGCCTCGTGCGTGATAATCTCCCCGGTGTTCAGGATTACCTCATCGTTCCGGTCAAGTATCACCCTGGTCACCGGACGGCCAAGCGCCGCTTTGATGCGCTCTTCCTTAGTCTTCTCTTGAGCCCTCCCGGTCAGGTCCTGGAAGGTACGCTTCATTTCGTCGAAGGCGCCTCGCGCCTCTTCACGTACCCCTCCGGTGGCCTCCCGTGCCTGGGCCCCTCCGGCGGCGGCGGTCAATTGACCGAGCACCCCGTATCTCTCGGCCTCGTCCGCCATATACGGCGTTATCGTCTCATCACGACGGACCACTACAATGCCCGCTGGAGTACTGACAGTGTCCGACGCACGCTTGCCAACCACGTACCGCTTTTGCTGGTCGGCAGTGTAATGGGCGGCCTTCTCCTTGGCCGAGCCGGCAGCCTGCTGGATGTTTTCGGCCGCCTGCTCCACACCGGCCTTGGTCTGCTCTGAAGCCTGCTGCGCTGCCCCCTGAAGGCCACCGGTCACTTCTTCCTGTACGCGCTGACCGGTCTCAGGAGGCACGAACACGACATCGACGCCCATCCTCTCCTTCTCTGGGGTCGGCACGAAGTTGAGGCCCTTCATCGTTCGCTTCACCAGCCCACCGGATACGTCGTATCCCTCAACTACGCCGGTGGCTTCATCGATAACCATATCCGCTATCGTGCCCAGGTAAGTCCCCTCGGATGTATACACATCCATGCCGTTAACAACTTTGTTGCTGTCCAGCGCCTGCTTGACCTTTCGATCATCGGCGGCCAGCATGATGCTGTTCCGGGTGGGAATTATGACTGCATCCTCTCCGATGCTCTGAATAGACTCGAAAGGTATGATCTTGGCGCTGGAGAACCAGCCTCCCCTATCTATAAGTAACGCCAGGACGCGGTCTTCCTCCGGGTCGAAAAGCACGTCCTCGACATCGTCCAGCTTTTCGCCCGTGTCATATGCCAGTACGCGAAGCCCGATGATGTCTTTGACCTTTTTCATCCCTAACCTCCACCATGAGCTCATCTGCCTACCGGAACCAGCCGAATATTACGCCTTGTCCGGGCAGGTGAGAGTATCCACTCATCTACCATCAGCGTACTACTAGCAACAGGCTATGGCAATTGTTAGCCGGTTTCTAGCGGTTTGCTGCAACAACTGTTGCAAATTTTAACGGATTCCGTTTAGCCAAGCGTGATTGGCGCGGAGTGTATGCAACCTCCCGGGGGATGATGGAACGTTCAATGGTTACAGTTTGTTGAGGTGAGAAGCGAGCTCAAACCTATCCCCAATCGTGCTGGGGTTGGTTAATCAGTGTTTCATGTAATACAGGGGACGGCAGGAGACCAGTGAGTCTGCGGAAACGGGAAGGAGACAGACAGAGGCAGGGAATAGCGGAATAACTTTTACAAGTTACTTACTCCTGACGCTCACATATGTTTATTCGAGTTCATTGCGGAATGCCTTCCCAAGGGCCTGCAACGAGCCATCCACCGGGCGTCCCTGTGCATCTACAAGACCCATCACCCGGTCAATTGCCTCCGGGCCATTGGTAAACCAGACATACGCAAACCCACCGAGAACCGTTGATGGGTGCCTGGCAACGCAGGAGTGCATCTGGACGTAGGCCTTGGCACGATCATCCGGACTGAGGCCGGACGGTGCAAATTCCGAGATCATGGCAGGAACCGGCATTTCTCTCTTTGGCCAGTCCTGGGAAGCCTGGCATATCCGGGGGGTGAAGAAATTCATGCCATAGACGAACCAGGGACGGCCAACGCCGTCTTTCCTCAGCACTTCCCGGATAGGCCCGAGGTACATGTCCTCAGCATCACGGTACGTGACCGGATGGTCGGCGTCAAGAGAGTGGACTTCGTCAACCAGCTTGACGTAGAATTGGGCGAAAGCTCTGGCCTGGGGAGTGTCCGGGTTACGACCCATGCTGTGGATTACTTCATTACCAATACCCCACATACGCAAGGCTGGATAGTCTTTATACTGCATAACCCAGGCAAGGATTGACTGCCTTAACGCCTGGCTGTACACGGGATTGGCATAATCTACCTCCTTGGTTAGATGGTATGGAAGAATCACGCCGACCCCATATTCCTGGGCCTTCTGGAGCAACAGACCGTCAAACTGTTCTTTGTCCCAACCAAGGATTGTGTTAATGCCAACCGCCTTCATCTGGCCGAAGTCTCGGTCGTACCGGGCAGCCCGCTCCGAGAGCGAGAGCTGCGAATACATTGGGTTGTACCCAACGCCACGCAACTTCTGCGGTAACCCATTTACGGTGTAGGAATAGTTGTTGTTGCTACCGGTTACGTATACCCTGCTCGGACCGGCAATAACGGCCTGCTTGGCCTTTGGGGCTTCTGTCGGCGTCGGAGTAGCAGGAGTCAGGGCAGGTGCAGGCGCAGGCTCCACTTGCGCCTCGGCCATCGGGGCCTCTGTTCTGACCGAGTATTGATAATCCGATGACACCGGGAAGACCCCTTGGGAGAGCACCCCACCAACTAGAGTTGCCATGACCAGGGGCACCATCAGCCCCACTCTCCTGCCGTCAAATGCTGGCACTGGCCGCAGCCTGGAGGCCAATCCGGACACCGATGCCAGCCACTCCCGCGGATGAAGCCACCGCCTAAGCTTCCCTCGCCATAACAGGACCAGCACGAGAGCGCCGTAAAGCACAATAATAGGCAACATTGGTAGAAGGCCCGTTATCAGTGCCATAAGAGGGCCGGCCATCATCTGGCTATAGGAGTCCGCATCCATGGGAATTATCTTGGTGAAAACATGTGATAGCCCCATGATCTCTACGTCCTCAACGGAGAAACGCAGACTAAGAAGACCCTGGATTCCGCGGGCCTGAAGCATCAGCCCGATGAGTAACAGTAGCATTGACCCAGCCCTGGCGTTGACGCGCCCAATCCGGAGACCGGCCCAGAGCAACACCAGACCAATAACAACCAGGATCACTTCTGCGCCGATCGCGGCCAGAGCTGAAGCGAGCAGGGATGCCCCATTGCCAAGCAGAGCGGTCGCCCAGGCCCCTGCAGCAACCTTTTCAGGTGAGGCGAAAGCTTGAGGCGCGATCTGATGTAGCAGGTTACCAGCGGGACCGGCCACAGCCAGACCTCGCGGATCGATATTCCCCAGAGTTCTGTTGAGAACTGAAGCGTAGACAGGGTCCCCCCCCAACTCAACAAACATGTTCTTGAAGACCAAGGACCTGCCCATAGCCCGGAGGGACATAGCTAGAGAAAGAAAAATGCCCTGTTGCATCAAAGGCAAGAGAGGAGCAAGAAGAAGACAGATGGGAATAGCAATAAAGCCGGGGCGTACTCTTAACCATGCAGGGCGCCTGAAGGCCTTTACAGAACCGGACACCCGATCCATGAACGCCGGTGATACATACTCATCCGCCTGATGTTGTCCATCAGGCGGGTCTTGGTTTCCACCGTCCCCATGCAAAATATTATCCAAATCGGGATACCACCAAACATGTTGCCCGGGCCGAGGTCAATCCTACCTCAGTATACTAAACCCAACCAAGGTTCCCGGGATATTGAGATATTCGGATAACTCTGCCGGCCCGCACTGGAACAAGGCCACTGCCAGGAATCATCTCCTGGCAGTGGCCTCCTGTCGAAAGGGCTGGTTATCCTGGGCTACTCCGGTCGCACCGATATGGCAGAGACCGGGCAATTAACGATGCAATTGCGCGTCCACCAGGACTTGGCCTCATCCAGGACTGTCTTGGCATCCTGGATAGGAGCGTTCTCCGTGAAGTAATGCATGCCGCCGAAACAATCGGTGCAGCGCGATGTGTCTACAGACACGACCCCCCAGACGCTAAGAGCCTGGCGAGGGCAAAAGGACGTACAGCGTCCGCATCCGACGCAAACGTTTTGATTGACCGTAACTGTCATCTAAATATCCTCCTTGGCCTCTACAGCAGGCGGCTGCCGGTCTGGTGGCAGACCTGGGCACGTTCGAACATGCAGTTCCCGCAGACATCACAGGTCAGGCAACGGCGAGCCTCCGCCACTGCTTCACTCTCGCTGAAGCCCAGATCGACTTCCTTGAAGGACGCCGACCTATCTTTGACCGGTAGTGCAGACATGCTCTGACGCTTCCTCGCCTCGACGAACTTTGGCAGCCTGCTCTCGGCAATCTGCATCGCAGGCGCAGGCAGCTCGCATTCGGTCGAATCAAGGCCCCGGAGGTGGCGGTTGATTGTCTGCGCCGCCTTCCGGCCGGCAGCCATGGACTCCACTACTGTGCCGCGGACAACGACTGCATCACCTGCAACGTAGACACCATCCAGATTGGTCGCCAGGGTCTCCGGATCGCAGGCTACTTCGCCGCGCTTGCCAAGTTGTAGCTTGGGAGCAGCAGCGGTGAAAGACTTATCAATAGTCTGGCCTATGGCGATGATCACCACATCCAGGGCCAGGCTTTCCTTAACGGACTCATTCAGCAGCGGTGTAATGCGTCCATCCGGATCAGTGGCCAGCTCTTTGCACTCGACGAGGTCAAGGCCGGCTACCTTGCCATCCTTGCCCGAGATCTGCTTCGGGGCACGTGAAGGATGCAGTATTATGCCTTCCTCTACCGCCTTGTCGATTTCCCAGCTAAAGGCGGGCATGTCCTTCCGGGACTCGAGGCAGGTCAGGTGTACCTCGCTGGCGCCCAGACGTAGCGCCACCCGAGCGGCGTCAACGGCCACGTTCCCGCCTCCGATAATGCCGACCCTGCCGCTAATCTTCGGCGCATTCCCCAGGCTGGCGTCCTTTATGAACGGCAACCCGTGGAATACCCCCTGAAGATCGGATCCGGGCAGCGGAAGCGTCATGGCGCCCTGGGCGCCAACGGCTATGAGAATCGCCCTGTAGCCCATCTGCTTCAGATCGTTTACGTTAAGATTCGGTCCCAGGGCATGGTTGGTCTTAATATCGACACCCAGGCCCTTGATGTAATCAATATCCCGCTTCAGAGCCTTACGGTCCAGAGCGAACTCCGGCACGCCGTAAGCCAGCATTCCGCCGGCGACCGGCAGCGCCTCAAAGACTGTTACCCCGTACCCGGCCTTGACCAGGTCAACCGCGGCGGTCAGGCCAGCCGGCCCGGCGCCGATAACAGCCACCTGCTCCGTCCAGACACGCTCGGCCGGAGTTACCTTCTCGCCACCCCTGGCCGCCAGGATATCTCCAGGCGCCCGCTTGAGCGATTCGATGGCGATGGGATCGTCTATCTTCCCACGGCTGCACTGCAACTCGCAAGGATGATTGCAGATTCGCCCGCAAGCAGAGGCCAGTGGATTGGTCTCCCTGATGATCGCCTGGGCATCCTCAAACCGTCCCTGGGCGATGGCCAGAACGTACCGAGATACGTCCATATGAATTGGGCATGCCTCCTGGCAAGGGGGCATCGCTCGGAAAGACGGCCAACATGTGGCGTCAGGCAGGACTGCAGTTTCGTTTGTCGCCATTATCCCTCCCCTTTCTTGGCGTTACTCAAGAAGCTTGATACGGCTTTAATCATAATAGTTCTCTTATACTTCATTCAACTTGGCTATTTGCTGGGCCGAATTCTTGCCATCACATCTTCCACCACCCGCTTGGAGCCCTCAGCGCTACTCTCCAGGCCAGGCCAACCCTCCGGGTTAATCCCGTCGCCGATGTTCCAGAGATTCTCGATCGGAGTGCGAGGTGGAATGGTCCAGCCAGGCCAGGAATGATACGCCGGCCACTCACCACGGTGTAACATGACCTTCAAGATTTCCGCATGGCGGTCAAAACCGGGGATATGGTCCTTCAAGTCCAGGATGCTCAGGGCGACCTCTTTCTCGAAGTCTACCGGCGCCAGGGAATCGCCCAGGGCACTGAAGGTCTCGATGAGGTGCTTGCCGGGTGGAGCCAGCTCCGGGTTGGTCAGGGTCTGGCACCGAATGGAACAAACCCGCCGGACATTATTGGTCAACACCAGGACACCTGGATGGGTTATCAGTGGCCGGTCCGATGATGCATAGATCGTTATGACCGGAGCCGGACGCATATTCAGCTCGACGTCCTTAAGATAGCCCTTGTCGAAATTGGCCTCACCGGCCAGACGGATGGTCCCCCTCGGCCCGACGCTACTCAGAACGACCTTGGACCGAATTTCTTTCTCCTCACCGGGGCCACGGTACTTGTAGCGTACGCCTTGCGCAACCCCGTTGTCGTCGACCAGGATCTTGGTTACGTCAGTATCGGCTACGACCTTACCGCCCAGACGCTCTATGGCTCCCGCCAGAGACATGATCAGGGTGATATTGCCATCAACGGCGTATCCGTGGACAACCTTTCCGCCCATGGCCTTGAGGAAGCGAATAAAGGTGCGGGCTTTGGTCTCATAAGAGTTGATGGCCAGAACCAGAGCCGCAAAGCCCTGGAAGAGGGCCTGCATCCTCTCGTTGTCAGTGTACTGGGCCAGCCAGTCCCGCAGGCTGATACTCGAACCCGGCTCTTCCCAGGACAGGGCACGCCGGAAGGCCAATCGTACCCGCTCTTCCTCGTCCTCGTCATTAGCAGCCAGGGAAATCAGCTTGCGCATGCCACCCTGACGGGGCAGGAGATGGTCTACTCCATCGATCCGATAGGCCAGGTCCGGTTCCGGGTGGCGAACCTTGAACTCGGCCTCAACCAGATGGAAAGTCTCTTCCAGGGCGACATTGCACTCGACGTCGTTGGCTCCGGTGCTGAGCTTGAATCCCTTGTAATTGACGGTAGAGAATCGACCACCCAGTTGGTGGAAGCGCTCCAACACCAGCACCTTGTAGCCGGAGTGTACCAGACGGGCTGCGGCGCACAGGCCGCTAATACCGGAGCCGATAATGATTACATCGTATTCTGTATCAGCCATCTCGTCACTCCGTCAGGGCATCAACCGGGCAATACGGCACACAGACCAGGCAGTCTGTGCACAGGCCCGGGTCACACTTGGACAGGCCCCAGACCGACAACGCATCGGTAGGGCACACAGCTACACATGATCCGCATCCCACACAGTTGTTCTCCAAAACATTGATGGTCATCAAGCCTCCTTTTAAACCACCTCTTCAGGGCAGATAGCATCCCAAATGCCCGCGTATTCTTTCGCGAGGAAGAGATGTATGTTCATCTCCCGCATGCAGTTCTCTATGGCCGGGCTGTCCGTCATATCTTGCAGTTCCCGAATTTCCTGCTCCAGACGGCGCAGTCTCTGGACTAGCTCCTGGTGCTCCATTTCTAGACTCGCCCCCCACCCATTTGCACGCCTTTCGGGCGATTGTCGAATATACGCTTGGTCTTGAGCTCATAGCGTGGAAGAGCCTTTGGTGAAAGGACCTCTACGCCAATTTTCACCCCGAGCGTGGCCCGATAGAACTTCTCGGCGTTATCGGCCAGCGATTGGTAGCACTCTGAAGAAACGTCCTCTTGGGCCTCTACTTTGACCAGGAGGCTGTCAAGGCCGTCTGTACGATCAATATGCATCTCATAATAGCGAGTCACGCCTTCCAACTGTCCAAGAAGATTCTCGATAGCTGTCGGATAAACGTTCACGCCCCTGATCTTAACCATGAAGTCCGTTCTGCCAAGGACAGACCCCTTTAGGAAAGCCCATTTCGAGCCGCATCCATGATCGACATTGCGATGACGCTCTACCAGGTCATGAGTGCGGTACTTGATGAACGGCTGGCTCGTGCGAGTGTAGGCGGTAATGATGTTCTCGCCTACCTGTCCATCAGCCACCCGCTCGCCGCTATCCGGGTCTATGCTGTATGCGTGGAAGTTGTCCTCATTGTCATGCACGCCGCCGGCATGAGCGGAACACTCCATACCACCTATACCGCATTCCCCGATGCCGTAAGACTCCATCGGGGTAGCCCCTCCCCAGAGATCGATGAGCTCGGCACGAGTCATCGGCACATTCAGTCCGGCCTCACCACCGGCAATAAGGTACCTCACACCGGCGTTCTTCAGCTCCGTGCCCATGTCCCGGCCAATGATTCCCAGGTGAAGGAGATAAGTAGGACTGCCCAACACTGCTGTCGGCCTGAACTTGATTATCTCCTTAACCCGCTCCTCTGAGCGCAACGTTGAGCCAGAATAGACGGTAATACCCAGTTGGCGGCAGGTCCAGTAGTAAACCCAGAAGCCAACCCACTTGCCAAAATCGAAGCAGAAGTAGGCGCTGTCCCCCGCCCGCATGCCGCATTCCCACCACTGGTATGCCCAGGATGTACCGAATTTGATGGAGTCATAATAGGAATAAATAAAACGGAAGGGCGTGCCCGTAGTTCCGGTGGTAGTGAAGTACTGATGCGTAGAGCTGTCCGGCAGGGCCTGCGCCCCATAAGGTCTCTCTTGCTGGTCCTGGATAAAGTCAGGCTTATCGGTGAATGGCACCTTGTGGTAGAAGTCATCCAAAGTGCGGATATCTTCCGGCTTTATGCCTGCCTGGTCATAAAGCTTCCGATAGAACGATGTGTTCTGATAGGCGTGCTTGATTAGTAGCTGAATGCGCTTGAGGTGAAGCTCGTCCAACTTCTCCCGAGGCAGCGTCTGTGTATAAGGGCTCCAAAGATGAGAACACCGTGTTTTCTGGTTGTAATGTTCTTTCAGCATCCTACAGTAAAACCAATTTCTTCGTATAGGGACAAGCCTGGCCTAGTATAGTACGGGGCCCTTGCTGTGTCAAGCAAAGCTAATCATATGGGTGACAGCCAAGATTTCTTGAGGATAGTTGCGCGGGCGGTAGGGGTTGGCGTCCAAGGACCAACCCCTACCGCCCCCTGGTCTAATTCCTACAAGAGCCAGACGGGCGCCCTACTTGTATTTGCCCAGACGCTGAATTGCACTATCAAGGAAAGAATTGTCCACTACCTGTTTGACTTCTACCGGCTTGTCGATTTGCTTGCTATCAAAGAACCACTTGGCGTCCGTTGCCACGGTCTCCACGCTCACATACCCATCCGGATTGACGTTCGGGGCTACCATACTGTCGTACAGGGCAACGTCCTTTATGTCAGTCATCTCGGCAAGGATCGCCACTACCTCTTTCTTGTTCTTATTCTTGAAGAAAGCATCATAGTAGTCCCGTATGCCCTTCAGATAGGCCTCCATGTAGCGTTTGGCTACTTCGGGTGTTTCCTTGGCTAGCTTACTGGAATACAACAGGACAGAAAACGTATGGCCCGGGTAAACATCCGGAAAGCCCATCCAATAGGAGATTATGTTCTTATCCATACCCGAGGTCAGAAAAGGCTCGGAGAGGCCCACGTAGACGTCCAGAGACTTACTGGCAAGAGCAGCCAGGCCATCGGCATGCCCGATATAGGAAAGGTTTATGTCCTTATCAGTCAGTCCACCCTTCTCCAGGAGCTTCTGCAGCTCTATTTCGGCTGCGATGCCCTTACCGGTAATGGCCACGTTCTTGCCCTTCAGATCCTTTTCAGTCTTGATCTGGTCTGCCAGGTCCTTGCGAACCACTATTCCGGCGTAGTCCTTGGTCACCTTGGTTGAAGGGCTGCTGTAGGCATCCGCGACGACCTTGATGTCCAGTCCCCTCAGGACAGCATTGAAAAGCCCGGCGCCAATAACACCCCTGCCGGCGTCCAGCTCTCCCGTTCCGAGTGGAGCTATCATCTTGGCGCCCGTATCGAATCTGATGAATTCGACGTCAATGCCCTGCTCCTTGAAGTAGCCCTTCTTGTAAGCGACCAGGTTAGCCCCGTCAGACATGGTTCCGACAATTCCAACCTTGAGCTTGACCTGCGCCGGGGGAGGAGTGGCGGGTGACGACGCTGCCGGCTTCGCTGCCGTCGGGGAAGCTGTGGCGGCCTTGGCCGCCGTAGTGGGGGTCGGAGGAGGCGACGCCGGGCTACATGCCATAGCGGCGAGGACGATTAGTACTAGGCCGATGATGATCCTTCTCTGCATGCTGCACTCCTGCCAAGAATTCTAGCTGATAGAGAATTGGATAACATGCCATGAGCTGCGCCAGGCATAGTGACGACTAGGCCGAATGCTGCTAGTGTATGGTGAAATCTATACCACAGGGTCTCTAGCCTGTCAAGGAAGGTGCGCGAAGCGTCCTGCACTCTTGACCAGGGCTTCAGCGTCTTCACCGTCATCGGGATAAGTCACAGCGCCAATACTGATCAGGCGGAGGCTAATGTCCCTGAGCAATTGATCTCCCGCATGGTGGCCCAAGATATCGTTCACATCCTTGAAATTGTCCAGGTCCAGGAGTACCACCAGTTGACTGAAGTGTTCACCGCGCCTATCATGCGCCTGAAGACCGTTGACCAGCAAGACTTAGGAGGCATAATGTACAGCGACTCCCATTCTCATCTGGATGGTTATACCGACGAGCAAATGGCGACGCTCCTGGCGGAGGCCAAAGCCAGGGAGGTAGAGATCGTTATAGGCGTAGGTAGCGATCTAGACAGATCGGAAGCCACCATCGAAGTAGCCCGACGCTTTCCCGGTATTACCGTAGCGGTCGGAATACATCCCTGGTGGGCCACCCCCGCCGATCTGGAGAGAGGCGCCCGTCTCAGACAACTGCTGAGCCAGAAGGAGGTAGCCGCCATCGGTGAGGTGGGGATCGACCTGGAGAAGAATCCGTCCACCGGGGACGTGCAATGGCCGGTCTTCGAAATGCAGCTCGGTCTGGCGAGGGAACTGAACATGCCTATGCTGCTCCACTGCAAGGGAGCCAAGAAGGAAATGCAGGACCGGCTCCGTAAGGAATCCTCCGTGCGGGGAGTAATGCACGGCTTCGCAGGCACGGCCGTTGACGCTGAATCCTGGATGGAGCTTGGACTCTATATCGGCATCGGGATGCGGACTCTAACCCGCAACTTCGGCCCGGAAGTGCAGCAGGCCATCCAGTCGATCCCGCTGGACAGGATGCTTCTGGAGACCGACTCCTCGGTACGCTCCTATACCGGCGAAGAGAACCTGCAGCCCACCACGGTAATCGAAGTGGCCGAACGGGTTGGGCGGATGCATGGGGTAACGGGTCAAGAGGTCGGGCGACTTACTACCGCCAACCTGCGGGCCATGCTCAAACGATAAGTCTCCTTTATATTGTAGTCAGGCATCCCTTCCCGGCCGCTCAAGGACCTTCGCCGAGCGCCTGTAGGTGATTCCTTTCCTGGCTCCCTTGTGGGCAAAGTTATCTGGGCCGAACGACGGGGCGAGATTCCAGATTGTCAGCTCGCTGCAGCACCGCAACTACATGCTGCTGTGGGTGGGCACCCTGATCTCGCAGACCGGCGATTGGATGGACCAGATTGCGCTGAACTGGCTGATCCTGGTAATGACAAACTCGCCCTTCTACCTGGGCATTTTCAACCTCTGCCGGGCCATCCCAATGCTCCTGCTTATCCTCCTGGCAGGAGTTGTGGCGGACAGGATGGAGAGGCGTCAGATGCTGATGATAACCCAGACTGCCGCTATGGTGATGGCCCTTTCACTGGCCGTTCTGGTGTCAACCGGACTGGTGCAGGTCTGGCACATCTTCCTGATAGGCACACTCCGGGGTATCATTATGTCCTTCAACATACCGGCTCGCCAGACCATAATTTCGGACCTGGTGCCCAGGGAAAAGCTGGCCAATGCCATCGCCTTGAACTCAGCCACTATCAACGTCACCCGGATAGTAGGGCCATCTATAGCCGGAGCGCTTATCGCCACGGTCGGGAACAGTAGCCCGTTCTACGTAAATGGCCTCAGCTTCCTGGGTGTCCTCTACACGCTACATTGCATGAGATTCCCGGAACCTGCGGCCCGGCCTCCGCGCACCTCCCTGCTGAGCGAGATGCGTGAAGGGCTTGTTTATATCCGTGGCAATTCCACGATGCTAGCCCTTGTAATTATTGCTATAGTGCCGATGTTCCTTGCTCAGCCATACATGGCCATGCTTACGGTCTTTGCCAAGGACGTGCTCGATATCGGGCCGGTGGGCCTTGGGCTCCTGACGTCTGCGGCAGCGGGGGGCGCTGTCTTCGGCGCCCTTTTCGTGGCCTCGCTCGGCGATTTCCGGCAAAAGGGGGCGTTGATGATGGCAGCGCTTTTCGCATTCGGCGCCACGCTCCTCCTTTTCAGCATGTCTCCCTGGCCCCTGCTTTCAGTCTTCCTGGTAGTGCTGGTCGGAGCAACCGGCACAATGTACAACTCCTCGAACAACACCATCCTACAGCTCATGGCCCCGGACCACCTGAGAGGAAGGATCCTCAGTACACTATTCCTTAATCGGGCCATGGTCCCGATGGGAACGGCAATGACCGGGTCCCTGGCGGCCGTAGTCGGCGCGCCAATAGCTATGGGCAGCATGGCTGCATTAGTGGTTGCCCTGGCCTTAGTTATCAGGACTGTAGCACCCCATGTGGCGCTAGTAGAAGCAAGAGCCGGCTGAGCCCCCAATCCGGTCACTTCTCCGATTGTGAACCTTAATGGCGCCTATTAGTCAATCTAAGAGCCTATTGACTATGCTCGCCAGAAGGTTTACACATGAGTTAGAAGAATCATGTTCTTATTGACTGCGCTACCTGTGTACAGTATAGTGTGTGCACTTCAGAGGTGACTCGATGCTAGCCAAGGTCCTCAGCTGCGCGGTTGTGGGGTTGGAAGGGGCCGTGGTAGAGGTAGAGGTAGACATCTCACCCGGCTTGCCGGCCTTCAACATAGTCGGCCTGCCGGACACTGCGGTGCAGGAGGCCAAGGAGCGCGTCCGCTCCGCTATCCGTAACTCCGGCTGCATATTCCCCATGCGTCGCATTACCGTCAATCTGGCTCCCGCCGATATGCGCAAGGCTGGACCTTCTTATGACCTGCCAATTGCGGTCGGCGTTCTTGTCAGCTCCGGACAGATACCGGCAGATGTTAACTCCGCTCTCTTCCTGGGAGAGCTCTCTCTGGACGGAACTTTGCGTGCGACTCATGGGGTCCTGCCGATGGTGGCAATGGCCAGGGAGAAAGGGCTGAAGAGCGTGGTGGTCCCTTCCGTCAATGCTCCGGAAGCGGCATTAATCGAAGGCCTGCACATCGTGCCCGTAAGCTCGCTCATGGAGCTGGTAGCCCACATGAGCGGGCAGGCAGCCATAGCCCCATATGAGCTGAATGGCAGGCGGGACGCCCTGCTCCCGCAACCTGGCTGGAACCTGGCCGATATTGCCCATGTGAAGGGGCAAGAACATGTAAAGAGGGCATTGGAGGTGGCCGCTGCTGGCGGCCACAACTTACTGATGACAGGCCCGCCCGGCAGCGGCAAGACCCTTCTGGCCAGGTGCCTGCCTTCCATCCTCCCCCAGATGACCATCGAAGAATCCCTTGAGGTTACCAAGGTTTACAGCGTCAGCGGAATGCTGCCGCCGGACACGCCATTGATCTCCCAGCGGCCCTTCAGATCGCCGCACCACACCATCTCCCATGCCGGGCTGGTGGGTGGAGGGCGTCAGCCCCGACCCGGAGAGATAAGTCTCAGCCACCGGGGCGTCCTGTTCCTGGACGAGTTGCCCGAGTTCGGGCAGCAGGACCTGGAGGTGCTCAGGCAGCCCCTTGAGGACAAGCAGGTGACGATAAGCCGCGCCCAGGGGAGCGTCACGTTCCCAGCCAATTTTATGTTGGTTGCCGCAATGAACCCCTGCCCGTGCGGCTATCATGGTGATCCATCCCATGAGTGCACCTGCAGCGTCTCCGCCATCACCCGTTACCAGGGACGCATCAGCGGCCCCCTGTTGGACCGCATTGACATCCATGCCGAAGTACCACGGGTTGACTACGACAAGCTTTCCGACGACCGGCTGGGCGAGGCATCCGACATCATCCAGCGAAGGGTCGAGACAGCCCGATCGATCCAACGAGAACGGCTAATTGGGACCTCAATCCTGTGCAACGCTGAGATGACACCAAAAGAGGTGAGAGTGCACTGCAGGCCGGATCCGGTGGCCCAGAACCTGCTCAGGGCAGCCATGAGCCAGATGCACCTCTCGGCTCGCGGGTTCCATCGAGTCCTGAAGCTGGCCCGCACCATCGCCGACCTCTCAGGGACGGAGAACCTTACCGCCGCCCACGTGGCTGAGGCACTGCAATACCGGCCGCGGAGTCGCGCGTAGAACCGGGCGTTGGTTTGCTTAGTAATGATTGTATAAAACTAAGCTCGAAGACTTCAACGGAGCCTGGAGAAAAGACCAGCACAGCGGAGAGGGTTTCGACGCCATCTTGATCTCAGCCCCTGAAGAAGGCAGCTAGCAGCCACAACTGGGAATCCATCTTCCGACTTCAGGTTGGGGAGGAAACGGTATTCGAGGAGGTCCGATGCAGCCGGCCAAGTCCATGTGTTTCGAGGCTCAATGAGCAGAGACATGCGCTGGCCTGTCCCCGACAGCCTCCGCGGAAGAGTGCTGTTCCTCCTGCTGGTTGTGCTGGTGCCGGTGCTGCTCGCCCACGGAGGCGCGTACTACCGGTTCTTTCAGCTTCACCGAAATGCGCAGCTCGATGAGAGCTTGCAGGTAGCGCGGGCTGTTGGTACTGCTTGGGACATCTACGTTAGCGATCTCATCCGCCAGGAGTTTGCGCTAGGTCTCGCCATCAGACACCTATCTGCGGGAAGGGAGCAATCGAGCTCGCTCCTCTCTCAGATTAAGGATGGATATCCTGCGGTGCACTCCCTGAGTTGGATTGGACCGCAAGGGCAGGTAATTGCATCCACCGAGCCTCTTACGGTAGGCACGGACATAAGCAACCTGCCCTACTTTCAGACAATACTCGAAGGCCGGCAGTGGGAAGTAACCGGCCTCTTGGCTAATGATGCACAGGCTCTTCAAACGCCAGTTCTTTACGTGGCTCGAGGCATACATGCGAGTAACGGAAGCCTGGAGGGCATCGTGTCAGCGGCCATCGACCCGGACCGCCTGGCTGAGGCCCTGCACCCGGAGAAGCTCGCTCAGAGTAATATAAGCATCATTGACTCTCAGGGACGGGTCGTCTTCCAGCACCCGCCGGCTCAGCTATCCTTTGAAGAGCGAGATTGGGGACGTACGCTCCCCGGGATCAGAGAAGCCCTGGCCGGTCAGGAGGTTAAGCAAAGTGTAGCTTCACCAGTGGATGGGCGCAAGCAGATAATGGGAATCGCCCCCATCCCATCTCTCGGGTGGGCAGCGCTCGCAGCCCGCCCGGAAGACGTAGTCATGGCCCCGCTGATTAACGAGCTTCTCCTTGGCATCGCGACGATACTGATAATCGCAGCCCTGAGTATTATCGCTGTCCGGCCGTTAGGAAGAGGACTCCTCATTTCACTTGACCAGCTACGAGAGCATGCCCTGACCCTGGCAAGCGGGAATTTTGGCGGCAGGTTAGCGACATCAGGCCCGAAGGAGTTCAGGGAGATGGGCTCTGCGTTGAACCAGGTAGCCCAGGAAATACAAGAGCGGGAATTGACACTCGGAAGATACAAGGTCCTTTCAGAATACACCCGCGACATCTTGTACTTCACCCAGCCGGACGGAACTATCATAGAGGCGAACGCCGCCGCGGTCCAGGCCTACGGATATTCCAGACATGAACTGCTCTCCATGAACGCAAAGGACCTGCACGCTCCCGAGACCGAACCAGCGCTCAGCCAGCAACTCGCAACGGCACAGCAGGCCCCCATCCTCTATGAGACGGTACACCGTCGTAAAGATGGTAGTGTCTTCCCCGTAGAAGTAAGCTCTCAGGGGACCACGGTCAACGATGAAGCCGTTCTCGTGGCCATCGTCCGCGATATTTCGGAGCGGAAGCTCGTAGAGGAGGCGTTGCGGGAGAGTGAAGAGAAGTTCCGCACGCTGATCGGCTCAGTCGAGGAGATGGTGTTCACACTTGATCGAGAACAGCGCTATACCGGGGTGTATGGCCAGTGGGCAGATAGACAAGGATACAAGGCAGATCAACTCCTGGGGAAGACCAGCGGTGAGGTTTTCGGACCAAAGGGGGCCCCGGTCCATGATCAGGCCAACCGGCGCGCCCTGGCAGGCGAGAACCTGGTTTACACCTGGTCAACCGAGTCCAAAGGAGAGGTCCGTCACTTCGAGACCTCCCTGGCTCCCTTGCGAGATGCAGAGGGGGCAGTCGTCGGAGTGGTCGGCATCTGCCGTGACATTACCCAGTACAAGCAGGCAGAGCAGTTCCGGGAGGAGTACGTCTCGCTGATATCTCACGATCTGCGGACTCCTCTAACGGTAGTCCAGGCACAGGCACAGTGGTTGGGCCGAGCCATAGAGCGGGCAGGATTAAAGGGGCGGGAGAAGGAGAGCGTAGCGTCCATCGTTGCAGCGGCCAGGCGAATGAACAACATGATCCAGGACCTGGTTGACTCCGTCCGGCTGGAAGCCGGCCAGGTCCGTCTCTTGAAGTGGCCGATCAACTTCAGATCCTTTGTCTCATCCCTGCTGGAGCGCTCGGCGCCGGTCATAGGAGAGAGGAAGGTAGTCCAGGAGATCCCGTCTGAGTTACCCTTCGTGGACGCGGACCAGGATCGCCTGGAGCGCATTGTCATGAACCTGCTCACCAATGCCCTTAAGTATTCACCACCAGACACCGAAGTGGTCATCAAGGCCGAGAGGACAGACCACGAGGCGATCATCTCAGTACGGGACTATGGGGCCGGCATACCACCCCAAGATCTTCCCCAGATCTTTGAGCGCTTCTACAGAGCTAAGGGAACACGTAAGGCAGGAGGGCTTGGACTCGGCCTCTATATCACCCGGATGCTGGTAGAGGCCCATGGTGGCCGTATCTGGGCCGAGAGCGAGCCCGGTAAGGGCAGCACCTTCTACTTCACGCTCCCGCTGGCGTAGTAGCCACGTTACCCTTGTCCCTTCTTCCCGAGTTGCGTATAATACGCTTGTTATGAAGATCGGCATTCTTGGTGTAACCGGATATTCAGGATCAGAACTGGCCCGCTGGCTGCTCCGTCATCCTAAGGTCACCATCACGAGCGTTACGGGCCGTAGCTACATAGGCCAGAGGTTGGGACAGGCATTCCCTTATCTGTCTGAGCTGGACCTGCCTATACGTGAAGAGCTGGAAGGCGTTGATCTGATCTTCTCAGGCCTGCCCGCGGAGACCAGCGCCCAATCGTTGCTGCCGTACCTCGATCGGGGCATCCCGGTTATTGACATCAGCCCGGACTTCCGGCTCAAGGACCAGGAGCTCCATAAGAAGTGGTACGGGTTCGATCACCCGGCTCCCCATCTCCTGGCCGATGCAGTCTACGGCCTGGTAGAGCTAAACAGGGAGAAGATCCCGGACGCCAAACTGGTGGCAAATCCGGGCTGCTATCCCACCAGCGTCATACTGGGCCTTACTCCCGCGCTGAAAGAAGGGATCATCAAGCCGGACATTATCGCGGACAGCAAGTCGGGTGTTTCGGGAGCGGGCCGGGGCCTTAGCCTTACCACTCACTATGCTGAGGTCAACGAGAACGTTCAGGCTTACTCCCTGAGCGGACACCGCCACCTGCCGGAGATGGTACAGGAGCTGGAAAGGTACAGCAACGGTCCGGTATTGCTTACCTTTATCCCGCACCTTATACCTATGACGCGCGGCATTCTCAGCACCTGCTACGCAACTCTGGAGAAGGAAATGAGTGTCCAGCAGGTAAGAGAGCTCTATAAGGACTTCTATCGCGGGGAGACGTTCGTGCGAGTCGTAGATACGCCTCCGCAGACCAAGCAGACCGCGGGGACCAACCTCTGCCTAGTTCACCCCCTGGTGGACCAGCGGACCGGTCGGCTCGTCGTCGTCAGTTGTATCGACAACCTGGTCAAGGGGGCCGCTGGACAGGCTATCCAGAACATGAATCTTATGCTGGGGCTCCCAGAAACCATGGGCCTCCAGGGAACGGCGGTATTCCCATGATTGACGGTATTAAGCCCGTTGCCGGCGGAACGGTAACATCGCCGCAGGGGTTTCTGGCCGGAGCCGTAGCTGCAGGCATAAAGCCCGGCACAGAGAGACTCGACCTGGCCATGCTCTTTTCAACCGCACCGTGCATTACTGCGGGCGTGCTGACAACGAACCGGGTCGCAGCCGCCCCGGTGCTGCTCTGCCGTGAGCACCTTGCAGAGGGCAAGGCCCGCGCAGTGGTAGCCAATAGCGGCTGTGCCAACGCCTGCACCGGAGACCAGGGTCTGGCCGATGCCAGAGAGACCGCTGCACTGGCCGCGGCCAAGCTGGGCCTCCCTGTCTCGCAAGTACTAGTGCTCAGCACCGGCGTAATTGGAGTTAACCTCCCCATGGACCGCATCCGCGGGGGAATAGAGAGGGTAGCCCTCTCCGCCACCGGCGGGAACGATCTGGCCCGCGCCATTATCACCACCGATACGCGCACCAAGGAGACCGGACTCTCGTTCCAGGCCGGCAGCCGGACGGTTACGTTGGGCGGCGTGGCCAAAGGCGCTGGGATGATCCACCCGAACATGGCCACTATGCTGTCCATCATCACCACGGACGCCCGCGTGGACCCCGCGTTCCTGCAAGAAGCCCTGAAACGGGCAGTGGATATTTCCTTTAACATGATCAGCATCGATGGCGACACCAGCACCAATGATACGGTTCTGGTCCTTGCCAATGGCCTTGCCGGAAACGCAACCATCGACGATTCCTCCCCCGATAAGGATATCTTTCAGGAGGCATTGAACCGGACCTGCCTCTACCTGGCGCGAGAAGTAGCGCGGGATGGCGAGGGCGCCAACTGTCTCATCGAGGTTAGGGTAGAGGGCGCCGCCAGCAACGAGGATGCCCGGGCGGCCGCCCGGACCATCGTCTCATCTCCTCTGGTAAAGTCGGCGATCCACGGGGCTGACCCCAATTGGGGAAGGGTACTGGCCGCACTCGGCCGCAGCGGCGCCCAGGTAGAGGAGCCGCGGCTGGAGGTCTTGATGGGTGACCTGTGCGTGCTGAAAGACGGACAGCCTCAACCATTCGACCCCGATGCTGCCAGGAGCCTGCTGCAATGCCCGGAGGTTTGCCTGCGCGTCAGGCTGGGGCTGGGAGACGGCGAGGCGCTGGCCTGGGGCTGTGACCTGACGGAGGAATACGTCACTATAAACAGCGCCTACACCACCTAGCACTTTGAGAAATTCCAGACAATAGGTCCGGAGTGGATATTAGCCGCTGGTTCAGCATTTCTACTTTTGCCGCAGTGGTAATCTGGGGAGTGGTGCCCGCGGCCACCAAGTTCGCCCTCAGAGACTTTCATCCACTGGGTCTGGTGCTTCTCCGCCTTATTCTAACGTCTCTGGTCTTCTTTCTACTGCTGGCAGCGGCGGAAAAGGACCGGGGAGTTAAGAAAGAGGACCTGCCTCTCCTCTGTCTGGCGGGAATCGTTGGAGCCGGAATCTTCCAGGTGCTCTTTACCGTTGGCGTAAATAACACTACCGCCGCCAATACCGGGGTTATCATGGCGCTGGCGCCCATCTTCACTACGCTGGTCGCCGCTGGAATAGGCCAGGAGAAGCTGCGAGGCCTGACGCTCGCTGGCATACTGCTGGCGTTCGCTGGCGTCTTCCTGCTGGTAGAAGGCAAAGGGCTCAGCCGCTGGTCAGAGGGTATCCTTGGAGATGTCATCGTAATCGTGGCGGCCTTCGCCTGGGCGCTCTACCCCATCGCTGTGGCTCCGCTGCTCAAGCGCTACACTGTCCTCAAGACCACGACCTACGCCACAATACTCGCCACTCTGGCACTGCTACCGTTCACCATTGGCACCCTGGCACAGCAGGACTGGACATCTATCAGCTTTGATGGTCTCATGGGAGCCATCTACTTTATCGCCTTCGGGGGACTGGTGGCCTGGTGGCTCTGGGGACGGGGTATCCGCCAGTTGGGCCCCTCGCAGGCCATGGTTTACTACTACTTTCAGCCCGTTGTGGGAGTAGCCGCCGCCATAATCCTACTGGCGGAGCAGTTGAATCTGGCCCAGTGGGGAGGGATAGGCGCCATCTTCCTTGGCGTTGGAGTCGCGCGCAAGTGGTAAGCCAGAAGGCCACCTCCGGCATAGGCCAGTGGATAAATATCCCTGCCTTGCTGGCCACGATCTTCTGGGGCAGCACGTTTGTGGTGGTCAAGCTGATCGTCCGGGACCAAATCTCACCCTTGAGCCTGGCAGTGCTGAGGATATTCTTCGGGGCGATGATTCTTTTTGCAGTCGTAATGTTTATGGAGAAGGACTGGAGAGTAGCAAAGAAGGACCTGCCTATGCTGGCCCTGCTCGGCCTGTCCGGGCTGGCTATCTTCCAGGCCTTCTTCACGGCGTCTCTGCAGTACACGACCGCGAGCAACTCCTCAGTAGTATTGGCCACCTCCCCCATAATCGTGGCTATCATTGTCGTGGTTACGCGCATCGACACTCTGCGCTGGAGGATCGTGGCCGGAATTATCCTGGCCTTCGGCGGGGTTGCCCTGGTCGCTCAGCGAGAGGGGTTTAACTTTGAGAATCAGGCGCTCATCGGTGATATCTTAAGCCTGGTTGCAGCCATAGGCTGGGGTGTTTACGGGGCGGGCCAGACTGCTCTGCTGAAGCGCTACAGCGCTACCAAGGTTATGGCCTATGCTGCCGCCTTCGGAACTGTCTTCATACTTCCCTTTACCGCTCAGGACCTGATCAATCAGGACTGGGACGCAGTCTCGCTGGCGGGCTGGGGATTGATTGTTTACTATATAGTCGTTTCCGGGTACATTGCGACGGTACTGTGGAGCATGGGCCTCCGCAGTTGGGGGCCAGCCAGGACCAGCATGTATTCCTACCTGCACCCTATCTTTGGTATCCTTGGCGGCGTGATCTTCCTGGGCGAAAGCATGGTGGCGATACAGATCGCCGGAACTATCGCAGTTTTTGCAGGTCTGGCACTGGCACGGAGATAGAATTAGCAATGAATCTGGAACAACATGCAGGCAAGATAATCGTTGTCAAGATCGGAGGCAGTACTCTGGGCAGCCATGACACTACGCTGGAGGACCTGGTAGCGCTTCAACGCGCCGGGGCCAGGCCGGTAGTGGTCCACGGTGGGGGCGCCATGATAACCCAGTGGCTCGCCAGGTACGGTTTACCAACGCGTTTCGAGAAAGGCCTCCGAGTGACAGATGCCGAAAGCCTGGAGGTTGTGGTGGCCGTTTTGGCCGGATGGGTCAACACCGATATCGTTACCTCGCTCCAGAGGCTGGGAGGCAAGGCCCTGGGCCTTTCGGGAACGGATGGACGCCTCCTCCTTGCTAAGGTGAAGGACCCGGTCCTGGGCTTTGTTGGAGAGGTTGAGGATGTTGACCCAACTATTGTCCACATGACCCTCTCCGGTGGTTATATCCCTGTGATTGCCCCTGTCGGCGTGGACACTCTTGGACAGCCATACAACATCAACGCCGATACGGCTGCCGGCCAGATCGCCGGAGCGCTGGGAGCCGAAGCCCTGTTCTTCCTCACTGATGTTGCGGGAGTGTGTGATCAGCAAGGGAATTGTATTCCCACCCTGGACACTCCGACGATTGATACCCTGGTTGAAAAGGGGATTATTTCCGGCGGCATGATTCCGAAGGTGGAGGCCTGCCTGCTGGCCCTGCCCCGAGTCCGGCAGACACAAATTGTCGACGGGCGGCAACCGCATGCTGTCCTGGAAGTGCTCGGGCCTTCCCAAACGGGAACGAGAATAGTGTAAGATATAGGTGTTTCCTGTGCCATGGCGGGCGCCAGTTGGGAGGCATAGGAGAAGGTCGCGAGACCGTGCACTTTAGGAGGTATCATCTTGACCAACATTGCTGTTAACAACTGGCAAGAACTGGAAGCCCGTTACATGCTGCAGACCATCAAACGCTACCCGATTACCCTGGTGAAGGGGAAAGGGGCAAGGGTCTGGGATGACCAGGGCAAGGAATATCTTGACTTCATTGCCGGGTGGGCGGTGAACTGTCTTGGGCACTGCCACCCTGTCACCATCGAGTCGCTGACAAGGCAGGCCCAAGAGCTTATCCATGCTTCGAACCAGTTCTACACGCCTCAACAGATAAAGCTGGCCCAGCTTCTGGCTGAGAATAGCGCCCTGGACCGGGCATTCTTCCAGAATAGCGGCGCAGAGGCTAACGAAGCGGCTATCAAGCTGGCTCGCAAGTATGGCAAGCTCCACCTGGGTGGCGCCTACGAAGTTATCACCACGCTGCGCTCCTTCCACGGTCGCACCCTAAGCATGGTCGCTGCAACGGGCAAGCCGGAATACCAGGAGGCTTACCAGCCGGTGCCCGCTGGTTTCCCTAACGTGGAGTACAACAACATCGAGGCCATCAAGGCGGCAACCACGGACAAAACCTGCGCCGTCATGGTAGAGCCCATTCAGGCGGAAGGCGGGGTGAACGTCCCGGCTCCGGACTACCTGAGGAAGCTCCGCCAGTGGTGTGACGAGAAGGGGCTGCTATTGATACTGGATGAGGTGCAGACCGGTATCGGACGTACAGGCACCATGTTCGCTTATGAGCAGGCCGGCATAGAGCCGGATGTCATGACCCTGGCTAAAGGTATTGGAGGGGGCTTCCCTATTGGAGCCATCCTCGCCAAGGAGAGGGCGTCCGTATTCGAGCCAGGCGACCATGGCTCCACGTTCGGCGGGAACCCACTCGGCTGCGCAGTAGCGTACGACACCTTCTGCTATGTCCGGGATAACGATATTCCCGGCAACGCGCGGCGTGTGGGCAATTACCTGATGTCCCGGCTCAATGATCTGAAATCGGAGTTTCCGTTTATCAGCGAAGTACGCGGCAGGGGTCTCCTGGTGGCTCTCGAGTTCGACCGCGAGATCGCACGGGACGTGGTGAATGTCTGCATCGAGGAGGGGCTGCTTCTCAATGCCGTCAAGCCCACCGCCCTGCGATTTATGCCTCCGCTAATCATCACTAACAGCGAGGTTGACGAGGCTGTTGGTATCCTCGAGAAAGCGCTGCCGAAGTTCCAAAACAGTGGGAAGGAACCCAAGGACGGCGAGCAGGTAGGACCCTAGCGGGCCGACGGTTCGACACAACGAGAGGTTAAGTAACGGGGAAAATGTCAGAGAAAGTAGTACTTGCTTATTCCGGTGGCCTGGACACCTCAGTAGCCATTAAGTGGATCCAGGAAAAGTACGGAATGGACGTCATCACCTTCACTGCCGACCTGGGCAACGACCCAGACCTGGAGGCGATTAGACAACGGGCGCTCGATATCGGGGCGGTCAAAGCTGTAGTGGGTGATGTTCGGGAGGAATTTGTCCGGGATTTCGTGTTTCCTGCCCTGAAAGCGGGAGCGGTCTACGAAGGTGAATACCCGCTGGCCACCGCCCTGGCTCGTCCGCTTATCGCCAGGCACCTGGCAAATGTAGCCCGCCAGGAAGGGGCCAGCGCTGTGGCGCACGGCTGCACCGGCAAGGGAAACGACCAGGTGCGCTTCGACGTCAGTGTGGGCTCCCTGGCGCCTGACCTGAAGATAATCGCACCTGTCCGGGACTCGGCCTTGAGCAGGGAAGAGGCCATCGAGTATGCCGGCAGACACAATCTCCCGATTAAGGTCACCAAGTCCAGCCCTTACTCTATAGACCAGAACCTCTGGGGACGCTCTGTCGAGTGCGGCGTACTGGAAGACCCATGGGCAGAGCCTCCCGAGGACGCCTACGCCTGGACCCGCTCCGCCCAAGCGGCTCCTGACCGCCCCACTTATGTGGAGATATCCTTCCAGGAGGGAATTCCTGTAGGCCTGGATGGCACGGACATGGGTCCGGTGGAGTTGATAAGCCGTCTAACCGTCATGGCAGGCGAGCACGGGGTCGGCCGGATCGATCACCTGGAAAACCGGCTGGTCGGGATAAAGTCCCGAGAGATCTACGAGGCTCCTGCCGCTGCCGTCTGTATCCGCGCCCACCGGGCGCTGGAGGAGCTGACCCTGAGCAAGGACCAGCTCAGATTCAAGGACTATGTAGCGGGGCAGTACGCCGACCTGGTCTATAACGGGCTATGGTTCAGTGCCCTTCGCCGGGACCTGGATGCCTTTGTGGAGAGCACTCAGAGGTTCGTGGCCGGTCAGGTCCGGCTCAAGCTCTTCAAGGGGGCCTGCACGGTAGTGGGCAGGCAATCGAAGCTTTCGCTGTACAGCCACGGCCTTGCCACCTACGACCGGGCGGACCAGTTCGACCACAGTGCCGCCGTCGGCTTCATCACGCTCTGGGGCTTGCCCCACCGCAATCAGCGCCGTGTGCAGGGGGAAGAAGACAAGCCGGAAGTCAAAGACTAACTCGGCATAGTCACTCCTGGTGTATAGTTGTACGAGAGAAAAGCAATATTGAGCCAGATTTCAACGAAGGAAAAGGCCCTTGGGGCATTAGGGGATTTCTGATGGCAAGAGAGTTCCTGGTAATCGTTGAACGGGATGAGGAGGGATACTTGGTAGCATCGGTCCCCTCCTTAGCTGGATGCCATACGCAAGCCCGTTCCATGGATGATCTCATGGAGCGTGTCAAAGAGGCAATACAATTATGCCTTGAGGTGGTGGGCTAAGGACATCGAAATGAGTAAGGATGAACTCATCGATCTCTTGAGAGGTCGAACCAGGTGAGTGCGAAGCCCTGGGGTGGGCGTTTCCAGAAAGGCACAAACAGACTGGTTGAGGCCTACTCCGCCTCCATCGAGTTCGATAACCGCCTGTACCGGCAAGATATCCGCGGCAGCATCGCTCATGCTCGGATGCTGGCCCGGCAAGGCATTATCGCCGAGGAAGAGGCCCAGGCTATCATTGAAGGCCTGGAAGGCATCCGGGACGACGTAGAGACAGGGCGCCTCCAGTTCAAGCCGGAGCTGGAAGACATTCACATGAACATTGAAACGGCCCTGGCTGAGCGGATCGGACCGGTGGCCGGGAAGCTTCATACGGCACGCTCCCGTAACGACCAGGTGGCCCTGGACATGCGTCTCTATTCAGTAGAGGTCATGGACAGGACGGTGGAGCTACTCAGAGCCGTCCAGGAGACACTGCTGGACATGTCAGAGGCTAACCCGGATGCTCCTATGCCCGGCTACACGCACCTGCAGAGGGCCCAGCCTGTTCTCCTCGCCCACCATCTGCTGGCCTATTTCCACATGCTTCAACGTGACAAGGAACGCTTCCTGGACTGCCGGAAAAGGGCCGACGTGATGCCGTTGGGAAGCGGGGCCTTGGCCGGGTCGCCGTACCCGCTAGACCGGGAATACGTCGCCCGGGAGTTGGGATTCAGCCGGATCAGCGCTAACAGCCTGGACGCCGTCTCTGACCGTGACTTTCTGATCGAATACCTGGCAGCGGCCTCCATCACAATGATGCACCTTTCCCGGCTCTCGGAGGAGTTGATTCTCTGGTCGACCGAGGAATTCGGGTTTATCGAGATGGATGACGCCTTTGCCACGGGTAGCAGCATCATGCCCCAGAAGAAGAACCCTGATGTAGCTGAACTCGCCCGGGGTAAGACGGGACGCGTCTACGGCCACCTTATGAGCCTCCTGACCGTCCTTAAGGGGTTGCCACTGTCCTACAACCGTGACCTCCAGGAGGACAAAGAAGCCTTCTTCGATGCAGCAGATACGCTGCTGTCCACCCTTCAAGTGTTCACCCCCATGCTTGCGAGCCTCCGCTTCAAGACCGGAGCGATGAGCGATGCTGCGGGGTCCGGCTATATTCTGGCTACCGATGTGGCCGACTATCTGGCTAAGAAGGGCGTGCCTTTTCGGGAGGCACACCACGCCGTTGGGCAGCTAGTCGGTTATGCAATTGGAGCCGGTAAGACGCTTGCCGATCTCTCAATGGACGAATACCGCAGATTTTCCGCCCATTTCGACCGTGATATCTACTCTATCACAGCCAGCTCATCCCTATCGGCGCGAGATGTCCCGGGTGGCACTGCCCCAGTGCGGGTACAGCAAGCACTGGAGCAGGCCAGGACACTGCTGAACGGCTAGCCGCCCAGCCCCAGGTCGTCGATCACCTCTCGGGCCGTATTGTGGCCCGGTGCGCAGGTCACCCCACCGCCGGGATGCGTTCCAGCGCCGGTCAGATATAACCCACTGATAGGCGTGCGGTAGCGGGACAGCTCCGGCAGAGGCCGGAAGCTAAAGAGCTGATCGAAGGTCATATCGAGGTGTACGTAGTTGCCCCGGATCAGCCCGGTCCTCCGCTCTTCCTGGGGAGGCGTAACTACCTTGCGGGCTATGATGGAGCGCCTTATGTTTGGAGCGAACTGGGCCACGACGTCAATCAGCTTATCCGCAGCCTGCTCTTTGACATCATCCCAGTCCCGGCCATTAGAAAGCTCGTAAGGGACCGGCTCCCATAGGTACATGGCGTGCTGGCCGGGAGGCGCCATCGTGGGGTCCGCCACTGACGGAGCGTAGGCGCAGAAGACCGGTCCTTCCGGTACCTCGCCCCGCTTGATATCCATGAAACAGCGGTCCAGGTAGTCTATGCTAGGGGCATAGTACATGGTGGGAATACCCGCCTCCGGCCCCACCTTAAGGGTATCTTCGTAGCGCGGCCGGTCAGACAGGGCCAGCTCAACCTTGATGGCCCCGACGCCGGAAGCCCGAATGTTCCGCACCCGCTTGAGAAAGGCCGGCTCCAGGTGAGTGGACTCGACCAGTCTCTCGAAGACCCGCTTGGCATCCAGGTTCGAGATAACCGCCTTCTTAGCAGTGAACTTCTCGCCATTCGATAGCTCCACCCCGGTGGCCCGTCCGTCCTCGATCGTTATGCGGCTGACTTCGGCGTTGGTGCGGATAGTGCCACCGTAATGAGTCACCATGTTGGCGATAGACTGGGGCAGCATTCCCGTCCCGCCCTCCGGCCGCTGGACACCGATGCGGTGCAGCATCTCCATATGGCTGCAGAACATGGAAGTACCCTGGTCTGTCGGAGCGGTATTCAACTGGGCCGCCCACCAGGCGATGGGACCTTTAACATGCTCGTCCTCGAACCATTCGTCCAACATCTGTTTGGGACTCAGCATAAGCACGCGGACCATCTCCTCCACCTGAGACTCGTCCACCATGTTCAGCAGGTCCTTGAGGGACGGTGGGGGAGAAAGACGGATCGGATCAAGCAGCCCGGACATCTGGTGCCAGAATTCCAGGAACTCCGGGTAGGCTTTGGCATCATTAGCTGAAAAGCGAGCGATCTCCTGGCACGTCCGCTCTATATCACGCCAGAAGAGAATGTGACTTCCATCGGGAAATGCAGAGAAGGTTACCGGGTCAAGGCGAAGGAACTTAAGGCCAAACTTGGTAAGCTCCAGGTCCCTGATCATAGGGACCTTCTCGTGCAGAATGACCTCGAAAGCGCAGGGGTTGAACTTGAAGCCCGGCGCCTCCGGGATCTCTTCCTCGGTAGTCGCGCAGCCTCCTACAATGTGGCGGCGCTCGAGCAACAGGACCGAAAGCCCAGCCTTCAGCAGATACCCGGCGCAGGTGAGCCCATTATGACCGGCTCCAATAATGATAACGTCGTATTCGCCCATTAAAGCCTCCTCGGTAAGGTGCTCACATTATATCATCGTTTTCCGGGCCGCGGACCGCTAAAACTTCCCCTTGTTTCCTGCAAATATGCGCACCCGGATGTCGACTGGCGCATCGGTAAACACTCGACAAGAGGATTAGCAGCTATCTGGCGACGGTCCGCGATCGTCTAAGACCATCTCCTCCAATGTAAACAGAGGCGGATACCTCAGGCAAATGCTTTAGGCTCTATCACACCCAGGCACGCCATCTGGCCGGACCGTCTGGTCCGCTGTCTGGTCCGCTGGATTGACGGTTTACGGGACGGCTGCTATGATTCGATTCACGTAATAGTCGGAGCATGGAGAGTCGAATATGAAGTTATTCTTGCTGCTCATCGGAGTTGTGGTCGTGGCGGTGGGTGTAAGCGCCGTTCTGGTGGTCACAGGCGAAGCGCCTCAATGCCCGCAAGGAGTGGCCAGCGCGGCGGTGAGGTCCGAGAGGGAGATAGGTGACACTCTCAGCCGTAACCGGAGCGTCACCATAACCGATGCAGATGCAACCGCTTCCGGCAGGGCCTTGCTTGGCTCGGTCCTGACCGATCCGAGGGTGTGTTTCGACGCGCAGGGCGCCCATATCTCAGGCAAGCTCAGCCTGGGCTCGGTCTCTCCGTCCGTCTACGTATCACTCGCCGGCACGGACATAGACCTGTCCGGGACCTCACCGAAGGTGTCCAAGTTTGACATCCGGCTCGGTGGATTACCCAACATTCCCGGGATTTCCGACACGGCCGGCACCCAAGTCGCCGGCGTCGTCAATCAAGGCCTGGCACAGATCAAGCTAAGCAAACCTCTAAAGGCACAGTTCTCCGCCGGCGCAGCTACCGTTCGGGAATAGACAGCGCTATAGGCCAGGTGGCGGTGTTTCTCGCAACGCCGCCACCTGATAGCTCGATGCCCGCGGGCGGCCGTGAGCGCTCTATCTCTAAAGCGCACCTGAGGGTTTGAATGCAGCATCTCCCGGGCCGGATTATCGAAGGAACACCCGCCCTCTAAGTGGTACGTCCGGCAAGTTGCTGGCATACCTGTCCTCGACGTAAGGCCAGACCGCGGCGGTTTTCCGAAACCGCCGCGGTCTTGACGCGAGCGCCATCTAAGCCCCACCCACTTCGAGTGAATGCTTGTCAAGGATTTGGACGGGACTCATGCCGGCAAACGCCCGCCACGGCCTGCCCTCTTGATTTGTGCCGGGAGTAGCTATACATTGAGGCGCGAGATTCCCCTTAAAGGGGAACTTTGACTTAGCACTACTTCGTTACTTGCCATTAGCGCAGGGACCCGAGCTTTGTGTGGCGGATGCTCACGCCGGGGCGTGGTTGGCCTTGGTATCGTGGTATGCGGAGGCTAACGCACGAACTGACGAAGTAGTGTTAGTGGCCATTTGAATATTCCTGCTTGGTACTGTCTTACGCCATCAATCATTACGGAGGATAATCATGGAAACAAAAAACGAGTTGTCACCAGAACAACGTGAAGAACTACTCAAAGCATTGAAAGCCCGTTTTGATAAAAACATGAACCGCCATAAAGGTCTTGAATGGGCTAAAGTACAAGCAAAGCTGGAAGCTAATACTGAAAAACTGTGGTCGCTCAATGAAATGGAAACAACTGGCGGTGAACCGGATGTTGTTGGTCATGATGAAAAGACGGGCGAATACATTTTTTGTGATTGTTCAGCGGAAAGTCCTAAAGGCCGCAGAAATACTTGTTACGATCCTGAAGCGCTGGAGTCAAGGAAAGAATTTAAACCGGAAAATAGCGCTATTGGTATGGCAGCTGCCATGGGCATTGAGCTCTTAACGGAAGAACAATATCGAGAGTTGCAGAGACTTGGCAATTTCGATACGAAGACGTCGAGCTGGGTGAAAACACCTTCTGATATTAGAAAACTCGGCGGCGCCATCTTTTGTGATCGCCGGTACGGCAATGTCTTCGTGTATCATAACGGTGCGGAGTCTTACTATGGCGCTAGGGGGTTCCGTGGCTCGCTAAGGGTTCGCTAACTAATATTCAATTGGCCTCTTAGGAGAAGGTTGGAATGAGCAAACAAGAGACAAAGGCCCTGATGGAGGTAGCCCTTGGGCAGCGTCCTGCCCAGTTGGTTGTAGAGAATTGCCGCCTCGTGAACGTCTACTCCGGCGAGATTCTGGACGGACAGACTGTAACTTCATGGGGCGAGCGTATCGCCTATGTTGGCAATACGAAACCGCAGACCGGTCCCGAGACGCGGGTTATCGACGGTATGGGCCAGTTTCTGACTCCAGGCTTCATCGATATCCACGGTCACCTTGACATGTTCCAGCACCCTCTGACTCTGGCGGAGGCCGCGCTTCCTACCGGGCTCACCGCCGCCTACACGGAGACCCATGAGATGCTCGCCGCGGTGGGAGCGCCAGGCCTCGACCTCTTGCTGGGCCTGGCCGATAAAATGCCCTTCCACCTGCTCATCGGCCTCGCGGCATCCACACCCCAGTTTCCGCAATGGGAAGGCAAATCTATCCTGTCCGCCAGGCAGGTCAGGCACTATCTCAAGCAAAAACGCATCCTGGGATTCAGCGAGCTGATACCCTGGGTGAGGGTCCTGGCACAGGAAGACGCGCTGCTCGATCAGATGGAAGCGGCCAGGGCGGCGGGCAAGCTTATCGAAGGTCACACCGCAGGCGCCTCGAACGCCAAGCTGGCGGCGCTGGTCGCGGCCGGCCTGACATCGTGTCACGAGAGCATTACGGCCCAGGAGGTCCTCGACCGATTGCGTCTCGGGCTTTACACCATCCTGCGACACGGGTCGATCCGGGCCGAGATTGAGGTGCTGGCGAGGGCCTTCACCGATAACCCGGACCTGGATACCAGCCGCGTAATGCTGACTCCCGATACGGTGTTTCCCGCCGACCTTATCGCCAAGGGCTATATGGACAGACTAATAGCCACAGCCGTAGAGGCCGGAATACCACCGATCAAGGCGATTCAGATGTCGACCATCAACCCGGCAACCTACATGCGCCTGGACGGCCACATTGGAGGGATTGGGCCTGGCCGGTACGCGGATATGGTCCTGACCCGGGACCTGCGTCATCCAACGCCGGAGACCGTTATCTGCCGTGGACAGGTTGTGGCCAGCCAGGGCAAGCTCTTGACGCCCTTTGGACTGTCCCTGGACGCCTGGACGACGCTCCCGTGGACGGAGAGACGGTGGCCCAAGAGGATGCCCGGCCTGGAGGACCTGCGCGTGCCGGCCCCAAATGGTGATGGCTCGGTAACAGTGCCGGCCATCCACCTGGGACACAAGGTCCTCACCCAGCGCCGTGACGTGACCCTGCCCGTGCGAGACGGCGCAGTGTGCCTGGACCCGGACCAGGATATCGTCAAGATAATAATGCTCGACAAGACCGGCGAACGGTTCGTCAAGGCCTTCGTATCCGGATTACGGGCGCCATTTGGCGGTCTGGCCTCAACGGTCGCCCATGACCATCACCACCTCATGGCTCTGGGGTCACGAGACGAAGATATGCTCCAGGCCATAGAGCGAGTCAAGGAGATTGGTGGAGGCGTTGCCCTGGTCAATGAAGGTCGTCTGGAGGCCGAGGTGCCCTGCCCAATTGGTGGGGTACAGCCGACGGCGCCCCTCTCTCAGGTAGCGGCTCAGATGGATGCCTTGGAAGGCTGGTTCAAGAGCCGCGGCTGCCCGCTGGAATCGCCCCTGTTCACTGTGGTCTTTATGAGCTTCGCCTCGATCCCGGTGCTCCGCATGACCCCAAGCGGGGTGCTCGACGTAAAATCCGGGCGGATCATTTATCCCTGATCGCGTGTCCGTGTCGCCTGCCGGCGCTGTCCGTCTGGCGCCCGGCGGACAATCCGCCCACCCGGTTCTATTCGGCGCTCGCTGTTACTGCTCAGCGACTATGACCGCTTGGCCCCGGTAGGGTAAGTCCCGAACCGGTTGAGTTTACGAGGCATTGGGGGAAGCTCTGGTAGTCCTTGAG
>Ga0209514_10000735_pt1 | contig 64353 bp, 66 predicted proteins | sample Subgrocontami58m_FD_187452 | JGI IMG/M metagenome (GOLD analysis project Ga0209514, IMG submission 187452) | Subsurface groundwater microbial communities from S. Glens Falls, New York, USA - GMW37 contaminated, 5.8 m (SPAdes) (version 3) | ecosystem: Environmental > Aquatic > Deep subsurface >... | reverse complement strand
GAAGATCGCACGCGGGCCCTCGCGCCCGCCCATCTCAGGCCGCCCGGATACGCTCCGGGCGGCCGTCCCTCTCCTCCAAGATTTTGACGCTCGCAACCAATCGCGGCTGGCGCTGCTGTGCAGAGGTCTTTCGTTGACGCGCAAAGGTTTCGTCGCAGCAGTGGCCTTGCTGGCGCTGATTCGCGTGACGCCAGCGGCCGCGCAAGGCGCTGCCGACGGCGGACCCGATCCGGCGAAAGTCCGCGTTCGCATCGGACCGCTCTATCTGAACCCGACGATCTCGCTGACGAACCTCGGCATCGACCGGAACGTCTTCAACGAAGCCGAGGATCAGAACCCCAAGAGAGACTTCACGCTCACCGTGGTCCCGCGCACGGATCTCTGGCTCCGCATGGGACGAACGTGGTTCACCGGCGCGATCGATGAGCAAATCGTCTGGTACCAGAAGTACACGACTGAACGCGCCGCCAACACCACCTACTCGCTGGGCTGGAAGGTGCCGCTCAATCGGCTCACCGCGAACGTGGGCGCCTCTTACGCGAACGTGCGCGACCGTCCGGGGTTCGAGATCGACGCGCGGTCGCGGCGGAAAGAACTTGGTTACAGTGGCTCAGTCGAAGTCCGGGCTCTCTCGAAGACGTTCTTTGGGGTGACGGCGTCGCGCCAGAAAGTGGATTTCGACAAGGACGCCGTGTTTCTCAACAGTAATCTCCAGTTCGAGTTGAACCGCGTTACGACGAGCGGCGGGCTGACAGTGCGTCACCAGATCACGCCGCTGACGTCCGTCTCGTTGACCGCCACGCGTTCGCAGGATCGTTTCGAGTTCTCCTCGCTGCGGGACTCCAACTCGACGGCCGCTGCGGCCACCATCTCGTTCGATCCATTCGCGCTCATCAAGGGCAGCGCCACGTTCGGATACCGCGACTTCGAGCCGCTGACGCCAGGCCTCGAGAACTTCAAGGGCGCGACGGCCGCCGTCAACCTCTCCTACACGCTGCTCGGCACCACAAGGTTCAGCCTTGGTGCCACGCGCGACGTGGCCTACTCGTACGACGTCAACCAGCCGTACTACCTGCAGACCGGCGTCACAGGCTCTATTGCCCAGCAACTCTTCGGACCCTTCGACGTCGTCGGCCGGGCGGGGGCACAGAACCTTGCCTATCGCGATCGGGCCGGCGTGATCATCCAAGCCTCGAACCGCATCGATCACGTCCGCACCTACGGCGGCGGCATCGGGTATCGCATGGGAAAGGACCTGCGCCTCGGGTTCAACGTCGACGAAACCAGGCGCGTCTCTGATGTCGAACTGAGGCAGTACCACAACCTGACGATGGGAATATCAGTGACGTATGGATTCTGAGACCAGGCCCGATGTAGTGCAGGCCTTCAGGCCTGCCTTGCTCCTGATCCTGACGCTGACCACGGCGCTCCTGTCCGTCGAGTTGCGTGCCCAGCAGCCGCCCGTGACCGACTATGTCGTCGGGCCGCAGGACGTGCTGACAATCACGTCCTACGACCAGGCAGATCTGTCCGGAAAGTTCACGCTCGAAGCGGACGGTACGTTCACGTATCCGCTGATCGGACGCGTGAAGGCCGGTGGCCTCACCCTTCGCGCGCTGGAAGATTCGCTCAAGAAACGGCTCAAAGATGAAGGATTCTTCAACAATCCTCAAATCACCATTGCTGTCGAGACCTACAAGAGCCAGCGCATCTTCATCGTCGGCGAAGTGCGAGCGCCCGGCGCATATCCGCTGTCAGGAGACATGAACCTTGTCGAAGCGATTGCGCGCGCCGGGTCGACGCTTCCAAGCGCCAGCGGCGAAGCGATCATCGTGCATCCGGCCGTTCCGGGCGGGTCTGGGCCGACGCTCCCGAATCAGGATCCGACGGCGAACACCGAACGCGTCGATTTGCGAGCCATGCAGAACGGCGTTTTCACGGACAACATCATCCTCCGCGACGGCGATACGATCTTCGTGCCGCGGGCGGAGAGCGTCTACGTCTTCGGCCAGGTCAAGAACCCCGGGGCCTACTCGCTGCAGCAGAAAGATACGAGCGTCCTGCAGGCGCTGTCGCTCGCCGGAGGCGTCACCGACCGAGGGTCCACTAGCCGCGTCCGTATCGTCCGCATCGTCGACGGCGAGAAGAAAGAATTCAAGGTGAAGTTGACCGACGTCGTTCAGCCTGGTGATACCGTCATCGTCGGAGAGAGGTTCTTCTGATGTCCGAGCAAGCCCCACTCGAGCCTGGACCGGCCGCGCCGCGCATCGTGATGGCGAGTGACGCTGCGGGGACGCCGCCCGCCTATGGGTACGGGTCCAATATTCTCGGCGACGAGGTGCACCTTAGTGACTACGTCAAGGTGCTGTACAAGCGCCGGTGGACGGCGCTCACGGCCTTCGTGATTGTCGTGCTGTCGGTCTCTGTGTACACGTTCACCGCGACGCCCATCTACGAGGCGCGCGTCCAGATCCTGATCGAGAAGGAAGCCTCGAACGTCGTGACGTTCAAGCAAGCCATCGAGCAGAACCAGATAACGGACGACTACTATCAGACGCAGTACAAGATCCTCCAGAGCCGCGCGCTCGCACGGAGGACACTCGACGCGCTGAAGCTGTGGGATCACCCACAGTTCAATCCCCCCCCGGATAACTCCCTGACCGTGAGGAAGATGGTCCTGGCGCCGGCGGTGCTGGTGTCGAGCTGGTTCAAGTCGGCCAAGCCGATCGACCCGCCACTGCCAGACGAATCGAAGGTTCAGTCGAGCACGATCGACCGCTTCCTCGGCGCTCTGACGGTCGCGCCAGTCCGCAATAGCCGCCTTGTTGACGTCAGATTCGAATCGCCCGACGCCGCGCTCTCCGCAAACGTCGCCAACGCCCTGGCCAAGTCGTACATCGAGCAGAACCTCGAGTTCAAGTTCATGTCCTCGAAGGAAGCCTCGGATTGGCTCGGGGAGCGATTGGGGGAGCAGCGCAAGCAGGTCGAGACCAGCGAGCAGGCGCTGCAGCGCTACCGCGAGCAGACCGACTCGGTGTCGCTCGAAGAGAAACAAAACATCGTCGTGCAGAAGCTCTCCGAGCTGAACGCGGCAGTCACGCGCGCCAAAACCGAGCGGATCCAGAAGGAGGCGGCGTACAACCAGATTCGTGCGCTCCAGAACGACCGTGCCGCACTCGACACCTTCCCGGCGATTCTGTCGAACACGTTCATCCAACAGCAGAAAAGCGCGCTCGCCGACCTGCAGCGGCAGCAGGCGCAGCTGTCCGACAAGCTCGGGCCGCGCCATCCCGACATGATGAAGATCGGGCTGGCTATCGAAACGGCCGAGGCGAAGATCCAGGGAGAAATCAGCAAGGTCGTCCAGGCGATGGGCAACGACTACCAGCAGTCGGTGGCGCAGGAGCGGAGCCTCACGAACGCCCTGGACCAGCAAAAGCAGGACGCGCTGGCCCTGAACCGCAAGGGCATCGAATACGGCGTCTTGGCACGCGATGCGGCCTCCAACCGGCAGATCTTCGAGAGCCTGATGCAGCGGACGAAGGAAACCGGCATCTCCGGTGAGCTCAAGACCAGCAACATCCGCGTGGTTGATGCAGCCGAGACACCGCGCGGGCCTGTTAGACCGAACACCCGCATTAATCTACTCCTCGCCCTGTTCGGAGGCGCGACGCTGGCGGTCGGCCTTGCGTTCTTCTTCGAGTACCTCGACAACCGCATCAAGAGCCCGGACGAGATGAAGCAGCACCTCGGCCTGCCGTTCCTCGGCATGGTGCCGGCGCTCTTCGACAAGGCCATCGAGAACCCTCTGATTAACAACGGAGTTCCCAGCAACTTCTCGGAAAGCTTCCGCGCTGTCCGCACCAACCTGCTGTTCTCGTCAGCAGACGAAGGCAGCCGCAGCGTCGTCATCACCAGCACAGGCCCAGGCGAAGGCAAGACGGTCGTGGCGACGAATCTCGCCGTGGCGCTGGCGCAAGCCGGCCAGCGGGTGCTGCTCGTCGATGCCGACATGCGCAAGCCCCGCGTTCACATCGTATTCGAAAAGCCGCAGGAACCAGGGCTCTCGAACGTCCTCGTCGGCAACGCCAAATCGTCCGAGTCGGTACGCAAGACTGCGGTGCCGGGGTTATGGGTGATGCCGGCCGGCCTCCACCCACCCAACCCAGCCGAGCTACTTGGGTCGAAGCGGTTCAAAGACTTCCTGGAGTCGCTGGCGCAGCACTTCGATTGGGTGATTGTCGACACGCCACCGGTGATGGCGGTCACCGACTCGTCGGTGGTCGCACACCTGGCCACCGGCGTCTTGTTCGTGGTCGGGGCCGAGATGACGAGCCGCCACGCGGCGCAGCGGGCGCTCGAGCAGCTCGAGCACGCTCGTGCGAAGTTCATCGGGGCGGTGCTGAACCGCGTCGACCTACAGCACAACGCGTACTACTATTCTCAGTACTACCGTCGCGAGTACAGCGACTACTATCAGAAGGACGTCGGTACGTAGTGATCTGTTGTAGTGCAAGGCTTCAGCCTTGCCGTGATCCGCGGGTTTTTAGACCCGCCGTTGATGGCCGCCGGAAAGCATCCACCGATGCGCGCGGCAGATCGACGAGGTAGTACGTTGGTCCGCGGGGCGCCCAAGAAGGCGTTGATCGTGGTGGCCGCGGAGCAGGCCGACCGGCGCATTGGTCGCATCCGGTTGCGCAGCCTCTCGGACGCGTCGGCCGACAGCCTCCAAGGGTCCATCGACGAGGTCATTGAGCCGGGCAGTCTGGTGCATACCGATGGCTGGGTGGGCTACGACCGCCTGAAGGCGCATAGCTACCGCCATCGCATCACGTTCCTCAGCGACCACCGCGAACCGGCGCACGAATTGCTGCCACGCGTCCATCTCATCGCGTCCCTGCTGAAGCGGTGGCTCTAGCTATGAGATAGCTCGGGATGCGCGTGCAGGCTTCTGGCTACACTTGGATCGACTTGAGAAGATCGTAGGTACGCTGCTGCGTTGAGTTTGTGGTGGTGACGAGGTTGAAGGTGGGCTCGCCGGCGGTGGATGCGCCCTGCCGGCGACACGTGCTCCTGACGATGCTGCTCAGATCTTTGAGCAGGGTCTGAAAGCTGTGGACGGGTGCGCCGTCGTCAAGGACCTTTGCATGCACCTTGCCGAGAGCGGCACTCGATCGTTGTGTGGGCGCGACAGGGTCGCGAGTGTTCTTGGCCTGCTGGTCTTCATCGCAGAAGAGAAGCTCACGCCAAGATTCAATCATGTGCCACACCACGTAGTGCGCCAGCACGCAAAGGAAGATGTGGGCCTTGACGCGATCCTCGAGCCGGTGTCGGATGGGTCGGACTTCGAGATCGATGGTCTTCAGTGAGCGGAAGGCCCGCTCGACCTGGCTGAGCATCTTGTAACTACGTACCACATCGTCCGCGGCCAGGCGTTGGGTCGGGACGCTGGTCCTGATGACATAGATGCCATCAAGGGCCGCTTCCGCTGCTACCTTGTCGTCATCGACATGGAAGTCGAATCCATCATCGCGAATGTCCAAGACCAGGTGCTTGGACATCTTGTACTTGTCGACGACTTTTCCGATGCGCACGCCGATGGCGTCTTTCCCTTTGATCTTGCCGCGCAAGATCCAACAGCTCACATGGCTACATAATGCACGCTACGCAAATCCTATCTCTATGGAAACATTGGGCCTTCTAGAGATTTCGGAAGGGGAACTTCAGTCTAGACATGCGATACCGATTACCCTGAACATGTCCAGAGCTGTCACGACTGATGACCGCAAAAGGCTGCTACACTGCCGAGCACGAACGAGGATCATGTGGTTCATTATTCTGAGCATCGTGTTTCCCAAAGGAATCGGGTTCTCTGTCCTTGGCAATAATGTCGATGTTAATAAAATCCTCATTCTGCTGTCGGCGCTATTAACCGCCGATGCTGTTCGGCGCAATTCGTTCAGAATAGACAAATACAGCCTCGGTCTTTTGTTCATCATCTGTACCTGCCTGATCTTCAGCGTCTTTTGGCTGAGCGGAGTTCAATACCTCATCTTCGCGTACTATGTCCTAATGTATGTTTCTGCGTTCTGGGTTGCCGATTTCTTATTTAAGGATTCTGAGATTTTCGTCACGTTCACCAACAACCTTGCACTGGCTTTGATTGTTTCTGGCGTGTGTGCGCTACTAGATCACTACTTCAAGGTTATTCCATTCGAGTTGTTCCGTCCAGAAAATGAATCATTTATCTGGGAATACAATCGCGGTGTAGCGGTCGGTTCGGTTCAGATGGTCATGTACAAGGGGTGGGACTCGGCTAGCGCCTGGTTTTCTGTTGATCGCTTCGTATGGCTTTCCTGGACCGTCTTTGCATACAGATACTGTGTAAAAGAAAAAACGAGCGGTTTGAAGGCCGGCGTTTTAATGGCGGCCTCTTTGCTGGGAGTAATCGAAATAGTCCTGAGTCAAGCGCGAGTTCTTGGTTTCGTTGCACTGCTGTTGTTGATGTTGTTGCTCGTGGTGTCGCTGACGAGAATAAGTAAATGGGGCCACCCTGTTGGAATTATTGTTCTGTCGTTTCTCATAGTATCTACGTTTAGCAATTACGTCGTTTACTTTCTGTCAAATATCTATTCTGTATTTGATTTTTACAGAATTGAAGCATTCGAGAGCGCTCTTTCGTACTCGTTCGAAGTAGACAAGCGGGGCCAGGCTATAAACGCGATAATCAACGATTCTGGAGTCTCCACATTTTGTTTGCCATTAGGCCCTCTGTTCTCTAGCTTCACCAACTCGTTCTTGAGCGTGCCGTCGCAATATTTCGATAATGTGAGCGCCGTGGTGACATCTGTCTTTGAGTTCGGTCTGATTCCGTGGATCATGATGGCACTCTTTATAATTCACGCCGTATTAATGAAAAAGGACAAAATTGGTAATGTATTTGTAGTTCTGCTGATCATGACAATTCTGGCGACATCCGCGGTTTACACTCCTCGGTTCTATTACTATTTGTTCTTCATGTTGGGCGCCGTTGTTTCGCGTGGAAATCGAGTTCGATTGAGCTCGCGCACGGTTCCGTTGTTTCCGAAGAAGGGTAAAGAGCGCGCGAGAACATCAGCATGGCTGTGAGGGTCGCTGGCCCGGTCGTGATCCGTGGCGACTCTACATCGACCAACACCGGTCTAGCTAGTCAGTGAGTCAGTGAAACCGACCATCCTCACCCCCGCTCTCCCAAATCTACTAGCGCGCCTCTGGCATCACCTCAGCCGGCGCCGGCAGCGCCAGTTCGTGCTGCTGATGGTCTTGATGCTGGTCAGCGCGTTCGCGGAACTGGTGAGCTTGGGTGCAGTGTTGCCTTTCCTCGGCATACTGACCGCGCCCGCGTTGGTGTTCAAACACCCTGCCGTCGCACGTGCGGCGGCGGCCTGGGGCATTACCTCAGCCGATCAACTGGTATTGCCTCTCACCGTCACGTTTGTCGTGGCAACCCTCATAGCCGGGGCAGTCCGCCTCCTGTTGTTGCACGTCAACCTCCGGTTCGCGTGTGCCGGCGGTGCAGACCTCAGCATCGAGGTGTATCGCCGCACCCTGTACCAACCCTACCGGGTGCACGTGGCCCGCAACACCAGTGAGGTGATCAGCGGAATCACCAGCAAGGTCGAAACAGTGGTGTCCGGCGTGCTGCAGCCGCTGCTGATATTGATTAGTTCAGTCCTGATGCTGGTGGCGATGACGGGCGCTTTAATCGCCATCGATCCGGAGGTGGCCCTAGTGGCAGCTGTCGGCTTTGGCGCCAGCTATGGGCTGATCACCTGGATGGTCCGACGACGACTGCGCCACAATGGCCAGCGCATCGCCCATGAACAAACTCAAGTCATCAAGGCCGTGCAAGAAGGTCTGGGTGGCATTCGCGACGTGTTGCTGGATGGGACGCAGCCAGTTTACTGCGACGCCTACCGTCAGTCCGCCTACCCATTGCGTCGAGCGATCAGGGACAACGGCTTCATCAGCCAAAGCCCCCGTCACCTCATGGACAGCGTGGGGATGGTGCTGATCGCCGCCGTGGCTTATGGCCTGAGCCGTCAGGCGGGCGGGGTCGCCACAGCCTTACCGGTCCTCGGTGCGCTGGCATACGGCGCGCAACGTCTGTTGCCGGCCCTGCAGGCTACCTATGCCAATTGGACAACCATTGCCGGCAGCCGGGCCTCACTAGAGGAGACTATCGGACTGCTCGATCAGCCCCTGCCAGCGGAGATCCTGCAACCCGTCCCCCCGCCGCTGCCCTTGCGGGATGCCATCCGCTTCAACGCCGTGCGCTTCCGGTACACCGACGACGGCCCGTGGGTGCTGGATGGCCTCGATCTGACCATCCGTCCTCGGGCGCGGGTCGGTTTCGTCGGGAAAACCGGCGCCGGCAAGAGTACGACACTGGACCTGCTGATGGGACTACTGATGCCTACCGAGGGCGAGCTCCTGGTGGATGGCCAGCCCATTAACGGCAGCCGGGTCCGAGCCTGGCAGCGAACCATCGCCCACGTGCCGCAGAGCATCTACCTGGCCGATACCACGTTGGCTGAAAACATCGCCTTCGGTGTGCCGCGCAACGCGATCGACATGGACCGGGTGCGACAGGCGGCTCGTCAAGCACAGATTGCCGACTTTATCGAAAGCCTGGCCGAGGGTTACAACGTTTTTGTGGGGGAGCGCGGCATCCGTCTTTCCGGCGGCCAGCGCCAACGCATCGGCATCGCCCGTGCGCTCTACAGACAGGCCCGCGTGCTGGTGTTCGACGAAGCCACCAGCGCCCTCGACAACGCCACGGAACAGGCGTTGATGGACGCCATCGAAGGGCTTGACCGCGACTTCACCATCTTGCTCATCGCCCACCGGCTCACCACCGTGCGGCGCTGCGACACCATCGTAGAACTGAAACATGGCCGGGTGGTGGCGCAAGGTACGTACGAACAGTTGCTTGAATGCAGCCCGAGCTTCCGACAGATGGCTCAAGTGGCGGGATAGTCGTTCGAGATTGGGTGCTGAAGAAACGTGAACAAGATCCTTATTACCGGCGCGGACGGATTCATCGGCTCCCATCTGACCGAAGCTCTCGTGCGCGCCGGCCGTGACGTCTGCGCCTTCGTCCTATACAACTCCTTCAACTCCTGGGGCTGGCTGGACCATTGCACCGGGGATGTGAAGGGCAAATTCGAGGTGTTTCCCGGCGACATCCGTGATCCAAACGGGGTGCGCGCCGCCATGAAAGGCTGCGATGCGGTGCTGCACCTCGCGGCCTTGATTTCCATTCCCTACTCCTATCACTCGCCCGACAGCTACGTCGACACCAATATCAAAGGCACGTTGAACATCGTTCAGGCGGCCCGGGATCTCGGAGTGGCCAAGGTGGTGCACACCTCCACAAGCGAGGTGTACGGCACGGCGCGATTTGTGCCCATCACCGAGGATCACCCGATCCAGGGCCAGTCGCCCTATTCGGCAAGCAAAATCGGCGCTGACCAGCTGGCCATGTCGTTTTACACCTCCTTCGGCACTTCGGTCGTCATCCTGCGACCGTTCAACACGTATGGCCCGCGTCAATCCGCCCGGGCAGTGATCCCCACCATCATCACCCAGATCGCGAACGGCAAACGGCAGATCAAGCTCGGTTCCGTGCACCCCACGCGCGATTTCACCTACGTGGCCGATACCGTGGCAGGCTTCACGGCCGCGCTGAATTCCGACCGGGGTATTGGCGAGATCATCAATATCGGCAGCAATTTCGAAATCTCGATAGCCGACACCGCCCGCACCATCGCCGACGTGATGGGGGCAAAGATCGAAATCCTCGCCGACCAACAACGTCTGCGCCCGCCAAAGAGCGAAGTAGAACGGCTGTGGGCCTCTAATGACAAAGCCCGCGAATTGCTGGGCTGGCAGCCCCGATACGGCGGTCTGGATGGTTTTCGTCGCGCGTTGATCGAAACCGTTGACTGGTTCAGTCAGCCCTCTCACCTGGCTTTATACAAGTCGGATAGCTACAACCTGTGAACGTCGTGCTCGCAGAACGGCGAAGATCGCGGCGTCAACGCGGCGTCGTCGGGAAATCATCAGCGCTGGATCAATCTCATGAATAACAAAAGGCGCGTCGTTTCAAGGGTATTGCATCGACTCGCACACATCGTGCCAAGGCGGGTCATGCAGATGATTCCCTTTCATATCAAAGAAAAGTTGCTGATGAAGTATACGACTAGAGACTTCTCCATTGATATCGTAGGATCATGTAACTTAGCGTGTCCGTCTTGTCCCGCTGGTGACGGGGTTGTGAGGGATGGCAAATTCGACAAGAATCCAGGCGGACGAATGAGTCTGGAAATGTATGACAGCATTACCAAACGCATTGGATCAGAGTTTCCTGGTGCGATTGTCCAGCTGTTTACCTGGACGGACCCGCTGATTCATCCTGAAGTCCATCAGTTCGTTGAGACGACTCACCGTTACGGGTTAAAGAGTTTCCTCAGCACCAATTTGAATATCTTGCGTGACGCCGAGCTCTTGGCCAGATCGGCGCCTGAGGAGATCCGAATCTCTCTTTCAGGCTTTACCCAAGACGTCTATTCGATAGGGCACAAGCAGGGGAGGATTGAGGTCGTCAAGGACAACATGCGAAAACTGAGTGAGGCATTGCGAGAAGCCAACGTGCCTCAAGAGAACGTGACGGTCTACTTTCACAAGTACGTTTACAATCTGCATGAAGTCCCTCTCATGCGAGACTATGCACAGTCCTTGGGATTTAGATTTGATAGCTGCTGGGCTTTCTACATGCCCATCGAAAAAGTCATAACCTATTTGGAAGGCAAGGCGCCCAGGGAGGAGACCGAGTTCATCGAGAGTCGATTGGTGCTCAATCTCAAGAAGGCGGTCGATATTTGCAAAGGTGAAGAGCTGGTGAACGTTCCCTGCCGGTTGAAGACGAGAACCGTCATTGACTGCCGCGGAAATGTACAATTGTGCTGTAACGTTTACTCTCAAGAGAGATTCACCGTCGCTTCGTTTCTAGAAACACCCACGAAAGAGATCGAGAAAAGCATTCTTAATCATAAGTATTGTGGAACGTGTGCAAGCAATGGGTTGCATGTGTATTCGGATTGGTATGGGCACGAAATCCGTCCACAAATTGAAGCAATGGTTAAACAAGAGTTGATTTCAAAGGGACTTGATACAATCGCAGCTCCGAAGGAGGGCACCACCCATGGCGCGCAAGGTACGACAGATTCGGCGGAAAGGAAAGGCCATCGGCATCGTGCCGGCGCCGGCGACGGCGACGGCGGCTCCGGATTGGAACACGCGCATCGCGCTGATCCAAGCGCTGATTCCGGTGGCGCTTGAGAAGGTCGAGGAGGAATTGCAGGCGGACGTAGCCCGGCTCGCCAGCGAGCGGTATGTGCGGGACGGCCGCCTCCCGGGCCACGTGCGCTGGACCCCGCAGCGGGGGTCGATCTATCTGGGTGACCAGAAGATTCCGATCGAGGTGCCGCGCGTACGCGAGCGGCTGGGCAATACGGAGCGGGAAAGTACAAAACCTCACGCAGGACCAGTACTGCACGGCCTTGCTCCAGCAGTCCGCCACGTGATCACGGGAGTGTTCACCGCGGGACGCAGAATCGTGGATGCGAACAAGGCACCGGTTCGAACGGCAATGGAGCGCAAGGCGAATTCCATTGGGGAAATGTTTCTCATGGCCAGCGTCGGCCTGATGCATTAGCCTGTTCGCCGCCCGATCGCCCAGGGCCGTTCAGATCGACGGGAGTCTTTTACATGCACAAGAAAAAGCTGGCGGGTCTCCTTTTTCCCCGCTACTCGAGGATCCTCGACATCGTCAACCGCAACGCCCTTCTGATGGACTGGATTCGCAAGTATCGAGGCATCCGCGTCTTCCAGGACCGGATTGACTACTACTCCTATATCAACGACGAAGTCCTGAAGCAACGCCGGATCGACTACCTGGAATTCGGCGTGTACCAGGGCGCCTCGATAAGTCACTGGTCCCGGATCAACAGCGATCCCGGGAGCCGCTTCTGGGGTTTTGACACTTTCGAGGGCCTGCTGGAAGACTGGCATTGGGCGATCCGGGGATTGCCCAAGGGACACTTCAGTACCCTTGGCCGCACGCCTGCGATAGAGGATACCCGCGTGCAATTCATCAAAGGTCTGTTTCAGGAAACAATGGATGGGTTTCTCGCCGGCTACAAGCCCTCCGGCACGTTGGTAATCAACATGGATCCTGATCTCTACTCCTCGACGCTATACGTGCTGACTAAGCTGGACGCGTACATCGCCAGGGGAGCAATCGTATTGTTCGACGAGTTCTCGAGCGTGCTCAACGAGTTTCGTGCATTCGACGACTACGTAAAATCATATCGCCGCTCATTCAAGCCGATAGCCGCGGTAACCGAGACATTGGACCGGCACGCGATCGCTATTGGTGCAGATGACGGCGTGATCGAAAAAGTCCTGCGGGACGTCGTGCCGACGGGCGGCAGGGGCGCCGCATCGAGTTCGGCATGACTCTGACCGCCCACGGTGCCACTGCCGCAACAGCCAACACCGGGCCTTCCCCCGTGGCGGATCGCGCAGCGGGCGGTAACGGGACAGGGCTCAGACCGGATCATCTACCGGCGCAGTCGATACTAGCTCGCCGAATGCCCTGAGTGCGTCCTCCACCCTGATATCCCGTGCATCGCGTGACTTGGTCTGCAACGCTGTGTCAGGGGCCCTCGGCGGACCGCCGGGCATCGCATAACGGCGATTTCGGATGACGCCGCAGACTCCTTTTCTTTCATCGGAATGGCTCGATTCTTGGTACCGCAATTTCGGCGCGGATCGCCGATGGGAGACGCACGGATTGGTGGGAAGCCGCCCGCTGGGGCTGCGGGTATTGCGCCTGGCCGGCGGCAGGGCCTCCGATTACAAGACGCTTCGCCTGCCGGACGCGGATATGTCTCAGTCGGTCCGATCTTTCATCGCGACGCGGGGATGGGACCTGCTTTGGCTCGAGGACGTGCGCGAGGCCGACGCGCGGCTGGACGTTCTGCTCGCCGAATGCCGATGCCGGGGAATGAAAGTCATTGAGCGGCCTACCTACGTCTGCCCATGGCTGAAACTGGAAGGGACGTGGGCGGACGTGTGGGCGGCCAGGAGTTCCGCCACGCGCAACCACTTGAGGCGCAAAGAGAAGAAGATCGTTTCCGCGCTGGGCCCACTGGAGATCGATGCCTGCGCGGCTCCCGGCGAGTTGGGACGCTTCCTCGAGGTCGCGCGCGATCTTTACGTTCGCTCCAAGGCCGGCACCATGATCACCAGCGAGTTCCTGTCGGCGCGCGGACGCCGGTTTTATGAAGAGGCCTTCGCGGCGGAATTCGAACGCGGTCGCCTTGACGTCTGCGTTCTAAAGGCAGGGAACAGGCCCCTGGCTTTTTCGATCGCCTTTCTCAATGGCAGCACGTACCACTATTATATGGCGGGTTATGACCCTGAGTTCCTGCGCTCATCCCCGGGAGTACTGCATCTGATGCGCATGATCGAACGCGCCTACTCTTTGGGCATGAAGGAATTCGATTTCATGAAGGGCGACGAAGACTATAAGTTCCAATGGTCCGATGGCCAGAGGACCTTGCGCACGATCCTGATCGGGCGACCGGGACTCGTTGGCGTTTGCGCGGCGGGCGCGGCCTCGGCGATGCTCGACCTTAAGCATCAGGTGCGACGATGGCGTTGGCTCAGGCTTGTTCTTGGCCTTGTCAGTCAAGTCCAGGAGAAGGGGAATTGAGGTTCATCGGCGCGGAAGCCTCGCTGAAGATTAAAGCGTTGGCCGCGTCTTGGCGGCAGAGCGAGGGGTGGGCTTTGCCTGTGCCCGCTGGCAAATCGGCGATCTTTGTTGACTCGGGGACTTCAGCGCTCGTGTTGGCGGTCCAGTTGGCCGCTCGCCCGGTTCTTCTGCTGCCGGATTTCTACTGTCCTACGCTCACTATGCGGCTTCAAGGCTTGGGGGCGGATTGCCTTTTCTATCCTGTTTCGGAACAGCTAGAGCCAGATTGGAGTTGGATCGCTTCCTGCCGCCCCGGCGCGCCGAAGACGCTTGTGCTCTATCATTACTATGGCGTGCTGCAAGCCGTGCCGCCTGGAATCGTCGAGCACCAGGAGTTGAAGATCGTGGAGGACGCCGCTCACGCCTTATGGACCGAGGGCGTAGGCCGCAGCGGCGCAGCGATAGCCTACAGTTTTCGCAAGATGCTGCCGGTGCCCGATGGCGGCGTTCTCATCGTGGATGATAGTTGGCCGGCAGCTCCGGCTCTGCCGGGCGCGGGCTTCATGCCTTATATGCGCGCGGCCTACTTGGCGGCAAGCGTTGTGGAGCGCCGGTGGTTCCCGTCTTTCCGCGGATGGCTGCTGCGTCGGGGGGAACTGGTGCGCGCCTGGGAAACCACCGGCTGCGCGGGAGGCGAGATTCGAGCCATGTCGTCCATGTCGCGGCGACTGACTGGCGGAGTATCGGCGAGTCTCGTCGCGGCCGCGCGCCGGGCCCACTACGCTCGATATGAGCGGCTGCTGCCCGCTGATAGCGACTGCATACGTCGACTTTTTCCTCCTCTTGCGCCGGGGACTGTCCCATTCGCGTTCCCGATACTTGTCAAGAAGCGCGATGCCGTTATAGCGCGGCTTCTGGATAGCGGCGTCCGCGCGCGCGCCATTTGGTCCTGGCTTATTGCCGGCGGACCCGCGGCGCAGCGTTTGAGCGAGCAAATCCTGCTGCTTCCAGTTCACGAGGAGTTGCGCTCCGATGAGGTGGACTGGGCGGCTCAGGCTGTGGATCATGCAGTGCGCCACTGCCACGGCGTTACCTGATATCCGTGCGTACGCCGTGGCGAAGCGGCGCTGGCAGTGTGCCGAGTGCCGGCACCAGGTGTTGTTGACGGCCGGAACGATTCTACACAACACGAAAACCCCGCTGACACCGATGGCCTTGCAGGATTCGCGGGCCTGCACGCCGCGGGTTATCGGCACATCGCCCTCAAGCAACCGGTGCGATCCGCCTTTCGCAAGGGCGCCGGTTCGGTCGTGCCGCTCGCGGACCGCGCGATCGGGAATCTCCAGCACTGGCTGATCGGCACGTATCACGGCGTCAGCCGCGCTCAGCTGCAGGTCTACGTGAACCAGTTCGTCTTTCGACACAATCGGCGAAAGCAGCACATGGCCGCGTTCCAAACGTTACTCGGCCTCGGCACCGCCCGCACGCCGACACCCTACCGCCGCATTCGGGGCGGACACGATATGCTTAAGGCCTGAGGGCGGCTGACCACAACCTGTAGCGGTCTGCTGAAACAACCGGATAAGCAGGAGAGGCGCTAATCAATTACGACCACACCACGTCGAGCCGCCAGCCGCTGCTGTCGGTGCTGATTACGAACTACGACAGAAGGGAGTTGCTGGCAGAGACACTACGTTCAATATTGGACGCTGTGGATTTTCCGGTCGAAGTCCTTGTCGGCAACGCCAACCTCAACCGGCCAATCGACGGCCGCTACACCGGAATCTCAAGTCCCGAGGTGCTCTACATCAATCATCCTCACCAGTACGATACCTGGGAAAACTACAGGGTCATGCTCAGGCAAAGCACCGGGCGCTATGTGACGTCAATCTCTGATGATGACTTGTTTCATCCTCAGTTCTTTGCGAGTTTCAAGGCAGCCTTGACCCATCGCAAAGAGTTTGTTTGCTTATACACCTCCTACACTTCGAGTGAAAGCGAGTTTCGATCGATACGCTCGACTGGAGACGAGTTGTCTGTGTACAGCGGGGACGAGTTCTTTGCCAAGTTGGTGCGGCAGGAAGTCAGAGTCATGGGAAACTGTGGATGCTTCAGTCGCGAGTTTCTTGAAACGGTTGACGGATTTCCCCAGTGGGACACCTGCTATTATCCGGACACTTTTCAAGCGCTGTATCTTGCGTCGTGTACAGACACCGTGTTGTTCGTTGACCAGCCGCTTGTGTTCTATCGGGATCACGCCGGTTCGACGTCAAGCTTTAGCAGGCCGATGAGCGTCCTAGTGGAATCGCAAGATGAGTTTCTGGGCAAGACGGCAGCGCTGATTGGGAAGCAGTACCCACAGCACCGGTCGGAGTATCTGAGATTGTTACTGTCGCGACTGGTCATACCGATGTATTGGCAGTGGAAGTTTGTGCGACACAATGACGTGTCGTGTCCATCCAGTACATTTCGTGAGGCTGTCTTAAGGCCGCATGTGAGAACCATGAGCACGGGCGATAAGATCCGTGTCGAGGCCGCAAACGGCCTGGCCGCTGCGAAATACATGCTGAAGCGGGCTCTCGCGGGATCTCAGTGGCTGCATCGACGATCCTCGGCGGCCTTGTAAGGTCGCACGTAGAAGGACGCATGCGCCAACGAGCACTCATGCTCATTCGCAGCGACGACGCGACCTATCTTGGGTCGCCCGCCTCTGAGTCCTTCGATGTCTACATCCCGCTGTGCGCAGAGGCACGACATGCCTTGGAGACGTTGGGGCTGCAGAGCGTTCTGCCCGGGAGCCTGGTAGGGCAAGAACGTCATGAAGAGGCATGTCGGCGCCTGGAAGACGAGATTGACCAGGTTGTTGCCGTTGTGAATGAGTACTTCGAGCATCGGCCTGCGTCTGTGCCCAATGTCGGCGAATATTTCAGATTTGTCGCTTATAAGCACTTAAGCAGGTACAGCGCCATCGCGCAGATTCTTGAGTGCGCGGCGCAAGCCTATGACGTCAGCTATCTCGAACGGCCCCTGCGTGCGGGCACCTACCTCAGTGAAGCCTTCGACGTTCTTGCGGCTACACGAGATGGCATAAGAAGGATACGGACTGACGTCGCGAAGACTGGCCTGCCAGAGACCGAGGAGCCGGTCGCCGAGAGTCCTGGCGAGCCATGGCGCAGGAGGCTGGGGCTGGCAGGAGTGAACGGGCTTCTCTGGGCAAGAGCCGCGTGTCGCCTGGGGTGGTCGGCGCCCCTGCACAAGGCCATTGTCCTGAACGGGTTCAGCCAGTGGGTAGCGATCGGTTTGAACTGGCAGTTTCGACCCAGTGTCCGCCTGGAATTGAAGCGAGTCGGTGCTGAGGAAGATACGCCGGCGGTGGGCGCAGAGACCGAGTTGGCGCCAAGGGAACTGGTGCAGCGGCTTTCGTGCGTCATGGGCGGGCGGATTCCGGTGGGAGCCATCGAAGACCTCTGTGTCCGCGTGGCCAAGTTCGTCTCGTATGTTGAAACGAATGACACCGCGCTGGAGCACGAGATCGCCGATGCCCGAATCGTGGTCGGCAGCGTCTTTATTACTCCGCTCGGTCGCTACTACTGCTCGAAGGCCATTCGTCGAAATAAAGAGGTTGTGATTTTTCAGCACGGCGCGATGAACCTGAATCCCGAGTCCAAGCATCTGGCGTCGGTTGAGACCGATGCGACGCAGTATTTGTCGTGGGGAAGCGCGGTTGACCGAAAGCGCGAACAGCTCGAGGGCGCCGGACACCTCAAGAACATCTGGGTCGTTGGCGCGGTCAGAAACAAGGTGAAGTATCGGGGCGGTGATACTGTCGTCTATGCGACCGGCAAGTACTTCTCGAACACTGTCATGATCCACTACGTCGATCCTGACGGACGGTTATACGACGCGCAGAAGGCGCTGCTGAAGTTCTTCGACCGGCAGCAGCAGTTGAGAACCGGACACGTCCGATTTGTCGTGAAAGCGAACAACACACCTGGCGCGAACGAGATTCCCTTCGAGACGTCAGTGCCGGTTGATGCGCGTTCGAGGTTTGTGGATCTCATGGCTCACGCGAAGGCGGTCGTGCTTGATTGTCCTGCGACGACCTGCGTCGAGGCTGCGGCGACGAGGGTCCCCCTGTTTGTGTTGATGGGGAGGGTCAGGTGGTACGACGAGGCGATCGAGAAGCTGGCGAAAAGAGCCGTGGTCTGTGATTCCGTAGATCAGCTCACGTCGGCCGTGGAGGATTTCCTGGAGTCTGGCACCTACCACGCAGATGTCGGCAACACAGAGTTTGCTGACGCGTATTTCGGCGTGGAAAGCGTAAGCACGTCGGTCAGGAAGATAGCGGCCGTGTTATCGAATGTGGCCGCAGGAACGTCGCATGCTCGATAGTCGACCATCCGCCTTGGCCCGCCAGATCGCCGATGCGGTCCGCGCGGTCGTTGGTCCAGGGCTAGTGGCCCTGCACGAACCGCGTTTCGCGGGCAACGAGTGGGCCTACCTCAAGGAATGTCTCGACTCGACCTTCGTTTCCTCTGTGGGAAAATTCGTTGACCGCTTCGAAGTGGATCTGGCCACCTACACGGGCGCGAAGCACGCCGTAGCCGTGATGAACGGTACAGCCGCCCTGCATATCGCACTGCGACTGGCGGGCGTGCAGCCAGGCGATGAAGTGCTCATCCCTGCCCTGACCTTCGTCGCCACCGCCGCTGCCGTTGTCTACTGCGGCGCGACGCCGCATTTCGTGGACAGTGAAGAGCGTACCCTCGGGTTGGACCCTCAGGCGCTGCGTGGATATCTGCACGGCATCACGAAAATCCGCGACGGGCAATGCGTGAACCGCAACACAGGGCGCATTATCCGAGCGCTGGTCCCCATGCACACGTTCGGTCATCCTGTGGATATTGAAGGCGCGCTGGTGGTCGCCCGGGATTTTCACCTGGCGGTCGTGGAAGATGCGGCCGAGTCTCTGGGCAGCACGGTCCACGGTCGCCATACTGGCACCTTCGGCCTGTTGGGCACGCTCAGCTTCAACGGCAACAAGACCATTACCACCGGCGGCGGTGGGGCCATCCTCACCAACGATCCGGAACTTGCCCGCCGCGCCAAGCACCTGACCACGACCGCAAAAGTGCCCCATCGCTGGGAGTACCTGCACGATGAAATCGGCTACAACTACCGTTTACCCAACATCAACGCGGCTCTCGGTTGTGCCCAACTCGAGCAACTTCCCACGTTTCTGGAAGCGAAGCGCCATCTGTTCGAGCGATACGAGGCCGCGTTTGCCGAGGTGCGAAAAGCCCGGATCGTTGCCGAACCTGAAGGCTGCCGCAGCAACTACTGGCTGCAGACGCTGTTGCTTGACGAGTCCTCGGCCGGGGAGCGCGATGCCATCCTGACCGCCACCAACGATGCAGGGTTGATGACCCGGCCGACTTGGGGCCTGATGCATCGGCTGCCGCCGTACCGTGCATTCCCAAGGATGAACCTGCCCGTGGCCGAGGCGCTGGAGCGGCGCGTGATCAACCTGCCCAGCAGTGCCCAGCTCGGCATGGAAGTCGTTTCGTGACCCAGAAGTCGATCCTGCTCGTGGGAGCGGGTGGCCATGCCAGAGCCTGCATCGATGTCATTGAGCAGCAAGGACGATTCGTCGTGGTCGGGTTGGTGGGGCTCTCCTTCGAAGTGGGGACCCGAATGCTCGGGTACGTCGTGCTGGGCACCGATGTGGAATTACCGGCGTTGCTCCGCGAGTATGCCCACGCCTTGGTGACCGTCGGGCAAATCAAGACCCCGGAGCTTAGGATGCGTTTGTTCGATCTGCTGGAGCACAACGGCGGTGAGCCGCCCGTCATCGTGTCGCCGCGCGCCTATGTGTCGCCCCATGCCACGCTGGGCGCAGGCACCATCGTCATGCATGGCGCCGTCGTCAATGCCGGAGCGGTTGTGGGGCGCAACTGCATCATCAACAGCCACTCGCTGGTGGAACATGATGTTGTGATTGCGGATCATTGTCATATCGCTACGGCGGCCGCGATCAACAGCGGCGTGCAGATCGGCGCCGGCACCTTCATCGGCAGCAATAGCAGCGTGCGCCAGTGCATCAAGATTGGCGAACGTTGCGTGATCGGTATGGGGCAACGGGTTCTTGTCGATTGCGAGCCGGGCACACGCGCGCCATCGCCAGCGAGGCCGGCGTGAAGACGCTGATCATCGCGGAAGCCGGCGTCAACCATAATGGCGACCTGGCCCTGGCCATCCAATTGATCGACGTCGCCGCGAAAGCTGGGGCGGATGTGGTCAAGTTCCAGACCTTCAGCGCCGATCGGCTGGTCACCACCCACGCCAGGAAAGCTGACTACCAGGCCCAGGCCACCGATGCTGGCGAATCGCAGCACGCGATGATTCGCCGGCTGGAACTGACGCGCGACATGCATGAAGCACTCGTTGCCCATTGCCGGGCGCGCGGAATCAGGTTCTTGTCCGCCGGTTTCGATACGGAGAGCATCGACCTGCTGGTGCAACTTGGCCAGGACTCTTTCAAGATCCCTTCTGGCGAAATCACCAATCTGCCCTATCTGCGCCGCGTGGGTCGCTGCGGCAAGCCGGTGATGCTCTCCACCGGCATGGCGACTCTGGGTGAGATCGAAGCCGCGCTGGGGGCGCTGGAAGAGGCAGGCACGCCGCGTGGCCGCATCACGGTGCTGCACTGCACTACTGAATACCCCGCGCCGATGGCCGATGTGAACCTGCGCGCCATGCTGGCCATACGCGATGCGTTCGGTGTCGCCGTGGGTTACTCCGATCACACGTTGGGCATCGAAGTGGCCATCGCCGCGGTGGCCCTCGGCGCGACAGTGATCGAAAAGCACGTCACGCTGGATCGCAATCTGCCGGGACCCGACCACAAAGCCAGCCTCGAGCCCGATGAACTGAGAGCGATGGTCATGGCCATCCGAAATGTCGAGCAGGCCATGGGGGATGGCATCAAGCGCCCCGGCCTAAGCGAAACCAAGAACAAGCCGGTTGCACGCAAATCGCTGGTAGCCGCGTGCGACATCCGCGCGGGTGAGTCCTTCAGCGAAGCCAATCTCGCGGTCAAGCGCCCCGGGACGGGCGTGTCGCCCATGCGCTGGGATGAGGTGCTGGGTCGCAAAGCGGTGCGCGATTTTGCGCCGGATGAATTGATCGAACTGTGAGCCGCAGGATCTGTGTCGTCACCGGCGCCCGCGCAGACTACGGTCTGCTGCGCTGGATCATGGAAGGCATTCGCCAGACGCCGGAGATGGAGCTGCAGATCATCGCCACAGGCATGCATCTCTCACCGGAATTCGGGCTGACCTACCGTGAGATCGAAAACGACGGCTTCCGTATCGACCGCAAGGTGGAGATGCTGCTCAGTTCCGACACCCCGACGGGGCTGGCCAAGTCCATGGGATTGGGGCTGATCGGTTGTGGCGAGGCCTTACAGCAGCTTCAACCGGATGTGATGCTGGTGCTGGGGGACCGATTCGAGATGTTCTCTGCGGTGGCCGCGGCCATGGTGGCTCGGATTCCGGTGGCGCACGTCCACGGAGGCGAATCCACTGAAGGCGCATTTGACGAAGCCATTCGCCACGCGATCACGAAGATGTCTCACCTCCATTTCGTGGCCGCGGAAGAGTATCGAAAACGAGTGATCCAGCTCGGGGAGCATCCGGATCGGGTGTTCCTGGTGGGCGGGCTGGGAATCGACGGTATCAAGAAACTGGCGCTGCTCGATCGTGCGGAGTTGGAAGTCTCCCTCGGATTCCAGCTGGGCCCGAGGAATCTGCTGGTGACATTTCATCCGGTCACGCTGGAACATGCGACGTCCTCCCAGCAGATGGCGGAACTCCTCGCCTCGCTCGATCAACTGGAGGAGACGCACCTGATCTTTACCATGCCCAACGCCGACACAGACGGTCGTGTGTTGTTCGACATGGTGGAGCAGTTTGTCGCCGGTCACGCGAACGCCCGAGCCTATATCTCCTTAGGCCAGCTGCGTTACCTTTCCTGTATCCGGCATGTAGATGGAGTGGTGGGCAACTCCTCCAGCGGTTTGGCCGAAGTTCCCAGCTTTGGCAAGGGCACGATTAACATTGGCGATCGCCAGAGAGGGCGTCTCAGGGCGGAGAGCGTGATTGATTGCCAGCCTGACCGGCAATCGATCACTGCGGCGTTGCACCAGCTCTATTCGTCGGGGTTTCAGGCGAGGCTCAGCACCGCCCGCAATCCCTATGGCGAAGGCGGGGCGAGCCAGAGAATGGTACAGATCCTGAGAGACTATCCACTTGAGTCTATCCTGAAGAAATATTTCTATGCTCTTGCCCCACTAGCGGGGGCGGGAAGGGGCAATGACTGAGGGCGTAAGTAAACCCGTGTCAGAAGACAGCCAACCGGTGCCCGCCGAGCGTTGGCGTAAAGCCGTGCTCCCCGCCGATGCCACCGTGCAGCAGGCCATCCGCAACCTGGATGCGTCGGCTTTGCAGATTGCACTAGTCGTTGCAGCCGATGGCATCCTGCTAGGAACCCTGACCGACGGGGATATACGGCGCGGACTGTTGCGCGGTTTGGACCTGAATAGTCCGGTGACGTCCATCATCAGGCGTGACCCTCTCGTCGTGCCGCCAGAAATCAATCGTGACACCGTGCTCCAACTCATGCAGGCCAATGCCTTCAACGCCATACCCGTAGTGAATGGGGCTCGTCATGTGGTGGGTCTGCATATACTCAACGAGCTTCTTGCTCCTGCCCGGCGCCCCAACCTCATGGTGATCATGGCCGGCGGCCAGGGCACCCGTTTGCGCCCTCATACCGAGAACTGCCCCAAACCGCTCCTGCCGGTGGGCGGCAAACCGATGCTGGAACACATCATCGAGCGCGCCAGGGGGGAGGGGTTCGAGCGTTTTGTGCTTGCTGTTCATTATCTCGGCCACATGATCGAAGACTATTTCGGCGACGGCAGCCGATGGCAGGTGCAGGTCGAGTATCTGCGGGAAGAATCGCCTCTGGGCACTGCGGGAGCCATTGGTCTGCTGAACCCGCGTCCCGATGTTCCGTTGCTGGTTTCCAATGGCGACGTGCTGACCGATATCCGTTACGGAGAACTGCTGGACTTCCACTGCCGGCATGGCGCCTTGGCCACCATGGCCGTGCGCCTCCACGAGTGGCAGCATCCCTTCGGCGTTGTTCACACCAAGGGTGTCGACATCATCGGCTTTGAAGAAAAACCCATCGCCCGGAGCCATATCAATGCCGGCGTCTACGTGTTGGCCCCCGGCGCACTCGACGCCCTGAGCCACGCCGAACACTGCAGCATGCCGACGCTGTTCAGCCGCCTACAGGAAAGCGGCGCACGCACAATTGTCTACCCGATGCACGAGCCTTGGATCGACGCTGGGGATGTAGAGGACTTGGAACGGGCGCAGGCCGACCATTTAAGCAGAACTTCAGTTTAAGGACCATTTGCATGAGCATCCTTCGCTACCCAACGGCCGTTGACCTCTCTCGATTTGCCGCGGCTCGCAAGGACCCTGAAGCACTCTACGGCCTGCCAACCAAGGTCAGGTTTTGCCGCCGTTGCGTTATTTCCAACCAACGCCCCAACTCTGCGATCGAGTACGAACACACCAGGGAAACCAAGAAAGCCACCATCTCTTTCAGCGAGGAGGGCATCTGCGATGCGTGCAGCTTTGCTGAGAGTAAGCGGCAGAGCATTGATTGGGCGGCCAGAGATCAACAGTTGCGGGAGTTGTGCGACAAGCATCGCAAGCACGATGGCAGCTATGACTGCATCGTTCCCGGGTCAGGAGGGAAGGACAGTTTCTATCAGTCTCATGTCCTCAAGACGAAGTATGAGATGCACCCGCTGACTGTGACCTGGGCGCCCCACATCTATACCGACTGGGGTTGGAAGAACTTCCAGTCATGGATTCACGCGGGACACGACAACTACCTGATGACACCGAACGGTCGTGTCCACCGGCTATTGGCGCGATTATCGACAGAATTGCTGCTCCATCCTTTTCAGGCCTTCATCTTTGGTCAGAAGTCCTTGGCTCCCAAGATGGCGCTGCTGTTCAATATTCCGCTGGTGTTCTACGGCGAGAATGAAGCCGAGTATGGCAATCCTCGCGGTGATACCAAGACCGCGCAGCGGGACTGGGCGTATTTTTCCTCCGACGATCAATCCAAGATCTTTCTCGGGGGCGTGTCGCTGAATGATCTGAAAGAGCAGTTCGGCGTGGCTCCAAGCGATCTGCAGCCCTATCTGCCGGCCAATCCGAATCGGCTTGCTGAGAAAAATGTGGAAGTGCATTACCTCGGGCATTACCTCAGATGGCATCCGCAGGCCTGCTATTACTACGCGGTGGAACACGGCGGGTTTCAAGCATCGCCGGAGCGCACGGCAGGCACCTATAGCAAGTACAACAGCATCGATGACCGGATCGACGACTTTCACTATTACACGACCGGCGTGAAGTTCGGTCTTGGACGGGCCAGTTATGATGCCGCCCAAGAGATTCGCTCCGGTGAGATCAATCGCGAAGAGGGCGTGGCGTTGGTCAAACGCTTTGATCACGAATTTCCTGAACGATTTGCCGATGAGAGTTTCCGTTATCTGAGTGTGCCGGCCAAGGAGTTCCCCGTCGCCAGCCAGATGTTCGAGCAGCCAATCATGGATCGCGAGTACTTTCGGTTGTTGACCGATCAGTTCCGTTCTCCGCATCTGTGGGTGCACGAAGCCGGGAACTGGCGGTTGCGGCACGCGGTGTGGCACGAGACAGAACAGCGTGCCGAGCGATGAGAACGACTCGCCTGATTGCCCGGCTCGACATCAAAGGGCCTAACCTGATCAAGGGTATCCATCTGGAGGGCCTTCGCGTGATCGGTTCGCCGAATGAACATGCGCTGCGCTATTACCAGCAAGGCGCGGACGAGTTGATCTACATGGACTGCGTGGCGAGCCTCTACGGCCGCAACAGCCTGGGCGATATCGTTCGCGGTGCTGCGCAGGACGTGTTTGTGCCGATGACGGTCGGCGGCGGGATTCGTTCGGTGGACGATGCCACCCATTTGCTTCGCTGCGGCGCTGACAAGGTGGCGGTCAACACGGCGGCCATCGCGAATCCGCAACTCGTCAGCGACATCGCCCGTCGTTTTGGCAGCCAGTGTATGGTGCTTTCCGTTGAGGCCAAGCAAGTGGGCCCAGATCGATGGGAGGCCTACACGGACAACGGACGCGAGCATACCGGGCTGGATGTACTTGCCTGGGTCAAGCGCGGCGTCGCCCTGGGGGCAGGGGAGATCCTGCTCACCTCCGTGGACCGGGAAGGCACCCGCAAGGGTTTTGATATTTCCCTCGTGCGGGCAGTGACTCGGGAAGTGACGGTGCCGGTGATTGCCAGTGGCGGCATGGGCAAGCCGGAGGATCTGATCGACGTCGTCCTGCAGGGTGAGGCGGATGCCGTCGCCATGGCCGACATCCTGCACTATCGCCGCGCCACGGTCGGGGATATTCGCCGCACCGCGCAGGCGGCAGGCATTGACGTGAGAACCTATGAGCACGCCTGACGTTGCGGTCATCGACTATGGCATCGGCAACCTGCTCAGCGTGCGCCGCGGGTTGGAGCACTGCGGCGCGACGGTCACCGTGACCGCCGATCCCGAGGTCATTCTGTCCGCGACGGCCGTGGTGTTACCTGGCGTCGGGGCCTTTGCTGACGGCATGGCCGGGCTGCGCCGCCAAGGGCTCGATGCCGTGGTACGGGAGGTGACCGCCCGAGGCAGCGCGCTGCTGGGGATCTGTTTGGGCATGCAGATGTTGCTCGACGAGAGTGACGAATTTGGCATTACTGCAGGTCTTGGGCTGATTCCTGGGCGGGTGGTTCAAGTGCCGTCCGTCACCAGGGAGGGCCATCCACAGAAGATTCCGCATATTGGATGGAATGCTCTGGTGCTACCTCAAGGACGCGAGAACTGGGAGGCCACTCTGATGCGGGAAGTCGAGCCTGGGGAAGCCGTCTATTTCGTGCATTCGTTCATGGCCAGCCCCACTGATCCTGCTGATCGGATTGCCGATTGCCTTTACGGTGGCGTCGCGGTTTCAGCGGCCATCGGGCGAGATAACGTGTTCGGGTGCCAGTTTCACCCGGAGAAGAGTGGGGAAGTTGGCTTGAAGATTTTGAGAAGTTTCCTGGCTTCATGACTCTCTGTGCTTGAGCGTCTCCTGGTTGTCGGTCTCGGCAGTATCGGGACGCGTCACGTCCGGCTGGTTCGAGAACTTGTTCCTGGCGTGAAGATTGTCGCATTGAGGCATCGAGACTGCCGGAATGTGAGTGCACTCGGTGTTGACCATTGCGTTACGAGGCTGGAAGAAGCGCTGCAGTTTTTTCCCCAGGCGGCGGTGATCGCGAATCCAGCCAGTCATCATCCGGCCGTGGCCTTACCGTTGGCTCGAGCCGGCGTTCATCTGCTGGTTGAAAAACCCATTTCCAGCACCAGCCACGGCGTGTCCGAACTGATTGCCGTTTGCGAAGCGCAGGGCACCACATTGATGACGGGCTACAACCTGCGCTTCCTGCCCTCCTTGGAGCGATTTCGTGAGTTACTCGAAGAACGGCGGATCGGGCGGGTGCTGTCCGTTCGTGCCGAGACTGGCCAGTTCTTACCCTCCTGGCGACGCGGTTCCGACTATCGACAAGCCGTTTCTGCACAGGCGGCGCTCGGTGGGGGCGTGTTGTTGGAACTCAGCCACGAGATCGATTACCTGCGTTGGTTGTTCGGTGAGGTGGAATGGGTGAGCGCCATCCAGCGCAAGCAGAGTGATCTCGAGATTGATGTGGAAGATACCGCACATCTGGTTCTGGGCTTTGCCTCCGAAGCAGGGGAGGTGCCCGTGGTTGCCTCTTTGAATTTGGACTTTATACGCCACGACACCACCCGGCGTTGCACGGTCATCGGGGAGTCGGGATCACTGCGCTGGGATGCCTTGGCTGGTACCGTCGAGATCTTCGGAAGGGGAGGACATGCGTGGCAGTCGCTCTTTGCGATCGAGCAACAAGAGGACGACAGCTATCGGGCGGAATGGCGCCATTTCCTCGCATGCATGACTGATGGCGGCTCCCCGCTCGTGTCCGGCCGTGATGGTTTGGCGGTGCTTCGGGTCATTGAGGCGGCACGCCATTCTTCGACGACGGGGACCGTTGCCCCCATTGAACAAGAAGATGCGGGGCGTGAGACACCCCGGACCATCGCATGAGAGCCGCTGCGCTGATCTGTGCCCGCGGCGGCTCGAAGGGGATACCCGGCAAGAACCTTCGGCTCCTGGGTGGACGCCCTCTCATCACCTGGGCCATCGAGCGATCGCGGGCGGCCAAGAACGTCGGTCGGGTGATCGTCTCCACCGACTCGGACGCAGTGGCCGCCGTGGCCCGCGCGGCCGGCGCGGACGTGCCGTTTCTGCGGCCGGCCGCGCTGGCGCAGGACGACAGTCCGGAGTGGTTGGTCTGGCGCCATGCATTGGGTGTCATGAAGGAAGCCGAAGGCGTCTATCCTGACGTGTTACTTGTGGTTTCACCGACCGCCCCGCTTCGCGCGATCGAAGATCTGGAGCGCTGTCTCGAAGAATACGAAAAGGGCGGGGTGGACATTGTCGTGACCGTCACGGATGCGCACCGCAACCCCTACTTCAACATGGTCAAGATACAGCCGGACGGCAGCGTGAGCCTGGTCATTCCCCCCGATGGGCTGGTTCAGCGACGTCAGGATGCGCCCCTGGTCTACGACGTGACCACGGTCGCCTATGCCGCAGACCCGGAGTTTGTCATGACGCGCGATGGCCTGTTCGACGGCCGCGTGCGCTGCGTGCATGTCCCAGTGGAACGGGCGCTGGATATCGACACGCTCCTCGATCTGAGGATTGCCGAATGCCTGCTGGCTTCGCGCTGAGCGACGACAGATGACGACCGTCGCCGGATTGATGAACCTCAAGGGTCGCAAGGCGCTCGTGACGGGCGCCACCGGCGGGATCGGCCGCGTGATCGCGTTGACACTGGCTGAGTTGGGGGCCGAGCTCACATTGGTCGATCGGCCCGGCTCCGACTACAGATCCCTGATAGGCCAAATCGAGCGCGATTGGAGCGTCAACGTGTGCTCGGTCGACTGCGATCTGGAGTCGCAGGACGACCGCCGGCGCCTGATCGAATCAGTCAGGACCCCGGGCGGTCGCCTCGATGTGCTCGTGAACAATGCCGCGTTTGCGGGATCGTCGGCGCTGACAGGTTGGGCCACCGACTTCGAGCATCAGACGGTGGCCACGTGGCGCCGCGCGCTGGAGGTCAATCTGACGGCGGTCTTCGATCTGTCGCAGGGGCTCATGCCGCTGTTGAGACAAAGCGCGGGGGCGACGATCATCAACATCGCCTCGATCTATGGTTCGTACGGTCCAGATCACAGGCTGTACGACGGAACCGCGCTCGGGAACCCCGCCGCATACGCCGCGTCGAAGGGCGGATTGATCCAGTTGACGCGATGGCTGGCGACGACGCTCGCGCCTCACATCCGCGTAAACGCGATCTCGCCGGGTGGGGTGTTGAGGGGACAGCCCCCGAAGTTTGTGGAGCGCTACGAGGCGCGCACGCCCCTGGGGCGGATGGCGACCGAGGACGACTTTCAGGGAGCCATCGCCTATTTGGCGAGTGACCTCTCCAGCTACATGACCGGGCACGTGCTCGCGGTGGATGGCGGGTGGGGCATCTGGTGACGCCGTGTTTCGACGGGAAGACAGGATGAAGGCTATCGGTATCTCGGTGACGAGGAGGTGGCCACTTGAGCGTGGGTAACCGCGACATCAATTCGTCGTCGCCAACGGCGATGACCATGGCGAAGATGGATCCATTCACTCACGATGTCATCTTCATCGATGGGTTGTGGGGAACGGGGAAGTCGGTTCTTGCGCCAATCCTGTCAGGAATGCGCGGTGTCGAGAAGTTCATACCGGACCCGGCGTTCGAGTACCTGTGCATCCTCCACCATTTGAAGAGGCTTGACCTCGACTCCGCCGTCGCGATGATCCAGACTTATTCAGACATAGATCAGTACCACAACCTTATCGGCCGCGGGGTTAACCTGCGCTGGAGTGATGATTCGGGGGCCGCGAACAACCCGGGCACCTTGAGGTATCTTCGCCGGCTGTTTGATGGGACCGAGGGTGACTCGGTCGTCGAACGCATCAATCGCGACAACCTCGCTCTGAATATCATGTCGCATATCTTGCTCCAGGTGGCTGGTCCGCTCTTCGAGGCGTTTGGCGATCGGCTGAAGCTGATCGAAATGGTCCGCCATCCCGCGTACCTCGTGCAGCACTGGCATGCGTATCTCTCACGCTTCGCCGGCCCGCGCGAATTCACGGTCTCGTTCGACTGCGGAGGCCACAAGGTACCGTGGTTCGCTGCGAGCTGGAGCGACGAGTACCTCGGACTGTCAGTCACTGACCGGGTGCTGGCCTCCCTGGTCCGGCTGTATGACTGGCTGTTCTCGGTGATCGATGAGACCGACCGCCGGCGGCTGCTCGTGGTCAGCTTCGAGAACACGGCGTTCAGCCCTGGTCCGATGCTCGGCCAACTGGAGACATTCCTGGGTCGCGCGCATCACCCGAGAGTTGGAAGAATCCTCAGGGCCCAGAAGCTGCCACGACGCCGGATCATGCAAGGAAAGGGTCACGCTGCGTATGGCTGGCACCTGAGCCTTGAGGCGAGTGAACGCGAGGAGTACGATGCGCTCCTGGCCTTTGTGCGGGAATCCGGGACGGCCAGGTACATCGATCCGTTTACGGCGCTGATCACCGACTACAACCGCCGATGGCCGAGCCTGTTGAACGAGTTCGAGTGACTGTCAGTGTGTCGGTGCGGTTGTAGAGGATGGTGTAGGCAATGAAAGCATGTCTGGTCTGTCAGGCTCCAATCGAACCCTTTATCTCGTTCGGCCAGACCCCGATTGCCAACGGCTTCCTCACCCCGGAGCAGTTCGCGTCCGAGTATTTTTTTGAACTGGCCGTGGGTTTCTGCTCCAGTTGCCACATGGTGCAGTTGCTGGATCAGCCGGATCGCGAGCGGATGTTTCACGAGAACTACGCGTTCTTCTCGTCCACGTCGACGCGCATGGCCGAGCACTTCAAAGCCTTTGCCGACTTCGTGCGGGAGACCTACTGCGATCCGGTCGATCCGTTTGTCGTCGAGATGGGCAGCAATGACGGCATCATGCTTCGCAACTTTGCGTCGCGCGGCCTTCGCCACTTGGGCATCGAGCCGTCAGCCAACGTCGCGGAAGTGGCCAGGAAGAACGGCGTGCGCACCACCTGCGAATTCTTCGACGAGCAGGTGGCCGATCGGCTTGGGGCCGAGAATGGCCCGGCGGATGCGATCTGCGCGGCCAACGTCATGTGTCACATCCCGTACCTGCACTCGGTGATGGCGGGTGTCGGCCGGCTGCTGAAACCGAAAGGCGTGCTGATCTTCGAGGATCCGTACCTCGGGGACATCGTCGAAAAGACCTCGTACGATCAGATTTACGACGAGCACGCGTTCTACTTCTCTGTCACGTCGCTCACCAACCTGTTCGATCGTCACGGCTTCGAGATCGTTGATGTGCTCCCACAGGCGACGCACGGGGGATCGATGCGGTACATCGTGGCGAGAAAGGGCGCCCACGCGCCGAGTGCCGCGGTGTGGGCGCAGCGGGCGACAGAGCGCGCGCTGGGCCTCGGAAACGCCGAGACGTATCGCGCGCTGGCCGCGAACATCGAGCGCTCACGCGATGCGCTGATCGCGTTGCTGCGCAAACTCAAGGCAGAGGGCAAGCGCGTCGTCGGCTACGCGGCGACGTCCAAGAGCACGACAGTGATCAACTACTGCGACATCACGTCAGACCTCGTCGAGTTCATCAGCGACACGACGCCGATCAAGCAGGGGAAGTTCAGTCCCGGGCGGCACATTCCGGTGCGCCCCTATGAGGCCTTCAAGGCGTCGTATCCGGACTACGCGCTGCTGTTTGGCTGGAACCACGCGGATGAAATCCTTGCGAAGGAGCAGGCGTTCAGGGAAGCCGGCGGCCAATGGATTGTCTACGTTCCCGAGGTCGGGGTGCGTGTGTGATTGGCTGCGCCAATCCTCAGGCGCAGTACCTCGCGCATCGCGATGACATTGACCTCGCGATGCGCCGCGTACTGGATCGCGGCCGCTACATTCTCGGGGACGAAGTCGCGGCCTTCGAGCGGGAATTCGCCGCCTACCTCGGGGTCAGTGAGGCTGGCGCCGTCGGCAGCGGGACCGAAGCGCTTCATATCGCGCTCAAGGCGTGCGGCATCGGGCCCGGAGACGAAGTCGTCACGGTGGCACACACAGCGGTCGCCACCGTCTCGGCCATCGAGTTGACCGGCGCGACGGCTGTCCTTGTAGACATCGATCCCGATACGTGCACGCTCGATTCCAGGCGCCTCGAGTCGATCCCATTCCGCGCGTCGCCCGCCAGGCCGGCGTGGGCGTGCTCGAAGACTGCGCGCAGGCGCACGGCGCCCGGTACAAAGGGAGGCGCGTCGGCTCGATCGGCGACATCAGTGCGTTCAGCTTTTATCCAACCAAGAACCTTGGCGCGATTGGCGACGGCGGGTTGGTCGCGACCAACGATCCGGACCTGGCGCGGTCCGTCAAATTGCTCCGCGAGTACGGCTGGGCGGAGCGCTACGTCAGCCATTGCGCTGGTTGGAACTCCCGGCTGGATGAGATTCAGGCGGCAGTGCTGCGCGTGAAGCTGCGTCATCTCGACGCCGACAATGCGAAGCGGGCGGCACTGGCGCGCCGGTACCGCGAGGGTCTGGATGGGCTCGGTCTCCACAGCCTGGTGGTGCGGCCGGACGTCGACCACGTCTTGTGATCAGGACGCCCCAGCGCGACGCGCTGCAGCAGTTTCTGGCGGCGCGCCAGATCTCGGCCCTGGTGCACTATCCGGTGCCCATTCACATCCAGCCCGCCTGTTGCGGCCGGCTTTCCGGTGCTGCTGAACTACCTGAGACTGAGCGAGCGGCGAACGAGGTCCTGTCGTTACCGATGTATCCGGAGTTGACCGCTGCCGACGTCGATACGGTGATTGCCGCGGTGCGGGAATTTGCGGGACGTGGATAGCGCTCTGCAACGACTGAGCGGGCGCACGGTCCTGGTGACGGGAGCCGCTGGCTTCCTAGGTTCATGCATCGTCCGGCAACTCGCGACCGTGCCTTGCACAATCCGCCGCCTCCATCGGCACGCCGTGCCCGAACCGCTCGTCGTCGGTGATTCGATTGCTCGGGTGGAAGACATCGTGGGCGATGTGCGGGTCTTGGACACATGGGTCGCCGCCACAGCCGATGTGGACGTGATCATGCACCTCGCTGGTCAAACCAGTGTGTACCAGGCGGTCGAGGATCCCGACGCCGACCTAACGGCTAACGTGCGGCCCGTGCTGCACCTGATGCACGCGTGTCGCGCCGCGCGCCGTCGCCCGGCAGTGATCTTTGCAGGAACGGCCACCGAGGTGGGGTTGACGACGACGTCCGAGCCAGTCGATGAAACCCAACCCGACCGTCCCATCACGATTTACGACATACATAAATGGATGGCTGAGCAGTACCTCGAGGTGTACACGCGCGATAGCGTCGTGGATGCGACCACGCTGCGCCTGGCAAATGTGTATGGCCCCGGTCCGGCGGCAGGCAGTAGCGATCGAGGCTTTCTGACCGCGATGGTCAAACGTGCGCTTAAGGGAGAGGCGCTAACGGTTTACGGCGCAGGCGAATTCGTTCGAGACTACGTCTACGTGGACGACGTGGCACGAGCATTCGTGGCGGCTGCGGCGTCCACTGAAAAGGTCAAGGGTCGGCATTTTCTAGTGGGCAGCGGGCGAAGCACGACCATTGCGCAGGCGTTGGAATGTGTGTCCGACCGCGTCGCCGTTAAAACTGGTCGCCGCGCGCCGATCCGATCGGTCGAGCCGCCGGCGGGCCTCTCGCCGATCGAGCAACGGCAGTTCGTGGCCGACCCGCGGGCGCTTCGGCAAGCGACGGGCTGGCACGCGGGTGTCAGCCTCGAAGAGGGCATTGACCGAACGATTGAGGCACTGTGTTCGCGACCGGGGAGCCAGCGTGATTGAAGGTGTGACGCTGAAGAACCTCGTGACCCACGCGGACGACCGCGGGTTCTTTCGGGAGGTCGTTCGCGTGACGGACGGATTCTTCTCGGAAGGATTTGGCCAGTGCAGCCACTCGCTTTTGTATCCGGGAGTCGTGAAGGCCTGGCACGGCCACCATCACCAAACGCAGTGGACGTACGTCGCCTGTGGCTTGGTTCGCGTCGCCATCCACGATTGCCGGCCGCAGTCAAAGACGTTCCGGCAAACGGACGAGCTCCTCATCGGCGATAATCAACCGGCCTGTGTCTACCGCCTACCACCGGGTGTGGTGCATGGCTATCGCTGTCTTGCCGGTCCGGCCCACGTGTTCTACCTGACGTCCGGGACCTACGATCCGTCGGACGAACTGCGCCTGGCCCACGATGATGCCGGTATTGGCTACGACTGGGTGAGCGGGTTATCCATCCGATGATCAACCGCCCGGTACCGGAGACAGCGAATAGTATGAGTTTGGCCGGCAAGAAAGTACTGATCACGGGTGGGCTCGGTTTCATTGGCAGCAACCTCGCGCACCGTTGCCTGGAGGCCGGCGCTCACGTCACCATCTACGACAACCTCGATCCGCATGCCGGCGGCACGCTCTACAACATCCACGACATCAAGAGCTCGATCGAGCTGCATTTCCAGGACCTGCTGGACTTCGACGCCCTCGTCAAGCAGGTCTACGAGCGGGACATCGTGTTTAACTGCGCGGCCTCGACGTCGCATCCCCTGTCCATGCGTGAGCCTTGGTTCGATCTCGATGTGAACAGCCGCGGTGTGGTCAATGTTCTCGAGGCCCTGCGGCGTTTCAATAAGCAGGCGAAGCTGGTGCACTTGGGAACCAGCACGCAATTAGGTCCTCTCCAGTACGAGCCTGCTGACGAGAACCATCCAGAGTTCCCGACCGACATCTACTCGGCCAACAAGAGCGCATCAGAAAAGTACGTGCTCGTATATGCCCGGGCATATGGCCTGCCGGCCACCGTTATTCGCCTGCCGAATGTTTTCGGTCCCCGCGCGACGATACGCAGCGCGGAATTCACCTTCAATAACTATTTCGTCGGGTTGGCCCTCCAGGACAAGGAGATTACCGTCTACGGAGAGGGCGAACAGCTGCGTAACGTCGTTTACGTTGACGATGCCGTGACTGCGATGATCATGGCCGCGTTGTCGGAGAAGAGCACCGGCCAGACGTTCTTTGCGGCGGGCGACCACCACTACTCAGTCGCCGACATCGCGGCGACGACGGTCAGGTGCATGGGCGCCGGAAAAGTGAGGCATATTCCCTGGCCGCAAGATCGGAAGTCGGTCGAGATCGGGAATGCGATCATTAGCAACGCCAAGATCAAGCGCACGCTCGGTTGGGAGCCGGTGTGCAGCCTGGAAGACGGGCTCCGCCGGACACGCGCGTACTTCGAAGACTGTCTTTCCGAGTACCTGCCAGGAGGCCGGCATTGACGCAATTCGCCGCAAACGAGGCACGGCCGGCGATCTGTGATGGCGTCTTCGCCACGTGGGACGACGCGTGCCGGGCTTCGGACACCGTGCAGGATACGTTCGCTGGTGAGCGCTGGCTCAAGCGCATGACCCAGCAACTCGAGGACTATCGGGCGGAGTACCGCGCGCACGGCACGGCGCGGCCGCCACGGCCGACCAATCTTCCGTTTGTCGCCGCGATGACGTCGCCGCACGCGGTCATCGATATCGATCTCGGCGGATCGTCCGGATGGTGGTGCTGGGACTACCTGACGCACACCGTGCCTCAACTCGCCATTGAGGCGTACACCATCGTTGAAAACGAGCGCGTCGTCGAGTACATGACCCAATCGGGGCTTCAGGCGGCACCGGTGACCTACACGGCCTCCGGGTGCGGCCTCGGTCGTTGCGACCTGCTCTACTGCAACAGCGTCCTTCAGTACTTTGGCTCGAACGCCCCTCTTCTCGATCTTGTCGAGCAGACGACGCCGACGCACATCCTGCTCGATGACCTGCTGGCGGGGCGGGACGGCGATTGGTTCAGTAGGCAGCGAAACTACGACGTCAGCATTCCTCACCGATTCATCGGGCTCAAGCCGCTCCTTGCCGACCTGAAAGGCCGGGGCTACCGCCTTTCCCTGAAGGTTCCACACCTGTCGCCGATCCGCGGCATGCTGACCACGCTGCCGATGGACAATTTGCCCGAGCCGTACCGCATCCGATATGCGTCGAGTCTCCTATTTGGGAAAGGCGCCGGCGCGGAAGTCGGAGTGGAGGTCGATCGATGAGACTCCTAGTGACGGGTGCTCTCGGTCATATTGGATCCCGCCTGATTCGAGACCTACCGTTTGCGTTTCCCGACAGCGAGATTGTCATGGTTGATGCAGTGCTGACTCAGCGGTACTGCTCGCTGTTCAATTTGCCACGGGAAGGGCGGTATCGATTTGTCGAGGCCGACATCATGGCGATCGACTTGGAGGCGCTCTTTGTCGACGCGGCGGTCGTGGTGCATCTAGCAGCCATCACCGATGCCGCTGGGAGCTTTGACCGGGCCGCAGAGGTGGAAAGCAATAATCTCTCTTCGACTCAGAAGGTTGCCGAGGCCTGCGCGCACGTGGGGGCGCGGCTGATCACGCTATCGTCCACAAGCGTCTATGGCACGCAGGGGACTGTCGTCGACGAGGATTGCTCCGAAGAGGAGCTCAAGCCACAGAGCCCCTACGCCCAGACCAAACTCAAGGAGGAGCGATTTGTTGAGCAGCTCACCAAAGAGAAGGGGCTCAAGGCCAGTATTTGTCGTTTCGGGACGATCTTCGGGATCGCGCCGGGCATGCGCTTCCACACCGCCGTCAACAAGTTCTGCTGGCAGGCGGCGATGGGTCAGCCCATCACGGTCTGGAAGACGGCATACGAACAGAAGCGCCCGTACCTCGATCTCGCCGACGCGTGCCGGGCGATCGAGCACATCATTCGCCAGGATGTGTTTGACGGCCGCACCTACAACGTGTTGACCAGAAACTACACGGTGAGGGAGATCGTCCAGCAAATCCAGAAGTTTGTGCCCGATATCGCCGTCCAGTTTGTCGACAATCAGATCATGAACCAGCTTAGTTTCGAGGTCGACGACCGGCGATTCCGGGCCACAGGGTTCGTGCCGCTGGGTTCCTTGGAGCAGTCGATCTACGCCGAACTGTCATTACTCAACACGCATGTCGGGCAGGAACTGCTTCGAGCTTTGTAAAAGCGTCGGCTCAGGACGGACCCCGCGGCAGGTCGCGCCCGGATTGGTGTTTCCGGACGGCGTTGATTCCGGGGGAGCCCACGAGCACGTCTGCAGCGCCGACACGGTCGGGTCAACCACGCAGGCTCTCTGATGGAATGCCCATGATCCCCAAAGTCCTGATCACCACGGTACCCTTTGGCCAGCACGATCCCACCCCCTTTCAGTTGCTGGAGGCCGCCGGCGCGCACCACGTGCTCAACCCGCTGGGTCGAAAACTGAAGGCGCACGAACTGGCGAATCTGATCGGCGATTACGATGTCCTGATCGCGGGCACCGAGCCGATCACGGAACTGGTGATGGCGCGAGCTGATCGACTCAAGTTGATCGCGCGTGTTGGTATCGGTCTGGACAGCGTCGACCTTCATGCGGCACGCCGGCGTGGCATTCGTGTGGCCTATACTCCCGACGCGCCGGCGAGGGCGGTATCAGACCTAACGATCGGTCTCATGATCAATCTGCTCCGCCATGTGCACATCTCCTGCAGCCAGATGCGCGGGGGCCACTGGTATCGTCATTTCGGCCGTCGCCTAGGCGAGGTTACGGTTGGCGTGATCGGTCTGGGGCGCATCGGCGCTGGCGTCCTGCAGCGGCTGGGTGGATTCGGCTCTCCACGAGTTCTCGTCAACGACATTCGGCACAATCGGGCGCTGGAGATGGCGTTTCAGTTTGAGTGGACTGACAAGGACACGATCTATCGCGAGGCGGACATCGTCACCTTGCATGTGCCGCTGACTGGCCAGACGCGCAACATGATCCGGCGCGAGCAGCTGGAGATGATGAAGCCCGATGCCCTCCTCATCAACACGGCACGTGGCGGCATCGTGAACGAGGCGGATCTTCATGCCGTGATGCAGGCCGGCCACCTCGGAGGCGCGGCGGTCGACGTGTTCGAGCAAGAGCCTTACGACGGCCCGCTTCGCGAGATCGAGCGCTGCCTTCTCACCGCCCATATGGGATCGATGTCTGTGGACTGCCGGACGCGGATGGAGATCGAAGCCACGCAGGAGGCGGTGCGCTTCCTGGCTGGCCAGGCGCTTGAAAGCGAAGTGCCGGAGGAAGAGTACGCGTCGCAATTGCCCCCCACGGCTTAGATCCCATGCGGGTGCCCGGGAACAAGTCGCGTGAAGCACGAGCCATTCAGTGCGGTATGGGCGCCCGTGGTGACGGCCCTGCGCACGATCTGGACGGCCGCGGGCTATCCATGGTCGGTGCGCCTGAAGGCGGTGATCCCGCTGTGGCTGCCGTGGGCGGGTCGGCATCTGGCGGTGCGGCCGCGGTGGACGCGAAGCTGAGGACGATGAGCGCCCCGCAAACGGTCCTGACGGGCTGAACTGTTACAGAGTTAACTAAGACACGGTCCAAACTATGGGGGTGAACCATATGAAGAAGGCAGTTGTCACCGGCGCCCTCAGCTCGATGGACTGGAGATCATTATGATGCTCAACAAGGGACTTCAGGTGGCCGATGATCCAGCGCTTCTTAAGAAGATGCTCGACGATCAAGATAGATGCAATGATCTCTATAAGCCTACAAATTACTGGGCCTTTTACGAAAAGAAATTTCTCCCTGAGCTGAGACGGCACGGCTTAAGAGACTTTCGTCGCCGTAGAGCAAGCGTGTTAAGTTCGTTTGGCGCTACTGATTTAAGAATCAAAGCGGAAATAGAGTTTCAGCCGAGAATACGTGGTCGAAATAAGTTAACAAAGTACCTGAGCGTACTTTTCAACAAGCTTCCCTTTGTGGCCTTAGCTGCAAGCGGAATCGATCTCAATGATGTGACGCTGTATTTTTATTGGCGTGTAAAAGCGAAGTTTGATGCGCTTGGGATGGATCTTGACCGGTGTCCGACAAGCAGGTTCGGCAATCCGGAAGATCTGTTGGAAGTGAACGGCAGACCTTGGTCGAGACAGCATTTACAGTATTGCGCCATGTTTGCCGACGCGGCCAAGCACATCAACTTTAGTAGTGAGCGTAGCACGATTTGCGAATTAGGTCCCGGGATGGGACGAAATATAGAGATCATGGCCCATTTATTACCTGATGCGACCTTCCTCGTGTTCGATATCGCCCCTCAATTATATGTATCAAACTTGTATCTGCAAACGGTTTTCGGGACGCGCGTGATTCCTTATGGGGAGGCCGTTTCCTTAAAACCCGAAGCGGAGCAGGCAAAAGGAAGAATTATCATCTTGCCAAGTTGGAAAATGCCGGAATGGTCATCTTTCAAGATCGATGTGTTTTGGAACAGCGCGTCTTTTCAAGAAATGGAGCCGGGTGTTGTACTGAATTATTTGCGCCTGGTGAATCAAATGGGTCCTGAAAAGATTTACATCAACTCTATGCTGAAAGGCAATTACTGGGGAGAGTGGAAGTCCGGAAGAGGAGGCACAAAAGCTCCCGTTGAGGAACAACATTATTGGGAAGGCCTCAATGGGCTGTACCGGTTGGCGCATAGCTGGAGCACGGATTTATTTCTCAGGAGGCCCGATCATACATCCTACATCTTCGAGCGTCGTGCTCGTTGATTCACTGGCACCAAGCTATGAATGTCCGGTACGACTCGCCCGCCGCGCTCACGGCGATCAACGCGCTCTACGCGGACCTGCGCCTCTTGCAGAACCTGTTTCTCCGGTCGGTGAAACTGATCACGAAAACCCGCGTGGGGGCGCGCCTGCGGCGCGGCTATGACGCGCCCCAGACGCCGCTCGCGCGGGTCCAGGCGTGCGCCGACGTCGATCGCGCCAAGGTGGCCGCCCTGGTCCGATTGCACGCGACGCTCGATCCGTTCGCTTTGGCGGGGCGGATCGACGCCGCCCTCGAGCGCCTCTATCGACTCGCGAACCATCGCGTGTCGCCCGGGCTGAGATCGAAGCCGCGTGTGGACGCTGCCGGACCTATGGACGCCAAGAGCGCGCGCACAAGGTCCTTGGAAAACCGCACCAAACGCGGATATCAGCGCCCACACGCCTCGTCTTCAACGGCTGATCAAGTAACCCGAGTAATGGCGCGATGATGGCGCCTCCGGTAACCGTTACTTATGGCTTGACACGGGGGATACCCAAAATTCCATATCGCGGTTTGGCCTCGTGCTCGTGCTGGCTACGTGGTGGTCCATCTTTGCTTGCCTTCCGCGACCACGCAGGGTGCCGCTGTTGTTGTTGCTTGCCACCATTTACTACCCCACGATTCTGTTCGTTGAGTTTCAGGTTCTCCTCGGTGTCTACATGATGTGGATGCCCCGGGACGAGATCCGGATGCACGCACATGCGTGACGCGGGTCCCAGGGTCGTCGTTCTTGGCGGGGCCGGCTTCATGGGCAGCCACACGGCGGATGCTCTGACGGATCGGGGCTACGAGGTGGTCGTCTTCGATCGCGTGCCGTCGCCGTGGCTGCGCGACGGCCAGCAGATGATCGTCGGTGACATCCTCGATCGCGAGGCCGTGCGCGAGGCGGTGCGGGGCGCCGGCTACGTGTATCACTTCGCGGGCATCGCGGAGATCGCCGAGGCCAGGAAACGGCCCTACGAGGCCGTGTTGGTGAACGTGATGGGGACGGCGAATGCGCTGCAATCCTGCGTAGATGAGGGGGTGCGGCGATTCGTGTATGCCTCGACCATGTACGTTTACAGTCCCTTCGGGTCCGTGTATCGCGCGACGAAGCAGGCGGCGGAAAGCATCATCGAGTCGTACCACGAGATTCATGGACTCGAATACACCCTGCTGCGATACGGCTCGCTCTACGGCCCACGTGCCCAGGGCTGGAACGGCCTGAGAGCCTATGTGACGCAGGTCGTAAGGGATCGCAAGTTGCGCGTGGAAGGCGACGAGCGGCGTGTGCGGGAGTACATCCATGTGTCAGACGCCGCCCGACTGAGCGTCGATGTCCTCGATAAGCAGCACGCCAACCAGGCCATCATCGTGACCGGATTGCAGGTGCTGTCGGACAGGCAGCTGGCGCAGATGATCTTCGAGATCGCCGGCGTCGACATGATTATCGAAGCCGGTTCGCCGGAATCATTCCCCTCACATTACAAGACGACGCCCTATCGCTACACGCCCAAGCAGGCGAGGAAGCTGGTACCGTCCGAGTTCGTGGACATCGGCCAGGGCATTCTTGAGCTCGTCGAGGAAGTCCATCGCGAGCAGGAATCAGATGACTGATAGGGCGCCCCTGCGAAAGGTCGCTCCGATGCACGAGCATGTGGCGCCGACCGCCGTCCAACTGATCGGAGCAGCCGGCGTCGTCATCTGGGATTTTGACGGCGTCATCAAGGAATCGGTCCAGGTCAAGACCGACGCGTTTGCGAAGCTCTTCGGTCCGTTTGGGGATGACGTGACGGGGCGGGTGATCGCGCACCACCGCAGTCACGGCGGACTCTCGCGGTATGAGAAGGTTCCACTGTATCTTTCGTGGGCGGGGCAAGTCGCGGATCGCGCGACCGTCGAGCGCTACTGCGAGAGATTCGCGACACTGGTTGTGGGGGGGGTCATCGCGGCACCATGGGTGCCGGGTGTTCGGGAGTACCTGTCGAGCAATCCCAACCGCCAGCGATTCGCACTCGTGACCGCAACGCCGCACGACGAGATGGTGGCCATTCTCATTGCGTTGGGGATCCATGGACTGTTTCACCGCTGCTATGGGGCGCCCTGCCGGAAGCGCGAAGCCGTCGCGCTAACGCTGGCCGAGGAGAACACGCCGGCGACGCACGCCGTGGTGGTGGGCGATTCGACGACCGACCTGCATGCGGCTGAAAGCAACGGCGTGCCGTTTGTTCTGCGCAGAACGGCCGAAAACGCCAACCTCCCAACGTCCTGCCGCTATCTGGTGCTAGATGACTTCCGGGGGCTCAATTGAATAGGCGGGAAGGCGTCGCGACGTTACGCGGCCATTTGAAGGAAGGAAAACCGTCGGTCGGAAGCTGGCTTCAGATTCCGCACGCTTCGGTGGCCGAGATCATGGGCCACGCGGGGTACGATTGGGTGGCCGTCGACTTGGAGCACGGTTCTATTGCCGTGCATCAGTTGCCCGATCTCTTTCGGGCTCTCGAATTGGGCGGCACACTGCCGCTGGCGCGACTTGCCGAGGGCCGTTCGAAGGACTGCAAGCAGGCTCTCGATGCCGGTGCCGCCGGCGTGATCGTCCCGATGATCGAGAGCGCCGGGCAGTTACAACAGGTGCGCGATGCGTGCCGCTGGCCTCCCGCCGGTAACCGGGGCGTCGGTTTCTCCAGAGGCAATCTCTTCGGCAAACATTTCGAAGAGTATGCCAGGGAAGCCCAGGCGCCCCTCCTGATCGCCATGATCGAACACATTCGAGCGATCGACCAGCTCGAGGGCATCCTCGCCGTCGACGGGCTCGACGCCATCCTGGTGGGCCCCTACGATTTGTCCGCTTCCATGGGGCTCACCGCGGAGTTTGAGCATCCGGTTTTCCTGGCTGCGCTGGAACGGCTGCGCCGGCTGTGCGCCGCGAAGGCCATGCCGTGCGGTGTGCATGTCGTCAGCCCGGAGCCGAAGGACTTGCAGCGAAACTTGGCAGCGGGATACCGTTTTCTGGCCTATTCGCTCGACTCCGTGTTCCTGCGAGAGTCGGCACAGAGGCCTGCTCCAGATCGAGGAGTTTCAGCGTGAAGATTCTTGCACTTATTCCCGCTCGCATGGCCAGCAGTCGTTTCCCCGGCAAGTCGATGACCAGGCTACTCGGGATGCCGATGGATTGGCCACGTCTACAAGAGAGTGAGCAGCAACGCTCTCGTATCGCAGACCGTGGTCGCCACCTGCGATCACCAGGTCGCTGAGTACATCGAGTCTATCGGCGGCCGCGCGGTCATGACGGGCAACCACCACGAGCGGGCGTCCGATCGCTGCGCAGAGGCGCTCGAAGTGCTCGAGAAGGAGGAGCAAACGACGTACGACATCGTCGTGATGGTGTAGGGCGACGAGCCCTTGACCCATCCGGCGATGATCACGGAAGCGGTGCAGCCCATACTCGACGATCCCGCGATTCTCGTCACGAATCTACTGGGGAACATCGGCGGCGCCGACGAGTTTGAAGATCGCAACTGCATCAAGGTCGTTCGGGACTCGCGAGGCGACGCATTGTATTTCTCCCGCGAGCCCATCCCTACGCGCTCACGGGTACGAGACGTCCCGATTGGCAAGCACGTCAACATCGTACCCTTTCGTCGGCAGTTCCTCCTCGACTACACGCGCATGGCGCCGACGCCGCTCGAGATCGCCGAGTCTGTAGATATGTTGCGGATCCTCGAGCACGGCCTGAAGGTGCGGCTGGTGCCAAGCGCTCACGAGACGATCGCGGTGGACACCGCCGAGGACGCGCGAAGGGTTGAGGAGATGCTGCGGCGAGATCCTCTCACCTCGCACCGAGGTTCGAGACGCACAGGTATCGACAGCGCGTGTTGCAGTCTTGGATGTCAGCCATGCCGGCGACGTTGTAGACGTAATCCGTCTTTGTCAACAAAGGCGCCACCTTCTCCTCGTCCATAATATCGCCCGTGACCACCTTCACCGCGGTGCTGCGCAAAGAAGGCTCTTTGTGATCAAAGATCGTCACCTTGGCCCCGGCCTCAGGCAGAGCGTCAACCAGATGGCTTCCCAAGAAACCCGAGCCTCCGGAGACGATGACGTTGTTGCCATTCATAGTTGCCTCTTATTGTTTGGCTTTGACGAGTTTTCGGGAGGGCGTGGCGCGCGCAGAGAACCCCTTCTGCTTAAGCCAGTGCTCGACCATGGGAATCTGCCAGTCGTAGTCGACGTCGCAGGCCCCGGCGTTAGGAATCGGCAAGATGCGCCGCCCCATCCATTTCTGGGGCAGGAGCCCTTCATGAAGCTTCTCCAAACAATGAGGACGCGAGATCGAAAGACTCATGTCGGCGTAATGGACGTTGCCCTGCGAATCGCGGTCGCAGTTCAGTGTTTTCGGATCGCCGAACACCTCCAAAGGAACAAAGGGATCCAAATAACCCTGAACGTTCGTCCGACGGGCCCGCAAGGGACTCCACATGTTATAGGTGGAAACCGTGACGGCCGAGTCGGCGTTTGGGTCCTTATCCAGCGATTCGATCCCCCGATCGATCAAATCCGAATCAATCGCCGGCGCGTTGCACATGAGGATCACCAAATATTTTGGCGGGATGTTCCCAAGGCGTCTTTTGATTTCGAAATAACCGTGGACCAGCGCGTCTTCAAAGAGAGCCGTGTCGGTGCACAGCTCCGGAGGCCGCTCGATGATCTCCGCTCCGTAACGGCGCCCGACACCGGCGATGTCCGGATCATCGGTGGAAACATAAATCTTCTCGACATAGGGGGAAGTCTGCGCGGCGAGCAATGGGTACTCCATCATCTTCCTGCCCAGCAACGGATGAAGATTCTTTTTCGGTATGCCCGTGCTTCCCTTCCGACCCAACAGAATCGCCGAAACCGGACCGAACGGCTGGCTCATATCTGCCCCCCATTCACGTCGAGCACGGCGCCGCTCATGTAACGCGACTCCTCCGAGGCGAGGAACGAAATGACCTTCGCCTGTTCTTCGGGTGTGGCCACGCGTCGAAGAGGGATCGACTTTTCGAGAGACCGGATTTGAGACTTGGTCATGGACTGGACCAGCATCGGCGTTCTGGTCTGGCCCGGGCACACCGCGTTGACATTAATTCCATAGGGCGCCGCTTCAAAGGCCAGCTGACGAGTAAAGCCGATAACACCGGCTTTCGAACATACATAGTGAACACCGCTCACCAGGCTTCGGTTGCGAGCCGCAACCGATGAAACATTGACGATTTTCCCGTATCGCTTGCGCTTCATTGCCGGTAAGCATAATTTTGAACTTAAAAATAAGCTCGTCAGATTTGTCGCGAGGACCAGATTCCAGTCGTCGAGGGAAATCTTTTCGATCGGCACGCATTGGTTGACGGCCAGATTATTAACCAGGATGTCGACGCCGCCGCGCAATTTGATAATTCGCCGGAAGACATCTTGCAAGTCCCGAGCGTTCGTCGCATCAACCCTGATGCTGAAGGCTTTTTTCCCCCGCGCCCGAAGAGTTCGCACGTCGGCGCCCGACCGGGAAAGGAAGTAGGTGGTCGCACCCGCGTCGGCGAAAGCCGCGGCGGCCGCGAAGCCGATGCCCCGACTCGCGCCCAACACCACGGCGCAGCGATGGGAGAAGGGAGTCTTGCTCACGCTCTCTCCGGGACGTGAACGTGATCGACATCCGGCATGGTGATGGCAAACCGAATGGCCGGCGTGTCTCCGACGCAGCGAATTTTGTGCGGCGTACCTTTGCGGACCAAAACAATGTCGTGTTTCTTCACGCGCCGGTTCCCGACGCTTTCGACGTACCACTCCCATTCGCCTTCCATGATGACCCAGCACTCATCGGCTTCGCCGTGATAGTGCAGGCGGTTCCCCTCGCCCGGGTTCTGGCAGATGAGGACGCCGCCAAAGCGCTCGTTGTAGACAACGCGCACGGCCCATGGCGGCTTGCCCATCGCCGCTTTGATGTCGGCGAGGCGGTTGGTAGTGAGATTTTCGAATTTCCCCAACTCAACGGTGCCGACCCCGTCCTTCTTGAGAACATGAGTCAGGTCGGCGTCGTGGATAACGTCTTGATCCTTTGTCGAAGACATGTTGCGCCCCTTCCCTTAACGGTGAACAGCCAATGATCTTGTAATGTTTCCCAGATCCTTGAAATCGCGGATTGTGCAGGCCATATTCTTATCTTCAGAACGTGTTGTTTTCTTAGGGGATTTTCCATCAGCCGTTCCGATTTGGAATCGTACTATCAACGTCGTCTCGATTACATTGGGGGCGTCCACTTCAGTAAAGTGATCGAAGCGGCCGGCGAATTCATCGAGACGCCGATGGACGGGCGAAAAGAGCCCCGCGTCCTGAGCGCTTTAAACATCCTAGCCTAGGAGCGTGTCCGAGTAATCGGTTTTCGCGAAACCGGGCGTCAAAAACATTAGGGAAATCGCGCGCTGAGGCCTCGAAAACCGCTCATTTTGGCATTACTCGGACACGCTCCTAGCTTAAGCCTAGCTTGAATGTATCGTCGTTGAGTAGCAGGGTCATCCAGAATGGCACATTTCCTCGGTTTCTGCTGAAGGTGTTTCGCACCCAAGACGATGAGTTCGACTTCTTGTCGACGGCCGAGACGAGCAATAGCTTGCTCGCCGGAATTGTCGGTTCTTCTCCGAAAAGTGTGATGGGCGATGTAAGTGACTGAAAAGAAGGCGCATCGGCAATCCGGCTATCCTTCGCGCGTGTGTGAAGCGTGCGACAGGAAGGTCGGCACCAATGCGCCTGGAAACTTGTATCAGGAAAGGGCTGCGGCTGAAAAGCCATCGGGTTCGCGAGGTCCGCGAGGACGCGGGCCGGCTGGTGGCGGAAATCGAGTGGATCGAGGGACGCATGCTCACATGCGGGCACTGTTCCCGGCGCCTTCGACGCGTGCATTCGCGACGACCGGTCCGCGAATGGCGCGACCTGTCGATTCGGGATCAGCCGCTGGTCTTGCGCTACGCGCCGGCGCGCGTGAGTTGTGTGGCATGCGGCCCACGGGTCGAATCGTTGCCGTGGGCGCACAAGTGGCAGCGCAACACGAAGGCGTTGGCCGACGCGATCGCCCGGCTGTCGCGGCAGTTGACGTGGAAAGAGACGGCCGCGCACTACGGCGTGGATTGGAAGACCGTGGTCGCGGTGGTGAAGCGGGCCGTCGCCTGGGGCCTGAAACATCGGCCCTGGAAACCGTTGCACGTGATCGGGATCGACGAGGTGTCGCGCGCGAAGGGCCAGCGGTACCTGACACTCGTCTACGACTTGGACCGTCGGCGCTTGGTCTGGATCGGCGAGAACCGCGATGCGGCCACGATGAGGCAGGTTCTTCCAGTGGCTGGGGCCGCGCCGCGCGCGATCGATTCACGCGGTGTGCTGCGATATGTGGGCGATCTATCTGGACGCGGTGCGGGCGCACCTCCCGCAGGCGCGCGTGTTGTTCGACCGCTTTCACGTCGTGCAGCATCTCAATCGCGCGGTCGACGAAGTGCGGCGCGACACCTGGCGGAAGCTGTCGGGGTTGGCGAAGGTAGCGTTCAAGCGCACCCGCTGGCTCTGGCTGAAGAACCCCTGGAATCTCAAGCCGCCCGAGCAGCGACGGTTGTCGGTGCTCTGCGGCCAGACCGATCAACCGATTGTGCGCGGCTACTATCTCAAAGAAGCCTTTCAAGGATTCTGGGAGTACCACAGCGAGGCGTGGGCTCGACGCTACTTGACGTGGTGGCTCTGGTGGGCGTCGCACAGTCGGCTCGCGCCATTTGTCCGGTTTGCTCGCATGATCCGCTCGCACCTCGATGGGATTCTCGCCTGGACGCGCCTCCGCGTGTCCAATGGCGCGCTCGAAGGATGAACAACAAGGTGAAGGTCGTCAGTCATCGTGCCTACGGCTTTCGCACGGTCGACCATTACATCGCTGCGATTTGGCACGGCTGCGGGAATCTGCCGCTGGAACCACATCCACATGTTGGTGGTGGCGCCGCCGCAGTTGGCCCCCGCAAAGCTCGTGCAGTTTCTGAAGGGCCGATCGTCGCGGATGCTGCAGCGCGACTTTCCGCAGTTGCGCAAGCGGTACTGGGGCCAACATCTGTGGGCGCGAGGATATTTCTGTGCGACGGTGGGCGCGGTCGACGAGAAGACGGTGATGGAATACATCGAGAATCAGAAGTGGGACCAGGACGTCGACGGATTCAAAGTCACAGCGCCCACCGAGCCTTGAGCCGGCTCTGCAGCCGGAGCCGCTTCAGGCGGCTTCAGCCGCAAGCCGACTTTCAGTCGGAACAGGAGTCTATCGGCTTTAGCCGATAGTCATTCAAAACGGAGGGTGCGTGTTACGCATTGGCATTATCGGATTCGGAAAGATGGGCCGGATACGTACGGCGGCCATTGAGGCAACCGGGCGCGGCCGTGTTGTGCTCGTTGCTGATGAGGCCCACGACGGCGCTCTTCCGGACGGCTGCGGGTACGCCGCCACTCAGGAGATCCTCGACCAGCCGGATCTTGATGCGATCTTCATCTGCACGCCGAACTACCTGAACAAGCCATTGACCATCCAGGCGCTCCGCTCCGGGAAGCACGTGTTCTGCGAAAAGCCGCCCGCCTTCACCTCGGCCGATGTGGAGGAGATCCGTGCGGCGGAATCTGCGTCGGGACTCACCCTGATGTACGGGTTCAATCACCGGCATCACGAGAGCATTCAGAAGATCAAGTCGCTGGTCGACTCGGGAGCGTCGGGGAACATCCTCTGGATGCGCGGACGCTATGGCAAGAGCGTGGATGAGACCTTCAGCGCGAGCTGGCGATCGAATCCGGCGCTGGCCGGAGGGGGGATTCTGCTGGATCAAGGCATCCACATGCTGGATCTGTTCCTCTTCCTGGCCGGGGACTTCGACGAGGTGAAGGCGTTCGTCTCGAATCTCTATTGGAATCTCGACATCGAGGACAATGTATTCGCTATCCTTCGCGATTCAAAGACGAAGATCGTCGCTTCGCTGCACTCGACTATGACGCAGTGGCGGCACCTCTTTTCCCTCGAGGTCTTCTGCGAGCGCGGCTACTACGTGCTCAACGGCCTCAGAACCACGTCCGGAGCCTACGGCGACGAGGTGCTGTCCATGTCGACGCAACGGACGGCGGCGCCGATGGCGGTCTCGGTCGACGACGAGCGCATCGTCTACCATGTCGACAAGTCCTGGCAGTCCGAGGTCGATCATTTCTTCGATGCCATCGAGAAGGAGAATCCAGTCCTCATCGGGAACTCCGCTGACGCGTTCAAGCTGATGCGGATCATCGACCGCATCTATGAACAGCGGTGACGAGTAGCGACTCGACGAAGGCATAGAAGAGACATGAGCGACAACACCATCGGCCGAGAGTGGTTCTCCCGCTACTTTGATCTCTATCGAAGAGCGCTGTTTGATTCCGGCGCTGAAGCTGACCTGCTTGAAATCAGAGGCAGGATCCTCTCGATCCGCGAGCGTGGGGGAAAGGTCTTGATCGCCGGCAACGGTGGGAGCGCGGCGATCGCCGATCATTGTGCCGTAGACTTTACGAAGAACGCGAGAGTCCGGACGTTGAGTTTCGCCGGCACCCCATGGGTGAGTTGCCTGGCTAATGACTTCGGGTACGACCAGTGGGTGGCGCGCAGTTTGGAGATGCACGCCGATGATGGTGATCTCGTCATCCTCATCAGCTCCAGCGGGGCATCCGAGAACATGCTTCGGGGGGCCGAGACGGCGAAGGCCTTGGGATTGTACCTGGTGACGATGTCCGGGTTCTCCCCGGATAACCCCTTGCGCAGGCTGGGCAACTTGAACCTCTGGCTCGACAGCCGAGCCTACAACATCGTCGAAATGACCCATCAGATCTGGCTGTTGGCCGTATGCGACGCCATCATTGGAACGGCTGAATACTCGGTCAGAATGGATGTGCCGAGAAGGTCGTCGTGATGCCTGTAAGTCATGACTTCAAGGAGCGCACCGTCGTCGTAACGGGTGCCACGCGAGGCATAGGACACGCGATGGCGACGGCTTATGCGGCCGCAGGAGCCGATCTCATTCTCACGGGCACCAGTCGTTCCGCAGTCGATGAGCTCAACCGCGCAGCGCAGGAGTCGGGGAGAACCAACCTGGGTTACGTCCACGCGGATTTCAACGACGCCTCCTCGACCGAAGCATTTCTCCAGATACTCTCCGACCTTCCAAGGCTCGATGTCCTGGTGAACAACGCCGGCATCAACCGGATCGCGCTCGTCAGCGATGTGTCTCGTGTCGACTACGACGCCGTGCTCAACGTCAATCTTCACGGCCCGTACCGCTGTTGCCAGGTTGCGGCGCGTCGAATGGCGGAGGCCGAGTACGGCCGAATCCTCAACGTCGCATCCATCTGGAGCGTGATCACCAAATCCGGGCGCTCCGCGTACGCCGTGTCCAAGACGGGGCTCATCGGGCTCACGCGAACGCTGGCAGTGGAATTGGCGAGTCGCAGCGTCATGGTCAACGCGCTGTCTCCTGGGTTTACGTTGACGGAGCTCACGCGATCCACGCTGTCCGCTGACGAAATCCAGGCGTTGGCGAATCAGGTGCCGGCGAACCGGTTCGCCGTTCCTGAGGAAATTGCGGAGGTGGCCCTCTTCCTCACGAGCGACGCGAATTCCTACATGACAGGTCAAAACATCGTGGTCGACGGAGGGTTCGTCGATGTTTGACTTTGCGGTGCATTCGTCGGTTCGCAGCTACACCGTCGATTTCCCCGACCGTTTCGAGGACACCCTCAAGGCGCGACTGCAACCCGGCGATGTTCTTCTGATCGACGCCCGCGTCGCGGAGATTCATGGTCACAGGCTCGGATCCCTCCTCGACGATCCCCGCCACCTGCAGCTCTCTGTCGATGAGAACCTGAAGAGCTATGAAGGCGTCGGACCAGTCATCGATCATCTGGCTCGTCATGGGTTTCAGAAAGACCACAAGTTAATCGGGATTGGAGGAGGCATCATCCAAGATGTGACCGGCTTCACGTCATCGATTCTGTTTCGTGGCGTCGATTGGATCTGCTTTCCCTCCACGCTCCTCGCGCAATGCGACAGCTGCATTGGCAGCAAGACATCCATCAACTTCGGTCGATTCAAGAACCAGCTTGGCAACTTCTACCCGCCGGCCGAAGTCCATATCGATCTTTCACTGCTGCAGTCTCTTCCGAGGAGTGAGCTGCTCTCCGGCCTCGGTGAAATGGCGCATTACTATCTCGTCTCGGGAGAGCAGGACTTTGAGCGCTTTGCGCGCGAAGCGCCGGCCGCCCTCGCCGACCATGGAATCCTGAAAGGCCTGGTGGCGAGGAGCCTGGAGATCAAGCGGGGCATTATCGAGGTCGACGAGTTCGACCGCCAGGAGCGGCAGGTCCTCAATTACGGGCACTCGTTCGGGCACGCCCTGGAGACGCTGACGGACTATCGCCTCCCTCACGGCATCGCCGTGAGCTACGGTATGGACATGGCCAATTTCGTCTCGTGGAAATTGGGGCTCGTTCCGGCGGACGTGGGGCACCGGATTCGGACGGTCCTCGAAGGCATCTGGCGTAGTCACCCTATTGGCGAGGTCTCGGTTCCCCGGTACCTCGAGGCCCTGCGCCGGGACAAGAAGAACGTCGGAGCCACACTGGGCCTGATCCTGACCCGCGGGATTGGGCGGATGTTCAAGCAGCAAGTGGAGGTGTCCGAGGCGTTCGAGGATTGGCTCCATGACTACTTCGAAAATGAGCTGGTTCATTACTGAATCATGAGGGCGTTCACTGAAGGAGCGCAGGTTGCTCTTCCGGTTACGGAACCTCCATTCGCGGATACACCTCGCCGCTCGCCGTCGCGAGCCGAAGGGTGGTAATGGCGACGATTCTCTGTGGCTGTTATCAGAATAGCAGCGCCAATTCAATCATAGCGCTATGCCACAAGTTAACGGCTCTGACTGACATCACGGTCGTTATCCTGGCTTATGGGCCGGCCATCGACAGCCTAAGGAAGGCCGGATTTGATCACCTGGCTCTCGATAGTGATGGCCTTGGTGGCGCGTCTCTGAAGGATCACATTGGGAAAATGCGTCCGGACGTGGTAGTTGTCGGGACGAGTAAATCTAGCAGCGAAGCTCCGACCCTTGAGCAGATTCTTACCGAAATCGCCGCAGCCGAGAGAATTCCATCCGTATCTTTGCTTGATTATGTAGGCTCACCGCAAAACCCTCGCTATTGTGCCAATAATCGCCGCTATCTTCCCGACACTATTGTCGCTCCAGACTTCTGGACGAAATCACGGATGGTTGAGGAGGGGTTTCCAGAGGCCATCATAAGAGTGTTGGGAAATCCGCAGTATGATTCTCTCGTTGTGTTGAAGAATCAGTTTGACGATCGCAAGAGGCTTGAACTCAGGAGAGGTCTGGGAATACCCAGTAAGAAATTGAGTGCTTATCTTGTTCAGTTCATTGGGTGTGTGCGCGCGGACCGAGCAAAGGAAGGATGTCAGTCTTGGGACATTGACTATGTGGAGTCCCTTTGCTCGAGCCTGATCCTGCATAAGCCGGAAAATGAAGTCGCGCTAATCCTCAGAGTGCATCCGAGGGAAGCGGAAACCTGCCCATCAAACTGGGATGCGGTAATTCAAAAAGTAAAAGCATTTGGCTTGCCATTTTATCCGGTAGACCTTGCCATGGATCCAAATGAAACATCGTTGGCTTGCGACTTGACTGTCGTGTCGCGGTCAAATATCGCGACGCAGAACGTGTTCATGGGTCTTAAAACGATAAGCATCCAGTTGGATGATCCGAAGAATGACGACCTTGGTATGACACAAATGGGAGCGATACCCGTTGCATATTCCAAACAAGAGGCCACTGATATAATGCGTCGGTTGTTTGCAGAGCAGGACTTCTGGTCGCCGTATGAAGAGATCCAACGAATGATCAGGATGGAAAATGATGGGAAATCAGGCGACAAAGTCAGTAGACTCGTTTGCGGTCTCGCTGGCGGCAGTGACAGCCAATGAAACTAGGGGTAGAGGTTCTCTCTCACTGACAACTTGTCGCGCGCGGGAGGAGATGTCCCAGTAACTGTTGAAAGTTGAAAGCGGCGCACAATGCTCGAGGAAGACCGGACCGCGATCTGCGGCCGGCGGTACGCCCATCAACCGGATCGCGCCGTCGGTCGAGCGGGCACGGTGCCAAGCGAGGTGGTGCTCGGCGGTCGCAAGGTGGCGATTCAACGGCCCCGCGTGCGCAGCGCCGCTGGCGAGGTGGCGTTGCCGACGTTCGAGACGATGGCCCATACGGATCCGTTGGATCGGCGGGTCGTCGAGCAGATGCTCGTCGGCGTGGCGACGCGGCAGTATGCCCGGAGCCTCGAACCGCTCGCGGCTGACATGACGAGTAGCGGCACCAGCAAGAGCGCGGTGAGCCGGCGCTTCGTCGCGAAAACACGGGCGCAACTCGAGACGTGGCAGGCGGCCCCCCTGGACGGCCTCGACTTGGTCGGCTTGCTGCTCGACGGCGTGCATGTGGGTGAGCATTGCCTGATCGTCGCGCTCGGCCTGGCCGCCGATGGCGGCAAGCACGCGCTCGGCCTCTGGGAGGGCTCGACGGAAAACGCGACCGTGTGTCAGAGCCTGCTGTCGAATCTGCAGAGTCGCGGTCTCCGCACCGACCGGAGTCTGCTGGTGCTCCTGGACGGCTGGAAGGCGCTGCGGAAGGCGGTGCGTGAGACCTTCGGCGACGCCGCGCTCGTGCAACGCTGTCAGGTCCACAAGCTGCGGAATATCCTCGACCATCTGCCCGATCGCCAGCGGCCGTGGGTGAAGGCCATCGTGCAACGCGCGTATCACCACGCCGATGGCGTGACGGCCAAACGGCTGCTGCAAGATTTCGCGCGTCGGCTCGACACCGATCATCCCAGTGCGGCGGAAAGCGTGCGAGAAGGTCTCGAGGAAACGCTCACCATTCTCAGCCTCGGGCTCTCCGATTCGTTGCGGCGATCGCTGAGTACCACCAACGCCGCCGAGAGCCTCATCAGCCGTACGCGCCACGTGAAGCGGAACGTCAAGCGCTGGCGTGGAGGCCAGATGGTGCTACGCTGGGTCGCCGCTGGCGTCCTCGAAGCCGTCAAAGGCTTCCGGCGCGTGAAGGGCCACAAGGAAATGCCGAAGCTGGTCACCGCGCTGCGCGCCCGCGATCAGCAGCTCGGTCTCGTCGGGAAAGATGCGAAGAAGGTCGCGTAGTCGTCGATTGAGCCGCCGTTGAGTTTCAACAGCCAACGGGACATCTCCGCGCGGGATCCGCGATGAGCTATCGCGTTAAGGCGCTCGTGCCGATGAAACATGTGTCAGAGCGCGTGCCTGGGAAAAATTTTCGGCTGTTCCATGGCCGGCCGATGTATCACTGGGTCATACAGGCCCTCCAGGCCAGTCGGTACGTGGAACAGGTCGTCGTCAACACCGACTCGGAGGAAATCGCCCGCGGGGCCGAACGGCTAGGGGCGCGGATCCTCTGGCGGCCGAGCTACCTGTTCGGCCACATGGTGGGGATCAAGCCGCTCATCGAGTACGACCTGAGCCAGACCGAGGGCGAGTACTACGTGCAGACGCACAGCACGAACCCGCTGTTGACCACTCAAACGGTGGACGCGGCTGTGGCGGCGTTTTTCGCACCCGGCGACCACGACTCGCTCTTCACGGTCACCCTCGTGCAATCGCGCTTCTACTGGCCCGACGGCAGGCCGGTGAACCACGACCCCGCCAACATGTTGCGAACGCAGGATCTCCCGCCGATCTACGAGGAGAATTCGTGCCTCTATGTTTTCACCCGCACCGGATTTGAGCGGTCCGGCGGCCGCCGCATCGGCCCGAACCCCCTGATGTTCCCCATGTCGGCGGAAGAAGCGGTGGACGTCGATGAACCGTTCGATCTCGTCGTCGCCGAGGCGTTGATGGCGGCGCGATTGAAAAACCAAGACCAATGACACGTGGCAAGTTGCCCTGGTTCGCCGGACATGACGGCATGCTCTGCGTTTCACAATGGCGGAGTCAATCACTGAATCTCTTTCGCAGGGGCCGGACTCGATGAAGGGGATCGAGCTGCTCGGTCCGGGCCTCCTTCGGCAGGAGTCAGTATTGAAAGAGATCGACCACTGGCTCGCGGTCACGGATCGGCCGAATGGGTGGCACTACGACCTCGACATCATCTGGTCGCTGCAAAACCTTGAACGGTCGGGAATCAAGCCCGGTATGACCGTGTTGGATGCCGGGGCGGGCCTTGGGGTGACACAGTTCGTGCTCGCCGCCCGCGGCTTTCGGGTGATTAGCCTGGACTATGCGCAACGAGACCGGCCACGGCGGGCCGACGGAATTTTTGACATTCGGCAGGCAGACGAGCAGCCACTCGAGTATCGGCATTCGTACTTGTCACACGTGAAGGGTCTTCGCGACCAGAGGGGTGTTGGGCGCCTTCTGCGGAAGGTGACGACGCGATTCGCTGCCGATCCGATCGCCACGACCTTGGCGGTTGGTGACACGAGTCGTCGCTTGAAGAGACTCTTGGTGAACCGTGCGGAGCGGAAGCGAGATCATTCGCGCTTCGGGGCAATTGAGTTCGTGCGGGCGTCCTTTCACGACATGCCGCTCCCGAGTTCGTCGGTGGACGCCGTGGTATCGGTGTCGGCCGTCGAGCACTCGGACAAAGACGTGATCGCAAAGGCGCTGGAGGAGATGCGGCGAGTCACGAGGCCGGGCGGTCCCATCCTGATCACCACGTCCGCAACAGGCGAAGGCCACGACATCTTTCACCAGCAGACGCAAGGTCACTGCTTCACGCGCGAGTCGTTGATCGGCCTTGTGGGTGAGCCCTGCGAGTGCTCGTTCGATCACGATCGGGTGGAACGCGAGTTGCTCGACTCCACGTGTCTCTGGTCGAGGCTGGATCCTTACTACTACCGGTGGGACTTCTCGCTGTTCCGCGGGCAACGACCCGTTAGCAGCCTGCCCTATCTTCCGGTCGGCATTCGGGTCCAGTGATCTCAGCTGGCGCGACGTGGCTGAGGCGGGGACGCCGCCAGCGCGTCGGAATGCGCAGACGCCCCGAGGTATCAATTGTTGGATGATTACAATCTGCTCCTTTCGCGAGCCTTCGCGGAGGTCAGCCATTGCTTTGCCGCCGTGGCGTCCCCAACGTTGAGCAAGCAGGAGACGGTCTCTTTGCTGTACGAGCGTGTCCTGAGATACCAGCGAGGCTTGGACCGGCGTCGCCCGCTGGGGCAGGCCATCGCCTTGAGAGTGGAACTCGCCGTTCGGGTGTGTGTCAAGTTCCTCGCGGTTCTCGTTGGCTCCATTCGTTTCAGGGTGCATTCCATTCCACGCGGGGCGGTGTACATCCGCACGTGGCTCATCCCCCGATCGTTTGCGGGTGGCCGAATCGTTGATGACTATTTCAGGCGACTCGTCGATGATCTGCGGACCGCTTGCCCCCTCATCGTCGCGTTCCAACCCTTGTCCCTGCGAGACCACTTTCAGGGCTTCAGAAATGCGAGTGCGCCACCGTGTTTCTTGGTGCCGATCGGGTTCCTGTCCGTGTCCGACGTTTGTGCCTTGTTCATCGAGTACGTACGTTCAGGCCGAGTGCAACTTTCAGGAAAATATGAGCTTCAGGGCACCGCCGTGACGTGTGTGGTGAACCGTTCGCTGGATCTGGACTACTTCAAGCTGCGGTCATTCCAGGCATATCTGGAACGGTACATCGCGGACAAGGTGGCGCGGTACGAGCCGAAAGCGTTCATCTACATCTTCGAGAACCAAGCCTGGGAAAAGGCCTGCCTGCAGGTGTTTCGCGGAACCAGCACTCAGTGCATCGGCTATCAGTCAAGCGGGTTTTCAGACCGGTTCCTCAATTTTTTCCCGTCTGCCGACGACCGGGAACAGTGCGAGTTTCCGTCGCTGATTCTGACCGTCGGCGATCTCTTTGCAGACGTTCTCCGAACGCGCGGGAGTTATCCGGTACCGATCGTGACCTTCGGCGCGACTCGCTTCGAGTATCCGACTTCAGATGGAAAGTACGAAGTGAAGGCGCCGAGGACGGAAGTGTTCGGACGCATTATTTACGCTTTCGCGATTCACAAGTACCAGTACCGGCGCATTATCAGAGATCTCGTCGAAGCGTTTGACCAATCCGGGGTGGAAGTCGTGTTGAAGTTCCATCCGGTGTTTGGAAAAAAGTATGATCGAATGCCACTGCCCGCAAACTTTCGCGTGTGGGAACCCTGCAGCGTGCCGCTGCGTGACGTGTACGACGTGGTTCTTTTCAACGACAACTCGTTCGGCTTTGAATCGCTGATGCAGGGGGTGAAGGCCTACGAGTACATCTGCGAGGCGGTCTATTCAGAACATAGGCTGTACAACTTCGATCTCTACGACTGTGTGCTTGACAGAACGAAGCTGGCCGCGCTCAAGGATGAGATTCTCAGTGGCAAACTCGATAAGTCCTATCCCGTCAACCGTGTTTCGTCGTATCTGAATTCCGCGTACCGTCCGTACTCACCTGCGGCTTCACGAGCGCTGCTTGGCTTTATTGCGGGATCGTCGGCGGCGTTTCCCTCGGTGTCGGGCGCATCTGTCCCGCAGCGTCGGCCGCCAGTGGGAACGCACGTTCCCTGAATGCCGCGACTCGAGTTTGCTCTTGGACGAACCGCGCTGGCCTATGGACTGCGGGGTTTGGGAATGCGTGCAGGAGACGTGATAGTTGTCCCGGACTTCCTGTGCGACGTCGTGTGGCACGCCGCCCGCAATGCCGAGCTCCGCGTCGCCACCTATCCGGTCACCGATGCCCTCAGCCCTGACGGGGATGCGTTAACTTAACAGCCCGTGGTGTGCGCCGGGATAAACCGGCGTGGAGTCGTGAATGAAAGCGTCACACAGGAAAGGGGTAGCGACCCATCCTGACCCCGAGTCATGCGTGGCCAGTCGTGAGGCTGCCATCGAAGCGTTGACAGGGGCACATGTAGGCAGGGCATTGAGCTGCGAAATAATCGCATCCGGAGTGCCGACGTCGTACCACGTGACGGAAGGCCATACCGCGGCAGGCGCTAACGCGAGCCTGACGCGGACTTTGCGCAGTCTAACTAACTAAGACCCCAGGCATGCATGGACACTCCACGCGCGAGAACCGGGAGACCCAGGGACGCGGGCCGAGCGCTTCGGCGTACCGACGTGGCGTACTGATACTCCTCTGCGGCGTGACACCCCCAGTGCAGTGCGATGCGTGGGTCGCTGGGTCGTGCATGCCTCGTCACGAAGACCATCGGTAAGCCGTGTGCCGGAAATCGGCACGCACGGTTTGAAAGGGGGTCCTGCCCTTTCACCGATGAAGTTCCATCTCAACGTGTGAAAGGACAGGATCTACCAATGAAAGTTGTGATCCTCGCGGGCGGGTTCGGCACGCGCATCAGGGATGTCGCAGACGACATCCCGAAACCGATGATTCCGATCGGGCCATACCCGATCCTGTGGCACGTGATGAAGTCGTACGCGCATTTCGGGCACAAGGACTTCGTCCTTTGCCTCGGACACATGGGCCACGTAATCAAGAATTTCATTCTCCACTACGAAGCGTATACTCGCGACTTTACGGTCACGTTCGGCGGCGGAGGCGGGGTCGTCTATCACACGGGCTACGATGAGTCCGATTGGCGGATCACGCTCGCGGACACCGGCCTTCTCTCGATGACGGGAGCGCGCATTGCGCGCATACGGAAGTACGTCGAGGGGGAAGAGTTCATGTTCACGTACGGCGATGGCGTAAGCGACGTTGACATCGGCCGGCTGCTCGCCTTTCATCGGAGTCACGGGAAGATCCTGACCGTCACCGGCGTTCGTCCACCGGGGCGCTTCGGCGAACTGGTAGCGACGGAGACCGGCGAGGTCACCGAGTTCAACGAGAAGCCGCAGGCGACCTCCGGGCGGATCTCGGGCGGCTTCTTCGTGGCGAGCCCGCGGCTGTTCGAGTACCTCGACGATAGCGAAGACCTGGTCTTCGAAAGAAATCCGGTGCAGCGACTGGCGCGCGACCGCCAGGTGATGATGTTCGCGCACGATGGTTTCTGGCAGCCGATGGACACGAGCCGTGACTACCAGCTCCTCAATTCGTTCTACACAGAGGGGAAGGCGCCGTGGGTGCGGTAAACTGTCTTGTAGGGAACGCGATGCGCTTCCGCTGTGACCCTGCACCCAATCAGGGAATCCGGCTTTGATGAATGCAGAGATGCAGAAAATCAATACATGCGAAGTTTGCGGTAACGGACGCCTCACGGCGGTGCTCGACCTCGGCTCACATCCGCTGTGCGACGATCTTGTGCCGATCGGCGATTCCCGGAAATGTCTCGAGTATCCCATCGAGATACTCTTCTGCGAGAAGTGCTTCACCGCCCATCAAAGGTTCCAGGTTCCCAAGCGCGAGCTCTTTCCCAACTCTTACCACTACCGCTCGCGCTTTACCGCCGACGTGTTGCAGGGGATGGCCGGGCTTGTGGCATCGTGCAAGCAGCGATTCGGCGGTCTCACCGGCAAGAAAGTGCTCGACGTCGGCTGCAACGACGGCAGCCTGCTCGACTTCTTTCGTAAGGAGGGCGCCGTCACGATCGGCATGGAGCCAACGGGCGCCTACAAGGACGCCGAGGAGAAAGGCTACGCAGTCTTTCACGCGTTCTTTTCGGAGGAGATTGCCGACGAGATCGTCGAGATGCACGGCCGGCCGGATTTCATCACCTTCACGAACGTTTTCGCGCACATCGAGAGCCTTCACGAGGTTCTCAGCTCCCTGAAGCGGCTGATGGGTCCGCAGACGGTGATCGTGATCGAGAATCATTACCTGGGAGCGGTTCTCGACGGGAACCAGTTCGACACCTTCTACCACGAGCACGCACGAACGTACAGTTACACTTCCTTCGTTCACATGGCGGGCTCACTCGGGGTTGAGCTTCTCGACGTCGAGTTTCCGTCCCGGTATGGAGGCAACATCCGCGTCTATCTGGGAAAGGAGCGAGGGCAGGCGGCAGAGAGCGCGAGCGATCGGGACGCGCTGCACGCGCGGGAGAGCCGTTTCATCGACGACTTTGCGTCACTCCGGGACGGTGTCGAGCGCTGGCGCGGCGCCAAGGGAAAATCGCTGGCGGAACAGGTCCGCCGGAACGGACCGCTCCATGCCAAGGCCTTTCCCGGGCGCGCGGCGGTCCTGATCAAGCTTCTCGGTCTGGACGAGAAATCAATCTCCGCGGTTTACGAGAAGCCCGGCTCGCTGAAGATCGGCAACTACGTGCCCGGCACCAGGATACCCATCTGCTCGGACGAGGAACTTTTCGCGCTGGACGATCAGTCTCTTCCGTTGGTGAATTTGGCGTGGCACATACCTCGTGAGATTCGCGGATACCTTACGGAGCACGGATACGCCGGACCGATCATCGACATTCTCGGCGCCGAGGATTTGCAGACGGCCGGTTAGTTCCGGGCGCGCGCGGGGCACTTATAACTGAAAATCGGAGGGAGTTCTTCCCGTGCCCGCAGCGGATCGCGGTAATTGGAGGCGGACGATGGGCGCGCGAGTACGTAAAGGTGCTGTGCGGGATCGTTCCGTCCACTGTTGGAATAGCGGTCCACTCTCCGCGTAACGCCGCGGGCGTGTCAGCCTGGGCGGCGGCAACGCTGCCGGCCGGACGGATCGAAGTGTCATCGGGGTGGCCGAGGCCGGGCTCTCCATCGGTTGCGGTGATCGTGGCTAACGCGGCGCGGGATCACGAGCTAGCAGTCGAACGGGCAGTGAGCGTCGGTTGGCCGGTACTGGTGGAGAAGCCGATGGCCGTCACGGGGGCAGGCGCCGAGCGGCTCGTTGCACTCGCTCGAGAGATGAACGTGCGTCTGGCGGCCGCCCACGTTTTTCTCTTCACGAGATACGTCACCAATTACGCCGAGCTCGTCGCTGACGCCGGTCGCGTGCGGTCAGTGCGCATTCGATGGGCAGATCCACGGAATGAAGTCAGATACGGGGAGGAGAAGCGGTACGATGCTAGCCTGCCGGTTTTCGCCGACTGGATCCCGCACATCTGCGCCCTGTTGGGCGCGCTTGATCTTGGCAGGCCCGAGCATTTCGAGGGAATTGACGTTCTAAATGGCGGTGCTCATCTGGAGATTGCCCTTCGAGTGGGTAATATTCCGGTCAGCGTCGAACTGGTTCGCAATGGCGATCGGCGCCAACGGATAATGGAGATCGTCGCCGGTGGGGAAACGCTTCGACTCGACTCGTCGCAGGAGCCGGGGACGATCACTCGCGGATTGGCGACCGCGGTCGCGGATTTCGAGTGGGAAACGGGACAGCGACCGGTTGCACGAATGCTGACCACGTTTCTCAACTGGGCCGCCGGGGGAGATGAGGACAGCAGGCTTGCCCCCGATCTGGCGGTGCGGGCCTCCCGAATCATCGACCAGGTGGGCCGGGAATACCGATCGGTTGTCTATCCGTGGCTCCGTCGCAGGCTTGCCGGTGGGAACCCGGTTGATGACGATCTCCACTACGCTCTGTCGGAGCTGCTCCAAGCCGACGGAGTTCTGCCCGCGCCGGCGATTGAAGGAAAAATCGAACGACTGATCGGCGGTTTTGCTGGTCCCGATCGCGTGCGGCTGTTGCGGCGCCTGGCTGACGCAAAGGATCCCGAGGGCGAGCTTAGGGCGTTCGCTCGTTGAATTTGAAATAAGCATTTGATTCGGCAAAGGATTGAGATTCCGGTCGTTGTGCCGCGAATATCCGCCCACGGCGATGCCCAACGCTCGACATTCTGATCAACCCAACGTGAATTGCAACAGCGAAAGAACCACCAACGTCAGTCTGCACCGCGAATGAACCGGCACATAGCGAGAGACGCCCAGGATTCAATCGAGAACCTGGGTGACTTGAACGGAAGGTTTTCGGGAAAGACGGTCTTGCTCACCGGCGCCGGCGGATTTCTCGGAGCCCAATTCTGTCATTATTTCGCGGCGCTAAATGACAGCGGGGCATTGAGTGTTCCGTGCCGGCTGATGGCGTACGACAATTTCATTCGTGGCGTGCCGGAATGGTTGTCGGCCCTCAGGGGGCGATCCGATTTCCTGCTCGAGCAGGCGGACGTAACGAAGTTTGCGGACTATCCCAAAGCCGATTTCGTGATTCACGGGGCATCCATCGCGTCCCCGATCTTCTACCGGCGTTATCCCATCGAGACGATGGACGCGAACGTCGTTGGGCTCCGCAATCTTCTTGAAGGATGCCGCATCAACCGTCCCGAAAGCTTCCTTTTCTTTTCCACGAGCGAGATTTATGGCGATCCCGACCCGGCTCACATCCCCACCGCTGAAGATTACCGCGGCTACGTGAGCTGCACCGGGCCTAGGGCGTGCTATGACGAGTCAAAGCGGTACGGCGAGACGCTCTGTGTCGCGTTCACCCAAGTGCACGGTCTTCCGATCAAGACGGCACGGCCGTTCAACAATTATGGCCCTGGGCTGAAGCTCTCCGACCGACGCGTTCTTCCGGACTTTTTCCGCGATGCCCTGAGCGGCTCCGACATCACGCTTCTTTCGGACGGCTCGGCCACGCGGACGTTTTGTTACGTATCCGACGCGATTACGGGCTACGTGCTCGTCTTGCTCTCCGAACACGACGGCGAAGCGTTCAACATCGGAACTGAGGTGCCGGAGATCTCGATGCTCGAGCTCGCCCGGCTGGTTGTGACGGTCACCGGCAAGCCGGTAGACGTGCGGTTTCGCAAGAGCGAGGATACGCAATACCTCCGCGACAACCCGCAGCGCCGATGCCCGGACATCTCCAAAGCGCGCGCGATGCTCGGCTATTCTCCGAAGATCTCTCTCGAGGAAGGCCTTGAGAGGACTCTTGAATACTACCTTGATCACCGAGATCCGACTGAGGCCTGACGAGTAGAATGAAAGTCACAGTTCTTGGGACCGGTTACGTCGGGCTCGTGTCCGGTGTGGGCTTGGCGGCGAAGGGACACGATGTCACCTGCCTCGACGTAAGAAATGACATAGTCGAGAGACTCAACCGGGGTGAGCCTTCGATTCACGAAGCGGGGTTGCCTGAGCTGCTTACTCGCGTGAGACGCGACGGCCGGTTCAAGGCGGCCCTCGCTTCTGCGGAAGCGATGATCGACAGCGATGTGATCCTCATTGCCGTCGGCACTCCGTCGGCGGAAGGGAACATCGATCTGTCGTACGTCGAGGCTGCCGCCACGAGCATCGGCAATTACCTCCGCACAGTCCCCAGGTTCACTTCCGTGATCGTGAAGAGCACGGTCGTTCCAGGAACGACCGATACCTTCGTGCGTGGACTGCTCGAACAACACTCCGGTCTTCGCCTGGGTCAGTTCGGGCTCGGCATGAATCCTGAGTTTCTGCGGGAAGGAGAGGCGATTTCCGATTTCATGGAGCCCGACCGGATCGTGTTCGGTCACGACGATCCGCGAACACTCGAAATGCTCGGCGAGCTGTACGCGCCGTGGGATTGCGACAAGATCGCCGTCAACACTCGAACGGCGGAGATGATCAAGTACGCCAATAATTGCCTTCTCGCCACCCAGATCTCGGCGGTGAATGAGATTGCCAACATCGCTGCCGCGCTCGGCGGCATCGACGCGCTCGACGTGATGCGGGGGATTCACGCCGACAAGAGATGGAATCCCATCGCAGCCGACGGCAGCCGGGTCAATCCGGCGATCCTGACGTACCTCGTGCCCGGTTGCGGCTTTGGCGGAAGCTGTTTCCCGAAGGATGTGCAGGCGATGCGCAGTCACGGCCGTTCCCTGTCCGTGAATACGCGCCTGCTTCAGGCGGTGCTAGACATAAATGAAGATCAACCGCTTCAAGTGACGACGTTGCTGGAGCGGTCGCTCGGGTCTCCGGCGGGAAAGCGAGTCCTTGTTCTCGGCCTCGCGTTCAAGCCGGGCACCGACGACGTGCGGGAGTCTCCCGCCGTGAACATCGTGAGACGACTGGCGATGATGGGCGCCAAGGTTGAAGTCCACGACCCGATCGCCGCCGACCAGGCGCGTGCCGCCCTGCACGATGTAGATGTGACATTCGTCGAGGGCTGGTCCGAGCGCCTCGAAGCCGCCGACGCCGTGATCGTGGCGACCACGTGGCCCGAATACACGGCACTCGCCGACCCCGCGAATCTGCTGAAGCTCCGTGGCAAGACGATCGTTGATCCGCGAAGGCTGTTCACCGGTGACGAGTTTGCAGAGAGCGAGTATCTCACAATCGGCGTGGGCCGCAGGCCCGCAGACGTCGGCACCCGCGAGCTTCGGTTGACCGATGAATCGGGAGACTCCGTAATGAAGCGGGAGCCGCTGGTGAGCATATTGATGAACTGCTACAACGGGGAAAAGTATCTGCGGGAGACCCTGGACAGTGTCGTCGCGCAGACCTACCAGAATTGGGAGATCGTTTTCTGGGACAATCAGTCCACCGATCGCAGCGCGGAGATTTTCACCGGCTACAACGATCGGCGATTGAAGTACTACCTCGCACCCGAACATTCCGCCGTCGGGGTAGCACGGGCGGCGGCGTGGAAGCATCTCGCCGGTGAGTTCGTGGCGGTCCTCGACACGGACGACTTGTGGTTTCCGCAGAAGCTTGAAAGGCAGATTCCGCTTTTCGACGATCCGGAAGTTGGGATCGTCATCAGTGATACGCTTTTCTTCAACGAGAGGGCGGAGAAGCCACTGTACGCGGGGAAATATCCACCGACGGGATGGGTGTTCGAGCGACTACTGGAGCGCTACTTCGTCTCGCTCGAAACTGTGGTGTTCCGCAAAGCCACCGCGCAGAGACTCGCCCGCGCCTTCGACCCCGACTTCAGCGCGATAGCCGACTTCGACATGGTGGTTCGGATGAGCCTCATTTCGAAGCTGGCTCTCTATCCGGAGATTCTCGCGAAATGGCGCGTGCATCCGGGAAGCTTCACCTGGAAGTATCCGCAGTCTTTCCTCGAAGAGAAAGAGCGCTGGATGGCGAAGCAGCTTGCCGAAGGGACGTTCTCGGCCGCGAAGTACGCGGATTCCATTCGCCGGTTCCACAGCAAGAACATGAGAACGAAAGCGTTCTTCGAGCTCCTTCAGAAGCGCCGAAGGGCGGCCCTCAAGACGCTGCTCGGCAGCGGGCTCGATCACGTACAGGCGTGGGGGCTTCTGGTCTTCTGTTTCCTGCCATTTTCCAGCATCGCGATGTCGTACGTGTACAAGCGAAGGTCCGAACTGACAGCTTCGGCTTATATTAGACTGAGACTAGTGCTCAGCAAGGTGCGCGGTGAGCTCCGGTCGGCGCGGCATGAGCCCTCGGGCGGAAGATGAACGACGCGAAGTGGAAGACCATCAGCGGCACACGCCGAAAGAGGGTCTGCGTCGTGGCCACGGTCCCGTTTCCCATTAACGTGTTCATGCGCCCGAGGGC
>Ga0209514_10000733_pt1 | contig 64416 bp, 66 predicted proteins | sample Subgrocontami58m_FD_187452 | JGI IMG/M metagenome (GOLD analysis project Ga0209514, IMG submission 187452) | Subsurface groundwater microbial communities from S. Glens Falls, New York, USA - GMW37 contaminated, 5.8 m (SPAdes) (version 3) | ecosystem: Environmental > Aquatic > Deep subsurface >... | reverse complement strand
TCCAATACCACGCAAACAACAAGCAACAATTCATATGCATCTGCCGGAACCTACACCGGCAAGATCATTGTTGAGCGCGGAGCAGCAACCCCCGCTGAAGCACGTACAACCATTACGGTGAGTTCCGGCGCTGCGGCAGCGCATCCATTGCAGGATACGGGTATATTTGTCGACTTTACTACCCTGGGAGATTTCAATATGGGGTATCAATTTACTCCATCGTCAAACGGTCAAATTACTGAACTTGGCTTAACGTGTGATTCCGGTAGTCGTCCTGTGAGATTGTACAATATGGCCGGCACGGTTCTTGCCTCCACGACCGTGACTGCGGTTGGTTTGGACGTGTGGGTATACAATTCAATTACGCCGGTGAATGTTACTGCGGGGACGAGCTATGTGGTAGCAACGCGCAATGGCGCAAATAGTTATTGTTATTCAACATTTCCAACGCCGTTGGCGAGCGGTGATGTAACCATAGATGACTCCCGTTGGCTCAGCGCAACCGATGCGATACCGACAACCTCTGTTTTTGGAACAATGTATGGGTTGGTTGATGTCGGGTTTGTTGGAGTGCCATCGCCACCGACCGTAACAACAAGTACAGCAAGTAATGTTTCGTCATCCGGAGCGACGATGAACGGTTCTGCCGACCCGAACGGATATGCGGCAACAGGATGGTTCCGCTACAGCACAACGAGTCCGGGAACGTGCAATGACACGTTTGGAACGCGCATTCCCGCAAGCGGCGGCACATCTCTTGGCTCCGGTACGTTGGCGGTTGGATATAGTCAAACGATATCTCCGCTCTCGGCAAGTACAACATATTATTATTGCGCTATTGCCAGCAATGCAAACGGTACCGGCGTCGGGAATGTTGTTTCGTTTACAACACAATCGCTGCTCGGTTTTGAAAATGTGCAGGCGACCAATGCGGCGAAATCCGCCACATCGCTGACAGTTACGCTTCCGTCGACACCCACTTCCGGCCGTGCGCTTGTCGCAAATATAATAATGTTGAGCGCCTCGGGCATTTCATCCGTAACGGGTGGCGGCGTTACCTGGACTCAGGCGCGTGTGTTCAACGGCGGGAACGGAACGCGTGGAGAAATATGGACCGGCTTTAACGCAACCGGTTCCGGGGGCAGCACGATCACTATTACCCCGGCCGCCTCAATGACATTGGCAGCGAATGTGGCAGTGTTCCGTGGCGCAACAGCGGTCAATGTGACCGGTGCGTTATCGGGAACTTCAACGGCGCCATCCACCGGCTCCGCGGTAACGACTATTGCGAATACGATATTGGTCGGTTTCCACGGCAGACAAGGAGTTGATACCGTGAGTAGCGGACCGACGAATTCATTTACATCTCTCACTGCGGGTGGCACATCCGGACAAGGCGCGACATCAAATGTTCAAATTACTCCCGTATACCGCATAGTAAGCGCTACGGGGACATATTCTTCCGCCTGGACCCTCTCCGGCGCCGAGGATTGGACCGGTGTTGTGGTGGCGTTGAGGTAGAGGTTTTATGGTATAATATTTTATATGACCAAACGGGTATTCTCATTTATTTTTTTACTATCCATTCTGGTGGCGTCTGTTGCCACGGTTGGATTTGTTTCAGCATGGACGGGTCCCACAGCGGCGCCTCCAAATTCCAATATTGCAGGCTGGGTGCCCTCGGGCTCAAATATCGTCTTCTCGACAGGAAATGTCGGTATCAAAACCAGTATATTCGATGCGCCGCTTAACGTTTCCGGTGCTGGTCAAGCAATTAAACTTATCGGTAACGGCACGACCGGCATTGCTTCAATTACGTACATGAGTTTTTTTGATAGTAACGGTACGACGCGATACGGTTGGATAGGGGACGGCGGTTCAACTAATTCCGATATTACGCTTGCGAGCGATACTGGCGTCGTGAAGCTCAATACGAACGGAAGTACGCGTCTGTATGTTGATTCAGATGGTGAAGTTGGGATAGGTGGGATAACTCCTGCTGCAAAACTTGATGTTGGAACTACGGGGAGTTGTTGTGCGGCCACCAGTCCAACACTAGGCGTTTCGGAATTAACCTCGAGTAATAGTCGTTTGCCGTGGATACAATTTCACGCGGGCGGGTTTCAGGAGGCGTTTCTCAGACTTGCGTCTGCTGATCGTACGCTTGAAATCGGTGATTCTCAGGGCGTCGGAGCGGATCTTGCCATACGAAATACGGCGAATACCGCACGGAATGTGGTTATAAGCGGAAAAAGCAATTCTTATTTTAATGGCGGCAATGTTGGTATTGGGACAAGTTCGCCGGGCGCAAAATTGGAAGTGGTGGGTCAGGTCAAGATAACAGGCGGAACTCCCGGGGCGGGGAAGGTTTTGACGTCCGATGCTGCAGGCCTTGCGTCATGGACGACTATTGCACAGGTTGATCCTACGGCTCAGGTGTATATAAATAACGCGAGTCCCACCACGCATTATCAGGACACCGATCACCGGAGCGCGATGGTGCACGTTAACAGCAATATTTTTTATGTATTGAGGGGCTGTGCAATAAATTCTACGTCATGGTGTCAATATAACGGCATATGGCCGTTTACGATAAATCTTGAAAACAATAACGCAACGTTTGGTGGCCAGGTAGACGCCAATTCCGCGGCCGGTGCGGGCGGATATATTTCATCCGGTAATTATGGCGGAACGGGAACGGCGGCATATTTCCCCAGCGGTCTTTGGGCAAATGGAGCCACGTCCTGGATTTATGGAACCGTTATTTTCAGCGGCGCTCAGCAGGATAATAATGTTATGGATGCGGCAAATGTCCGCAATGGAGGAGTTGGTACTATACGCGATGCCGGGGGTGGTTGGGTTAGAACATACGGACAAACCGGCTGGTATAGCCAAACCTTTGGCGGCGGTTGGTACATGATAGATACCACATGGATACGTTCGTACGGAAGCAAGAATGTGTATATCGGCGCAGCAACATTTGCGACCGGTACAGGAGGCCGCATAGGTATAGGCGATACCTCTCCTTCGTATCCTCTGCGTGTGGCAGATACCGTTTCGGTAAGCGTATCAGGATGGGCCAGGACATATAATGGTACGGGTTGCGGTTTATCAAATTGTACTAATCATAGTTCAAGTGATAATGCTTCAACATTCAGTATTTCGGGATCGTTTGCCGGCTATATTGCGGCGGGCTCAGGAGCTTTATATACGTCGGATCAAAGATTAAAGGATTTTGTTGCAAATGTTGAGCCGGCCATAGCCTTGGATTCAGTGCTTAAATTAAGACCGCTTCAATTTACTTGGAAACCGGAAACCGGGAAAGGAACGGGTAAGCATATCGGTTTGTTTGCTCAGGAAGTTGTTGATGCCGTGCCGGAGGCCGTATATCAGTTTTCCGATGTCCTTTCTGATCAATTGAACCTTGATTACAATGCGTTAACTACGTTTGGCTTGGCCGCCATCAAGGGTCTTAATGAAAAAGTGGATACCATCGCCGAAGGGCAGCAGCAGCAAATTGACGAGTTGAATGCAAAGGTTGATGCGTTGCAGACGGAGATAGAGACGCTGAAGGCGCGATAAGGCCGAGGGATAATGTATAAAGAAACGGCCCGTTCTGTCTGCATAAGACCGGGCCGTTTTTGTGTTACTTTTATTCCCAATAGGTTATAATATAAAGGTTTTATGATGAATAGTGTACGTGGGGCGGCATCCCTGATGCCTTCGGTTATTGTCGGGATTCTGGCATTCGGAGTCCCTCTTATATATTTTCCTGCCGGCTCTGATCATTTGGAAATGTATAAACAGGCATTTGTCGTGTGCGGGGCGGCCATAGCCGTAATTTTTGTGCTTGCGGGATTCCTGCTTCGGGAGCGCATTGCGATACCGCGCTCGCGCGTATTTTTTGCCGGTGCGTTGCTTGTGTGCGCTGTTGCCGTTTCGACAGTGCTGTCTGCGGATCGCGTAACCAGTATTTTTGGTTTCGGGCTTGGTGCGCATGAGTCATTACTTGCGACCGGTGCATTTGCCGGAATATTTTTTATTGTGGCCGCATACACAACGAATGTGATATCCCGGAACATACTCCGTCTTTTTTTGGTGGGCGGAAGTATAAGCGCGGCATTTTCCCTTTTGGCTTCTGCGGGAATGTTCGAGCGTATTTTCGGAGCAGATGTGTCGTTGGTCGGTACCACGAATTTGCAGGCCACATTTTTTGCTTCGGTATTCATGGGCGCGGCATCCGCTGCGGTCGTGTGGCGAGGTCTTGCCGGTAAGTTCGCGTTTGCATTCACGCTGTTTTTGGGAGTTGTTGGGGTGGTACTTTTCAATTCGGATACGTGGATGGCGCTTGCGATCGTCGGTGCGGTCGTGCTTGTTACATATTTTTTGTTGTTCAGCCGCGTGAGGGGAAGTACCGTTTCTACCATCGGATTGGTTTTATTCGAGGGAGTTCTTGTGGGATTTGCATTATTTTCTCCCCGTTTGGCGCCGATGTTTTTTGTAACACCCGAAGCATCTCTGACGGCAGGGGCGAGTGCTTCTATTGCAACGCAAAGCCTGCGCGACAGTACATTTTTTGGACAAGGGCCGGGAAATTGGAGCAGCGCATATGCGGCGTATTTTCCGGAAGAGTTGAATCGCACCGAGTTTTGGAATATCGGATTTGCTCAGGCCGGCAGCAGATTCCTGACATTGCCGGTAACGGGGGGAGCGGTCCATACTGTTGCGTGGATCGGATTTGTGCTTAGCGTTCTGTTGGGGAGTTTTTTGAAGATTGCCGGTGCGCGCGGCGCGCTTTCGTTGTCCGGCTTACTTTCTCCTCGCCGCGTATTTATGCGATTGTTCGAACGCCTGGAGATGGGACGGGAGGACGGCAATTATAATGTGCTGTTTCCCGCGTGTGCCGCATGGCTCGTATTGCTTCTTGGACAGTTCGTTGCCGGCTCGAATATGGTGCTTGAATTTTCGCTGTGGCTGTTGGCCGGCATACTTGTTGCGACCGGACGTTCCGGTGGCGGCGAGGTTGCAGAAAAGAACAATACGATTATTCAAATGCCGCGCACGTCTTTGGCGTTTCAGTTTATCATTTTTGTTGTGATACTTGCCGGTATTTTCGCGGCAGGAATAGGGGGATTTGTCGGCAAACGGTATTTGGCAATTAATTCGTATCAACAGGCGGTCTCGGCGCTTCAAAGAGGCGATGCGGAGGCGGCAATCGAGAAATTATCGGATGCCGTACGTTTGGAGCCGGTTAATCTTTTTTATTCGCAGGCACTCGATAACATGCTAATAAACGCGTTGACAGCACAGACCGAAGGAAATGAAAGAAAAGTGCGGGAATACGGTGAGCTGCTCGTGGCTACGGCGGATCAGGCGGCCACGAATTTTCCCAATAGAGCGGAGGCGTGGTTCAACAGGGCGCGAGTCTACGGGCTTCTGGCCGGAGGAACGAATAACGACCGCATGCTTTCAGAAGCGGAAGCGTCATGGGGAAAAGCCATCGAGCTTTCGCCAAAGAATCCGTTATTCCGTTTTGAGTTTGGGGGGCTTAATTATGCGGTGTGGGGCAAAAACAGGTCTGCCGCGGAGGGGGCAAATGCCGAAAGGTTTGAGCTGGCGGCCGAAGAGAATTTTCGTGCCGCGATCGAGTTGAAAGATAACTATGTTCCCGCGCGGTTTGCGCTCGGATTTTTTGACTATCAGCGGGGAAAGACCGATTCGGCAAAAGAACAGTTGGAGGCGATCGTGCTTCTGAATCCGCGGCATTCGGACGCGCATTATCTTTTAGGTTTGTTGTATGAGGGCGATGGCAATGCGGCAAAAGCGTTGGAGGAATTCACCCGCGTGTTGGAATTGAACCCGGGCAATGAGGAGCTGCAGCGGATGATAGATAATGTGAGGGCGGGGAAAAAAGCGCTTGACGGGTTCCCGACCGGACCGGAGAGCGGAGAGCCGATCATTCCATAACATGAATATGCTCCGCACGCGTTCTTATGCGTCAAACGGGTTTTCGGTGATGGAAGTTATCGTCGCGATAGGTATCGTGGCGATTGTTTCTGCGGCGGCTTTCAGTTTATTGGCGGCCTCTTTGCGCGTGAACCGGAATATACGCAGTGCGCTTGTCGCGTCGAGTCTTGCGGAAGAAGGTATGGAGCTTGTCCGCTCTATCCGGGACAGTAATTGGATAGTGGGGAATATAGGGGACGGAACAACGTGTACTGCGGGAAGCGGACAATGGCGTCAGGGATTATGTCCCGGAACATATATTATGAATTATTCCGATACTGCCCTGCAGAGCGGAAGCGCGTTGTTATACCGCCGGGGCAGTTCGCCTACCGGGTACTATACGCACAGTTCAGCCGGCAATGCTCCAACGCCATTTCGGCGCGAGATTATAATAACAAATGCCACGGACGACCCGTTAACATCCCGGAATGAAACTATTTTTGAGGTGATAGTTGCCGTGCGGGTGTATTGGTGTCGCAAGGGCGATCAGCCCTGTCCCATTGCACAGGAAAATTCCCTGCATGTGGAAGAGCGTTTACGCAATTGGCTCGGAACATAGAAATATTATATGTTGAAGCGCTATCAAAAAAAGAACGGGGGATATACGCTTATTGAGACCGTTGTCGGTATTTTTATTTTCTCCATGGTTATTCTGGTTGCGGCCGGAACGCTCATGTCCGTTATGCGCCAACAGCGGCAGGCCCTGAAAGACCAGGAGTTGATCGATTCGGTCCGTGGCGTACAGGAGATCCTCACGCGCGCCATACGCATCGGGTACGGGTATGCGGTTGCCGAGACGGATAACAATCCCGTGAACACCAGCATTACCATAAGTCATCCCGCGAAGGTCGGCGTGAGCGATTGTCCTGCGGCTCCACCCTGTCTGGTCACGTATTATTGGGCGCAGAATGCCGGCATTGGCGTGTTGTACGAGCAAAATGAGCTTGCGACAACGGGTACCCCGATAACTTCAGAGCGCATTAATGTGAGCCGTGCCGAGTTCTATGTGACAGGAATATCTTCCGCCGACACAGCGCAATCGCGGGTCATGATCTATCTGGAAGCCTCGCCCATCGGAAGCGCGACGTCAAAGACGATCCGCTTGCAGACAAGCGTTGCGCAGCGGGTGTTGGATATTCCATAAAATTACGTATGCGCCGTTTTATAATAAAACAAAACAGAAGATCCGGATTTTCTCTTATGCTTGTTATGCTGCTCATGACCGTTTCCATGGGCGCCGTACTTCTTATGGCGTCGCTCTTTTTGCGCGAATTGAAATTGGCTAACGATGTCCGTTTTTCCGTTCAGGCGTTTTATGCCGCAGAAACGGGTGTTGAACGGTTCGTGTGGGAATATAGGCGCAATAATCTTGTGGGCAGCGATACGTTTTCCTGTACTGCTCCCTGCCTGAGTAACGGCACGACATACGAAGTGGTATACGATTTTCTCACGACGGCAAATATAGTTGCAACGGGTTTTTCGCATTCTGTGAAGCGGGCCCTCCTGGTCTCATTTTAAAATATCCGTGCATGCCGGAGATATCAAAAAAACAAGCCGCAGAACGGATAAAAAAGTTGCGCAGTGAAATTGAACGCCACCGGTATCTATATCATGTCATGGATGCGCCCGAGATATCCGATGCCGCGCTTGATTCCCTGAAGCACGAATTATCACGATTGGAGGAACAATTTCCGGAATTTCGGACAACCGATTCGCCAACACAACGGGTGGGGGGCGAGCCGCGGAAAGAGTTCGCAAAAGTCCCGCACGAGACGCCCATGCTTTCATTTAATGATGCGTTCTCGCAAGACGAGATCCGTGCGTGGGCAAAGCGGAATAATGACGTTGCGGAAGGCGGGGTGCGCGGAGGATGGTACGCCGAGCTGAAAATAGACGGACTTGCCGTTTCGCTTATATATCGAAAAGGGCTTTTCGCCGTCGGTTCGACAAGAGGCGACGGCCGCATCGGAGAAGATGTCACAATGAATTTGCGGACCGTTGAGGCAATACCGTTGCGGTTGCGCGATGCGGACGATGTTTATGCGGATCTGCAAAAGGCCGGATTTACCCGGGCCGCGAAAGTTTTTTCGACCGGATGGCCGGACGAGCTTGAGGTGCGGGGCGAGGTATTCATGACAGCGAAAGAATTTAATGCGTTGAATGCGCGGCAAGAAAAAGCGGGATTGTCTCAGTACGCCAATCCGCGCAATGTTGCGGCCGGCTCCATTCGGCAGCTTGATCCGAAAATAACAGCATCGCGCCGACTTGATTCTTTTGCATATGATCTCGTTACCGATCTGGGACAGACAACGCATCATGATGTTCATGAAATGCTTCGTATCTTCGGTTTTAAAATAAATACCGAGAACCGATACTGCCATACTCTCGATGAAGTTTTTTCATTCCATTCCGCCTGGGGTAAAAAACGGGAGCATCTCGCATATGAAATTGACGGTATTGTCGTGTTGGTCGACGATATCCCCACGTTTGTCCGGCTTGGAACGGTCGGGAAGGCGCCACGCGGCGCGATCGCATATAAATTTGCTTTACGTGAGGCCGAAACGGTCGTTGAGAGCATAAAGGTGCAGGTCGGGCGGACCGGCGCCTTAACTCCTGTCGCGGTTTTGCGGCCGGTCGAAATAGGCGGAGTTACTATTCGGCACGCGACATTGCACAACGAGGATGAGATCGCCCGTTTGGGTCTGCGTATCGGTGATACGGTCATTGTTGGGCGCGCGGGTGATGTTATACCGAAAGTTGTTCGTATATTGCCGAATCTCCGGCCCCCCAAAAGCAAAGTATTTGTAATGCCAAGAAAATGTCCCGTATGTGCGACCGCGGTAGTCCGGAAACAGGGCGATGTTATCGTCAGGTGTCCCAATGAGGCCTGTCCCGCCAAACATCGCGAATGGCTGTATCACTTCACTTCGCGCCCGGCGTTTGATATTGTTGGGATGGGTCCCAAGATTTTAGACAGCTTGCTGGACGAGGGTCTCATAGGGGATGGGGCGGATATTTTTACGCTTTCCATCGATGATTTTTTGAGCCTCCCGCGGTTTGGAGAACGGTCGGCAAAAAAGCTCCATGCCGCAATTGCGGCCCGCACCGCTGTTTCGTTGAGCCGTTTTTTATACGCTTTGGGGATACCAAATGTGGGAGAAGAGACTGCCAGAGATCTTGCTGAACATTTTGGTTCTTTGGAACGTATCAACGCGGCCTCCCGGGATGATTTTGATGCGTTATCGAATATCGGAGACGCGACCGCGCGCAGTATTGCGGATTGGTTTGGGAACAGTCGGAACCGAAAGCTTATCGAAAAATTCAAAAAAGCGGGGGTTCGTGTTGCGCAGGAGGCAAAAAAACGGAACGGGAAATTAAGCGGCAAAACGTTTGTTTTAACGGGAACGCTGGAACATATGACCCGGGATGAGGCAAAGCGGCATATCCGTGAAGCCGGAGGGACCGTATCGGAGGCGGTGAGCGGAAGAACGGATTATCTCGTTGTTGGAGGCGAGCCGGGAGAAAAATACAAGAAAGCAAATCAGCTGGGAATTGCTATTCTCACAGAGCAAAAATTTTTAGAACTTATTTCGTAAGGAAAGCGTTTATGATAAGCAAAGAACAAATTTTAAAAAGTGCTGCGCTTGCGAAATTGCGCTTAACAAAGGCCGAAGAGGATTCGTTCGCCGAATCTCTTGCAAGCATAGTTGCGTATGTGGATGAATTAAAGAATGTCACCACCGATGGGGTTGAGCCGGTCGCTCATGTCGTCGGATACGAGAACTCAATGCGCGATGATGCGCTTGAGGATCATTCCCGCAATGGAAAAAGCGGACGGTTTTTAGTCGAACAATCGCCGCGGACGAGGGATGGGTTTTTGGTCGTGCCGCGTATTTTTGGAGAGCTGTAGCATATGAATGTTGGAACAATGACCATAGCTGAAATGAAGGCGGCGCTTCAGAGCCGTCAGGTAAGCATCGCAGATACGGTTTCGTTTTATCTCAAGACGATACAGGAAGAAAATTCCGACCTGAATGCGTATCTTTCGGTTTTTGGCGAGAAAGCAATGCAAGAAGCGGAGGCGGCCGATGCCCGTCTTGCTGCCGGGCATGACGCGCGCTCGCTTGAAGGAGTTCCTGTCGCGCTGAAGGATAATATGCTTGTTGCGGGCGAACGTTGTACCGCTGGTTCCCGTATTTTGGAGAATTATATTGCCTCATATGACGCGACTGTTGTTACGCGTTTGAAAGAAGCCGGCGCCATTATTCTGGGAAAAACGAATCTTGACGAGTTTGCGATGGGTTCATCGACCGAAAATTCCGCGTTCGGTCCCACCAAAAATCCAAGAGCGCGGGCATATGTTCCCGGGGGCTCATCGGGCGGTTCCGCCGCGGCCGTTGCGGGAAATCTTGCCATGGTCGCGTTGGGTTCGGATACGGGCGGCTCTATCCGTCAGCCCGCTTCGTTTTGCGGCGTTGTTGGTATGAAACCAACATACGGCCGCGTGTCCCGCTCCGGGCTTGTTGCGTTGGCCTCGTCGCTTGACCAAATAGGCCCGTTCGCAAAAACCGTCGAGGACGCGGCGCTGGTGTTTTCGGTGATTTCCGGTCAGGATAAATATGACGCCAATACAACGGTGAACAAAAAATTCGATCTTTCTTCGGTGAAAATAACACAAAACATAAAGGGTCTTAAAATAGGTTTGCCGGAGGAATATTTTGTGGAAGGTCTGGATGCGAAGGTGAGGGAGATCACTGATCGGGCAGCCAAGCTTCTCGAGGAGGCGGGCGCCACGTTGCATCCGGTCAGAATGCCGCATACGAAATATGCGCTCGCGACATATTATCTTGTGATGCCAGCCGAAGTATCCGCAAATTTGGCAAGATTCGACGGCATCCGCTACGGGTTTTCTGTGGCGAATGAGCGCGATAAGGCCATGTGGGATATATTTTTCGAAAGCCGTTCAAAGGGGTTTGGTGATGAGGCCCGGCGCCGTATTATTCTCGGTACGTTCGCGCTTTCTTCCGGGTATTACGATGCGTATTACCGGAAAGCCCAGCTCGTACGCGCGTTGATACGAAGAGATTTTCTGGATGCGTTCAAGAAAGTCGACATCCTTTTGACGCCCACATCTCCCACATTGCCGTTTAAGTTCGGCGATCGCACGAGCGATCCGTTGTCCATGTATCTTGCGGATCTATATACCGTATCCGCGAATTTATCAGGAGTGCCCGGATTGTCGCTTAATGCGGGATTTGCGGACGAGCTTCCTGTCGGCGTTCAGCTTCTTGCCCCGTTTCATGAGGAAGAGAGATTGTTCAGAACGGCATACGCTCTCGAAAAAGCTTTAATGTAAAAATTGATTTATTATGCTTGCAGATTTTCTTTATAACGCGTTTTCGATCGACATTTCGGTGTATGTCGCGCAGATATCCGCGCTTATCGACGCGCTGCCTCCTGAGGCCCAGCGAATAATTTCTGTCATTAAATTCATCTCCGGCATAACATCCCTTGCGCTGTTTGGAGCGGTTGTCGTGCTTATATATCGCCTTAATCGGCTTATGTTTTCTTCTATGTTCCAGAATGTGACAGCGTCTTTCAGCGCCGAATCGTTGCCAACCGATAAGATCGGAAAACAATGGGAAAAAGTGCGAGAACGTATTGACCGCAATACGGAGGCGGAGTGGAAGCTTGCGGTTATTGAAGCAGACAAGCTTGTTGATGATATTCTCAAGCGTATGGGGTATCCCGGCGAAAGTATGGCCGACCGGCTCAAGGCCGTGAAACCGGAGCAGCTGGCATCGCTGGAGGCTCTCTGGGATGCTCACAAGCTCCGCAATACCATTGTGCATGACCCCGAGTTCTATGCGTCCGAGCTTGAGATCAAAAATGCGATAGATCATTACGAAACGTTTTTGAGGGAAGTTCAGGCAATAATATAAATTCCGTTTTCGTTGACTGTCCCGCCGGTCGGTGTACAATGTGTCATTAGCGGGGTGGAGGACCGGTACCTCAACGGTCTCATAAGCCGTGGAAGCGGGTTCGATTCCCGCCCCCGCAACAAGGCGGTACTTTGTATGGATTATTTTGTGTATATCGTTCAATGCGCCGATGCGTCTTTTTATACCGGATGCACGAGCGATATCCGGCGTCGTCTTGTCGAACATAACCGCTTAAAGAGAGGCGCGCGGTATACGAGGGCGCGCCGGCCGGTAGTATTGCGGTATTGGGAGCGGCTCGGCACGAGCGCGGCGGCCAAGAGAAGAGAGGCCGCGATAAAAAAACTTTCGAGGACAGGAAAAATCACCCTTATTAAAAATGCGCATTTAGAAAAAAAATATGACGTCTAAAAAGAATATTTTTATTGTTTTAAGCATACTTGTTATCCTTATTGCGGCCGGAAGCGCCGTGTGGTATTTTTTTAATTCGCGCGATACGGATAATTCTCTTCAGGTTTCGGAAGAAGATTTGGCCGCAGCCCAGCAAAAGCAATATGAGGACGCAAAAACAACAACAATAGACGATGCAAAACGGATTTATGCGCAGCTGAAGAACGCGGGGTTGAATATGGCAAACGGACCATGTTTGAGCAATGGGAAAGAATGGGTGGTGGACGTGGTCCACAATCCTCGCCAGGAGTCTGATAATTCATCTTCGAACCAATGCCCAAACTATGTTTCGGGTACTGCAACGCATTTTGTTGAGCTTGACCCGGATGGTAATGTTGTGCGGGCGCAGTAATATGCGCCTGGGTAGCTCAGAGGTTAGAGCGGTGCTCTCATAAGGCATAGGTCGTGGGTTCGATTCCCACCCCAGGCACCATACGAGGTATGAAGAAAGACGATAAACAGAAAAAGTCCTATCGAAAAGACCGCCTTGAGCGTCTTTTATTTTATGCCCGCAAACACGTCGGCAAACCGTATAAATACGGGGCTCGTCCGTGGCAGGCTCCCCGGAAATTTGATTGTTCCTCGTTCGTTCAATATTGTTATCGCCAGATAGGCGTTACGCTTCCCCGCGTCAGTATTGTGCAGGCAACAAAAGGGAAGAAGGTTGCACAATGGCCCTCGGCGTTGAGGGCGGGGGATGCTATCTTTATACGCGGCACGGTGGGGCGTTATAACCGCGATTTTCCCGAAGGAATAGGGCACGTTGCGCTTTATGCGGGAAATGCTAAAGTTATTCACGCCGAAGGCGTTTTGTTCCGGCGGGTTATTGAGGAACCTTTGACGGGATTTTTGAAACGCTCTAAAGTTACTATAGTAAAGCGTTATTTATAGAAATTACGCTTCGTTCTATTTCGATATTTTGGACCGGTAGCTTAGCTGGTTTAAAGCGCTGCCCTGTCACGGCAGAGATCACGGGTTCGAATCCCGTCCGGTCCGCATTGATAAAACCACGGCGCAACGTCGCGGTTTTTTGTTATGCGGGGCGGATGATATAATAGATTGGTATGCCCGAAGCAAAGCACAAAATAAAGAATATTGCCGATATAGACCTGGTTAGCTATCTGGTCACTATGTACTTTGGGCTGCGTTTGACCGTGGTTATTATCGCTTTTGCCGCCTATTTTTGGCTTTTTTTGTTTTCATATCAATTTGTTGGAGCATCCGCGTTTGTGTTGGTCGTGTTCCCGGTTATTCTTTCCTCGATCTTGTTCGGGTTCATCGGCGGCATAATAGTCGGTTTTATGACTTTTCCGATAAATGCGGTTATTACCACATATATCGGACTGAGCGGACCAGCGAATATTTTAAGCGTCGCGTATTTAACGGGAATTTTTATTGTTATAGGTTCGCTTATCGGGTCTTTGCGCATTCGGGAGAATTATTCGCGTTTGCAAAGCAAGGCCGCCGGTGCATTTGCCGAAAAAATTAAAGTTCAGGGCCTGCTTGAGAGTATCGGGGATGGCGTTATCGCCATAGACAAGGAATGGAATATTATTTTGTGGAATAGGGCCGCAAGCGATATTTCCGGATGGACAAAAGATGAGGTTATGGGAAAGCCATTCCGAAGCGTTGTTCGTCTTCTGCGCACCCGTGACCAGAAAGAAAATATCGTGTTTCTCGAAGAAGCGTTTTTGTTCGGCGAGGTCCGCCATATCGAAGAGGAAACCGTATTGGTCGCAAAAGACGGCAAAGAAGTGAAGATATCGGACAGCGCGGCTCCCGTCAAAGACGAGAACAATAAGGTTGTTGGCGTGGTATTTGTTTTCCACGACGCATCCCACGAGCGGGAATCTTCTCTTTTGCGTTCCGCATTTGCGTACGCATCACATCAATTGCGCACGCCGGTTAACCAGGCGCTTTGGAATGTTGAGAACGCGTTGCAGGAAAAATCTCCCGAGAAGTCGGCAGAGGCTTTGGGTATCGCATATATTTCGCTGAAGAACGTTAATAAACTGGTAAACCAGCTTATTGATGTATCCGAGCTCGAGCAGGGCATAGTTATTCCCAAATTTGAGACGGTACGTATCGGCGAGCTTTTGGGCGAAATAATAAAAACCACGTCGGCAGAGGCCGGAGCACATAATGTAGGCTTTATTTCGGAACCCATTTCACCGGCCCTAAGCGTCGAAACCGATTCTATTTTATTGAAGCGTGTATTGATCGAGGTAATTGAAAATGCGCTGAACTATAATATTTCCAAGGGTGAGGTCCGGCTTTCTGTGGTAACGAAAGAGGGCGGGATAATAATTGAAATAAGGGATTCGGGCACCGGCATCCCGGAAGACCAGCAAGCCCTCGTATTTACGAAGTTCTTTCGAGGCAACAACATAGATGCCGCCAAGGTGATCGGTGCCGGGCTGGGGTTGTATTTGAGCAGGGAATATATGAGTCTTATTGGCGGGAGGATATTCTTTACGTCTCAGGCGGGGAAAGGGACCGTATTTTCTATTTTTGTTCCTGCGCATACGAAATAAAACCAAAGAAAAACACCGATATGTCGGTGTTTTTATTTTTAGTTTTCGCTATCCGGTTTTGGCTGACCCGAATCTGCCATATTTGCTTGGATCCATGCATCTGCGCGATCCAAGATTTTTGGAACAGCAAGAATGGCATTTTGTACGGCGACGGGAAGCGTGTAGTCTATTGAAAGTTCGGCGTATCGCTGTTCACCGCCCGCGTCTGTGAGCCAAACGCCCCAGCCGGATTCGCCGGTCGCTATATTGCCTTCGGCAACGCGGAATTCATACGAATATCCCCGCCGGGATACCAGTGCATATAGTGAATCCAGAAGCGCGCACGTCGGCTCTCGCTTGATGAATTTCCATACGATAGGAGAGCCGTCTTTGCTGTACCAGGAGAAATGAGAGCCCAGGGCCCGCAGCGCAAGCTCGTTGAGTTCGGAACTCGTTGGCAGCGGTTTTTCCGGCGCACCTTTTTTCGAGAAAACGGTCCGGGCTATATGTTGGTTGCCGAACGACCAGCCGAATTCGATGGCGGAATCGTTGCGTAGCATAAAGTGAGTTTCCTCGGAAACCGCGATGGTGCCGCATGCGTCGGTAAAAAGTCGGGCAAGGTCAACATACCAGATCGTTTCGTTCCAACCCGGGTATTTGTTCTTCCGGGAAATGATAAGCGTTTCGTCGAGCGGCTTGGTGAGGTCAAGTACGATCCGCGCCTCCGCACCGGAATCCGCGTTTATAAGAATGATGGTGTGGATATTGGGTGTTTCGCCGGAACCACTGCAGAGCGGGCATGCGGAATCATATGTTCCCGTTCCGCCGCAGCGTGTGCAGTCTGGTCGGGCTTTTTTGTCGGCGTTTTCTCTGCACCAGCAGGATAGGTCTTTAAAGATCTTCTGACCGTCGCAGTTATTGCAGATCATGACGGTTCGCTCGCGCGTTCGAGTTCGGTTATGAGCCGCTCAAGCCGCTCGCGATGTTGAGAAAAATAAGGTGAGTCATCTTGCGCTTGGGCATATTTCGCGAGATATTCTTTTCCGATCTCGGCAGCCAGTTCTGCGAACGTTGGTGCTCTGGCAATTACAACATCCCGCATCACCGGAACGGTAAGTGTTTCCGACATGCCGTCGATCCGGATGGTAATGGGACGTCGCTCGCCCGTCATTTCCATGCGTTTGAACACCCATTCTGTGGGCGTCCGTGCTATCGCAAAATCCGTTGATGCGGCGCTTTGTATGACTTGCGCCGCAATATCGCATTTCATGGTATTGCCTCCGGTTCTCAAAGTGCTTTTTGTATTATGGGGGATAGATTTCTTATGTCAATTTCCCCCGATTTTCAGGTGTGCTACAGTACAGAATGAAAGCTTATGGCAGTAATTGAATTGCGCGACGTAACAAAAAAGTTCAGCGGGATCGATGCGCCCGTTGTGAACGGACTTACGCTTGCCGTGGAGAAAGGACACGTATTCGGTTTTTTGGGACCCAATGGCGCCGGGAAAACCACCACAATGAAAATGTTGGTCGGTTTGGCGCGCCCCACCAGCGGTTCGGTATCTGTGTTGGGCGGCATGCCGCAGGAGAGAAATACGCGGGAAAAGATCGGATTCATGCCGGAGAATTCGGCATTTTATCTCTATCTTTCGGGGAAAGAATTTCTTTCGTTCGTTGCGGATATTTTTGGTCTGGACGCCGATACAAAAAACCGCCGCATTGCGGATTTATTGCGCGATGTGAATTTGGAGCAAGCGGGGGACGTTCAGATCAGAAAATACTCCAAGGGTATGGGACAAAGGCTCGGGTTAGCCCAGGCGCTTATTAATGATCCTGAAGTATTGTTTTTGGATGAGCCCTTGGATGGTTTGGACCCGCTCGGGAGGGCGGAAGCGAAAGAAATATTGATGAAATTAAAAAATGCCGGCAAGACGATATTCTTTAACTCGCACGTTCTCTCGGACGTCGAAGACATATGCGATGCGGTGGGAATAATCGATAGGGGGAAACTTATCAAATACGGTACCGTTCAAAATGTACGCGGGAACCATCCGGATCTTGAGAATGCGTTCGTGAATATAATTAAAGAAGCGCGCCGGTATGAAAAATAGGATCTTTGCTATCGCCATTAATGCGTTCAAGGAAAGCATGCGTGACCGGATCTTATTTGCGGTTCTGTTGTTCGCGTTGTTCATTATCGCATCGTCGCTGTTCCTCGGGACAATTTCTTTCGATCAGGAACAGAAAATAATTAAGGATTTCGGTCTGACTGCAATTTTTCTCCTTCAGGTCTTCATCATTGTTTTTGTGGGAGCGAGCCTTGTATATAAAGAGGTTGAGCGGCGCACATTTTTTATGATACTTCCCAAGCCCATTAACCGCGCCGAGGTTATAGTGGGAAAATGGCTCGGGTTGGGGACAACGATATTTTTGATGACCATTCTTTCGTCCGCCATATTTTTTGTCATAGTCGGTCTAAAGGGCGGAGATGCGGGCGGGTTCGGACCCCTCGCGCTTGCGATAGCTGTGGGCTATATCGAATCCCTGCTGCTTATTATGGTGAGTATCTTGTTTTCTGCGCTTACGTCGCCCGTGCTTGCGTCCGTATATACAATATCGATATTTCTTATCGGGCACTCATCGTCGCTGCTTCTTACTATTATCCAGAAAGAGCCTAACGTTATCCTTAAAACTGCCGTGTCGTTTCTGTATTATATTTTTCCGAATCTGGAGAAATTCAATATTCGCAACGGCGTTATTTACGGGGCGGTGCCCTCGACAGAGCAATTGTGGTGGATAGTTGCGTATGCCGTAGCGTACGGGATCGCGTTGTTCATTGCCGCCAAGATTATTTTCGAAAAACGGGAGTTTTGACGTATGAAAATATCCGAAGTGCGAAAAATAACATGGCGCATGGCGCTTTTTGCGTGTTTTATGATTGCGAGCGGGACATTTATATACGCACAAATCGCGTATAATTCGCTTCGTGCGCACAGAACTCAGGCCCGGCAAGTTTTTTTACCCTCTTCCGATATTGTCGGGTTATTCTCATTCGGATTTAAAAATTTTTTTGCGGATATGTTTTGGATCCAATCGATACAATATATTGTGACGGAAGGGCTCCTGAAGGATAGTTATATGGCGGAGTATTTCGATATCGTAACCACGCTTGACCCGTATTTTGAGTATCCGTATCTTATTTCGAATATCCTTCTGCCGCGCTATGCGACCATCCAGGACGCGCAGCGCCTGAGCGATCGGGGGATTCAGTTTATTCCTTCAAGCTGGCAAATACCTTTTTATCTGGGGGTACAATACCACGTTGTTGAGCGGGATTATGCGAATGCGCTGCGATATTTGCGTATTGCAGAAAAAAGACCGGACGCTCCTCCGATCATACGATCGCTCATCGCCTCATATACTGTTCGTTCCGGAGATATTGAGAGCGGTAAAGCGCTGTATGAGGCATTGCGCGATACTTCCGAGAATGAATATACAAGGCAGGTCGCCGATGCCTGGATACGGCAAATTTCCGTTCTCGAATCGATAAGGGCCGCATCGGTTTTATACAAAGAACGGTACGGTTCATATCCGGCCGATATGCGCGCGCTGATCCGTGCCGGGTTCTTCGATGGGGTGCCGGAGGGACTTGAAAATTTCACCATAAGCATCGATCCGGTCAGCGGATTCATACAAATGTGATAGGGCGTAGAGGATAATTCCGGGCGGCGCATAAAAGAAAAAACATCCCGTGAGGGCGGGATGTTAGTTTTTATTGGCGAGCTGCCAGGCGGTAAGAAATACAAGCCTTGCTATGCGCTCTATTTTTGAATAATTGAGTTTGTCGGCGGTATCGGTCGCTTTATGGTAATCAGAATGTTTTCCTGTATTAAGCAGAAGAACATTCGTGATGCCTTTGCTGTAGAGAGACCATTGGTCTGAATGGGTGAACGAAGTATTTGTTGATGGGTAGGTAAGTTTAAGTTTGACAACGGCGTTTGCGGCAATCAATGCGTCGTAGAGCGCCGGGTTTTCTTTTTGGAATTTTTTAACATTGGGAGCGCCATACATATAAACGGTTGAATTATCTCCCCGTCCAACCATATCGAGATTGATCGCCCCGACTATTTTTTCTTTCGCTACGGGCAGATGTTTTGCGAAATACGCGGAGCCTTTCAGTCCGGCCTCTTCGCCGTCGAAAAAGACAACAAGAATGTTGCGCGCAGGCGGTATGCCGTCGGCAGAAAGCGCGGCAAAGGCGCGCGCCACCTCAAGTACCGCTGCGGTTCCCGAAGCGTTGTCGTCGGCTCCAAAGAAAGTTTTTTTATCTACTGCGCCAAGTCCGTCAAAATGAGCCGTTATGAGAATATACTCGTCTTTTTTAGAGGAACCCTCAATAATGCCCCAGATGTTATGCGCCTGAGTTGTGTAGTATTCCGTTTTTAATTGGAACGGCTGGAAGTAATCTCCATTGACCGGTTTGACGCCAAGCTCTTCAAGGATTTTTGCAAGATATCCGGCGGCTTCACCTCCGGCGATCGTTCCCGCGCGGCGTCCCTGGAGTTTCTTGCTGGCAAGATACCGAACCGTTTCTTTTATCGTCTCGGCGCGTATGGCATAGTAACCGTTTCCTGCGGGACCGAAATTCTCCAGTTCCGGATACGGGTCGGGGGATGGTGTTGGAGATGGGGTTGGCGCGGGTGTTGGTCGTGTGGTTGGAGAAGCGACCGGTAGCGGTGATGGTGTGGGAATTATTGTGGGCGCCGGCGCCTCTGTTGGGGCTACACTCGCCTGCCAGGGAGCGCACGCTCCGACGATAAGGGCCACAACGAGGATGGCCCGCAGTATCCGAAAGATGCGCATCGTATTCTCCCATATGCGGCTTTTGTATTTTCAATGGAATGTATCGGTATTCTATATGAAATATTAAAAAACGCCATGGTTCGGCGGAAATTTGGGGTATTATGAGGGCGAAAACACCAAAAATGCTTGTTTTATATGGTTTTTTTTGTTAAACTATAAAAGACGTGAATACGAAGAGGTTTGCACACCCGCTATTTCGGATCCTTGCCGCCTCTTTTTTCTTCTCTGGGGCGGGATTGTTCGCTGTTTTATGGGGAGTTGATCCTGAAACCTCCGGCGTCGTCGCCGACGTTTTATTTTACTGTCTTCTTTTCGGAGCGGTATTTTCACTTGTAGTATTCGTTGGTGCGGTTATGGATGCCGAGGAAAGACATCGCTACGTTATACAGCGTCTTTTCGTTACGCATGCGAGACAAGGAATATTGATTGGTGGCGTGGTGGTGGGAAGTTTTTTGTTGCAGCAGCTCCGCACGTTCAATTGGTTTACGGCAATAAGTATTTTTATTGGCGCAATGATAATAGAAGGAATATTTTTAGCGATAGATCAAATTCATGACCGTTGAAGAATTTAAATCACGCATTGACGATATTATGCGTACGGCACACGCCGCGGCAGAAGAAGCAAAGAATGCCACGGAACTTGATGCGATATTCCGCAAATATGTCGGTAAAAAAGGCCTGCTGAAAGATTTTTTTTCCGATTTGCGATCTATTGCTGACAACAAACGTGCCGCAAGCGCTGCATATTTGAATAAAGAGATAGCGTCATTGGAACAGCAATTGCGGGTTTCCGCGGAGAGGTTTGGGGTCCGGGAGAGCGGGCGCGGGTCGCGTCGAGGCGTTGATATAAGCATTCCGGGCACCAAGGCGCATGCGGGCCATTTACATCCGCTTACTCATATTGAGCGGCGCATTGAACATCTATTCTCCTCGATGGGGTTTTCTGTAATTGAAGGTCCCGAAGCCGAGGACGCATGGCATAATTTTGATGCGTTGAATATCCCTCCCGACCATCCCGCCCGTGACTTATGGGATACATTCTGGTTGCGTTCTTCCGGAAATATACGGGGTATAGATAAGCGTTTATTGCGCACCCATACATCGCCCATGCAGGTGCGGTACATGGAAACGCACGAACCCCCATTTCGTATTATTGTGCCCGGAAAAGTATACCGGTTCGAAGCGACAGACGCTTCGCATGAATTCCAATTCAATCAGGTCGAAGGCCTTATGGTGGGAAGCGATATTACCGTCGCGAATTTTAAACACACAATTACGGCATTCTTTGAACATTTCTTCGGACAAAAGATACATATTCGCCTTCGCTCCTCTTTTTTTCCATTTACGGAACCGAGTTTTGAGGTTGATATCCGTTGTATATTCTGTTCGGGAAAGGGATGCGCAACATGTTCCCGCTCCGGCTGGCTTGAGGTTATGGGAGCAGGTATGGTTCATCCCAATGTGTTCAAGGCGGTGGGGTATAATCCCAAATTTATCCAGGGGTTTGCTTTTGGTTTCGGCCTGGAGCGCATGGCAATGATCAAATACCGCATACCGGATATCCGTTTATTTAATTCCGGGGATATGCGGCTCTCTGAGCAATTTTAATTTTATGAAATATTCGTACGCGTGGTTACAAGATTTTATCCGACCGCTTCCTTCTCCAGAAAAAGTTGCCGATATGCTTACTATGCAGGTGTGGGAAGTCGAAGATGTTATCAGGAGCGGTTCCGATAAGGTCCTGGATATCGCTGTTTTGCCGAATCGTATGAGCGATGCGTCGGGACATGCGGGCGTGGCAAGGGAAATCTTTGCGTTATTGTCTGCGTCACAACCGAAGACGAAACGCGTTTTTGTATTACCGCCCACGCGCATCAATGAAGACGGGAAAAGAATTGCCCAGAAATATCTTCGTGTTACCGTTGCTTCGCCGGCTCTGTGTCCGCGTTATTCGGCCAAGGTCGTTTTTGGAGTTACGGTGGGATCGTCTCCGAAATGGCTTGCGCAACGGCTTATCCGGCTCGGTGTTCAACCGATAAATAATATCGTGGACATTACTAATTACGTGATGCTGGAAACCGGACAGCCGCTTCACGCATTTGATTATGATAAGCTTGCGCGCGGCAAGGATGGCCGCGTTGAGATAGTGGTACGTACCGCGGTCCGAAAAGAAAGTATTGTGACGCTTGATGGCGTTACGCGTGTATTATCCGCGACCGATCTTGTGATAGCCGATCGCATCAAACCGCTTGCGATAGCGGGTATCAAAGGGGGGATGGGTGCCGGTATTTCCAAGGAAACAAGGAACATTATTTTTGAGGCCGCAACATTCGACCGCGCCGCCATTTACAGATCGTCAAAGACATTGGGTATTGAAACCGACGCATCAAAACGTTTTTCTGCCGGATTATCGCCGCACGCAGTTCCGTTTGCGCTCGCCCGCGCCGCATATTTTGCCTCTGTCATTGCGCACGGAAAAGTTTTGAAAGGCGTTGTTGATAACAAAAGTTTCATTCAGCCGCCGCGAATTATACGGATTTCGCTTGCGAAAATAAACGGAGTATTGGGGACAACCCTGTCTGCGGTTGAGGTGCGTAAGATTTTGGAGTCTGTTGGCTGCCGGATACGCGGTGTGAAGAATGATTTTATCGTGACGGTGCCTGATATGCGCCTGGATCTCATATTGCCGGAGGATCTTATCGAGGAAGTCGGACGCATCTGGGGATACGATCGCATAAAATCGGCAGCGCCATTCGTGCATGCGCTTGTGCCCAACCATGAAGAAAACCGCATTGTGAGGGATAAGATAAAAGATGCATTGGTCCGTTCCGGTTTCACGGAGATACGAACGCATGCATTCGTCGGAGAGACAATCGTGAAGGCGTTCGATCTCGATAGAAAATCCCTTGTAGAAGTCGAGAATCCTATTGCGGAAGACAAGAAATACATGAGACCGCTTATTGCCCCGCGTTTCCTGCTCACGGCCGCCGAAAATTTAAAATATCGCGACAGCGTTGCCGTATTTGAAAGCGGTCATATTTTTGAACAATCGGGGAAAAATATCGATGAGAAAGAACATATTGCTGTGGCGCGGGTCGTTAAAAATTCATCGGATATTCCCGCAAATTTCCGTCTTGTAAAAGGCGCACTTTCCGATTTGCTTCAGACAAGCGGCTTAAGTGATGTCGCCTGGCACCCGCTCTCTGTTTCAATCGATAATTCGCCCGTTTACAAAGGATGGGATGTTGCCAATACGGCGGTGTTGGAGGTTGCCGGTAAAAGTATCGGGGTTGTCGGCGTATTGGATGCCGATGTGGCATTGAGTTTTGGAGTACCGGGCAATACGGTTATTGCGGAATTGGTATTCTCAGCCATCGCAAGGTTGAGTCAGGAGGAGCATGAATTTCGCATGCCATCAAAGTATCCCGAGGCGGTACGCGATATCGCCGTGCTTGTTGACGGCGGGACGCTTGTTGATGAGGTCGCCGATGAGATCGCGCGTGTGGGTAAGTCGCTTGTACGAGACGTTGAAATGTTCGATTATTACGAAGGCGAAGAATTGCCGGGCGGCAAAAAAAGCCTGGCGTTCCATATTGTATACCAATCGGATACGAAAACGCTTACGGGTGAAGAAGTCGATACCGTATATAAAAAAATCGTGCAGGCCATGATGGCGCACGGGTGGGAGATCCGTTAAGGCGCGCGTAATGATTTTTTAAATCCATATGCCAAAAGAAAAAGAAACAAAAAAGAAAAGACAGGATGGGGAGCAGAAAATCGATCAAAAAGTAACGACTACGTATACCGCAAAGGATATTTATGTGTTGGAGGGGCTCGAGCCCGTTCGCAAAAGACCCGGTATGTATATCGGTTCGACCGGCGTGGATGGGTTGCATCATCTTGTATGGGAGGTAGTTGATAATTCCATTGATGAGGCGATGGCGGGATATGCGACTGATATTGAGGTCCGTGTATTCGCCGACGGGAAACGCGTTCGTGTTATCGATAACGGACGTGGCATTCCGGTTGAGGTTCATCCGCAGACAAAAAAATCAACACTCGAAACGGTTTTGTGTACACTTCATGCCGGTGGCAAGTTCGGCGGACAATCATATAAAGTTGCCGGTGGATTGCATGGAGTCGGTGTGTCCGTAGTGAATGCGCTGTCTACATTTCTTCGCGCCGAAGTGTGCCGTGACGGAAAAGTGTGGATGCAAGAGTATACTCGAGGAAAGCCGCGGGCGGCCGTTAAAAAAATAGGGAATGCGGACGGTACGGGAACGGCGGTAACATTTGAACCGGATCCCGAGATATTCAAAGATATCAAATTCGATTTTAATCGCATTCTGAACCATTTGCGAGAACAGGCGTACCTTACAAGCAAGGTCCGTATCCGGTGCGTTGATGAGCGCATTAACTCATACTACACGTTTTATTTTGAAGGCGGCGTTTCGGCGTTTACCAAATATCTTGCCGAGGAAAAGCAAAAATTGCAGCAGGAAGTCTGTTATATTTCAAGCGAAAAAGAAAACGTTGCGGTCGAGGTTGCGTTCCAATATGTGGATGATCTTCAGGCGCTGGAAATGGGTTTTGCGAACAATATTCATACGGGAGACGGCGGTTCGCACATTACGGGATTTCGGGTCGCCCTTACCCGCGCTTTGAATGATTACGCGCGGAAAAATGGATTCCTGAAAGAGTCAGACGAAAATCTAAGCGGTGATGACGTGCGTGAGGGGCTTGTCGCGGTTGTTTCGGTGAAATTACGGGAGCCGCAATTTGAGGGGCAAACCAAGGCGCGTTTGGGGAATCCGGAGGCCAGAACCGCCGTCGAGTCGGTGGTGAGCGAGGGTATTCAGATATTTCTTGAAAAAAATCCTCAGGATGCCCGGGCGGTTTTGGGAAAAGCTATTTTATCTGCGAAGGCGCGTCTTGCCGCAAAAGCTGCCCGCGAGACGGTTTTGCGGAAAGGCGTTTTGGACGGCCTCACTCTTCCCGGTAAACTTGCCGATTGCTCTTCGCGTAATCCGGATGAATCCGAGATTTTTATCGTTGAGGGAGATAGCGCAGGCGGTTCGGCAAAACAAGGGCGGGATAGGCGCTTTCAGGCGATATTGCCGCTGCGGGGTAAAATTTTGAATGTTGAGAAAACAAGACTTGACCATGCGCTTGAATCAAAAGAAATTAAAGCGCTTATTGTCGCGCTGGGTACCGCGATCGCGTCGGATTTTGATATTAGCCGGATACGATACAAGAAGATCGTGATCATGACCGATGCCGATGTTGACGGCGCGCATATCAGGACGCTTCTTTTAACGTTGTTTTTCCGCTATCTTCCGGTGATTATTGAAAACGGGTATCTTTATATTGCGCAACCACCCCTCTATCGCGTGCAAAAAGGCAAAGAAGTCGAATACGCATATTCCGACAGCGAAAAAGATACTATTGTTAAGAAATTTTCGGCAATCAAAAATACAAAAGAAATTAAAAAACCGAAACGAGCGAGCCGTGTTGAGGATACGGAAGGGGAAGAAGAGGTTGCTGCAACAACAAGCGGCGGCGTTCTTATACAACGGTATAAGGGTCTTGGTGAAATGAACCCGGGACAGTTATGGGAAACTACAATGGACCCCGCGCAACGCGTTCTCAAGCAAGTTACCGTCGATGATGCCAAAGAGGCGGATAAAGTATTCGACATTCTTATGGGTTCCGAGGTGGCGCCGCGGAAAAAATTTATACAAACGCACGCCAAGATGGTTAAGAATCTCGATATTTAGTTCTTTGATCTTTATTGCGAATATACCCGGCGTTGCGGCGATAATTTCTTCTCCCGATGAGATTTTAGATTGCGGACAACTGGCGGATTCTGTTTTTTCCAATGGCGGCTTTCTGCTTTTGGTGCTTATTGTGTTTGGCGGCGGTCTGGCCTTTTTCTTGCGGGCTCAGGGCAGGGCGCGCGCAATACTATTGGCGTCAATCCTGATTGCCGGTATAGCCGGCCTGATCCTGCAGATTCAAAGCGGGTTAATTGGAGGCTTCATAAAAATCCTCTTCCTGGCGCCACAAGGCCTGTTGGATGCCGCCAGGCAATATGGCGAACGCTGTTTTTAGTCCGTGTCCTTGACTCCCGGAGGTCATAGTTTTACTATTAATACGGCCCCGCGGGGCGTTTTTTTGAATTAAACAGTTTTATCACTTTTATGTTCTGGTTTTTTACCCCGGTTATCCGATATTTTAGAGAAGCGGCGCATGAATTGCGTCAAGTGACATGGCTTAGCCGGAAGCAGGTTATTGCATATACCATTGTCGTGGTTTCCGGATCTGTTTTTGTGGCGCTTATTCTCGGCGCAACCGATCTTGGTTTCCAGAGAGTGATTACCGCCCTTATCGGATTTATCCGCTAATATACACGCGTATGCCGAAGCAAACAGGACAACAGGGGCGGAACTGGTATGCGCTTCATACATATTCCGGGTATGAGGATGCGGTTGCGCGCAATTTGAAACAGCGCATCGAATCGTTGGGAATGGAAGATAAAATTTTTCAGGTTATTGTACCGAAGGAAAAAAAGATACAAATAAAGAACGGAAAGCGTAAATTGGTAGAGGAGCGCATCTATCCCGGATATGTTTTAGTCGAAATGATAGTTACCGACGATTCCTGGTATGTCGCCCGCAATACCCCGCGCGTGACCGGATTTGTGGGTTCCGGTACTACGCCAACCCCTCTGTCTCAGGAAGAGGTTGATTCTCTTATGAAGCGCATGGGGGTTGAGGAGCCGAAATATAAAGTTGATGTTTCTGCCGGAGATGCGGTACGCATTACGGACGGGCCATTCAAAGAATTTGACGGCCGTGTGGAAGAGGTGGATGAGGCTCGCGGAAAGGTGAAAGTGCTTGTTTCAATGTTCGGACGGGAAACTCCTGTTGAGCTTGATTATCTTCAGATAAAACGGATATAATCTTAACGGTATGGCAAAAGCGATCAAAACAATCATAAAATTGCAGATTCCCGCAGGTCAGGCAACGCCCGCGCCTCCCGTTGGCACGGCGCTGGGCCCGCACGGGTTGAATATACAGGATTTCGTATCCAGATTTAACGAAGCTACCAGAGATAAAATGGGCTCTATTATTCCGGCAGAGGTCACCGTGTTCGAGGATCGGACATTCGAGATAAAATTGAAGACACCGCCCGCATCGGATATGTTGAGAAAAGCGGCGGGTGTTGAGAAGGGTTCCGGAGCTCCCAACAAGAATAAGATCGGAAAAGTTACAAAATCGCAGATACGGAAGATAGCCGAAGATAAAATGCCGGATCTAAATACAAAAGATGTCGAGGCCGCGATGAAAATAGTTGAGGGAACGGCGCGAAGTATGGGCATCACTGTTGAATAGGTGTTGAAATGGGACGGGCCGCACAAGGCCCGTCCTTTTTGTATATGAGAAAAAATGAATTTCCCGGTTTATTCATTGCGTTGGAGGGAATAGACCGGTCGGGAAAGCATACGCAAGGCGAGCGCATTACCGGTCTTTTGCGCGAGCGCGGCGTGAGCGTTTTATTCACCGGAGAGCCGTGGTGGGGAAAGAAAACAGAAAAAGATAAACAGCTTGAGCGTATTATCGGCAACAGAGAAGCGCTTGGCCCGAAAGATATTCAGGTATTATTTGTCGATAATCGCGCCCGGCATCTCAGCGACGAGATGCTTCCTGCGCTGGGTGCGGGGAGGGCGGTGGCGTGCGAGCGGTATTTTTTCTCAACATTGGCGTACGGAGCGGTAACGGGCGCCGCCACACGAGAGGAGCTTACCGCGCTTCATGAACAAATGCCGGGGTTCATAACGCCGGATATCACGTTTTTATTTGATATTCCGGCAGAAGTTGCCATTTCCCGCTTGAGGCGGGGTCCGGATATTTTTGAAAGAAAAGCGCTTCTTTCGCGTGTGAGAGAGGAATATAGGAGTCTTGCAAAATCGTTCCCCGATGTTACAACTGTAATAATCGACGGTACGCCAAGCGAAGATGCTGTCTTTGCGGTGGTCGTACCGCACCTTGAAAAAGCGTTGCGCGAAAAGAGCGCATGAACAAAATGAGAGGAGCGGTTGCGTGGTACAGCTTGTTGAGCCCAGGGTATTCCTCGTCGGTGAAACAAATATTGTTCCGGATGGCCTGGCGGCATATTTTGCCCATCTCGGTATTCCGGGATGGCAATCAAAAGATTGGGCCGATGGAACTCCGTCGGATATTGAAAAACTCATTGAGGTATGCGGACGGCTTTGCTACAAAAGCTTTGCTGTTCCATTGAATCCGAATCTGACACAGGTTCGTGATAACAATAGCGAGTATCTTCAGAACGTCATTAAAGTAAAGCACGGCTCTGTGCTTGAGCACGGTTTTGTGAATTTTATCCTTGCCGATGTAAGCAGGGTCTTCACCCATGAGCTGGTGCGTCATCGGGTCGGTACATCTATGTCGCAGGAAAGCCTGCGTTTTGTGCGGCAGACCGAATTGCGCATGTGGATACCGGAAGCAATACGCGAAGATCCAGAATCTCTAAGCATCTTTATGCAGAACGCCGAAACGGCGGAACAAACACTTCTGCAGCTTGCAGCGCAGCTGAAGGTGGATGATATGAAATCATTCCACGAGAAGAAGCGCTGGACAAGCCGCATACGACGTCTGGCACCCGATGGCATCGCAACGACGATTGCGTGGGGTGCAAATATCCGCGCATTGCGGCATCTTATTCAGCTTCGCACCGATGCGGGCGCCGAAGAGGAGATCCGTCTTGTCTTCGGAAAGATCGCAGATATTGTTATCGCCCGGTATCCCAATGTATTCGGCGATTTCCAGAAAGAAATAGTCGACGGGCTTCCGCGCTATACGACCGAATACGAAAAAGTATAATATATTACTCCGCTGCAAAACCGCAGCGGAGTTTTTTATTTACGAATGGACGGGTAAAACCGATGCGGCATATGGCCGAAGATCGTGCGTGCTTTTATTACAGCGTCGAGCGGGAGAAAATAACATATGCGGGATTGACTTTTGTGTGTTTTTTCGTTATGACAAAAGGACTTTGAAGCATTGTGCGCCTTGAAAAAAGGAGTTTATACGATGGGACAGAATCAATATCCCGGTCTTTTCATTGCCGTTGAGGGTCCCGATCAGTCGGGAAAGCGTACTCAGGTTGCCAATGTCGGTAAGTATCTTCGCCAGTTGGGATACGGTGTCCATGAGACCCGTGAGCCCTGGTGGGGACAGGATATGACGCCGGGCGACCATCGGTTGCGAAAGCTTATTACCAGAGCGGAGACGACCGAAAATCCCACAGAGATCCAGGACCTTTTCATTAAGAACCGGAAACGTCATTTGGTGTATGATATCATCCCGAACCTTGGGAAAGGTACGGCGGTGGTCACGGAACGGTATTTCTTTTCCACTATGGCGTACGGTGCTGCAACCACTCACCTTACGTTTGAGGATATCGAAGACCGCCATCATGCTTTGCCGTGGTTTTTCGTGCCTGACCTTACGTTCGTGCTTGATATATCCGCGCAAGAAGCGTTGAGGCGCCTGAAGAAGGATCCCGACGTGTTCGAAACCACGCAGACGCTCGAGGTTGTCCGTGGAAATTATCTGAAGCTCGCCCAGCTTTTTAAGGACAGTAATGTTGTTGTCATCGCTGGAGCGAATTCGCCGAAAGTCGTTTTTGAACACATGAGGCCCCACATCGATCAGGCGGCGCGAATGAAGTACGGAGGCGGGCAGATGCTCGCGGAGATATAGCCATGAGTATGAGGCCCGTTGTGTTGGTTGGAAGCCAGCGCACAAAAGGACGGATCGAAAAAGTCGCCGCGTACCTGAAGGAATGCGGAGGCCCCACGGCAATAGTTATGCTTCCCGATTTTCGGGGACGCACATCCAGCGTTATGCAGAAAACGGAGCCCGAGCGGGTGAAATCCCGGACGTATCGGGAAAAGCTTGCGGGCCGAATTCTGCATCACCTCAATCGCATTGCGATGGTCGGAAATTTGGGTGGCGTGTGCTATCTCTATAATCCCACGGTTTCCATTAACGATGTTGAATATCCGGGGTATGTGGGTATGAATTCATGCGGCGAAGTGTTTTTCGCAACCGCTCACGAGATGTGCGTTATTGCATATCAGAAGCCGAATGAACCAGCCCTCGAAGAGCTCGTGTTCGAATATATGACGCCGCGGCAACTCGTTGACTTTTTGGGGGGCGATCCTCGCCTGTCAGCGAGAGAGCCTCAGTGACGGAGTCATGCGACCACACAAGCGTGGGAATGCTGGTTTTCGGGGAAGAATTCGGTCAACAGAAAATTCTGCTCATTGAGCGCAAGAAAGTGCCATATGGTTTTGCTCCTCCCGCGGGGCACGTTGATATCGGAAAGAGCGTAGGCGAGTTATCGGATGAAGATTTCCGCAACGCCGCTTCCCGAGAGCTTCGTGAAGAAACGGGATTGAGCACCATTACGGCGCCGCTCATATATCAAGATCGTATGAACAATGAATGCCGCCGCGGCGGCGCCTTTCATTACTGGCGTATCTATGCGCCGCAATGGAATGGAGCCGTTGTCGCAAGCCCGGATGAGACAAAAGGATGCCGGTGGGTATCCTTGCAGGAATTGAACGGGCTTTCTGAACGCACTACCCGGCGTCTCGCAGGCGGCATATCCGACGAAGAATGGCAGACCGATCCGGGCATTGAGCCGGTATGGTATACGTTCTTCCAGGTAAATGCCGTGAAGCACCATATCGAGCATCGATTATCGCGTCCGGCGCTATAAGTAACCCGCCCAAAGAATAAAAGGGCGGGTTTTTCTTTTGTTGTGCGGCGTCACGGATCCCGGTTTGAAAGGTTTCGTTCAAGGCCGTATAATTCCTGGTGAGTAGCAAAGAAAGTAATATCTATGCCAAAAGAACTTGAAGCGGTCATCGGTCTTGAAATCCATGCGGAATTAAATACCGCGACAAAGATGTTCTGCGGATCTCCCAACGATCCCGATGAGAAACATCCGAACGTCAATATTTGTCCTGTTTGCATGGGGCATCCTGGAACATTGCCCGCCGTCAATAAAAAAGCGGTTGAACTGGTGCAGAAGGTCGGTGCGGCTCTCGATTGCCGTCTTGCGGAATTCTCAAAATTTGACCGGAAAAATTATTTTTACCCGGATCTTCCGAAGGGTTATCAGATATCGCAATACGATCTCCCTTTTTGCGGCGAGGGGTATTTGGATATTTATCCCAACGAGGATTCTGTGGAAGCGAAACGCATACGCATCGAGCGTATTCATCTCGAGGAAGATACGGGGCGTCTTATGCATCCTGAAAATAATAAAGAGGAAACGCTGGTTGATTTTAACCGTGCCGGAGTGCCTCTTATGGAATTGGTGACAAAGCCGGATATCCGTTCGGCCTCGGAAGTTCGTGCATTCGCCGAAGAACTTCAATTAATACTGCAATACCTTGGAGCCTCGTATGCGAACATGGAGAAAGGACAGATGCGGGTTGAAGTGAATTTATCCTTGCGCGAGAAAGGAACCGAGGCGTTCGGAACAAAAGTTGAGGTTAAAAATCTCAATTCACTGCGTTCTGCCGAGCGCGCCGTTCAATATGAGATAGAGCGGCAGACCGCGCTTCTTGAGGCCGGAGAAAAAATAATTCAGGAAACCCGGGGATGGCACGATGCAAAACAAATAACGTTCTCGCAACGGCAGAAGGAAGAAGCGCACGATTACCGGTATTTCCCTGAACCGGATCTGCCTCCTATACGCTTTGAGGCTGAAGAACTTGAAATAATCCGCACAACCGTTCCCGAATTGCCGGCTCAGCGGCGAAAACGGTTTTTGGAAGAATATCCGTTGAATTCCAGGGACGTCGAGGTGTTTGTTCGTGACCGTGCCATGGGCGATTATTTTGAGAAAGTCGTTAGTGAGCTGAAGGCGTGGATCGAAGCTGAAAAAATAGTCGATGATGAAAAAAAATCGATCCGTTTGGCAACGAGCTATTTGCTCTCCGATTTTCGCGGCCTTATTGTTGAGCGCAGTGCGCGCATAGAGGACAGTCTTGTGACACCCGAGAATTTTGCTGAACTGGTGAAGTTCATTGTGGCAGATAAGATATCGTCGCGGGCGGCGAAAGATATTTTGGTCGAAATGTTCGAGACGGGAAGCGATCCGCACGAGATCATTACGCAGAAGGAATTGAGCCAAACGAACGATGCCGGTGAAATAGCGGCAGAAGCTGAAAAGGCGCTTGCGCTGAACCCAAAGGCCGTTGAGGATTATAAAAAAGGGAAACCAAATGCCGTACAATTTTTAGTGGGACAAGTGATGGCTGCGACGAAGGGGAGGGCGAATCCCGCCGTTGTCCGCGCGATACTGGAAGAGCGGCTTGCCGGAGAGAAATAAACTCTTGACAAAATATTTATTTAATATATAATATAGCTAATCGCATATGTGTCGTGTCGTCAGCGGCAACAATGCGAGTTTATATACAATTCGCGCGTATCAATGGGGCTCTCGTTTTGGTGCCGCGCATTATATTCGGGAGCCTCGGCGGGCGCGCGGTATCTTCTCCGGCGCATTTTGTCGGGTTTCGTGATATTATTTATATATGAAATTCATTGAAGATCTCATCATGATAATTTTCATGCCCTTTATTCTCCTTATAGATATCTTTACGGGAGGGTCGGGTAAGCGTGAATAAGAAAAAATACGCCCGAAAGCCTCGAGCGTATTTGTGCAAGCCGCAGCGCATCAGGCGCTTTTTTTATACAGAAAATCCTTTACCAAACGAAGCGCCTTTTTCGATGCGGCCGGCGTGCCGACAGCGTCGATCCATATAATATTTTTATCTTTCCGGAACCAGGTCATCTGGCGTTTGCTGTAGCGTCGTGTATCTAAAAATATATTCTCAAATACGGTATTTTTTTGGCGGGACGATAGTTTTTTGTGGAAAAGGAACGGTCTCCATTCACTGTATCCGATCGTCGCAAGTGCCGGTGCGTTTGCTCCGTAGCGCCCAAAAAGAGCTCGCGCTTCTTTTTCGAGACCCAGAGAAAATTGTTTCCGAAGGCGTTTTTGCATGCTCGTATCGATACGTGTTTTGAGCGGCATGAGGCCTATCGTGATCGAGTCCCACGGCGAATGGCGGGCGCGGGTGCGCAATTCAGAAAAAGGACGACCGGTTATTTCCATAACTTCAAGTGCCCGGATAAGGCGACGCGGGTTTTTAATATCGAGGAATGCGGTGGCGGCCGGGTCGCGCGCAAGGATTTTTTTCGCAAAAAGCTCTAAGCCATCCCGCGCAAGTTGTTTTTCAAGACGTGCGCGCAGTGCGTTGTTCGGAGCAACGGCGGGAAACGCAAAATCATTGAGGAGTGCCCGGACATATAAACCTGTTCCTCCCGCGATGATGGGCAGATGTCCGCGTCCTGTGATGGTTTCTATTGCAGCTTCCGCGGCACGCTTCCATTCTGCAACCGTCACGGTTTTTTTTGGCGACCATGCGTCTATGAGATGATGCGGGATGCCTTTGGCAATGTATGTTCGTTTTCCGGCATACAGTTGCCACGATCCATTTATTTTATCAGTGCCGATATCCAGATATTTATATATCTGGCGGGAATCTGCAGAAATTATCTCGCCATTGAACCGTTTGGCAAGCTTGACGGCAAGAGCGGTTTTTCCTGAGGCGGTAGGGCCTATGACAGCGATAAGTTTTGTTTTATTTGGCAGCATAGTTGTTACAGAGATTCTATACCATATAAAAAGCCCGCACGCAGTGTGCGGGTTATTGATTATTTTTATACCGGAGGGATTAGCGTTTCCCTGCCCAGTACATGCCGGGACCGCCGACAATTTTCGGCCAGTTGCCGGTCTTTCTCGTGAGATAGATGGCGTATGCCGTGGAAAACCAACAACCGAGGGCCATGAAAGCACATATACCGGCAAGTAGGCTTGGCCACAACATGATGGTTATGACAAACAAAAGAGCGTCTACGCTGAACATAAGCACAAAAGCCTTCATGTGGCATCACCTCGTATGTGAAAAGGACAATTCGACCACACATTAGCACTTTTTATGTTTTATGCAAAAACTCCGCCTTCGGAGGCGGAGTTTTGTATACGAATTTTCCCGGCAAATTTAACGTTGGGGCATGAGCGATTCGAGCGAATCCGTGAATTCTTCGACGGTCATTGCGCCCCGGTCGCCCTTACCGCGCTCTCTTACGCTTACGGTTTTGCTGGTTACCTCGCGGTCTCCGATAATGAGCAATAGAGGGATCTTTGCAAGTTCCGCTTCGCGGATATTTTTTCCCAATGTTTGGTTCGATTCGGCTATTTCTGCGCGGAACCCGTTTTGAATAAGTTCATTGACGACGCTGTGCGCATAAGAGACGTGCCGCTCGGCAACGGGAATTGCGCGAACTTGGACCGGAGAAAGCCAAACAGGAAGATTTCCTGCGGTATGTTCCAGCAAGACTCCCAGGAAGCGTTCGAATGAGCCGAATATGGCGCGGTGTAAAACCATTGGCCGGACTTTTTTCCCTTTTGCGTCTATATAGCTCAAATCAAATTGTTCCGGCAACATGAGCAGGTCAAGCTGTATTGTGGCCAGTTGCCAGTCGCGTCCAAGGGCATCCGAAATATGTATGTCTATTTTGGGACCATAAAACGCGCCATCTTTTGATTTGATGTCGAATTTCCGTTTTTTTGATTTCAGCGCCGCCCCAAGTGCGCGCTCGGCATTGCGCCATTGCGCCGGTGTTCCGAGGGCTTTATCCGGTTTTGTGGACAGGAAAAAGCGGGGAGTGAGGTTGAACAACGAATAGAAATTTTCGACTATCGAGAGCACATTTTCGATTTCTTTCTGAACCTGGTCTTCGCGCAGATATATGTGCGCATCATCCATGGTTATTTGGCGGACCCGGAAAAGTCCTCCCAGTGTGCCGGACAGTTCGTTCCTGTGAAGGCGCCCGATCTCAGAAAGGCGTAGCGGCAGATCGCGGAATGAGCGCAATTTTGCGTTATAAATATAGGTCGATTCGGGACAGTTCATCGGTTTTAAAGCAAAGCGGTCGTTTTCCAGCTCGAAGTGGAACATATTTTCTTTATAGTATTTCCAGTGTCCCGATCGCTCGAATAGTTTCGTTTTTACCATAATGGGGGTTGAGATCTCCTGGTAGCCGTTCGAGTCATGGACGCGGCGCCAATACGCTTCAAGCGCCTTCACAACAAGCATTCCCTTTGGATGCCAAAATGGAGCCCCTGGGGCGATATCGTGGAATGAAAAAAGGTCCAGTGCGTTTCCTAATTTTCGGTGATCGCGCTTCTCAAGCTCAATAAGGAGTTGCTTGTGCGCCTCAAGTTCTTTCTTTGTTTTGAAGGCAGTGCCATAAATACGCGTGAGTTGGGGATTGTTTTCGTCGCCGCGCCAGTAGGCCGAAGCGAGGTTTGTAAGGGCAAACGCATCTGTTGCTATAAGTTTTGTGTTGGGCACATGGGGACCGGTACAAAGGTCAATGAAGTTTTTTCCGGTCGCATACATGCTGACCTTCTTTTCTCCGCGTTTCTCAAGTTCTTTGAGGAGATCGACTTTATAGGTCGCGTTCCGTTTTTTAAAAAAAGCCTGCGCGTCTTTTATTTTCATCCAGGAGCGCTTAAAAGCGAGATTCTGTTTTATGATCTTGCGCATATGGTCTTCAATGCGCGCAAGGTCGTTTTCTTTAAGGGGTTCTTTCGTTTCGATGTCGTAATAGAACCCGTTCTCGATAACGGGTCCAATGCCGAGTTTTGAGCTTGGCCATAGTTCACAAACCGCCTGTGCGAGCACGTGGGCGGTAGAATGACGTATTGTATCCAGGTCTTTTGCGTGTTCTTTTTGGGGCATACGGCGGAGCAGACCGAAACGCTTTTATATCAAGCGTTTTCCGCCAGAAGAATCTCTTCTGCGCGGTCACAAATGAGTTTCATTTGCCCATCTCGGTCATTAAGCGTTCCTTCAATAGTTACTATAGCATTTTCACGGAACGCTCCGCTATATTGTTCCAAAATGCGCGGAAATACAAGTACTTCTATCTGATCGGTCTGGTCTTCAATGTTCACGAACAGCATCGGGTCTCCTTTTTTAGTCACTATCTTTTGTATCTTATTTATTACCCCGCCGATAACTATCCGTTTACCGGAGGGAAGTCCTGCGATGCTCTGTATCGGCATCGAAATGCGCGATAAGACGGCTTTATAGTCGGTGAGGGGGTGGTCGGATATCCAAAGACCGAGCAGCTCTTTTTCCCAGCGCAAGCGCGCATCTTTGGGGGCGGGAGGCGCATCCTTGAGGCGCAACGGCGGAAGAGAGCCCGTTCCTGCAAATAAGGATTCCTGCCGGTTTTTTTTGTTCTTTTCTATATCTCGGGCCCAGGTCAATATATCTTCCATATTGGCAAGCAATTGCGCCCGTTCTCCGAATGCGTCCAGCGCTCCGGCTTTAATGAGGCTTTCCAGGGATTTGCGGTTCATGACATGCGAAGAGATCCGTTCCGCAAAGTCGTCTATTGAGGGGAATATATCGTTCTGTTCCCGTTCGCGGATGATATATTCGATTATATTTTCACCGACGTTTTTGATGCCGCTGAGCCCGAAGCGTATTGCCTGGCTTTGAAGCGTTCCTTCATTGAGCGCATATTCCACCGTGAATGTCATACCGCTTATGTTTACGTCGGGCGGGAGCACCGGAATGCCGTGCGAACGGCTTTCGGAAATAAGAGTTGCGGTTCTCTCAACCGTCTGGTTCTCTGCGGTGAGGAGCGACGCCATGAATTCATACGGATAATGCGTTTTGAGCCACGCGGTTTGGTATGCGATGAATGCATAGCATGCCGCATGCGACCGGTTGAAGCCGTAACGCGCGAATGGTTCCACCCACTCCCAAATTGCCTCTGCGGTGTGGCGCTGGATGCCGTTGGTTAACATTCCATTTATTAATTTATCCCGCTGCTCATCCAGCAAACTTTTTATTTTTTTGCCGACCGCTTTGCGGAGAGTATCTGCCTGGGCGAGCGTGAATCCCGCAAGCGAGCGTGCAATTTCCATAAGTTGTTCCTGGTATACGGCAATACCGTATGTATTCTGCAAAATGGGAACAAGTTTTGCGTGGAGATATGTAACGGGGCGTTTTCCGAATTTTCGCGCAATATATTCCGGAATAAGTTCCATTGGTCCCGGGCGATATAGCGATACCATTGCAATAATGTCTTCAAGTGTTGTCGGTTTGAGTTCTTTGAGGTAGCGTTTCATGCCCGCGGATTCCAATTGGAAAACGCCGGTGGTATCTCCGCGGGTAAGCAGACCGAATGTTGCGGCATCATCAAGCGGGATTGTATCGATATCGATCGTTTCGCCACGCGCGTCGCGTATGCGGCGTACGGTATCCTCAATTATGGAAAGGTTCCGGAGTCCCAGGAAATCCATTTTCAAAAGACCAAGATCTTCGATCGCATGCATTTCAAATTGTGTGATGATGGCCCCGTCGTCTTGGGATGAGCGCTGGAGCGGCACTTGTTGGGATAGCGCATCCTTTGAGATCACAACGCCGCATGCGTGAGTGGATGCGTGCCGCGCCACACCCTCGAGTTTTTTTCCCGCATCAATGAGCCGTTGTGCATCGGTATCGCTTTCGTAGAGTTCGGCAAGCTCGCGGGAGCCGGTGAGGGCCTGTTGTAGGGTCATGCCGAACGGTATCATTTTGGCGATCTTGTCGCATGTGGCGTAGGGATACCCGAGCGCGCGTCCCGCATCCCGTATTACCCCGCGTGCCGCCATTGTTCCGAAAGTTATTATTTGCGCAACCCGGTCGCGTCCGTATTTTTCCGCCGTGTATGCAAGCACTTCATCGCGCCGCAGATCGGCAAAATCAAGGTCAATATCGGGCATCGAGATGCGGTCGGGATTCAGAAAACGCTCAAACAGCAGGCCGAACTTGATGGGGTCAACGTTCGTGATGTTGAGCAGGTAGGAAACAAGGGAACCTGCGGCGCTGCCGCGTCCGGGCCCCACAACGATCCCTTGCGCTTTCGCCCAGTTCACGATGTCCTGCACGATAAGGAAGTAAGACGCAAATCCCGTTTTGACTATGATCGCAAGTTCGTATTCCAACCGCTCTTTGATCGTGTCGAGCGACGCCGGTAATTTTTTTTCTTCGTCCTGTGCGTACGTTTCGTCCGCGCGTACAGTAATATTGTAGCGGCGACGCAATCCCGCGTAACAGAGCGTTCTCAAAAAATTATTGGCATCCTGTCCCGCTTCAAGCGGAAATGACGGCAGTTGAATATGACCGAGAGGAATGTCGAGATCGATCATGTCTGCGATACGAACAGAATTTTCCAGAGCTTCCGGCATATCGCTGAACTGTTCATACATTTCGTCCGCGCTTCGCAAAGAAAAATCATCCTGCCGCATCGACATTCGTCCTTCATCATCGAACCGTGTCGCAGTCTGTATCGAAATTAAAACTTCATGCGCCTCTCTGTCATCTTTGTGGAGATAGTGTACGTCGTTCGTTGCGACGACCGGCACATGATATTTTCGCGCCAATTCTTTTAGTATTTTATTTACCTGCACTTGCTCGGGAATATTCTGGTGTGCTCCGAGCTCGAAGAAAAAATTTTCCGGTCCGAAAATATCCCGGTATTCAACGATAAGCTGTTCGGCTTTTTTAAGATCGTTGTTCAATACCGCTTTTGGTATCTCGCCAGAAAGACAGCCGGAAAGCGCTATCAATCCGTCGCTGTGCGCGCGCAATAATTCTTTGTCTATACGCGGTTTATAATAAAAACCCTCAATGTGGGCGGTGCTGACCAGGGAAAGAAGATTGCGCCACCCGGTCATGTTTTTTGCCAAGAGTATAATGTGAAACCGGCGGCTATCGAGTTTCGGATCCCGGTCCTGCATGGAGCGCGTGGCGATATACATTTCCACGCCAAGTATCGGTTTTATGCCCGCATGTTTCGCTTTTTTAAAAAACTCAACGGCTCCGTAGAGTACGCCATGGTCCGTGAGTGCGAGCGCCGGCATTCCGAGTTCCTTTGCGCGCTTCACGAGGGCGTCCACTTTCGGCAAGCCGTCTAAAAGAGAGTAGTGGGAGTGCGTATGAAGATGTACGAAGTTTCGTTCGGGCATGAATGCAAAATATAGGGTGATATATAATTTTACCTCCTGGGCTATGGAGCGCGCCATTGTGGATAGCAGCTTTTTCACAATGTTTTTTGCGATTGTCATCCCTCGGACCGGCGCGGTACACTGGGGATGATATGAGACATAGTTTGCCGTTCGTTATCGGGGTGGATGAGGTGGGGCGAGCCGCCTCACGCCGGCGAGCCTCGCCCCAAACTTATGTAGTTGGTGTAGATGAGGTGGGGCGGGGGCCGCTTGCCGGACCTCTTGTTGTCGGCGCCGTAATGATGCCGCGGGCGGTATATAAGCGCAAACGAAATAATCCGTTGTACGGTATACGGGATTCAAAAAAGCTTTCTGCGGTCAAAAGGAACGCATGGCGCGTTCGTGTTATGAGCGATGCCCGATTCGCAAGCGCGGTCTCTTCCGTTGGTCCCGCGACAATAGACAGGATAGGGATAACCGCCGCTCTTGAGAAAGCCGTTTCGGGCGTTTTGAAGAATTTGGGCAGAAAAACAAAGCGCAATATTGCCTCAGCGGCATTCGTATATCTCGATGGGTCGCTTCATGCGCCTCCCGAATTTGCCCAGGAAACCGTTATTGGCGGGGACGAGCGAATTCCCATTGTTTCTGCGGCATCAATTATAGCCAAGGTGGCCCGCGATACGTATATGATACGACTTGATGCGCGCTGGCCTGCCTATGGCTTTGCCCGCCACAAAGGATACGGCACTAAGATCCACTATGCCGCATTGCGGAAATTTGGTCCCACGCCGGTTCACCGCCGGTCGTTTTTAAGGTAATAGCGTGAAGTTGCAAAATCATCTCAGTTTAGGTAGTCTTATGTAAGTATAGGTATATAGGTAGCGAGATATTTTATGCCAATTCCGAAACAACGACATACAAAAGGCAGGCGGAACCGCCGCCGCAGTCATCACGGCCTGGCGGCACCTACGCTCGTTCCGTGCTCCCATTGCGGGAAAATGATATTGCCGCATCGCGTATGCATGAATTGCGGCTATTACGGTTCCCGGGAAGTGTTTAATCCGCTTGAAAAGAAAACGCGGCGCCAGGCAAAGCGCAAAGAGCGGGAAGCAAAGATGGCGAAAGCGACGGGCGCAGCCGCATAATTCCTTGTATTTGCAGTTCCGGTTCAGCGCATACGCGGACCGGAAAATGATAAATAACAGTTTTGTTCTTTATGGCAAACAGACATCTTGCGCGATCCCTTGCGATGCAAGCGCTGTATGAGTGGGATTTCGCCGGCAAAGAGACCGAACGCATCGATGAGATCGCGAAATACGTCATGGAAGAGTTCGGTCCGGGTCTTGAGGACGCGCAGTTTGTGTACGATATCGTGCGCGGCGTCGTAGCGAAGATAGAACAGATAGATGCCATTATCGAACGTGCCGCACCGGAGTGGCCGATCGATCAAATTGCCATGGTCGACCGCAATGTTTTGCGTGTTGGGATTTTTGAGCTTTTGTTTGGTGACCGCAATGCCGTTCCGCCGAAAGTTGCCATTAATGAATCAATAGAGCTCGCGAAATCTTTCGGAGGGGAAAATTCCGGTAAGTTCATTAACGGAGTTTTGGGGACGATTTACCGGGAAATTGGAGAGCCGATGAAAGAACACGTTAAAGGTCAGGCCGATCCGAATTTACAGCAGGAAGATCTTGTCGGCGGTGTTTTGGTGCGGCGCGAAAAAGAGTCATATGTTGTCGCGTGGCTCAAAGACAAATTTGGATACTGGACATTCCCCAAAGGTCACGTGGAAGCGGGGGGCGATATGGCGACCGCATTGTGCGACGGCATTAAGAATGAGTTGAATATTTCGGATATCAATGTGCGTGAAAATGCGGGAGAAGTCTCGTATATTTCCAAAAGTACCGCGAAGGGGAAAAGCCGCCGGGTGGTGAATTATTTTATTGCCGAGACAAAAACAGAAACACTGGAACCGACTTCCGACAGCGAACTTTCGGAAGCTCTTTGGGTCCCGTTGGCGGATGTGCCGCCGGGAGATTATTATCATGATTTGGATGCCATTCTCGCAACGGCTCGGGAGATACTCGCCGCATAGAAACACCGTATGAATGTTTTACCGCTCGAAAAAAAGCTGGGAGTGAATTTTTCGAATACGGATCTTCTGCTTGAGGCGCTCACGCACCGCTCATATAAGAATGAACATCCCGAATGGCATGTCGACCATAACGAACGTCTTGAATTTCTTGGAGATGCCGTTCTCGAAATAATAGTGACGGAATATCTTTTTAAAGAATACCCCCGGAATCCCGAAGGCGATCTCACGGCGTGGCGTGCCGCGCTTGTGAACAGTACGATGCTCGGAAAAATAGCCGAAGAGCTTAACGTGAATGAATTTCTTCTTCTGTCGAAGGGCGAGATGCGCGACAAGGGAAAGGCGCGTCACGCGATACTTGCCAATGCGCTTGAGGCAATCATTGGCGCCATGTATCTTGATCGCGGGTTGGAGGCGGTGCGGGAATTTGTGAACGCATTCGTGCTTCCGAAACTTCCCAATATAATAGAAGGGAAACTGTTCCAGGACGCAAAGAGCCTATTTCAGGAAATGTCACAGGAAGAAATGGGGATTACGCCGCGGTACGAAGTCCTCGATGAATGGGGTCCGGATCATGATAAGCATTTTCGTGTCGGAGTATATCTTGCTCACGAGCTGATCGCCGAAGGTGAGGGAATGAGCAAACAGGAGGCGCAGCGTTTGGCGGCGCAGCATGCGCTTGATGTGAAGGGGTGGAAATAGTCCGGTGAGCCGTTTGGCATAAGAATAGTATTTGTTTTTGGCGCCGCGGGCGTCAAATTTTTTATTCCATCGGGCCCCGTGCGGTTGTCGCGCGGCGGGATTGATTTTTGCACGGGGACGATGCTATTGTTTCAATAACTATTCTTCGTCCCTTCACAAAGGAGAAATGCGCATGAACAGGCAGAAGCTATTGCGGTGGGGTTATTCCCTTATCGCAATAGTCGCCATAGTATTCGTGTTTTCGCAGCTGCTACAGAAAACGGGAAGCGGACCGTCTCCGTCACCTGATCCCTCGGCAAGCCCGTCGCCTACGCCATGCGTGGGCCGCGTGTGTCCTCCCAAGGTGAATGACACGTGGGTCGGTTTTGATGTTCTTGCCGCTCAGATAAAGGCCGGTCAGGTCGAGAAAATCGTCCAGAACCAGGGACAGCTTAGCGTTACTCTTGTAGAAGAGAAAAAGACGGAAAGAGTCCGTTTTATTCCGTTCCAGGACGATCCCTTGAAGATCCTCAAGTCGTACGGAGTGACCGCAACCGATATTGAAAATGTCGGATATGAGGTCGCTGAGGCGCCTATGGAAATACCGTGGACGCTTATCATTTTCATTGTTCTTATCGGCGTCTTTTTTTGGTGGATGCGACGCGCTCAGCGTGCCGCAAGCGGCCAGGATACCGGCAAGAAGTACGACGATAAGAGCAAGAATGCACAACCGCCGGGTACTTCCGGAGAGAAGGACGGCGAATTTGTCCGCGACCGTGAGCGCATTACATTCGCCGATGTCGCCGGCGTCGATGAGGCAAAGAAAGAACTTCAGGAAGTCGTTGAGTTCCTGAAGAATCCCGAGAGATTCGCGAAGGCCGGCGCCAGAATGCCGCGCGGCGCGTTGCTTGTCGGACCTCCGGGTACCGGCAAGACGTTGCTTGCCCGCGCAGTCGCTGGTGAGGCCGGTGTTCCGTTCTTTTTTGCTAACGGTTCAGATTTCGTTGAACTGTACGTCGGTGTCGGTGCGCAGCGCGTGCGTAAACTTTTCGAGCATGCTCGAAAGGCAAAGCAGTGCGTTATTTTCATCGACGAGATCGATGCCATCGGACAGAAGCGCGGAGCGGCTGAAGCGGGCGGCGATCGCGAATATCAGCAGACCCTCAATGCCATCCTTAATGAAATGGACGGCTTTGATAAAACGTCGGGTACTGTCGTGCTTGCGGCCACAAACCGTATCGATGTGCTTGATGAGGCGCTTCTGCGTCCGGGTCGTTTTACGCGACACGTTATTGTTGACCGTCCCGATCGCAAGGGCCGTGAAGCCATCCTTCGCGTGCATCTTCGGGGAAAGGCTCTCGAGAAGGGCGTTAGTATTGCCAATATCGCAAAGCGCACGCCCGGCTTTACGGGCGCTGACCTCGAGAACCTTCTCAACGAGGCGGCAATTCTTGCTGCGCGCCGTGATTCCGAACTGATATCCAAACAGGATATCGATAATGCCATGGACCGTATCATTGCGGGCCCCGAGAAGAAAACCCTTCTTCTTACGGAAGAAGAAAAGAATATCATCGCGCATCACGAATGCGGTCATGCCGTCGTTCGGTATCTCGCGAGCCTCGGCAACATGATCCCCAACAAGATCAGTATCATTTCGCGGGGCATGGCCCTGGGACTTACGTGGTATATCCCGGATAAGGATATTGTGCTGCAGAAGAGAAGCGAGCTTGAAATTGAGCTCGCCGGCACCATCGGCGGTTATGTCGCCGAAGATATCCTGCTTGCGGGCGATATCACGACCGGTCCGAGCAATGACCTTGAGAAGCTTACCGATCTTGCGCGACGCATGGTTACCAGGTTCGGCATGTCGGCAAATCTTCCCACGCGCATATTTGCTCAGGATATGCGCAGCTTGGTGAGCACCGACAGCCAGGAAACTAAGGCGCGCGTTGATGCCGAGATCGAGGCGCTTATCGATAACGCCAAGAAGCAGGCGTATGAGATCATTACGCAGAACCGTGAAGGTTTCCTTGGTCTCGTGAAAGAGCTGAAGGAAAAGGAAATCATGGCGGATGAAGAGCTCCTCGAAGCGTTCATCCGGAATTTCCCGGACCACGAAGCATCACGACGGGCACAGGAAAAACTTGATTCAATGCTCGCCGCACAAAGCGACCAGTACGAGTCGTCATAACAAATAAAACCCGGCAGATACGCCGGGTTTTTTCTTAACCGTGAATCTTGTCTTTTCTAAGGTTTGTGGTATATTATTCACAACTTTTCTGCACATTCACATGAGTGGAAATAAGGGAGATATATGCCGTGAAGGGCCCCGGTCCGAATAGGAAAATAATATGGATGATTATTGTTCTGCTTGCCAGCATCGTTCTTCTCAATAGCCTGGCAAACGATGCCGCTCAGCAACAGGCAACAGTTCCCCTGACCGCTGTTGTGGAAAAGGCGAAGGCCGGCGACGTCGTTGCAATCAAGGTACAGGATGACGGTGCGCTTGAGGTAATGCTCAAGGACGATGTCGTGGTGTTGTCCCGCAAGGAAACATCCGCATCTCTCCAGGAAATCCTTAAGGACTACGGTGTTCCGCAGGAAAAAATTGATGCCATTGAGGTTTCGGTTGTTCCCGTGGAAGATAATTCCGGACTGTTGTCGCTTCTGTTGTATGTGGGGCTTCCTATTGCCGTTCTCATCGGATTTTTCGTGTGGATGAACAAGAAGACGATGCAGCAGAATAATTCTGCAATGAGCTTCGGAAAATCGAAAGCGCGCATGAATATCACCACGCGCGGCCGCGTTACGTTTGCGGACGTTGCTGGTGCGGATGAGGCAAAGCAGGATCTGCAGGAAGTCGTTGAGTTCCTCAAGGATCCCGGAAAGTTCAACAAGCTTGGTGCGCGCATTCCGCGCGGCGTTCTGCTCGTGGGGCCTCCCGGTACCGGCAAGACGCTTCTTGCCAAAGCCGTCGCGGGTGAGGCCGGAGTTCCGTTCCTCAACATTTCGGGTTCCGAATTCGTTGAGATGTTCGTGGGCGTCGGCGCTTCACGCGTTCGGGATCTTTTCGAACAGGCAAAGCGTAATTCGCCCTGCATCGTGTTCGTGGATGAGATCGATGCCGTTGGCCGTACGAGAGGCCATGGTTTTGGCGGCAGCCACGATGAGCGCGAACAGACCCTTAACCAAATATTGGTTGAGATGGATGGGTTCGATACGAATACGAACGTTATCGTCATCGCGGCGACAAACCGCGCGGATATACTGGATCCGGCGTTGCTCCGTCCGGGACGTTTCGACCGTCGCGTCATCGTTGACCGTCCGGACCTCAAGGGACGGATCGGCATTCTTGCGGTGCATACGCGTACGAAGAAGCTTGACCCTTCCGTTACGTTGGAGGAGATAGCACGCATCACTCCCGGTTTCTCCGGGGCAGACCTTGAGAACCTGGTGAACGAAGCGGCTATTTTTGCCGCAAGACGCGATCATCCCGGTATTACCACCGATGATCTCCGCGACGCTTTCGAGCGTATCGTGGCCGGCCCCGAGCGCAAGTCGCGTGTTCTTTCCGATAAAGAGAGAACCGTTGTTGCGTATCATGAGGCGGGTCATGCTGTTGTTCAGAACGCGCTTTCGGAGAACGATCCTGTCTATAAGATTTCCATTATTTCCCGCGGTATGGCGCTTGGCTATACTATGGGTTTGCCCGAAGAAGACAAACATCTGCGCTCGAAGACAGAATTCGAGCATCGCATGGCCGCGCTTTTGGGCGGCAATGTTTCCGAGCAGATCGTTTTTCAGGACATCACCACGGGCGCATCCAACGATATCGAGAAGGCAACCGATATCGCCCAAAGTATGGTCATGTCATACGGCATGAGTGAGCGGCTTGGGCATCGTACATTCGGCTCCAACGAGCAGATGCGCGTGCTGGCCCGCGATTTCATGTCCGGCAGTGATTACAGCGACGATACCGCCCGCGAGATCGACGAGGAAGTAAAGGTGCTTCTTGACCGCGCCTACGAGCGCGCTCGTCGCATCCTCACCGAGCAGCGTGATTTGCTCGACGAGATAGCCGAGCAGCTTGTCGCCGTCGAAACGCTTGATGGCGAAGCGCTCCAGGCCATTCTGGTCAAAGGCGCTAAGTACCAGGATTAAACATAAAACCGTTTCCGGTCCATGGAAGCGGTTTTTTTCTGTCCGGTTCCGATTGAGCGAATCGTTAAAAAGTGGGCCGGGTTGACACCCATTTTTTCTATAGGTACACTAAAATCCGTGCTTATCATTCGATTACAACGAGTCGGCCGCAGGAACGATCCGTGGTTCCGCGTGGTCGTGACGGAAAAGAAGGGCTCGCCAAAGGGCAAGTATTTGGAAATGGTGGGCAGTTTTGACATCCGCCGCGGGAACGCACAGCTCAACAAAGAGCGTATTCTTTTTTGGATCTCGAAAGGCTCCAAACCCAGCCCCACAGTGCATAACATGTTGATCTCTCAGGGCATCATCGAAGGGAAGAAAATACCGAAACACAAAAGAGTTCTCGTAGCTCAGGCTCAGGAAGCATCACCGGCGGTTGCGTCTGCAACCGAAACTCCGGCGCCACAGGAAGAAACACCGGCTCCGGAAGTCTCTCCGGAACCAGAAGCTCCGGCGGCTCCTGAAGCGACACCGGAAATTCCGGCGGAAGAAACACCGGAAAAATAACCAAGACGCGATTATGTGGATTATAGCGTAATCTCCGGCTTCATGATGCCGGAGTTTTTGATACAATGCCGTTGTTTTGAAGCGTCATATTCCCAAATTTTTCGGTGAACGCCCCCAAGGATTGACATATAATTGCTCCACAGTATAATTATATCCAGGCGAATGGCTGTTAGGCAGACCCGTGAATATGGGATGCAAGGTCGACAGTTGTTCGGAATTTACAAGAAACGAAATACATCTAGATATGGAAAAGCACAGCGACCAGGAGTTCCTCGATTTTCTCGTGCGCTCCGTCGTGGACCACCCGGACGATGTCCGTGTTGACCGCAAAGTCGATGAGATGGGCGTTCTCCTCACCCTCAAGGTGAATCCGGAGGATATGGGCCAGATCATCGGACGCAACGGCGGCACAGCAAAGTCCATCCGCACGTTGCTTCGCATCGTAGGGATGCGCAACAACGCCCGTGTCAATCTTAAGATTGATGAGCCGGAAGGCGGACGGGTGCATCACGAGCGACCGCGCGCGGCGACCTCAGAGGAAGTTGAAGGCATCGTTGACGACCTGAAACTCTAATCTCCGCATTGAAATTTGCAAAAACCCCACTATGGCCATGCGCCTTTTGGGGTTTTTGTTTTTAAGCAATGTATACTATATATATGATCCGTTTTGAGATACTCACAATTTTCCCGCAGATGTTCGCGCCGTATTGGTCCGAATCGATTATCGGCCGTGCTATTGCCGCAAAAAAAATAAAAGCGGAAACAATAGATATCCGTATGTTCACGCGCGACGCGCACCGCTCCGTTGACGATAAGCCCTACGGGGGCGGTGCGGGTATGCTCATGAAAGTTGAGCCGATATATAAGGCGGTAAAAAGTGCACAACGCAAAGCGAAGAATAAAAAAACACGAGTAATACTTTTTTCCGCCAAAGGGAAGCAATTTACCCAGCGCGACGCCGCGCGGTTGGCACAATACGATACTTTAATAATGATATGCGGGCGCTACGAGGGCGTGGATGAGCGTGTTGCAACGCATATCGCCGATGAAGAAATATCCGTTGGTCCCTATGTGCTCTCGGGCGGGGAGTTGCCGGCGCTAATCGTTCTCGATGCCGTTTCCCGCCTGGTCCCAGGGGTGTTGGGGAACGTCGAATCGTTGAAGGAGGAAAGTTTTTCTTTTACTGCAGCCTCTCATCACGCGGTCTCCGGGGGCGCTCAGTCTGGTGGCCGCTCGCAAAAGCCCGCTGGCCAGACTGGCGAATATCCCCAATACACCCGCCCGGAGGTTTTCTATCCTGATCCAAAGAACAAAAAAGCAGCTTGGCGCGTACCGAAAGTTTTGTTGGGCGGGAACCATGCGAAAATACGGGAGTGGCGAAGCAGAAAACAATCGAAGTAATTTGACCGCACGTGCGGTACGATGATATCGTTCGGATGTTCTTTACAAAAGGAGAGTGCGTCATGATGACAACCAGTAAGGTTGCCTGCAAGGCATGCCGGAAAGAATTGGTGTATCGGTTTATTTCCGATGCTCATGATCCCGACACGTATGTTTCGTATGAAGTTCATAACGGGAAAGAAATAGAAACTGTCACGAATTGTCCCTCATGTAACGCTGTTTTGAGCGATGAGACGGTAGTTTTTCCGGAGGAACCCGTCGGGAAAAAACCCGAGGAAAGCACTATTGTGTTCAAGCGGCGGAATATTGCCGCTATTGAGCAGACGCAACTTGTTGCCGTTCAGGCGATACTGGAATCTGCCGGCATTGGCGGAAAAGAAATTCAGGTCATTCTCGGCAACGACTCTTCTCGCGAGCTTCTTGCCCGCGCCGCGTGGAAAGCATACTGGGTGGCGTATCCCATTGAGGTGCCTACGCTTGAAAGCCAGTATGACCATCGTTTGCGGAACGCTGAATATCGGAAGCGCGTTGAAGGCGCAATTCGTGAGGCGCTTGAACGGTGCGGTCCCCTGAGTATAAGCGAGCTTCTTGTGTTCGTTTCTGCCCGCGGTATTCCGGAGAACGATTCTCGCAGCACTTTCTGGAGTCTTCTTCATGAGGCCGAGTTGGTGCGTACGCGTTATGGCCTCATCGCTCTTCCGTCGCAGACCAAAGAGAAGCCGATCGGAGGCTGGTACTAATATAAAAACAAACCGTTCCTTACGGGGGCGGTTTTTTCTTGCAAAGACAGATGCGTGCGCGTATTATACGCATAATAAAAACCTCGAAAATGTAAGGCGGTGAGGCGTGTTCGAACGAATGATCGAAGCCGCGTTTTTCGCCGCTTTTGTGGCGATAGCGGTCCTCATAGCGACCGTGGCGGTTCAGGAGGGCTTCAAGTTCGTGCAAAAGAAGCGAGCCGGCCGTTCGGGGCGGAAGTGTTACTGGAAATTGGTAAAGCTTCCCGTATCCGGGAATGAAACCGTCATCTTGCTCGACCCTGATAGTGATGTCTGGCATGGGTGTCAGGCGCGCATTATCCGTCGCATCAACGAGCTGACAGCCATTTCGAAAGATCTGGGGCGTTTCTCAAATTCACAGCTTCCCATCCGCGCGGGGGTCGCTCCTCTCTACAAGAGGTTCCGGGCGCTCGCATACGGCGAGTCGTGTATCGTATTCGCGGCCGAAGCGGTTAGCGAGCCGGATGTGTTGCTTGACCTGCTTATTATCCATGAATTCGCGCATCTCATTACGCCAAACAGCATTGACCATGGCATAGAATGGGAAGATACGAACGACATTCTTTTCAAAGCTCTTTTTTCACGCTATCCGTTGCATGAACCCGCCGAATAAGGCGGGTTTTTAATATCTTGTTTAACGGTTTGGTTTCCCGTATGCTTTTGGGTATACGGTCCTTTTTATAGTTTCGTGAGGTGAGCGTGGAACAGGCGATACTGCAGACGCTTTTGCTTATTGCATGGCCCCTGGTTGTATACGTTTTCTTCATCGCTACGATTAACCGCCGGCGCAGAGCCGCTCGTGTTGAGCAGCGACGCCAAATCCGGGCAATATATAAATATGAGGCTCCGTCCGGTGTCACTGTCGCCGTGTGGGAATCAAAAAACGCACGATGGAATGACCGCGCCGCATACGTTGGCACAACGCTCAATGCGCTTGTCGCCCACGCACGCGAGCTCGAACTTCTCGATGAGAACATCGTACCGATTTTTGTGAGCGTATCCGATCTCTTCGGTATGTTCGACGGTACCGCGTGGGGGCCTTCAAATATTATTGTCGGCACGCACATGGTGAAGCGCTCCAACGGCGCCATCGACGACCTGCTCGCTCACGAGCTTGCGCACCTGCTTTCGCCCGGCGACGGCCACGGCGATTACTGGTACTGGTGCTATGAGGCGCTTGTGCTTATGCGCACGCGCGGAAAATATACTCTGGCTTAAAAGCCGGAGTTTTTTCATGATTGACCGCGCCGCTCGCATGGTTTATGACAAAGGTGCCGTAATAAGATCGGTATGCCGGGAGTATGCCAAATGTGCATAGCAAAGGTAACGCCGTTCATTGCGAAGCAGGAAGGAGTATGCCGTGTCTGAAAATCACGGTAAAGCTCTTGGGCTCACGTCCGGACAGTTTGCGGAACTTGCTGCAACGATAGTCCGGCATTTGCCGATCGATATGGAGCCGCGTGACGCTCAGTTCTTCATTGAAAATCCGCAGGAATTGAAACGGGCGTTGCGCATAATGCTCATGAATGCTCATCATGATGTGTTTTCGGTGTCGGTGAGGGGCGGGATTGACTTGCATGAGTTGTTTTCGGCGGCACGTCTGATCTGGGGCGAGTTGCCCGATCGTGTTGACGCGCCTTCGGACGGATACGATATCGAGATTGAGCTCGTATCGTTCAATTGCGACGTGACCGTGGAGGATGTTGAACGGCATATCCGCAGCCGCGGTATGCGCGCAGCGACCCTCTGGGAGCTTCTCTCGTTCGCCGCCGCCTATCCGACACAGCAGGAGCGGTATACGATTTGTGCGCCAGGTGCCACCTGGGAAGACGCGAGTACGGGTAAAACCGTGCTTCCGGGCATTCGCTCGGCGTGGACTGCCCGGTGTCTGGAGTCCTTTCGCTGCGACGGTGTTTTCAAGCAGGGAACGCGCTTTGCCGCAGTCCGTGGATCTTCTCAATAAAACGTCATATGCCGCCTTTTTATAAGGCGGCTTTTTTACGGCCGCCCTTGACACTCTTTTGACCCGCGGTATATACTTCATACGCATCGGAACAAGGAAGCTTTGGGGTGATGCCTTAAAACATATGTAATATTATCCAACAAGACGTCCATTTCTTCCGGAAGAAATAAGACCGGGAAGATGGCTTTCACTACGCGAGTACTCGCGCAATTGAAGGACGTCTTCCCGGTTTTGTTTTGCAAAACCGACTTGTTGGAACGCGCATATACGCGCGTGCGTGCAAGAACTTTGATAATTTACGTAGCAGAACTACATAGTAATAAATTCGTACAGCGTATCGCGATATGTGTACCCACCGTACACATAGCAACGTAGTAATTCTTTCTCGCTATCCCCGTGGCAGATGCCCGGGTAGTTTTCTCCGCATCGTCAGGACGCGGAGGGAAGAAATAAGGTTTTAGAGCTTTTTTCTAAACTTTCTTTTTGAGAGTTTGATCCTGGCTCAGGATGAACGCTGGCGGCGTGGATAAGGCATGCAAGTCGAGCGCGCCCGCAAGGGCGAGCGGCAGACGAGTCAGTATTACCTTGGTACCTACCCCCGAGACGGGGATAACACCGCGAAAGCGGTGCTAATACCCGATAGTCTCGCAAGAGTAAAGACGCAAGTCACTTGGGGAGGGGCCTCGGTCTGATCAGCTAGTTGGTGAGGTAACGGCTCACCAAGGCTATGACCAGTAGGGGGTGTGAGAGCATGACCCCCGACGAGGGAACTGAGACACGGTCCCTACTCCTACGGGAGGCAGCAGTCGAGAATATTCGACAATGGGCGAAAGCCTGATCGAGCGACGCCGCGTGGAGGAAGACGCCCTTCGGGGTGTAAACTCCTTTTCATTGGGAAGAACTTTTTGTGACTGTACCAGTGGAATAAGAGGTTGCTAACTCTGTGCCAGCAGCCGCGGTAATACAGAGACCTCAAGCGTTATCCGGATTTATTGGGCGTAAAGCGTCTGCAGGTGGTAAGGAAAGTTTGCGGTTAAAGACCCCGGCTTAACCGGGGGAGTGCTGTGAAAACTACCTTGCTAGAGGACATGAGAGGCCACTAGAACTTATGGTGTAGGGGTGAAATCCGTTGATACCATAGGGAATACCAAGGGCGAAGGCATGTGGCTGGTATGTTCCTGACACTCAGAGACGAAAGCGTGGGGCGCGAATGGGATTAGATACCCCAGTAGTCCACGCCCTAAACATTGGATGCTAGCTGTGGGGAGTATCGACCCTCTCTGCGGCGAAGCTAACGCGTTAAGCATCCCGCCTGGGAAGTACGGCCGCAAGGCTAAAACTCAAAGGAATAGACGGGGACTTGCACAAGCGGTGGAGCATGTGGTTCAATTCGACGATAAGCGAAGAACCTTACCAGGGCTTGAAATTCTGACGATTGCCTTCCGAAAGGAAGGAGTTCCTCACAAGGGACGGCAGGACAGGTGCTGCATGGTTGTCGTCAGCTCGTGCCGTGAGGTGTTCCGTTCAGTCGGGTAACGAGCGCAACCCCTTTCGTGTGTTATTTGTGTCACACGATACTGCCCCGGCCAACGGGGAGGAAGGTGGGGATGACGTCAAATCAGCATGGCCCTCTGATGCCCTGGGCTACACACGTGCTACAGTGGCAACCACAAAGGGACGCGAAGCGGCAACGCGGAGCTAATCCCAAAAAAATTGCCTCGGTTCGGATTGGAGGCTGCAATTCGCCTCCATGAAGACGGAATCGCTAGTAATCGCGGGTCAGCTATACCGCGGTGAATACGTTCTCAAGTCTTGTACTCACCGCCCGTCAAGCCAGTGAAGCCAGCAGCACCCGAAGGTCCACTTATGTGGGATCACGGTGAGGTTGGTGACAAGGGCTAAGTCGTAACAAGGCAGCCGTAGCGGAAGCTGTGGCTGGATCACCTCCTTTCTAGGGAGATTTTACCCAAGGTTGCGTCCGGATTTTTTCGGATGTCACCAAAGGACTCATCTAGAGGTGTCGATTTTTTACTTTTTGTAAATAGATAAGGTGTTTGTCGATAATCTTAAATGTCGACACCAGAAGATACGGTTACTCTTTCCATGTTTGGCCGGTTAGCCAAGCCATCCGGGCCTTTGTCCGGGGATAACGAGAGAGAATTTGGCACTTTTGCCTGCGAGCTAAAAGCGAGCAGATGCAAATACGAATAACAGTTTTGCTACGTGAATGAAACAAAAACGCCTTTACGGGCGTTTTTGTTTTTGTAAGCAAAACAGCGGCGTTATTCGCGACTAATTTTTTAATTTAAAGAAATAAAAAATGCCACATGGATTGAACCATGTGGCGGAAATGTTGATGCCTTACTCACGCCAAACGACTTCGTATAGATGTCGATCGTCTTTCCAAACATCGTAGGGGTCGCGCTCATGCGCCGATTTAATCATGCGTACAGACGCATTCTTTGGGGCTCCGGCAAGCTCTCGAGCCGTTTCGGGGAACCGGGCAAGAATCTGCACCCTTTTTTCTTCCATGTTATGTCCTCCGTTGGAGCGGTTATTGAGGTACTAATCTGATGATAGCCTAAATAGTTTAGAGCAAATTGTCAATTAAAATCCATGCGGTATTTTGCTGGATGGAAATAACCCCGTACGGGGTTATTTTTGTTGTGCAAGCATACGCATCTGTCACGCAACTACATTTTTATCAGCGCATTTGCCTTCGCTTCTGTCTGCGGGGACAATCATTGGTGAACGTTTCGCAAAGTGCCTTCTGGCAAACTCATCGCTTCGCTCCTCAAACAGTGCCTCACGGCACTTTGCTCAACGGCCAATTTATGTCTCCTCGAATGAAGCTCAGATAACGCGCTGATAATTATTATCTCTTCCGCGGCGCCTGCCCAGTACCATACTTGTTTTGGTGCTGGGTCGCTTAGACAGACGCGATGCTTGCAAAGAATGGTCGTATGGATAGTATAGATATGTATAAGAATTATCTAAAATGACACGCCAACAAACAATAGATTCATTAATAGGGGAATTGGATAAAGCAAAAGATTTTTTAGAAAAAGAAACCGAAATTCTTAAAGATATTTTTGATGATAATTATTTTAATAAAGTAAAAGGACAGCTTGAGGCCTTGGTTGAAGATCGGGCCGCATTAATACATCCAGTTTATAATCTTATTATACAAAGAGATGTGGGACATAATTTTAAAAAAATTGGGCGCATGGAACGCTATCTGGTTTCCATGTGGAATCAAATTTCGATAAAAAAACGTAACCACATAAAAGCTCAACTTAAATCATTCGATCAAGCACAAAGCATCACACGAGTATACGAGATAAACGTTCTCGGTTATTTAAAGGAAATATTTAGGGATAATAATGTTATTTTATATCCTAAAACCAAAACAGATTCTGAATTAGAAGCGAAAGTTAAATTAGTCGAACGGGAAATAAATATAGAAGTTACTGTTTTGTGTGACGGTAAATTTCACCAAAACAAATTGACAGAATTATTAAGGAATTCATCAGACGCATTTTTTTCAGTCGGTACGGGAGATATACAAAAGGACACAAATAGAGTTTTGTCTCGCATATCAGAGAAATCAGAGCAATTTGAACCAGCAAAACCGAATGTTCTAATGTTTTTCGATCGAACTTGTTGGTCGGTATATCCGGTAAGATGGCCGATTGGAGATGATTCTGTTGAAAGTATTAAATTCTTAAAAAATATCGGAGCTCTTATGCATTTTGATGGCGATAAACTTTTAGATGTAGAAAGTAATATTTGTGATGCAGATTGTCGTCTTAGTGTTAAAGAGATTGGCGCTCTAAAAGACATTTTCGATTCAAAATTTGAGACTTTGACGTATTCAGCATCAGAATCTTAAAAACTTCTGGTGTTTTTGTTTGGATAATAATATTGACAAATAGATATTTTTATGTTATATCATATATATGAATATAACAAAGAAAATTCTTGTTGGAATGGGCATTTTTGGAGCAGTCTCTTTTTTATTTGTTATAGCATCTGATCCATCCACGTATTCTGTACAGACGCAACAAGAAAAAGTGACATTTCCTCAGCCGCAAGTAGTCGCGCCTTCTGTTCAGCCGGCACTTCCGTCTTCAATGGTTGGATTAGAAAAAGAAGCGATAAAAGTTACACCACCGCCAGCACAGCCAACGTTTCTACCCATAGTAATTGAACCACAGAAAGAAACGGTCAAAGTTACTCCGCCGTCGGCAGATACAATACAGCTTTCAAATGATAATTATTATATTAATGTAGACGGCAACAGTATTCACTCGCCAGCATATTCTGATAATGGCGTGCCCGCAGGAGCATCAGCACAATGTCGAGATGGAACATATAGCTTTAGCCAAAATAGGCGCGGAACTTGTTCGCATCATGGAGGAGTAGCTGTGTGGCTTTAAGAAGTAGGATATATTAAAAAGGCGATTTATTATGAACAAAAACTTTTTTCTCAAAATAAAATTCCTAGTTTTTAGTTTTATTACGGGAATTTTTATTTTGCCAAATTTAGTTTTTGCGCAAGCAATTAATCTTCCAAATGATCAAGCCATAGGAAGTCAGCTTTGGTACTATCAAATGACTAATATAGATGATGCGTGGAGTGTAATTGCAGGAGATCCTAATTTAGTTATCGCAGTTATAGATGATGGGATAGATATGCAGCATCCGGACTTGATCGGTAATATTTGGCGGAATACGGATGAGGTTATCGGAAACGGTAAAGATGATGATAACAACGGTTATATAGATGATTTCTATGGTTGGGATTTTTCTTCAAGCTCATACGGCCCGATTCAAGAAATCAGTTATTTTCCCGGCGTAATTAAGGATCGATCAATTGAGCTTTGGACAGATTTGTTGGATGAACTCGCTTTGAGTTGGTATGATCTGACCTTAAATGCAAAACGTTTCATTCTGAGAGATTCGTATTTCAATCACGGAACACCAGTGGCGGCTTTTATCGGAGCTAAAGGAAATAACGTAATCGATCTTTCTGGTATATTGTGGAATGTACAATTGATGAATCTTCCCAGATATGAATTATATGAATCTACGGGATCGACTTCAGATACTGCTGCAGCCGCGGCAATTGATTACGCTGTAAATAACGGGGCGAAAATTATTAATATTAGTAGTAGTTTTATTGTCCCGGGAGGCGCCACAGAGCATCCTACTTATGAAGCCGCTCTTAAACGTGCATACGAAAGCGGTGTGGTGGTAATTGTTGCGGCTGGTAACGGGGATTCTAGTGGAAATCCATATAATACGTCGCAAATGCCAATTTTTCCTGCCTGTAGTCAGTATGTTTTGGCAGTTGGTGCCGTGGATGCACAAAGAAATAGGGCGAGCTTTTCCAATTATGGTAATTGTGTAGATGTTTGGGCTCCTGGAGCTAATATTGCAACGCTTTACTACGGCTACGATGTCATAGAACGAAACCCATATGATCCAAACAGCGAAGATTATATAACTGGAACGAGAACATATATAGAAGATGCTGGAACACTGAATAATTATCAGTTTCTGGATGGAACGTCTTTTGCCGCTCCAATTGTTGCTGGAATAGCCGGCATGCTTAAATCTAAGAATCCTTTCGCAACCCCACAACAGATTTATGATCGGATTAAGAGCACGTCCACTCTTCCTATAATCTATCCATCAAACGGAGGATCTATTGTAGATGCTTACGCAGCTTTAACTGCTGGACCTATCGGACCACAAATTGAAAATGGTTCTATTTTTCAATCTACGGGGTCGTCGAGTGTATATGTTTTTGAAGATAATAAGGCGCATTTAATTCCTGATATTGCAACGTTTAATGCCCGGCGGTTCGTTTCGAGTACTATCCAACAATTAACACCTGAACAGTGGAGCAGTGTCCCTTTCGGAGATATGTTATTGCCAGAAGGGGCGTTGATACGAGCTACCGGTGATTTAGACGTTTATATTGTAAAATACATGGGCAATAAGAAATTTAAGAGATTAGTTTTATCTCCTAGCGTTTTTAATAGTTATGGTCATTTGAAATGGGATGCTATTCAAACCGTAACTACAGAAGTAAGAGATTCATTTACAACATCTGATTTAGTTAGGACTGTTGGCGATGATAAGGTATGGAGATTGGTTCCAAATGGAGATATTGGTGAAAGACGCTGGATAAGTACTGCGGCAGCATTTACACGATTGCAACTTGATTCAGAGGCTATTTATGAAATTAATGTCGTTGATCAAAATTCTTATGTGGAGCGTGAAAATATTCAATAAATATTATTGAGAAGTATCGATAATTTGTCTAACGATAAAATAGCATCAGAAGGTTAAAAACTTCTGGTGTTGATTTTTAAGCGGGTTTTGACGGGCCTTGTTATCGTTGAGTCCGCGTGATATTAGCTATTCTAGTTGATTGACAATAGGAGAAGTCGTGGTCAATTGCATTCGGTGCGGTGGCGAGACCGTTGAGCTTTTGGCGGGGTCCTGTGGCGGATTTGGCCGGCGTTTGGGCTGCCGGAAATGCGATCTAGTTTTTGAGCAGGTTTCGGGCGGGGCTTACACAAAACTGCGGTTTAATACGTATGTCCCGTGTCCCACGATGTCGAGATATTGTATTGAGGCCGCAAATGAGGTCTTTGGGGAGATGTTGAAACCGATCGGTTTTGACGCCCGTACCACCACCAATCTGATCGGTAAACTATCAGATTACTCTTCCGGGTATGATTATATGCGAGTTGTGGAAGTGTTTGCCCAGGTGGTTTGGTTCTTGTCTCAGCGGAGCCCAAATGTCCCGGTCCTGACGCATGAGGAAAAGATAGAGTGGCTCAATAAGCCAAATTCTCATTTCTTCGGCGCGACTCCCTTGGCGTACATCAAGGCGGGTGAGCCCCGGTACAAGTTCGTAATTGCCATGATCGCAGCGAAAAATAGAATAGAATAATAAAAGCTTCTTTTTAAAGAAGCTTTTTCTTTTTGTGGGACAACATAAGAAAAAATCGTCGCGAGGCAATCTTATTTTTCAAAATTGACAAAATATATAATGTATTTATTATATAAAAACCGTACTTTGGCAGACGGGCGCGAGTTCAAGGAGACAGGAATGCCGCCATCCAACCAGAAAATCCCTCTTCGCCGCATGTTCCATCCAAGCGATGTAACACAGGCGCGGGTTGAGGAAATCCTGGAGCTCGAAGACACAAAAGCTAAGGTCGCGCTGGCCAAACTCAGCTGTGATTTGAACGACGCCAAGAATGCCGGCCAGGACGCGGAAGGCCTTCTCGCGCTGCTCAATATTTTCTACACGCCCGCGATGACGGCGCTTAGCGAGCGTCTCTATGCCCGGAAATACACCGGGGCCGAGGTGAGCGCAGCTCTCATGGTTGCCGATGGCCTCCTTGTGCTGGACGAAAGTTAATAAACATTCAAGAGATGGATCATATCCATCTCTTTTTAATTAGCCGGGAAGCGGTTGTTTTTATAAATAAAAAAAGCTTCTTTTTAAAGAAGCTTTTGCGGTGGCCTAGCCGTAGAAGAATGCCCAGAGTACGAGAAGCGTGGCGGGAACGGCGATCGCAAAGGCGATCGCGTTTTCCTTGTGTTTTCGCCACAGCGCGAGGAGATAGTTGCCGCTCATGGTTTACCCCCAGTCCTGAGTGTTCGTTATGGGAATGAAGTAGGTGTCTTGCATGCTGGGGTGGTAGTTGCAGTTGACGCAGTAGCAACTGAGGTCCGAAGTAACCGCAAGCGGCTTGTCGCACTCACTACAACAAAGTATGTGGGTTACAAGCCGGGCGATTTCCGTTTCTTTGCACGTGGGGCAGAAGAGCGTTCTGTTGTTGCCCATACGCACATGTTTGATGCCGCATCCCGTATGGAAAAGAACTGCCTCTGATGTTTCCGTTTTCTTCCGTATATAGTAGAATCCCATCCGCTTCCTCCTTTTTTGCGTGTATCTTCTTATATAATCCCGCAGGTGGTGCGTCAAACGTGGGGTGGGAGTTTCTCGGCATCCTACATATGTAAGTATGCGGACTGCTGTCCGTCGTGGATAGTATGAATATGATAAAATAATAGGATATGAAACAAACCTTTTCCAAACAAGCCGGTATTGTTCCGGTAATTATCGTAGTTATTATCGCGTTGGGTATTCTGGGAGGCGGCGCAGGTATTGCGGCTGTTGCCGATGGCGCCAAGCCCGGTGACCCGCTTTTTTCCGTGGATGTACTCGCGGAGAAAGTAAAAGGCGTTGTGGTATTCGGTGAGGAAGCCAGGGCGAATTTCAGGACCGAAGTTGCCCAGGAGCGCCTTGAGGAAATAGATGAGATGCTGACGGAGAAAGGCGTCGAGGCGCCCGGCCTACAGGAGGCGTTGGGACGCGTGCGCCAGGCAATGGCCGAGCTCGATGCATATCTTGCCGCGCATCCGGAAGTCGCATCCCGTATCCGCTCGTCTTTGGGTGAGCTTGATGACCACATGAGCGCGATAGAGGAATCGCATGAGGAGCTCGAAGACGCATTTGAAGATGAGGACGAGGATCTTGAGGATGAAGATGGCAACGACGAGGAAGATAGTGAAGATGCAGACCAGGAAGACGGGGATGAGAACGAGGCAGACGATGATGACGATGATGATTCTGTCAGTACATCCGGTTCAACCGAGTTGCGCGTGAAAGCGGAAGCCGATATCCGTGAAGTAAAAGCGGATTTTGTCGAACTTCAGGCGGATGCGGCGCGCTTCAGTATCGTGTTGCCCGCAGTAAAAGTTTCTGCGTATCAGACCGCTATGGTGCAAGCCGATGCGGCATTTGCCGCCGGGCAATACGCCCAAGTGGAAGCATATGTTGACCGCGCCGAGGAGGCTATAGACGGCATGGAAAGCCCGGTCGAGGAAGCAAAGCACAAAGCCCAGGAAGCGGATAACGATTAGTTGTAGCCAAAGAATAAAAAAGCCAGCCCGCATGTGCGTGGCTGGTTTTTATTTTGAGCCGGCGCGTCTCAGTACCACAATGACGCCGAAGATGCAGTAGAAGAGCAGGTACCAGGCGATGAGGTGGCTAAGGCCGGCCATGGCGAGGACTATAACGGGAAGAAAAAATGCGGCAACCCACGGCACGAACTCGTCTGCGATATCCATTGTTCCTCCAATTCCCGTACAAAAAAGAACAGCAGTACCGTTAAAGCACATTATGCCGCTTGCTTCAACGTTCAGTTTTTTGCGGCTCAACGGTGAAGTAGAACGGGAAAAAATTGCTGAATGCCTCGAAATGAACCAGCCAGAGGCCCGGCGCGGGAAACGTGAATGTATAGGAGAATTTTTTGTCTTCGGTGGGGAAGTCGCGCGTAACAATAATGCCGGTTTTTTGGGAGACCATCTCAACACTGCGGTCGCCATGAACGTTCCAGGCCGTCTCGCCGTTTTCATGGACGAAAATAATATTGTGGGCAAGGACAAAATCCGCTTCCGTATGTAGTATGGGCTGGCCGTCTTTGCGCTCAACAACAAAATCCATGCCAATGGGTGTGCCCGCAGTAAAGGTATCGCTGTTCGTGCGGATGGTCGCGGTCATCTCGTCGGTGTTGCTGACAAGTCCGTCCGTTACCGCAAACGTTTTGCCGGGCGTTCCCGCAACCTCGAATTTCGTATCGAAGCCGTAGATGGTGTTACCACGGGCAAATTGCATATGCGCGAGCCATTCGCCGGGATAGTCGAACGTTGTTTTCAGCGCCCAGAGATTGGCGTCCGGTTGATTCTTTTGTCCGGGGTGATGGTGTTGTAGCGGACTTGTAAGATCCGTTCGAACAAAATACGCATGGACGGCGGAATAGTGCATGGCCAGATCTGGGTTTGCGGGCCGGCCGCTTTCGGCGTCCTCAATGAACCAGCGGACGGAGATTTCCTGACCGGCAATTGGTGCGGGATTCATTTCCATACGTACGCGGAATGTATCCACCATAACGCTTTCGTGCAACGCGAGCTTTGTTGTTTTGATATCGCGAAGCGGGGATTGCTCGGGCGCTACAAGATATGGGTTGCCGGTGGCTGGGGGCGGGCGAAGCGCGCGCGCAAGGGACGAATTCGGAAAGAAGCTGAAAAGAACTTGTTGGAATACCAGCGCGCCCGCAACAATAACAACCCCGGTTAAACCAAGGATAATGATAGTTTTTTGCAGCGGAAAAACAGGGAATTTCATACGCTACAGTAATTTTATCCTGTGCGCGTTTTTCACACAACGAAAAATTGACATATATTTAAAAACAATGCATTATATTTTTGCATGCTGGTGAGGTGTGGTACCGAAAGCCATGCCGAAGTCGAAAAGTGCTGCATCGGAGAAGCTCAGGCCGGAAGGCAAAAAACTGGGTGGAGAGCAGAGAAACGCTTTTCGGCGAAAGCCCCACGTTCAGGTTGCACGCGCGATCGGCTGGCATGTCCGCGCGCATAAAGACGCCTGAATGCTTCGCACGGGCCGACTCCCGGATTTGCTTGCGGGAGAAAAAACTTCATTCATGGGACCGCATATGCGGCCCCTTTTTCTTTGACCGCCGGGGCGGGGATGGCGTATAGTTTTAGATACGAGTTCGCCCACAAGGAGAGTATCCGTGAAAGAGTGCGTTCTTTTGGAACGGGCAGAGGAACCAAAAGATATTGTGTTCGCCCTGCGCGAGGAATGCCAACTGTCTCTTGCGGATATAGCCGCCGCTCTCGGCATTACCGCATTTGCGGTGCGCACATGCGAGCGACGCGGCCGTATTAACAAAAAAGCGCGAAGCCGTCTCTATGAACTGCGCGACGCGTGTCTTGCGCTCGTGCGCGTTATTGAAACGTATCGCATGCCCGTCTGGCTTTCGACATTTAATCCTGTGCTCGGCAGAAAAACTCCGCTTGAGTGCATCCGTGAAGGCAATATTGCGGATGTGAAAGAAGCCATACGCGTCCTTGCGGAACAAGAATAAAAAATATGCGTCTTCGCGTGAAGGCGCTTTTTATTTGCTTTTTTCTTTAAAATATGTTTTAATAAAGCATCATAGGTTCTTGCAGAATAAGGAGATATCCGTGGCAAAGATCATTGGCCGCAACGATATCGAGATGCACGAGTCCGCCGGCCATCTGGTCGAGCGGCCCCGCGGCAACGAGACCATCGTTGAGGTTGGATCCAACGACGGGGTCGAGAAAGTCATCTCGGCCATTCAGAAGGCCGCCAACAGGGTCGCACCGTATGTGCGCAATTGTCCACCGCATCCCTACCTGGGGCGCGCGGCAACGTACATTACCGTGCAGCCGGTTTCCGGCGAACTGCGGGAGCGCCTTCTTGCACGTCTTGGCGACATCAAGCCGCCGTTCGTGGAGATGTACCGCGATATCGCTCGCGAAGTTGATGGGCGCATCCAGCTTGTGCTTCACGTGCCGTATCCCGGTTATCCGATCCTGCCGTGGCAGCGGGCAATCTATGATCTCAGCGGCCGCTTCATCGGGTTTGCTGAAGGATAAAAAATCACCGTTCCTTTAAAAAAGGAACGGTTTTTCTTTTTGACAGTGCAAATGCGCGCGTGGTTCAATTAGCTGGCACGTACTTTTTCAACAAGGAGTTCCAATGACGCAGAGTGCGACGGAGGCAAAAAGCCTCAGTGGATTCGAGTATTGTCTTCAAGACGCGATGGTGAAGTTTGCGCGTCTTGGTCTTGTCCCGCGAGCATCGTGGGACAGTCTGGAAACAGACGATGAAAAAGTTGCCGGATACGACCAGGCTTTCGGCGGCGAGTGGATCATTAAAGAGCGTGGCGCGTGTTTGCGGTGGGTTGTGCCTGCTGACGACGGTGACCCCGCCGATACGTTCGCGCTTCGGCTTACGCTGATGGCGGAAATTCCGCTTCATCGTGACGGAACGGAAATGCAGGAGACGGCTGCCCAGCGCCGCTGGTTCCTCACGGGTGCGCGTCTTGTCCAGGAGTTTCCCGCGACCGGTGGTTCGCTTGAGCGGTTTTCTATTCTGACCGGTTCTGTCGGGGGCAGACAGGACTTTTTCGGCGCGCTCGAGCGGTTCAATCCTTCGGCATTTTCACGCTGAAGGAGGATGTCGTGGCGGATATAAAACTTGCCGATGCCAAGGAAGCAAAAGATATCATCGGGGCTATGCGTGCCGAATGTCATTTGAGTTTACGCACCATCGCCCGCTCGACAGGCGTTTCTCTTCGCCGTATCCGCCTTGCTGCGCGCTACAATACCATTGATGACGCCGTGAAGGCGCGGCTTCTTGACCTTCAGGTCGTATGTCTGCTTGCATTGCAGGAAATAAAGCCGTATTTCATCCTCACGTGGCTTGAGAACGGCGTTCCCGCGCTTGGCGGCAATGCGCCCGCGGATTATATCCGGGATGGCAAAGCAAAAGAGGTTGAAGAACTCCTCAGAGAGCTCATTGGAGGCTCATTCAGTTGAACACGCGCCCCGCGTCTTGCGGGGCGTTTTCTATTGTGCCATTTTATAGTCAGTACTTTTAAGCGGGGTGTGCTTGTGCCCAAATGTTGTGCGCTTGAGCGCGCGTATAATCCCTCATTTATTGTTGCGTCGCTTCGGTTGGATTTTGGTTTAAGCGCTGAAGATATCGCGCTTGCAACGGGAGCCGCGCCGCGTACGGTTCTCCGGTGGGAAATGACCGGACGGGCCGTTAAGAAATACGGTGAGCTCCTTGTTGAACTCAAGAATACCGTGTTGTTCCTGGAAAATTACTTTACGCATCGCGGCGTGAACCAATGGCTTCATGCGCGCAGTCGTTTCCTTGATGACGAAACGCCTCTTGAGGCATTTGCGGAGAAGCGCGGGAAGGCCGTGCGGCAGGCAATGTGCGAGCAGGTGGGTGAGTGGGATTCCTATGTGTGAAGTGATAAAGAAGGATACTGCCCGCCAGTCTCCCGAGTGCATTGAATGCAAAGAGTTGGGATGTCCCACCGAAGGCATGACCTTCATGTGTAAGGAAGCGCGTTGCGGTCACGCAATTGTATGTGCCGGCCATGTTGTCCGTCATGAAACGAAACACGAAACAGAAAATTCGTGTTGCGGCGGTGGTTGTCCCAATTGTGGCGACGAAGAGCCCTGCGGACGTTAAATAAAATAAATCGGCTTCTCCAAGCCGATTTTTTATTGACTAACACTCCGCGAAGTTTTATGAAATATACGACACGTTCATTGCAAAGGAGCATACTCATGGAGATCGGCACGCCAAAGCGTCGTATTGTTGTGAGACCCAATTCCGAACCGGTACCGACGCCGCTTCCTGTTTTTCCTCCGCCCGCGAAGGTTCCTGCCCTCGCGAAGCCTGCTACGGCTCCGGTCGAGGTTCCAAAGCCGCCAGAGAAAGTTCCGGCATAAGCGCACTGTGGCGCCCGAAGAAGGTTCGGTATTTACCGAACCGATAATCGCCTGGCGCGTATGGCGCGTTGTGTTGAGGCAAGATAGCGAGCCTTTAGCGTGGGAGCTTCAGTCTGTTTCACGCAGCGACGTGTGGCCGTTCCGTGCTCGTCTTGAGGCGTACGGTGACTGTCGTTTCACGCCCAAGATGATAGCAACGCTTCCCATGGCCATGCGGAATATTTCCGTTCCGCATCCGGCGCCCGGGTTTGAATGCTTTTGTGGCATTCATGCATACGCCAAAGCGGAAGATGCGTGCACATATCTAGACTTTATTTCCGTGAGAGGAATGGCGGGTACCCATTTTTTAAGACACCGCCTCTATGAACTCATTCGACCTTTGATGTCTTTCGGCGAACATCGCCGGAGCCATTTTCAATGCCGTATGTATGCGTGTGGTGTTGTATAGGTGG
>Ga0209514_10000727_pt1 | contig 64905 bp, 54 predicted proteins | sample Subgrocontami58m_FD_187452 | JGI IMG/M metagenome (GOLD analysis project Ga0209514, IMG submission 187452) | Subsurface groundwater microbial communities from S. Glens Falls, New York, USA - GMW37 contaminated, 5.8 m (SPAdes) (version 3) | ecosystem: Environmental > Aquatic > Deep subsurface >... | reverse complement strand
TCGGAGGCGCGGCTCACACCGGTTGCGTCAAGGTTCATTTATCAATCCATGGGAGCATAGCCGTGCCTATGGCATCCCGTGTCGGTACCGGATAGACAGGGTCGCATGCCAAGCCGTTCCGAATCGCGCCGCCCGACCGTCCTGCTCTACGACTGGGATAATACGCTGGTGGATGCGTGGGCGGGCATTACCGCCGCGCTCAACGCGACCTTCACGGCGTTTTCCCTGCCGCTTTGGACGGTCCAGGACACGCGCCATCGCGTGCGGGTGTCCCTGCGGGAAAGCTTCCCCGTCATGTTTGGCGACCAGTGGGAGCGGGCGCGCGACATTTTCTATGCCACGCTGACCGAGGGCCATCTGGACAACGTCACACCCATGCCCGGCGCCGTGGAGGCGCTGACAGCGGGTGCCGGTTGGACCCAGGGGGTCGTGTCCAACAAAGCCGGCACGTTCCTCCGTAAGGAGGTGACCCATCTGGGATGGGACCCGCATTTCGGTGCGGTTGTCGGCGCGGGCGACGCGCATGCCGACAAGCCGGACCCGGCCCCGATCCTGCTGGCCTTGCAGAGGCTGGGCTGTCCCGCCGACATGACGGTGTGGTACATGGGAGACACCGCGCTCGATATGCAGGCAGCGCGGGCGGCCGGCGTGTGCGCAATCCTGATCGGCGATGCAACGCATGACGGGGGCGTTGAACAAGCGGCTCCGGATATCCATTTCCCGTCTGCGCGCCATTTCGCCTCACGGCTTCGTGAACTCGAGTAAGGGATACGCGCTGATACAACGCCAATGCCGGCGGCCGTGCCACGACCCGTCGGGCCTAAATCACTGTACCGAAAAGAAGAAGGATCGCGAACGTGGCCAATGAGAAGTCGCAAAACGTTCAGGACGTGTTCCTGAACCACGTGCGAAAAAACAAAACACCTGTCACGGTGTTCCTTGTGAACGGTGTCAAACTCCAGGGGATCATCACTTGGTTTGACAATTTTTCCGTTCTGCTCCGACGGGATGGGCACACCCAACTCGTCTACAAGCATGCGATCAGCACCGTCATGCCGGGCGCGCCCATCCAGTTGTTCGATGGCGTCCGCACCGAGGGTACCACGCTGACAGTGCCGGCCAGGGAACTGGCTCCCGCTGGTGGCGGGGGGTAGGTGACGCGGCAGCCCGCCCGCCGGCTTCCGTCGGGGTGAATTGATGGACACTGCGACGGGCCCGGTTCGGGCCGCGGTGGTGATGCCTTGGGAAAAGACCGGGCACGCCGCTGAACAACCGCGCGCCGCCGAGGCACGGCTGGCCGAAGCCATCGGTCTGACCGCCTCGATCGGCTTGGTTGTGGTGCACAGCGCCATCATCCCCCTGCGAATGCGCCGCCCCAGCACATTGTTGGGGGAGGGGCAGGTCGCCACACAGGGCGAGATCATCGAGGAGAAAGACGTCACGGTGGTGATCGTCGACTCCACCTTGTCGCCGGTACAGCAGCGGAACCTGGAACGCGCCTGGGGCTGCAAGGTCATCGACCGAACCGGCCTGATCCTGGATATCTTCGGCGAACGCGCCGCGACGCGCGAAGGCACGTTGCAGGTCGAGCTCGCGCATCTGGGCTATCAGCGATCCCGGCTGGTGCGGTCCTGGACCCATCTTGAGCGTCAGCGCGGCGGTTTCGGCTTCCTCGGCGGACCCGGTGAAACTCAGATCGAAGCCGACCGAAGGTTGATCGATGAACGCCTGGTGCGGCTGAAGAAGGAACTGGAGCAGGTCCGGCGTACCCGCGGCCTCCACCGCTCCGCGCGCCGGCGGGTGCCGTTTCCGGTGGTGGCGCTGGTCGGCTATACCAATGCCGGAAAATCCACGTTGTTCAATGCCTTGACCGGCGCCGAGGTGACCGCGAAAGACCAGTTGTTCGCGACCTTGGACCCGACGATGCGCGGTCTGCGGCTGCCGTCCGGCCGCCAGGTAATCCTGTCGGACACCGTCGGCTTCATCAGCGAATTGCCGCACGAGTTGGTGGCGGCATTTCGCGCGACATTGGAAGAAGTGGCGGAGGCCGACATCATCCTGCATGTCCGTGACGCCGCCCATCCCGACACCCTGGCGCAGCGTGGCGATGTCGAGGCGGTGCTGGATGACATGGTCAACGATGAAACGCTCGACTCGAACTGGCGGGACCGCACGATCGAGGTCCTGAACAAGGCCGATCTGCTGGGTGGCATCGCCGAGGTTCCGGTCCGGCCTGGCGCCGTCGCGGTCTCCGCGATAACCGGCGATGGGTTGGCGGCGCTGAAGGCGGCGATCGATCTGCGCGTCTCCGAGGGCATGGAGACGGCCGATTACGATATCCGTCCCGATGACGGGGCCAGCCTCGCGTGGCTCTATGAGCACGGCGAAGTGGTTGATCGGCAGGACGACGACACCGCCGTGCACGTGAAGGTCCGCTTGCATCCTGCCGATCGCACGCGGTTCGAGCGGCGGGCATGAGGCTTTCGACCTCCCAGCTCGCGACCATTGCAACCCTGATGCGCGATACGGCCCGTCAGGAAATCCTGCCGCGGTTCCGCAATCTGACGGATGGCGCGGTGCGGATGAAGACCGGTCCGCTCGATCTGGTCACGGAGGCCGATGAAGCGGCGGAGGTGCTCATCACCGCGGGCCTGCGACGCGAATTCCCCGGCTGTGTCGTGGTGGGCGAGGAAGCCGCCAGCGACAATCCCGCGCTTTTGAAGGATCTGACCGGCGCCGATCTGGCGTTCGTTGTCGATCCGGTCGACGGGACGGCCAATTTCGCGTCCGGCCTGGCATTGTTCGGCGTGATGGTCGCGGCCATTTCCCATGGCGCGGTGATTGCCGCCGCGATCCATGATCCAATCGGCGATGACACGGCATTGGCGTTGCGGGGAGAGGGCGCCTGGATCGAAACCCCGGATGGGCGCCGGCGCGATCTGCGCGTGGCGCCACCCGCCCCGGTTTCGGTGATGGCGGGAAATGTGGCCTGGCGGTTCCTGCCGGAGCCGCAACGGTCTCTGGTCTGCTCGAACCTGCCGAAACTGGGTGGGTGCTGGGACTACCGGTGTTCGGCGCATGAATACCGCATGCTCGCCGCCGGCCATTGCCATTTCCTGTTCTTCAACCGGCTGTATCCCTGGGATCACGCGCCAGGTTGGTTGCTGCACCGGGAAGCGGGCGGCTACGCGACGAAATTTGACGAAAAGCCCTACGATCCGACCACGACTGAAGGCGGCATGATCTGCGCGCCGGATCGGGAGTCCTGGTTTGCCATTCGGGAAATCTTGCTGGGTATACCGGCGTAACCGATAGCGACGGCTCTGCCGTTCTGACACGTGGTCACGCTGAGCAGACCGTTACGGCATGTGATACCAGCCTCGGTAAGCGTTGATTCTTGCCGAATGCAGTATTGTCCCGCCAGCAGTTTGTGAAAATCTGAACACCTGCATTACCTGTGAGCGATTATCTCTATGCCGGCGTCTGGTTGGGTGCCATTGCCTGCGCGTAGCGAACTTCAAGGCAATCCAGGCGTGCGGCCAGAAAAGCCCAAGCTTCTTGATTCAAATCAATGTTCGTCACACCCGCAGCGCTATGTTGCGATCAATCCTGGAAGCGAGGTTTGAGATGGGTCGCTTGAGATTGGTTGTGTTCGGACTATTGCTCGCGGTCGCACCCATGGTGGCGCCCGCTGCCTTGGCAGGAGACACCGATCCACTGTTCGTCAATACGACATCGGATGACGGCCACCGTGTCCGCATGGCACTTGTTTTTTCGACAAAACAGTTGGAACGCAAGCACCCGGTCACAATCTTCCTGAATGATCGGGCAGTCTTTATCGGGTCGTCAGCACATACAGGCAAATTCAAGGAACAGCAGGATCTTCTGGTTGGTCTGATGAAGTCTGGAGCAACCGTCCTTATCTGCCCGATGTGTATGGAGCATTATGGTGTCAAGGAAGCCGATCTGCTTCCTGGAATCAAGGTTGGCAATCCCGATGTGACCGGCGCGGCTCTATTCAAGGACAATACAAAGACGCTGACTTGGTAGGAAGGCCGGCATGGCTGCCCCGGGCATGAGGGGCGGATTGTGGGGACGCTCGCCTCAAGCCCGCGCCTGTCGAAGATGGGGCCGACCAATCGGTCAAAGATCGCCGCGGTTGGGTATCAATCCTGTGTCAAAACAATCAGCGGGAGTCGTTTAGCGCTTTCCCGTCACATTGAAACGGCTCTAGCCACGCGCCCAGTCAATGGCAGCGCGCGCCAGGGCGTCGATCGTGTCGATGACGGGTGCCCGCAGATCGGATTGCGGTCCGGCCTGAATGCCTAACGGGATCTCCGTGCAGCCCAGCACCACGGCCGACCCGCCGCGGGTTTGCAGGTCGTTGACCACCTCGGCGAGCGGCGGAAAGGCCTTCGCGACCTGGTTGGCCTTCACCAAGGCGATCGCCGGCGTGACCAACCGGTCCATCTGATCCTGCGACGGAGTGATGCAGTGATAGCCGAACCGGCCCAGCCGATCCTGATAGAGGCGCATGTTGAGGGTGGCCTGGGTCCCCATCAATCCGATCCGCCCACCCATCACGCCGGTGCGGCGCAAATCGGCGACGGCGGCATCGACGATGTGCGGGATCGGCACGCCAGCCGCTTCGGCCATCTCGTCGTACCAGCCATGCGCGGTGTTGCAGGGGATCGCGATCGCGCCACAGCCGGCCTGACGCAACCCGGCGATGCCGCGGAGCAGCCAGGGCAATGGGTCCTCGCCGCCTTGCAGCTTGCCGCGCGTGCGATCGGGCACCCTCGGGTCGGACCACAGCACTGTCGGAATGTGGTCCTGATCCCGTGTCGCGGGAGTCAGCAGGGTCAGCCGCAGCATGAACTGGGCGCTTGCCAGCGGTCCCATCCCGCCCAGCACGCCCAGAATTCGCTCGCGTGTGTGGCTATCGCTCATGCGACGTGTTCTCGCCTCGCAGCCTGGACGACAGTGTCCAGCGCGGACAGGAAGCGGGATCGGTCCTGCTTCGTCAATGGGGCCGGCCCGCCGGTCGCGACACCGATTTCCCGCAGATGGCGGCCGATTTCCCGACCAGCCAAAGCGGATCCGATGTTGTCCGGGGTCCAGAGCTTCCCGGTCGACGACAGAGCGCGGGCTCTTTTCTCCAGGCACCGCGCCGCCAGCGGAATGTCCGATGTCACACAGACATCCGCTGCGGTGATCCGATCCGCGATCCAGTCATCCGCGACGTCGGCGCCCGCGCTAACGGTCACCATCGTCACGTTGGGCCGACCCGTGGGGCGGATCGGCCTGGACCCATTGGAGACGACGAACACTTTCAGGCCCAGCCGGTCGGCGACGCGATAGACTTCGTCGCGCACCGGACAGGCATCACCGTCGATGAAAATATCTGTCATCGCCTTCAGATCGCCGTCAGTCTCAGGCGGCGGACCGCATACCGCGTGAGCGGTTGCCTCCGCCATTTCCGTTGCTGTTGCCGAACCGCTTGCCGCGCTGCGGGGCCGGACCCGAACGCTGTTGTTGGCGAATTGGCGCGGTCTCGGCACCCGGAGGCGCGCTGTTGCCCGACATCGGGATCGGCTCGCGCAACAGACGCTCGATCGCGCGCAAGGTGGAGCGCTCCGACGGGTCGCAGAACGAGATCGCGATGCCCGACGCCCCGGCACGCGCGGTACGGCCGATGCGGTGGACATAGCTTTCCGGTTCGGCGGGCAGGTCGTAGTTGATGACATGCGTCACGCCGGTCACATCGATGCCGCGCGCGGCGATGTCGGTCGCGACCAGCACCCGTGCCCGTCCGGTGCGGAAATCGCCCAAGGCGCGTTCCCGCTGCGACTGGCTCTTGTTGCCGTGCAGCGCATTCACCTGAATGCCGCTGGTCTCCAGATTCTCGGCCACGCGGTTGGCGCCATGCTTGGTACGGGTGAACACGATCACCCGCTGGAAGGCCGGATCGGAGAGCAGGTCGCGCAGGAGCGGCGTCTTGCCGGAGGTCGAGATGTGATAGACTGATTGCTCGATCTTCGGCGTGGTTTCCTCGGCACGGGCAATTTCGACCCGGACCGGATTGCGCAGCATCGAAGCCGCCAGACCGGCCACTTCGGCGGGCATGGTGGCGGAGAACAGCGACGATTGGCGGACCGCGGGCAGGGTCGCGACGATGCGGCGGATGTCCTTGATGAAGCCCAGGTCCAGCATCCGGTCGGCTTCGTCCAGGACGAAGGAACGAACCGCGCCCAGGTTCAGTTCCCGGGTCGAGATCAGGTCGCAGACCCGGCCCGGGGTGCCGACGACGATGTCGGCGCCACGGCGCATGGCTTCCGCCTGGCGGAACCGGCTGGCGCCGCCAATGATGACGACACTGCGCAGGCGGGACCCGGCGGCCAAAGTGCGGATCGTCTCATCGATCTGCAACGCCAATTCGCGGGTGGGTGCCAGGATCACGGCGCGGGTGGAATGCGGTGCCGGGCGGATGTTTTCGGCAGCCAGATGTTGCAGGATCGGCAGCACGAAGGCGGCGGTCTTGCCGGATCCGGTCTGGGCGATGCCCAGCAGGTCGCGGCCATTGAGAAGCGGGGGAACGGCATCAGCCTGAATCGGCGTCGGCGTGGTGAATTTGCGCGCCGCGAGGGCACGCAACAGCGGTTCGGCGAGGCCGAGTGCCGCGAACGTCGGTAATGTCACGAGTATGGTAAGCTCCGAGGCGCCGCCGGTCGCGGGTCCATACCCGACGCAGGAAGCGGCTGCCTAAAGGTCCGCCGCCCAGCGCGATCCGTGGGGACGAACGGTTATATGATCCTGTCCGGGAAGGCACACATCAAGGCGCGCCAATCACGCAGTCGCGGCAGGACAACCGCTATATCGGCTTCCTCGGCCTCCGCTGCAAGGGAAAACGGTGTGACGGATGCGATTCGCACATTGTGTGGAGCGAGCCGGGGTGTAAAGCGAGCCGGGGTGTAAAGCGCGCTGGGGTGTAAAGCGAGCCGGGTGTGAACCGAGCCGGCGATTCGGCATGCAAGGGAAACTGTTCTCGGCACGACGGCCCGTCCTCGCGGGTGTTCGAATGCCAGAGCCGCTTGCCGCTTCCCGTCACTGCGAAACCGCCCGGCGCCCGATGGCCTCGTGGGCCAGCCGCGAGACGAATAGCTGCCGGGTGGGAAACGACATCCAGACCCGCCGGTCGCGCAGGAAATCCTGCCCAACCAGCGCATCCCCGCCGCCAAGATCCGCAGGCAGGATCGGCAGGCGTACGCCGCGATACACGGCGGGACCAATCCGAAGCTCCTGGAATGAATGAATCCGGGCGGTGATGGTGTTGGCACCGACGCCCCGGATGCGAATGACAGCATCGCCGCCACGAGGCTGCAGCGGCAGTCCCATGCGACCGGCCATGGCGGCCCCGATCACGGTCGCCTGCGCGCCGGTGTCCAGCAGGGCCGAACCAGCCACGCCATCGATGGTGAAGGGCACCAGCATGCGATCCCGGCGGACGGAGACGGCCGCGATCGGGACCGCTTCCTCCTCCCACGGCGGATTGGCGATCGCACAGCGCCGTACGCGATACAGGGACAGGTTACCGCCTGGAGCGTCGATATCCAGGTCGAACGCCAGCAGAATGTCGGCACCCAGCAGACCGTCGGCCTGCAAGCCCTCCCCGAACTGGCTGACCGCGAGTCGATCGATCGGCAGACGCACACCGCCCAGTACCAGGGAGTCGACCTGAACGTCCTGGTTTGTGCTGACCCCGCCCACACCACCGGATCGGGTGACATAGCGGGCGTCACGGGTCATCCCGAGCCGTTTGACCGTGGCTTCCGACAGGGTCGTCCGTTCGGCTCCCGTGTCGACGATCAGGTTGGCCCATTGCCCGTTGATCCCCACGGGCACGGTCAGCAGGTTGTGCTGTTTCTGCAGCGGGGCGCGGGCCAGCAGGACAAGATCGCAGTTGTCTATTTGCGGTTGGGCACATCCGGCCAGCAACGCCAGCAACAGGGTCAGCCAGAGAACCGGCCCCTGGACTGACCATCGACGCCATCCACACATCCCGGAACCAGGTGTCGACCGGAGAAAGATCTCCCCCTCCCCTTGTGGGAGGGGGCCGGGGGGAGGGGTTACAAGCAATGTCCGTGCGGGTTCCCCCCTCCCCCCGCCTTGGTCCGCTTCGCGGCCCAAGCCCGCAAGAGGAGGGGGAGATTTTTCTTCGCCGCGGCGATGTGCGAATGCCCCCTGGGCCAACCGCTGGGACGGCCAGCGGGACGACCATTGGGCCGACCTGAGCCGGGATACCTCGTGCATCCAACCTACTCCCCTCGAACCCGGACCGAGGACCGGACGGCCTCGCCGCGCGCGTCCAGCACCGTGATGCGGTAGAATCCGGGTCCTGGCGGATGCCAACCGGCTTCGCGTCGGACGGGTTCGCTCGCCAGGCGGTCGCCGTCAACCAGAAAGGTCAGGGGCCGTTGGCCACCCATCGCGCGGATGGTGACCCGTCCGTCCGCTGACAGAACCGAGCCGGACGGTGGGAACAGCAACCGCAGTCCATCCGCAACCACCGTTTGCGCGCGGGCCGATGGCCGCGATGGCGTTGCCGGCGGTCGCGGCGCGGCTGGCAGCAGATCGAACACCCGCGCCAACACGGGCAGGGCCAGTGTGTATCCGCTCGCCCCACTCAGAGGCGTCCCATCCGGCCGACCGATCCAGACCGCGGCAACGTGGCGCGCATCGAAGCCCAGCGCCCAGGCGTCGCGACCACCCCAGCTTGTGCCCGTCTTCCAGGCAACGCCGGGCGGGCCACCTGCGGGAAACGGACGGGTCAGGACGTCGGCCGTGGCGCGAGCGGCCTCGATTGGCAGGAACGGAGGACCCGTTGGGTCCGCATCGGAAAACAGTCGCAGCATGCCGCCCGATCCGTCCGTGGCCAGCGCGGCATAGAGGCTCGTGGCCTGGCGCAACGTGATCCCGGCCCCACCCAGAGCCAACGGCAGCGCGGGATTGGCACCTCGCGGCAGGATCGGAGTCGCACCGGCCTGTTGCAAGGTCGCGGCAAAACGCAGTGGGCCGATCTGGTCCAGCAACGCCACCGCCGGCAGGTTGAGCGATCGCCGCAACGCCTCCCCCGCCGTTACCGTGCCCGCGAAGCCACGGTCGAAATTCTCCGGGGCGTAACCGCCGAAGCGGCGCGGCAGATCGGGGATCACCGCATCCGGGCCGGTGATGCCGTCGGCAAAGGCCATGGCGTAGATGAATGGCTTCAGCGCCGATCCCGGGGATCGCACGGCACGGGTCAGATCCAGCGCACCCGAGCGGGCCTGGTTCCGCCAGTCCCCCGCCACCATCGCCCGATATTCCCGGGTCGCGGCATCGGCGACCAGCAGCGCCAGCGACGCCCGCTCCGGCAGGCCAGCGACTATCTGCCGCGCCAGCCGCTCCGTCGCGATCTGCAGGCTCAGATCGAGGGTGGTGCGCACCAGCGGTTGGCGCGCCAATCCGGCCATGACCTGCGGGGCATGCCGCGGCAAGGCCAACCGAGACGTTGGGATCGGCGGCGGTTCGGCCTCATCGAACAGGCCCGCCGCGACGCCGACCGCGAGCACCCGATCGCGCACCGCGCTTGCGGCTCGCGGATGGCGATCCGGGCGCAAGGCCTCGGGGCGGCGCGGGATCGCCACCAACAGCGCGGCCTGGGCGGGTTCCAATGCCTCGGGCGGGGTGCCGAACCAGGCCAATGCACCAGCACGAACGCCTTCCAGATTGCCGCCAAACGGTGCCAGGGTCAGCCAGACATCCAGGATACCGGACTGCCCGTAGCGTAGGCGCAGTTGCAGCGCGCGGGCGATCTCGATCAGCTTCGAGCGTATCGTGCGCGGTCGAGGCTCCAGCAAACGTGCAGCCTGCATCGCCAATGTCGACCCGCCCGACACCACTCTCCCATGCCATCCGAATTGCACAGCCGCTCGGCCCAGCGCGATTGGGTCGACGCCGGGGTGGTAGTGGAAGCGGCGGTCCTCCACCGCGATCAGCAGATCCCGCATGACCGGCGAGACGCGCTCGACATCGGTGCGAAAGCGCCAGACGCCGTTTGGCGCCGGCAGCAGCGCGAGCGTGCGGAGATGGCGGTCCTGGATTTCGGTCCCGACGGTGACCAGTCGTGACAGGTTGGGCGGGCATAGCCAGTCCAGCAGCCCACCGATCGCGGCGAGCAGCCAGACAGCCGACAGCAGAGGTGCGAAACAGCGGGGCATGGGGCAGGCCGTTGGGCAGGTCTTGGGGGCGGGTTTTGCGGGCAGGTCGTGGGGGGGCAGGTCGTGACCGCGTGGCGGGAGCACGATAGGTTTACCGCAAAACGCTCAAGGGACCATGATTATGACCGAACCGCTCGTGCTGTCCGCCGATCCGCCCGCCGGGACCCGATTGCTGGTGACCGGAGGCGCCCGCGGGATCGGCCGCGCTGTCGCCGATGCCTATGCCGCTCGCGGCGCCAAGGTTTGCATCCTGGATCGCGATGCGGTGATCGATGCCCCGTCCGGCTGGATCTGCGTCCAGGGGTCCGTCGCCGTGGCCGCGGATATCGAGCACGCGTTCACCGCCATGGATCGCGCCTGGGGTGGCGTGGACGTGGCGCACGCGAATGCCGGGGTCAGCGCCAACAAGCCGACCTTGGAACTGACCGAGGCGGAGTGGCGGCAGGTGCTGGACGTGAACCTGACCGGCGTGTTCCTGACCTGCCAGGCCGCGGGACGGCGGATGGTCGCGGCGGGATCTGGTCTGATCCTGGCGACGAGCAGCATCTATGGGCTGACCGCCGCTCCGAACCGGTCCGCCTACACGGCAACGAAGGGCGCGGTGTCCAATCTGGTGCGGACCCTGGCGACCGAATGGGGCCCGTCCGGTGTGCGGGTGAACGGCATCGCACCCGGCTACGTGCAGACGGATATGATGGAGGGTCTGATCCAGCAGGGCATTCTGGATCGCGCGCCATTGCTGGCCCGGACACCGATGCGTCGGTTCGGCCGACCGGCGGATATTGCCGCGATGGCGTGTTTCCTGGGGTCCCCCGCCGCTTCCTGGATCAATGGCACGATCATGTCGGTGGATGGCGGCTGGATGGCGAATGGGGGGCCGTGAGGCGACGCGCAACACTCGCCTTTGATCGACGTGTCAAGAACCGATCGGCGGGCCGCACCCGCCCCCCGGAGGGGACGTGCGAATCACGGCAGCACGTCCCCTTTGTTCCGCATTCGCAAGCGCACATTCGCAAGTGCACATGCGCAAACGCATCATTCGCGAACGCATCGCTGACAGTGGCGCCCTCAGGCTGCCTGCTGCGACTTTCCGCCAGCACGCCTCGGGGCAGATTTTTCGCCACTCATCGCTTCCGCCATGAGATTTTCTTGTGTGATTTTCGTAAGGCTCAGATCGGTTTCCTTTTCCTCCTTGAGGGTTTCATTCAACAAGGCGGATACGTCCGTCTCGCCGAGGGCGTCCGCCAACGCGATATTCGTGCCATACGCGGAAATTTCGTAATGCTCGATGCGCTGCATGCCGGCAACGATCACGAGATCCATGATCGGGCCTTTTTGCTGTTCCTCGATCCCGTGCTGGGCCTCTTCGACCAGACCCCGCATGGCCTCGCACACCTTGCGCCCTGGGCGCATGCCGAGCTTCTCCATCGCTCGTTCGAGCCGCTCGATCTGGGTTTGCGTCTGGTCGATATGCAGTTCGATGCCCTCCCGCAACGCGGGGGCGGTCGCCTGGCGGAGGGCCTTTTGCATGCATCGTAGCGCCTGCTTCTCCGCGCTGTAGGCGTCCTTGAGTTCTTCCGTGAGCAATTCGCGTACTTCGCTTTCCATGATGCGCCTCATCGCTGCTGGTCGAGGGCGAGCTCGGACAAACGAGACACCGCCGCTCGATTAACCAGGGCAGGCCGCTTGAGTTCCGCATGGAACAGCAGCCCGGTCCTGACGTTGCGCCCCATGGAGGGTGCCATGAAACATGGAATGGAAAGACCGCCGGGGGCCGGTGCGTATCATCTGTGCGTGGACATGCAGCTTGTATTCGCCGAGTCCACGGAATGGCACCTCCCCTGGATGGATCGCGTGCGGCCGGTCATCCGCGAGGTCGCCGGCTTTCAATCCGACCGCACGTTCTTCACGCGCTTCATGCCGGCCATGAATCCAGAGGCGGAGGTCGGCCAATGGCGAGCCTACTACAGGCGCTGGCAATCCATGACGCTTGAGCGGATTGATCGGGGTCTGCTCGAACTCGTTCCTGAGCTGCCGGCTCTGGTTCCGCCCGCAACGGTGTTCACGAAGCGGCGCTACACTCCATGGATTGACGGTCGTCTCCACGACCTTCTGCGGGGTCGACACGTCGATACCCTCATCATCACAGGCGGCGAAACCGACGTGTGTGTCATCGCGACCGTTCTCGGCGCCGTTGATCTCGGTTACCGCGTCATCGTCGTCCGGGATGCACTCTGCAGCGTCTCGGACGTCGCGCACGATGCGGCTCTCCGAATCTACAATGAGCGCTTCAATCAGCAGGTGGAGATCTGGACGGCGGAGGATCTTTTGTCGGGCTGGCAGAGAGCCTGAACCAAGCTTGGCAGACTGAAAGGACCACAACCAAACTGTCATATCCCGTCTCGGTCTTGGCCAATTTCAGCCGTGACGCGGTCGAGCCGGAGCAGAACGACCCTCGTGCCGCGCATGCGCGTGGTCCGAGGCCCGGAACGCGTCACCGGTTGCCACCGCTCCGCTTCGGTGATCGGATACAAACTCCTGGTTACCAAGGCGTGAAGATGCCCGATCCAATCTCCTCCGGCCCGATGTCCACCGATCCGATCACTGAAGAACTGTTCCGAAACGCTATTTCAGCCATCGGCGACGAGATGGTGCTGACCATCTATCGCACCGCCTATTCCGGGGTGTTGAAGAACATCATGGATTACAGTGCGGCGCTTTGCGATGCCGATGGGCGGCTGGTTGCCCAGGGGCTGAGCCTGCCAGGCCATCTATGCTCGATCCCGGTCGCGTTGCAGGCCGTATTGCGGCATTTCGGAGACGACGTGGCGGAAGGCGACATCTTCATCAACAATGACCCCTACGACGGCGGCATGCATCTGCCAGATATATTCATTTTCAAACCGTTGTTCGCTGAGCCCGCCGGCAGCGGAGCGCGTGGCGCAAACCTAGCCAGCGGCGGAGACCTTCCCACGAGTCACGCTGCCGCCAGAAAACCCATCGCCTATGCGGCAACCATTTGCCACCACACCGATGTCGGCGGTCGAGTGCCGGGGTCCAACGCCTCCGACAGCACGGAGATCTATGCCGAGGGCCTGCGTATCCCGCCGCTGAAACTGTATGACCGCGGGCAACCCAACACCACCCTGTTCCGCATGATCGAGCGCAACGTGCGGGTTCCCAACCGCGTGTTCGGCGACATCCGGTCCCAGCTCGCGGCCTGCGAGATCGCAGCGCGCGGCATGACCGACCTGGTTGCGCGCTACGGCGCCGATGGCGTGCGTACCTTGATGGTCGCGATGATGGACTACTCGGAACGACTGACCCGGCATTGCCTGCTGGAATTGCCGGACGGGGAAGCAACGTTCACGGACTGGATCGATGACGATCAGATCGACATGGGCGTCCCCATCCCCCTGGTCTGCACCATCCGCAAGCGTGGCGATACGATGGAGGTCGACTGGACCGGCAGCGCCCCACAGGTGAAAGGAGCGATCAACAACACCTGGAGCTATACCGCGGCCATGAGTTTCACCGCCGTGAAATCGGTGCTGTCGATCAACATGCCGAACAATGATGGCGTGTTCCGGCCGATCAAGGTCATCGCGCCGCCCGGCACGATCACCAACGGCAAGCTGCCGGCCGCCTGTGCGGCGCGCGGCCTGACCGGGTTTCGTGGCGTCGATTGCGCCTTTGGGGCGCTGGCGCAACTGTATCCCGATCGCGTGTTCGCCGCCTCCGACGGTGGCAACACCGGGCTGACGATCGGTGGCTACGACAAGGAACTCAATCCGTTCATCTATGTCGATTTCATTTCCGGCGCCTGGGGCGGCCGTCCCTGGGCGGACGGGTTGGACGGCAACACCACGATGTTCGCCAACATGGCGAGTTTCTCGGTGGAGGTCATCGAAGCGGAGAACCCGCTGGAAGTGCTGGACTACGAATTCGTGCCCGACACCGGCGGCCCCGGGCTGTTCCGGGGCGGCATGTCGCAGCGCAAGACATGGCGCATGCTGGCCGACGAGGGCATCCTGCAGGTGCGCGCCGACCGTCAGACACATCGTCCCTACGGTTTGCAGGGCGGCGGACCGGGCGCGTTCGGGCTGAACATGCTGGATCCCGGCCTGCCCACCGAGGAGAAGCTGCACGCCAAGCTGACCATGACCCTGCGCAAGGGGCAGGTCTTCCGGCACGAACTTCCGGGAGCCGGCGGCTGGGGCGACGCACTGACCCGCGATATCGCGGCCGTGGCGCGCGATCTGCGCGACGGGTTGGTCAGCATCGAAGCGGCCGCGCGCGACTATGGCGTGGTGGCGACGGGCGATCCGCCGATCGTTGACGAAGCCGCCACCCAGGCCCTGCGCGCTCGCCTGTCCGCGACCCGGCCGCGCCTGCCCAATGTGGCATGGCACCCGGCGGAGGCCGCGGAATGACGCTCCGGATCGGGATCGACATCGGCGGCACCTTCACCGATCTAGTTGCCGTGACCGCGGATGGACGCGTCGCGACCCACAAGACCGCCTCCACCCCGCACGATTACGGCGAGGGCATCATCGACGGATTGCGCGCGCTGCTCGCCCGCGAGCCCGGCCCGGTTGCCGACGTCCTGCACGCCACCACCGTCGGATCGAACACGGTACTGGAGGGCAAGGGCGCCCGGACGGCCCTGATCGCGACGCGCGGATTTCGCGACATCCTGGAAATCCGCGACCTGCGCATGCCGGTGCTGTACGACCTGCGCTGGACCAAGCCACCGGCGCTGGTGCAACGCCGCTGGCGTCTGGAGGTCACGGAAAAGCTGCGGCCGGATGGCAGTGTCGCCGTCCCGCTGGACCTCGCCAGCGTGGACACCGCGATCGCCATGCTGCGCGCCGAGGAAATCCAATCGGTCGCGATCTGCCTGCTGCACAGTTACGCCAATCCCGCGCATGAACAGGCAGTCGCCGCCGCCATCCGGGCCGCTCTGCCGGATATCGCCATTTCCCTCAGCAGCGAGATCCTGCCAGAGATCAAGGAGTATCCACGCACCAGCACGACGGTGATCAATGCCTATGTCCAGCCAGTTGTCAGGGCATATGTCACCTCGCTGGATGCCCGTCTGCGCGCCCTGGGGATCACTGCGCCCCTGCAACTGATGCAGTCCAATGGCGGGCTCGCATCGGCGGGCTTCGTCGCCGAACAGCCGGCTCATATCATCGAAAGCGGACCCGCGGCCGGCGTCGTGGGCGGCGCCGCCCTGGCGCGACGGCTGGCGGAACCGTCGATGATCACCTTCGACATGGGCGGCACCACCGCCAAGGCCGGCCTGGTCGAAAACGGGGACGTGTTGCGGTCCGAGGCGATCGAGGTCGGGGGCGGCGTCATGGCCGGCTCCCGCCTGCTGGTCGGGGCCGGATACATGCTGAAGCTGCCGGCCATCGACCTGGCGGAGGTTGGCGCCGGCGGCGGATCGATCTGCCGGCTGGATGCGGGTGGCGCGCCCAAGGTCGGGCCGGACAGTGCCGGCGCCGACCCCGGGCCGGTCTGCTATGGACGCGGCGGGACGGCGCCGACGATCACCGACTGCAACCTGGTGCTGGGCTATCTGGACCCGGCCGGCCTGGTCGGTGGCGCGCTGAAACTGGACCTGGAGGCCGCCCGAGCCGCCATCACCCGTGATCTGGCCGGCCCGCTGCGATGCTCGGTGGAGGAAGCGGCGCACGGCATGCTGCGGCTGGCCTCAGCCACCATGATGCGCGCCATTCGGGCCGTCTCCGTCGAGCGCGGCCGCGATCCTCGCCTTTTCTCCCTGCTCGCGTTCGGTGGCAATGGGCCTTTGTTTGCCGCCGGGATCGCGGCCGAACTGGGGATCGCCCGGGTCATCATCCCGCCCCTGCCCGGCGTGTTCAGCGCCTTTGGCCTGCTGGTGGCCGACACCGAACACCATGCCAGCCAAAGCCTGCGCACCCGGCTGGACCGGGCAGACGAAGCCCGCATCGCCGCCTTGCTGACCTCGCTGCGCGTGGCCGGCAGCGAGCGGTTGGCGCGCGATGGATTCCCGCCCGAGATGCGTGCGTTTCGGCGAGCGGCCCAGGCCCGCTATCTCGGGCAATCCAGCGAGATCGAGGTGGCGTTGCCGGACGGCGATGCCCCGGTCTCAACCGACCGCATCGCCGAATTGTTCGGGCAGGAGCACGAGCGGACCTATGGCTTCCGCGCCCCGCCGTCTGAACCGGTGGAACTGATTTCGCTGTCGGTCATTGCGCGCGGCCTGCCGCCGCGGCCGCGCCTGCCGGATCGCATTCCCCCCAGTTCGTCTGCCGTCCCGCCCAGCCGGCGCGCGTGGTTTCCTGCCTCCGGTTGGATCGAGATCCCGGTTCTGGATCGCGCGTCGCTTTCGGCCATGCCGCGCCCCGGACCGCTGATCGTGCAGGAATATGACGCGACCTGCCTTGTGCCGCGCGGAATGAGCGCGGAACTGGATGACTTCGGTAATATCCGTCTGCTGTCGACGTAACGCGGTTTCACCATGGCTGGAAACGGAAAGCCGCTTTAGTTCCTCAGCACAGAGGTTTTGACAGGTTGCCGGAGCATGCTTCCTGGCGCCCTGAGCGACAGTCGCCCAGTCTTGACGAGAAGAATAGGCGTGCTTGGGAAAGACCGCGATGGGTAAATTTCGGACATTCGACCGCCCGGTGACTCCAGCCGAGCCAACACAGGTCGCCGGCTACCTTCGCTGCGTAAATCAGAGATTATGCATCAGACAATCTTGCAGTGTACGCCAGTGTCGTTCGTATCCTGTTCATGATGTGAGGCACGCACCGCCCCGACTCGTCAGAAATTCGTCTTATGCGGCCGGGCACACGCTGGTGACGTTACGGCAATAAAGATATTCGCATCAGCCAGGACTGCGAACCGGTCGGATCGGCACGGCCGAAAAGGTTCCATGGTCCGTCATGAGCTCAAACGCGGCGGCGGCGAATCATGAGGCCCGCCGGCGCGCGCGGCGGCGCATAACGCCCAGGCCCACGATGGAGGATCCGAGCAAAATTGCTGATACGGGCTCGGGGATTGAGTCCGATACAACGAAGTTGTCGATGATCCCAATCTGACCCGCGTTCGTCCCACCGACAAAAACCGTGGCATAGGCGGCACTGGAAAAGTAGTTGTGACCCGTCGACGCGGCCACAAGACTGGAAAAATCGGCGGAGATGCCCTGAAGCGAAATTGCGCTCAGAACGCCCGAGCCGACGTCGACATCGTAGCTAAGATGGTAGGTGCTGCTATTGGATGTGCCAACGAAGACCGCTCCCAGATCGGTTTGGTTCGATTGGAGCATCAGATAGCCATCGGGGGTTAGTTTCAGACCCGTGAATGTCGGCCAACCGCCAGTCGAAGTGGGCTGAAAACCCAAGCCTACGCCCCGATTATTCCCGCCGTGCGTGCCCAATAGAGTGTTCACGGAAACGTCTGCTGACATATGGAGCAGGCCGGTGTCATAGGCGCCGAGCGGCACATTCAGGGAGATGTCAGCGCCGATCTGAAGTTGATTGGCGTGGGTCTGCATCGGATAGAACGTCGTGCTCACACTGAAAACGCCGCCCGGAAGATTGGCGAGATCGGGTGTGAGGCCGATCATGCTGGTGTTGTTCGCACGGTTGAAATCTTCCGAAATGATCAACCTGGCATCGGCACGCCCGGCGGTCATTCCGAGAATGAGGGCACAGCCAACGGCAGTGAATCCATATAGTCGTATGGCATTCGCTCTGATTTTGCTCACAGGAATCCCTTCCATTCACAGACGGAATAATAACGGCACCCGCCGACTTCGTCTCAGGGCTGGCACGGGGGAAAGGTGCAATTTACATGCCGCGCGGTAACGTGTTGTAAGACGACCCATAATTATTGGCGTTTATCAATTTATTCAAAGAGTGTAAGATTCTCCGACGAAAATGCCGCTCCTATTGACCAGACGGAGTGGCGAATTGCCATGAGGCCTGACCGCTTCTGCGGTTCGCTGCCTCACCATCTTCCCTACCGCTCCAACCGCATAAACGAAGAAATACGAACCAAAATCCGAGCCTTGAAATCAAAGAGCTTCGCCGGTGCACAATTCTAGTGCGCACAGGTCGATGCACCCTCGCGGTCTGGAGCGGTGTCCCGAAAGTCTGCTTTGGGCCGGCTGCAGCCATCCGCCCAGGCGCCCATCCAGATTGGCGGCGTGGCGCGGAGACCGCCTCGCCCCCAACCGGTCAAAACCTCTGTGCCGAACCTCTATCTATTTGTTTTATCACATGATTCACATGCCGTTAGCTTTCCCCAGCGTGATCGCGCTCCAAGGCCGAGCCAGACGCGGCCGCGGCCGAGTAGCGCCCGTCCTATTCAGCTGCCAATCGGGTGGGCCGCCACCGCGCCGCGCGAATTGCGTCCGCTGCCACGAACGCCAGATCGAGCGCCTGGGTCCTGTTCAGCCTGGGATCGCAGTGGGTCTCGTAACATTCCGCCAATCCGGCCTCATCCAATTCGCCGCTGCCGCCGATGCATTCGGTCACCTGCTTGCCGGTCATTTCGAGATGCACGCCGCCCGGATGGGTGCCCTCGGCGGCATGAATGTCGAAGAAGGTCCGCAACTCCCGCGAGATCAGGTCGAACGGCCGCGTTTTCCGGCCGGACGTGGTGGAGATCGTATTGCCGTGCATGGGATCGCAGCACCAGCCGACGATGCGACCCTCTCGCTGTACGGCCTGGATCAGAGGCGGCAGTCCCCTGGCTAGCCCATCGGCGCCCATGCGAACGATCAACGTCATCCGACCCGGTTCGTTGTCCGGGTTCAGGATGTCCAACAGACGCAGCAAATCATCCGGCATCAGCGTCGGCCCACATTTCATGGCCAACGGGTTCTCGACCCCGCGCAGGAACTCCACATGGGCATGGTCGGCCTGACGCGTGCGATCGCCGATCCACAACAGATGCGCCGAACATCCGTACCAATCCCCGGTCGCCGCATCCTGATGGGTCAGCGCTTCCTCATAGGGCAGCAGCAAGGCCTCATGGCTGGTATAGAGCGTGGTGCCCCGCAGCGCCGGCGTGCGCATCGTGTCCAGCCCGCAGGCGGACATGAACGCGAGTGACTCCTCGATCCGATGGCACATGTCCGTGTAACGCGAGCCGAGCGGCGGGTTCTCGATCAGGTCCTGGTTCCACTGTCGGACGAGATTCAGATCCGCGAACCCACCCTGGGTCAGCCCGCGCAGCAGGTTCAGCGTGATGGCCGACTGGTTGTAGGCCCGCACCATCCGTTCCGGATCCGGCACGCGCGCGGCCTCGGTGAAGGCGTGATCGTTGACGATGTCGCCGCGATAGGACGGCAAGGTCGTGCCAGCGATCGTCTCGGTATCCGATGAACGCGGCTTGGCGAATTGGCCCGCCATGCGGGTGACTTTCACCACCGGCGTGCCGGCCGCGTAGCTCAGCACCGCGGCCATTTGCAGCAGCACCCTGACGGTGTCGCGAATGGCGGTGGCGTGGAATCCGGCGAAGGATTCCGCGCAGTCACCCCCTTGCAGCAGGAACGCCTGCCCCCGCGCCATGCGGGCGAGGTCGGCCTTGAGGGAGCGCGCCTCCTGGGCAAAAATCAGTGGGGGCATATCGGCGAGCCGCTCCTCGACCGCGGACAACGCCGCCGGATCGGGATAGGCGGGCATCTGGCGGACCGGCCTGGTCCTCCAGCTTCGGGGCGACCAGGTCATCGCTGACGATCCCCTTCATTCTTGGCCGCCCGGTCGGCCGATGGGGGGTCTGTCCTCGGATCGGCGGCGTTGGCGGCCGCGCTGTCGTTGCGCGGGGTGGACGGGCCGGTGATGACGTCGAAGTCGAAACCTGTCGTGTGCATGCGAACCTCCTTCTGGATCCGGAGGCCGCTCCACCGATGGCGGGTATTTCGTCGAGGCAAGTCAGGAAAACACGAAAGCCGCCTGGTGGGGCGGCTTCGGGGACTTGCTTATGTAAGCACGATCCTATGCCGCCGGGCTGTAATACCAGCGGTACCAAAATCGTGAGGCGGGACGTGTTTGCGTCTGAACCATAAAACACACATAGCGAGCTGAGCCGGCTGACGCAAGAGCGGGTTCCACGCTTGCCATCGGCCTGGCCCCATACGGCGGCTGACAGGGGGCGGCTTACCAGGGGGCAGCTTGGTGGGGGCAGCTTGGTGGGGGCAGCCTGGGGGCGGCTGACGTGCTTCCCCCGATATGAAGGCGTTTGTATGCAAGCCGCGTGCGAAAACCCACCCCGTCCAGCCAAATGTCAAAAATCACCGCCCGCGCGGTTGACCCACGGCGGCGAGTAGCGCAAGAAAATTCATCGCCGCCGGCCCCAGGGAACGTCTCGTATATGGAACCGCTGCTTCGCCTGAGTCACGCCATTGATGTGATGAACGAAAAAATTGGTCGCCTCTGCAATTGGCTCGTCTTATGGGCCTGCGTCGTCAGCGCCGCCAACGCCATGATCCGGTATGCGTACGACATCAGCTCCAATTCATGGCTGGAGCTGCAATGGTACATGTTCGCTGTCATCGTCATGTTGGGTGCCTCGTACACCCTGAAGAAGAATGAGCATGTCCGGGTCGACATCTGCTACATGATGATGTCGCCGCGCCAGCAACTTTGGGTGGACATCCTCGGGATCATCTTCTTCATGCTGCCCGCGTGCGTTCTCATTGGCTGGTTGAGTTGGCCCTTCTTCATCCAGTCGGTCGAGATATGGGAACACTCCTCCAACGCCGGCGGGCTGATCCGCTGGCCGATAAAATTCGTCCTTCCACTCGGCTTTTTTCTGCTGACGCTCCAGGGACTGTCGGAACTCATCAAACGCGTTGCCTCCCTTAACGGCCATTCGATCCCCGATCTAGAGGCGCATTACGAAAGGCCGGTACAATGATCCCGTTGGAGTGGATGCCGCCGCTGATGTTCGCCGGCCTCGTCGTTTTCATGCTGATCGGCTTCCCGGTCAGCTTCTCTCTGGCGGCCGTCGGACTGTTCTTCGGGTTCATCTCCATCGAGCATGGGTTCTTCACCTTCGACTTCCTGCAGGCCATTCCCGGACGCATCTTCGGGTCCATCCTGTCGAACGATCTGCTCCTCGCGATCCCGTTCTTCACCTTCATGGGCGCCATCCTGGAAAAATGCGGCCTCGCGGAGGATATGCTCGACTCCATGGGCCAACTCTTCGGCCCCGTGCGCGGCGGGCTCGGCTATTCGGTCATCATCGTTGGTTTCATCCTGGGCGCCATCACGGGCACGGTCGCCGCACAGGTCATCGCCATGGCACTGATCACCATGCCGATCATGATCCGCTATAAATACGACATGAGATACGCGACGGGCGTGCTCGCGGCTTCCGGCACGATCACCCAGCTTGTGCCCCCATCACTTGTGCTGGTGGTTCTGGCCGATCAACTCGGCCGGTCGGTCGGTGATATGTATCTTGGCGCCTGGGGCCCGTCGCTGATCCAGATCGCCCTGTTCGCCGCCTATACGTTCTATCTTTCGATCTTCCGCCCCGCGGCCGTTCCACCGGTGCCGCGGTCGTTGCACGGCCGAGCGCTGATCATCAAGTGCATGTGGGGGATTATTCCTGCTGCCGTGCTTATTTTTCTGGTCCTTGGCACGATCATGATGGGCCTGGCGACACCGACCGAGGCCGGAGCCATGGGCGCGATTGGTGCCATCGTGCTGGCCGTGGTGCGCAACTCCCCGCTTACGCCGGCCGACAAATCTGTGTTCGGGATCGGGGTCATTGCGAGCCTGATCGGGACGGCCATCGGGGTCATCGCCTTCAAGTCGATCGCCTTCAAGGCGGCCTTTACCGTCGTATTCCTGGCGATCATCTATCTGTGCTGGTGTGCCTGGCAGGATCGGGAACAGCGCGACCTGATCAAGCAGGCCTTCGAGGCGACGATGCGCATCACCTCGATGGTCGCCTTCATCGTTGTTGGTGCCACGTGTTTTTCGATCACCTTCGCGGGCGTGGACGGAAACCGGTGGGTGGAGCACCTGTTGACCGGGCTGCCCGGCGGCGTCTGGGGCTTTCTTGTCGTCGTCAATCTGTTTGTATTTTTTCTGGCGTTCTTCCTGGATTTTTTCGAGATCGCCTTCATCATCGTGCCGATGCTGGCTCCGGTGGCGCAGAAGCTGCTGGCCCCCGTGGTGGGCGGGGACGCGGCGCTGATCTGGTTCGGTGTCATGTTGTGCGTGAACATGCAGACCTCGTTCATGCACCCGCCCTTCGGCTTCGCCCTGTTCTATCTGCGCAGTGTAACGCCGAAAGAAATCCCGAGCTCCACCATCTACTGGGGCTCCATTCCCTGGGTGTTCCTGCAGTTGATCATGGTTGGGCTGGTGATTGCCTTCCCCATTCTTGTGACGGGCTTTTTGGATGCGCCCTCTACCGTCGATCCCAATACCGTCAAGATCGACATCCAGTCGCCGGATCAGCCGGAGGATCCACCCCCCGTGCTGATGCCAGGGCAGAAACCGAACTGACCGTCGGTTCGGCTGCAAAAGAAAAGGGCACTGGTGGCGTTTTCCGATCAGGTTGAACCATACCCCTGATGGGTGAGATAGGTTGGCACTCCTGGCTGGAAAACTCCCCCAGCAATTCACCGATCCGTCCCCATAATTTTCTGACGGTTCGCTTGGATGCCTCGCGAAGGAGTGCCTTCAGCTTGGACGATACCATCTCGATCGGATTCAGGTCTGGAAAATATGGGGGAAAGTGCATGACGGGTGCACCGGCGGCCTCGATCGCCTTCCTGACACCCGCTACTTTGTAAACCGCCCGCTTGTCCATGAGGACAATGTCGTTCGGCGTCAGCGTCGACACAAGAAATTATTCAAACCCCGCGTATCACGCGCTGGATGGTGATACTGCGGACCTGGGCCAATCCCGGCCATGCGGGCAAGAGATATATGGCCATGCCTATCGACAAGGACCCTTTTGACCACCTGCTCGGAAAGAGAATCGAATGACCCTGCCTGGTTGGCACGGCGGGTTGACTTGGCAGCTTGAAGCCCTCAATAAGACGATTACCAGCTACCCAAGATTGATTTCTACCACTCTCGCGACGGCATCTGTTGATCTTAATAAAAGGACACCATAATTCATGACAATTTGGCACAATACGAGCCGCATCGCGCTGGCGGTGACCTGCGCCGCGGGTGTGATGGTAGGGACCGCGCGCCCGGCGGCCGCGGCCTATACCGCCTACCTCTATCAGTCGGGGCTTGATGTGATCGGCACCGGTTCGGGTTCAATCAATACGAGCGGGTTGACCTTCGCCGGTAACGCCTTCGGCGGCTTGGGCGTGATTATGCCGACCTACGTTGAATTCGGAGTAGGAAGCGGCCATCTGGACATATACTCCGCACCTAATCTCGCCGGCCCTCAGTATGGAACGTTCGGACAAACTTTTGCGAATAGCAATACAGGTCCCCTGGCTCTATTCTATCTATCCACCCAGGCATCTTTTTCAGAAGTGGATGTTCCGATCGGTTATGTCAGCGGCAGCGCTCTCGGGACCTCAACGAGCACATGGGCCTCAACCACGCTGGCGGCTCTGGCGGTGACCCCGGGGACCTATGTCTATACCTGGGGAAGCGGAGGGAATGCCGATAGCTACACCCTGATCATCGGCAGCGCGCCGCTTGAGGCTCCCGAACCCGCCTCGCTTGCCCTGCTCGGCGCCGGCCTGGCCGGCCTGGGCATCATCCGCAAGCGCCGGGCCATCCATCGGAAGACGGATGTGGTCGGCAATGGTCTCGTTCCCAGGCGACCGTGATCCTTGCCGATGATCGCGACGGAGGTCAGGTCATGCCGCGGCGTGGCCGAGGGAGGGAGTCAACAAAGGCGAGTGCGATATCCGCCTTCAGCCCTTGTCGGTTATCGGTGACCGTAAAGAAGTAGTCGCCGCCGCCTTCCTTGATGGCACGGCAAATCTCACGCTGGATAAGCACGGCATTGCCGGTGTTGATGCATGCCTTCAACTTCGGGCTCGTCTAACGGCGATCCTCGGGACAAGCCCGAGGATGACGAACAACGGTGACCCCGTGCCGGCGCTCCGAGATTGGCGTTCGCCAACGATCGACACCATAAGAGCGAGCGAAAAAGGCCCCGCCAGTCGCCTGGCGGGGCCTTTCCTTTGTCCGGTCCGGTCAGTCGCGTTCAGCGACCCTTCGCGGACATCGAGAAGTTGAAGCTGTCGAAGTTATACTCGGCTACCCGGAACCAGAGGTTCTGATCGGCGCGGAACGGTGCCAGGCTGTCGAGGATCGTCTTGAAGCCAGCGTTCTTCGCCGCGACCTCATCGTAATATTTCCAGCAGGCGTCGAAACAGGGCTCCAGCACCGCGCGCGGGAACGCCTTCAGCACCGTGCCGCCGGCCACGAGACGTTTCAGCGCCGCGGGGTTCCCGGCGTCATATCTCGCCACCATCCATTGCGAGACCGCACCCGAGGCCACTTCGACCATCTTCTTGTAGGCGGGGGGCAAGGCTTCCCAGGCCTTTGTGCCAACATAAAGGGAACCCCAGGAGGCGCCCTCCCACCAGCCCGGGTAGTAGTAGTATTTGGCGACTTTCTGAAAGCCGAGTTTCTCGTCGTCATAGGGGCCGACCCACTCGGTGGCGTCGATGGTGCCCTTTTCCAACGCGGGATAGATGTCGCCTCCGGCAATCTGCTGCGGCACAACGCCGAGATTTGACAGGATCTGCCCGGCGAACCCACCAACACGGAACTTCAGACCCTTCAGGTCGTCGACCGTATTGATCTCCTTGCGGAACCAGCCGCCCATCTGGGCGCCCGTGCCACCGAAGGAGAAGCTCTTGATGCCATAGGGCTTGTAGAATTCCTGGATCAGATCGTGACCGCCACCGATGAGCCACGCCATGTACTGGCGCTGGTTCATGCTGAACGGCAGCCCGGTTTCGAACACGAAGGACGGGTCCTTGCCGAAATAATAGTAGGCGGCCGTCTGTCCGGCTTCCACCGTGCCATTCTGCACCGCATCGGCCACCTGCAGCGGCGGGACGATTTCGCCCGCGGCGAAGGTCCGGACCTGAAACTTGTTGTCCGACATGTCCGCAATCATCTTGGCGAACATCTCCGCCCCGCCCCAGAGCAGATCGAGTGACTTGGGAAAGCTCGAGGTCAGGCGCCACTTCACTTCCGGCATCGACTGCGCGAGTGCTGGCGCTGCCAAGGTTGCCGCGGCGACCGCGCCAACGCCAGCACTCGCAACGAATTTACGACGATCCATGATGTCTCCCTGCCTCCTAGGTAAGTCCTGACGCATACACCACCGTGAGACCCGGTCACCCGCTTCCGATGGAACGACCTTGAATAAGGCCGATCGCCCGGCAAGGCCCCCGGATCTCACCAGCCTTGTCCGTATCGAGGTCATTGCGCATGTCTGCACAACGGCCCCCGCACCTTCGAGGCTTTCCGATCCGGGTTACATGACTGTCAGGTTTGGAGCAAGCGGTCGGCCAGGGCCCTACCCGGAGAATCGTCCGCGGCACCCGTCGCCCGCAAGGTTTGGCACTTCCTGGCCTTCGCCATGGCAAGACCGTCGCCTGCCGGCTTCATCCTGCTCGGCCATGGCCCGGCCCCCCCGGCGGCACCGGCCCTCGCGTATCGGTACTTCACACCAAGCAGTTGTGCCAGCGGGGATTCTCGGGGCAACCCGGAGGCAGACGAGCGACGGAGACCGGCGCCGGCCGGCTATTTCCCGATGCAGAACTGGGAAAACAGCGTGTCCAGGATGTCCTCCACCCCCACATGCCCGGTGATGCGGCCGAGGGCGCGGAGGGCGAGACGGAGGTCCTCACCGCGGAGTTCGGGGAGATCGGCAGCTTCGGCAGCCCGGATGTGATGCAGGGCCGCTTCCAGCGCGGCTCGGTGCCGCTGCCGGGTCAACGGCGGTGGGCCGGCTGTCTGGGTCATGGCGCGAGCCCGTTCCGACAGGACGCGGCGCAACTCGTCCAACCCCTGCCCGGTCAATGCACTGACACGCAGCGCGCCATCGGGTCCCGGGCCACCCAGGTCGCATTTGTTGGCGACCAGCAGGTTGGGACCGTCCGTCACGATATCCGGTGCCGGTGATCCGGCCTCGACGACATGGATAACCAGGTCGGCGTCCCGGGTTCTTGCTTGTCCGCGGCGCACACCCTCGGCCTCGATGGCGTCCTGGGCATCGCGCAAGCCCGCGGTGTCCACCACGGTGACCGGCACCCCACCCAGCACGACGCGAGCCTCCAGCACGTCACGGGTGGTGCCAGGGATCGGCGAGACGATGGCGACATCGCGATCGGCCAGCGCGTTCATCAGGGACGACTTGCCGACATTGGGCGGACCCGAGATGGCAAAGAACAACCCGTCCCGCAGCTTCTCGCCGCGCCGATTGTCATTCAAATGGGCCTCGATCGCGGTCGCCAACCCGGCCATGGTCGCCAGCAGGTCGGCTTCCACATCAGGGGGCAGGTCCTCATCGGGGAAATCGATCAGGGCTTCCTGTTGCGCCAGGATCGTGCGCAATCGATCCGACCAATCGCGGTAGAGCGCCCCCAACGCGCCGTCCAACTGCCGCAAGGCCTGGCGCCGCTGGGCGTCGGTTTCCGCCGACACCAGGTCATGCACCGCCTCGGCTTGCACCAGATCCAGTTTGCCGTTCAGGAACGCGCGCCGCGTGAACTCCCCCGGTTCGGCCGGGCGGGCACTGAGGGCAACCAATGCCTCCGCCACGGCCTCGGTCACCGCACGCCCGCCATGCAGGTGCAATTCGGCGGTGTCCTCGCCGGTATAGCTGCCCGGACCGGGCAGCCACAGCACCAGGGCCTGATCCAGCGGGTCTCCGTCGGGGCCCCGCAACCGACGCAAGGTCGCCACGCGGGGGGCGGGCAGCACGCCGCCGCACAAGGTGGCCAGTATGGTGCCACTGTCCGGACCGCTCAGGCGCATCACCGCGATGGCGGCGATCCCCGCACCCGATGCGAGCGCGAAGATCGTGCCGTCACCGCCGAACACCGTGACCTCCCCGGCGCCGGCGGGTCGCTCCGATCAACGGGACAGTTGCACCGGCTTGAGGCCGTCCGCCACCGTCAGTTTGCCGCCCGTGGTGGCCCGGATTTCGTCCACCGTCAGGCCGGGCGCGATCTCCCGCAGCAGGAATCCGTCCCCGGTCGGTTCGAACAGGCCGTAATTGGTGGAGATAAGCTTGACCACGCCGCGCGCCGTCACGGGCAGGTCGCAGGCGGTGACCAGTCGAGGACCGCCTGCCCGGGTCACGTGCTCCAGGATGATGAACACCCGCTTGGCGCAGGCCGCCAGGTCCATCGCCCCGCCGATGCCGCCGCCCTTCTGGCCCTTCAGTTTCCAGTTGGCGAAATCGCCGGTCATCGAAACCTGATAGGCGCCCATGACGGTCACATCGATATGCCCGCCGCGGATGATCGCGAAACTGTCGGCGTGGTGCACCACGGAGGCGCCAGGCTTCAACGTCACGTTCTGCCCACCGGCATTCACCAGCAGCAGGTCTTCCTCCTGTGGGCTCGCAACGCCGCCGTAGCCGATGACGCCGTTTTCCGAGTGATAGGTGAAGTCCCGGTCGCCGGTGTCGGTGTTGGAGCACATGGTCGGGATGCCAACGCCCAGGTTGACGATCCAGCCATCCTGGAATTCCAGTGCCATCCGGTCCGCCATCTGCTGGCGGGTCAGGCCTTTCGTCTCGCTCATCGCCGGCGCTCCTGCCGTTTGGCGGGCCATAGCCCTTCGGGTTCCGGCGGCACCTGGACCAGGCGGTGCACGAAGATGCCGGGGGTGTGGACGTCATCCGGGTCGATCGCGCCGGCCGGCAGGATGGGCTCATCGACCTCGACGATCGTGCAGGTCGCGGCCGTTGCCATCACCGGGCAGAAGTTCCTCTGGGCGCGGTGGAAGCGCAGGTTGCCGAACGTGTCGGCCTTGCGGGCGCGGATGAACGCGTAATCGAGCTTCAGGGCGTATTCCAGCAGGTATTCCCGGCCATTGATGACGCGGGTTTCGCGACCTTCCGCCAGTTCGGTCCCGACCGCGGTGGGGGTGTAGAAGGCGGGAATGCCGGCCCCTGCCGAGCGCATCCGTTCGGCCAGGGTGCCTTGCGGGACGAGTTCGGCGTCGACTTCGCCGGATTCATAGTATTTGGTGAAAGGCAGGACGTCGGTGGGGCGGGTCGCGGCGGTGAAGGCACAGATCACCTTGGCCACCTGGCCGTTTTCCACCAGCATGCCCATGTCGGGCATGCGCGGTTGCTGCGCGCCCCCGGTGGTGTTGCCGACCAGGGTCAGGCGCTTGGCGCCCTGTTCCATCAGCGCCTTGATCAGGTTGAACGGCACCCCGGGCATCGCGAAACCGCCGAAGCCGATCGTGCTGCCGTCCTTCACGTCCGCGACAGCTTCCCGGAAACTGTCGAATTGCTTGCTCTTCTGGCCCATCGCCTCCCCACCCGTCCTCTGCTGGGGGGATGAACGAACAGGTGGCCTTGTGTGTCAAGGGATGGACGGGGGTGGGGAGGCGGTGCTGAGAGTCTGTAAGTGGTGGGGAGCGGATCTCGGAATTCCGGTGACCCGGCGACTTCAGCGGAAATGGCAGGCTGCTTCTGGCGTACGATTCAAGTATTCTGCACTGGAGAAACCTGACGATGCACTCAGCGACATCTGGAATGTGCGCTGCCTGCGTTGTCGCAACGACGGAACCACGCGCGAGCCGACTGCGGCAAAGTTCATCTCGCCCTCGATGATCCTCTATCGTTGAAATTTCCGGCGCTCTCCGTTAGTCTCACTGCATGAGACCATCCGAGGCCTTGGCCGCTCATCGTGCTGAACTGCGCCAGCTCGTCAGCCGCCATGGGTTGCTGCATCCGCGTGTCTTCGGCTCTGTGACGCTCGGCACGGACACGGACGGGAGCGATTTGGATTTGCTGGTTGACGCGCCGCCGGGCACAACCCTGCTACGCCTTGGCAACCTGCAGGTTGAGCTTGAATCGCTGCTGGGGGTGCATGTCGATTTGTTGACCCCGGGCGATCTGCCACCAAAATTTCGAGCGCGGGTTCTCGCCGAGGCTCGGCCGGTGTGACCGCGTTCCGTCTGGTTGACTATCTCGAGCATATTCAACAGGCCCTCGCACAGGCGGGTGATTATACGCGGGATATGGACAAGGATGCATTCCTGGCGGATTTGCGCACCCAACAGGCGGTCACGATGAACCTTATCATTATTGGTGAAGCCGCGAACAAAATCGCCGCCGCCGACGCGGCTTTCGTATGCGCACACCCTGATTTTCCATGGCAGGGCGTCCGCGGGATGCGCAATCGCATGGCGCATGGATATTTCGACATCAACCTCGATATTGTCTGGGACACTGTGCGGCAGGATTTTCCGGTGTTGCGGGAAAAGGTGGATGTTCTTCTCCGTGAGCAACGTCAGGAACCAGACGAGCAATAGATTGAAGGGCCGAGACGGAAGCGTTGATGCTGGTGCGGGCGGCACGATGGAAATCAGCGTTAACCGCTGATACTGAATCCGAGCAACCGCCCGTCCGGCGATTAAGACCTGGTATCGACCCGCTCCCGCGCAGGCGGGGCTGATCGCGGGCCGGACTTCCTTTTACGGTGGTGACCATGCTTCGGATGCCGGTGGCGGAAAATCGACGTCCTCATAGATTTCGGCGATCGGGATTTCGACGCCGATTTCTGACAGGGACAGAAGATCGTCCGCCATGACTGTCGTGACCGTCCATTTCTGTCCCGCTTCGTGCCGCTCATGGACCGTGAGGCCGATGCTCGTGGATTCAACGATGATATAGCGGCGGATCGAATCTACCGCGGCGTATTCACGGAGTTTGACGATTCTATCGATATGGCCGGACGTTGGGCTGATAACCTCGAAAACCACGACGGGGTTGGGCACCAGACGGCTTCCACCTTGGGCGGGGGAACAGGTCATCACGGCATCGGGATAACGGACGGTATCGCCGATCGTGGCGACGCCCGCGTCAAGTCCGAGTGGCTCGCAGCCGCCGCCCTTGAGCCGGCCTCGCAGAGCGGTGTGAATTTTGAAGGCAATGCGATTGTGATTGAGGTTCCCCTCGGTCATCGCCACCGGCTCGAACCCATCGAACTCATACCGCGCATCCTGGGCTTCGGCCCAGTCGAAGAACTGGTCACGGGTCATGGCTGGGACACGAATGGTGACGCTGATAGGGCGTAGCTTACCGGAGAACGAGCGGTCTGTCCTCCAATATCCGGCGGGCAATATCCGGCATCCGGCGGCCAATTTCTGGCGGACAGTCAAACCGACGCGAGTTCCTTCGCCATCATCTCCCTCATGACGCGTCGTCAACATCAACAGCCCGACGCTCCCGGCCGCATCCCGCACGTCAAAAAACGCGTTTCAGACTACGCCGTCGGCGACATCCGCGTCGGTACGGGCATTGCTCCGCTTCGCCGGATCGCCGAACCCCGCGCCGCCTGCCGTCTTCACGATCACGCGGTCGCCGCGCATCAACCGTGTCACGACCTTGGACGGAATGATTTCCTCGGTCCCATCGGCGCGGACGATCACCGACTCGGCCCGCGCCCCATCCCCACCGCCAAGCACGCCGCGGGCGCTGGAGAAGTGGCGTTCGCCGCGATGGGTGAACGTGACGTTGTCGGTCAGCGCCTCATATTCCCGGACGGTGCCTTGGCCGCCTCGGAATTGACCGGCGCCGCCGGAGCCCGCCCGCAACGCGACCCGGTGCAGGCGGATCGGCGTTTCCATCTCCATCGCCTCGGCCGGCAGGTTCATGCAGTTGGTCGCGTCGGTTTCGATGACGCCGACGCCATCGCTCCGAGCCGATGCCCCGCTACCACTGGCGATCAGATCGCCGGTGACGAAATTGCCGCCCATGGGATGCCGCCCCCCGAACGCAACCAGCGCCATTTCCCCCGCTGATGGCGCCGGGATGCGGTCCGGCAGTACCTCGGCCAGGGCCGAGATGATCGCCCCGGTGATCCGTTTGATCGTCGATGTGCGAGCATTGACCGGTGCGGGCTCCCGCGGATTGACCAGGCTTCCCTCCGGCAAATGCAACGAAATGGGCCGGAAGCACCCCGCGTTGGTCGGGATTGCCGGGTCCGTCAGCGCCCGGATCGCGAAACAGGCGGCGGCGAGCGAGCCCGAGGGCACGCAGTTCATCGGGCCGCGCACCTGATCCGAGGTTCCCGTGAAGTCGATATGAATTCTCGAATCCCCGATGGTCACCGCGACCTCGATCCGGATTGGCTTGTCCAGATCGATCCCGTCGTTGTCGAGATAATCGACATAGCGGTAGGTGCCGGCCGGAATCCGATCCAGCGCCTGGCGGGTCATCGTTTCGGACCGCGTCAGCAACGCCTCGAAGATCCCGGTCAAGGCGTCATGACCGAATTTCCCGGCCAGTTCCGTCATCCGCCGGACGCCGATCTTGCACGCGGCCAACTGGGCGTTGATGTCGCCCATGACGGTGTCCGGAATTCTCACGTTCTGCCGGATGATCCGGACCAGCGTCTCGTTTTCCACGCCCGCGTCGCGCAGTTTCAGCGGCGGCAGTCGCAGGCCCTCCTGATAGATCTCCGTCGCGTTGGTGGGGACGGAACCGGCCGACATGCCGCCCATGTCCTGGTGATGCGTCATCGCCGCGCTGAACGCGAGCAGGCGCCCGTTGACGATGATCGGGTGCACGATCGCGATATCCGGCAGATGCGTGCCGCCGGTATAGGGATCGTTCAGCAGGAACGTGTCCTCGGGGTGCATCCTGTCCGGCGGGAAATCCTGGATGATGCGCTGCATCACCGGGATCAGGGTCGCCAGATGGATCGGGATCGCACAGGCTTGCGCCAGGGTTTGCCCATCCGCGGTGAACAGCCCGGCCGAGGCGTCCAGCCCCTCCTTGACGATGGGGGAGAATGAACTGCGCAACAGCGTGGATTGCATCTCGTTGGCGATGCCTTCCAGCTTGTGACGGGTCACTTCGATGGTGATCGGATCGGTCATCCTGCACGCTCCAGTAACAAAGCATCGCCATCCGCCAGGCGAGCGGTCCATCCGGGTTCCACCAAGGTGGTCGTATCGGCTTGTTCGATGATCGCGGGTCCCGGAACGATCTGGCCCGGGGAAATCGCGCCGCGCTGCCATATCGCGGCCTGGACCGAGCCGGTGCCCACGCGGATCGTTCGCGTGCCCGGTGGTCGTGGCTCTGTCGCCATGGTGGTGTGTGTGGCGACGGCGCCCGAGAAGGCTTGGTGCACGGTTCGCACATTGACGATCTTCGCGGGCACCCGGGTGCTGTGCCCATACACCCGTGCATGCGCCAGCAGAAACGTCTCGTAGATCGCCGTCGCGTCGGGCGTGTCCAACGGCACTTCCAGATGATACGACTGGCCAATGTAGCATACGTCAGCGGAATGCGTGACGGTGGCTTGGTCGATCCCTTCCTGGCGCATCAGCGCGCCGCAGCGGTCATCCAGGTCGCGCAACGCCTCCGCCAGTGCCGCCGGATCGAGCGCGGCGAGCGGACACGGAAAGGCCGCCGCGACCTCGTGCGCCACCGGCGCGCCCAGCAGACCCGCCGCGGACAGAACGCCGGGATGCGCGGGGACAATGATCGACGAGATGCCCAGTTCCTCGGCCAGGGCGCAGCCATGCATCGGGCCGCCGCCGCCAAGCGGCAGCAGCGCGTAACCGCGCGGATCGATGCCGCGGCCGATCGAGACCAGACGGATCGCCTCGGCCATCTGGGCGTTCAGCACGCGGTGAATGCCCAGGGCCGCCTGCTCGACGGTCATGCCCAGCGGCCCCGCGATGACGCGTTCGATGGCGGCGTAGGCCTGGTCGGGGTGCAGGCGGAGCGTGCCGCCCGCGAAATTCGCCGGATCGATGTAGCCCAGCACGACGGAGGCATCGGTCACCGTCGGCAAGGTGCCTCCCCGGCCATAGCAGGCGGGGCCCGGCTCGGAGCCGGCGGAATGCGGGCCGACCTTCAAGGAGCCCGCGCCGTCGATCCAGGCGATCGATCCGCCGCCGGAACCGATCGCGGTGACATCGACCATCGGCACCCGCACGGTGTAGCTGTCGATCAGGCCCTCCCCCCGGATCAACGGCGCGCCATCGGTGATCAACGCGATGTCGCAGGAGGTGCCGCCAATATCGACGGTGATCAGGTCGGAAAACCCGGCTTCTCGTCCGGCTTCAAGGCCGCCAACGACTCCCGCGGCCGGACCGGAGAGGAACAGCCGCACCGGTCGCCGGCGCGCCACCGACGACGACATCAGTCCGCCGCGCGACTGCATGACCTGCAACGGCACGGTCAACCCCGCCTGGGCCAGACCGCGTTCCATGTTGGCGAGGTAATCCGCGACGACCGGTTTGATATAGGCGTCGAAGGCGGTCACGCAGGTGCGCTCATATTCCCGGAAGGCGGGATCGACATCGGACGACAGGGACACCATCAGATTTGGATGCGCCGCCTGGATCATTTCGCCGATCCGGCGTTCATGGGTGGGATCGAGAAACGAAAATACCAGGCACACCGCGATCGCGCGGACATCCAAAGCGACCAGTTCCTCGATCGCCCGGGTCACGCTTGCCTCGTCCAGCGGGCACAAGACGTTGCCCTGGGCGTCCAGTCGTTCCGTTACTTCCTTGCGGAAGCGACCCGGGGCGAGAAAAACCGGGGTTTCGGGGGTCAGGATCAGGTCATACATCTGGTGGCGCATCTGGCGGCCGATTTCCAGTACGTCCCGGAATCCCTCGGTCGTGATCAGGCCGATGCGGGCGCCTTTGCGTTCCAGCACCGCGTTCGTCGCGACGGTCGTGCCGTGCACGAACCGGGTGATATGTTCGGTCGAGACGCCCCATTCGTTCGCCGCCATGTCCAGCGCGGCCAGCACGGCACGGGACGGATCGCCGCGGGTGGTTGGAATCTTGGCGATCCGCACGGTCCCATCGCCAAGGCGGCAAACCACGTCCGTGAAAGTGCCACCGATGTCGATGCCGATTTCGCCATTCATCCGCCTGCGGGCTCCCTTTCGTGCCAGCGGTCCAACACTCGGACCCATGGTAACATGGCACGCCCGTCGTGCCCCGCCCGCCGAACGGGGCATCCATCGTGCCACCGGCGGTTGGCGAAGGGAACCGTCGGTGGCCGGCGCGGCCATATGGTTCCCTCCGCGGCGCGATGGCGCGTCAGATGGCCCGACGGGCGGCGGCACCCCGGCGGACATCGCCCATCCCTCACGCGGCCATGCGTCCCTTCGCTTGATCCTTCGTCACGATGGACCAACCGCACAAGCCGGAGCATCGCGTAGAACGCGGAACAGAGCGGCAAAGTCAGTCCGCGCAACCAGCAAGAGACACCGCGGGATAAAACCGGTCAGATTGGCGTCAGCTCCCGCCTCCAGCATCAGCACATAATCGAACCCGAGCAAGGCCGGTAACGCGGTGTCAGGTTCGGCCACCAGGCGCGCATGTGAAGGCATGTAGTGCCCCGCGCGAGCCAGCACGGCGTAATCGGCTCGCAACCGGATGGGCTGCTGCGCCGGATTGGCGAACAGTCCCGGCCAGAAGGCCCGTCGCTCGATCAACAGCAGCGCCGGCAGGTGGTAATCCATGCGAAGCGTGTTGGACAGCCGGCGGCTGCGCGGACCGGCATCCCAATACGCCGGCGCCTCGTCCTGCGGCACGTTCGTCGCGTAGACCGTGGCTCCAGGCGGGACACCGGCGATCACGGACCGGAGTTCCGCAAGGTCACGTCGATGATCCGTCCAGGCATCCGCCAATACGCCCATTCGCACCAGAAACAACGCCATGCCGCCAACCGCAACCAACCTCCATGCCATGGGTCGCACGACAACCGGGTCGACCACCGCGAACACCAGCCACCCCACCATGACGGCCACCCTGGTATCCAGGAAGCTCGCGCTCTTGAGATCGAACGGGAGGACCACGTAGGCCGCCACCACAAAGACGAGCGCCACGACGGCGCGCGGCGCGAGCACCAGCCAGCCGGTCGCGATGCCAAGGATGATGCCGCCATAGACCACAGCCACGCTGAACAGATCGAGCGGAAAGACATAATTGATGAACGGAACGGCAACCTGCACGGTTTTGTCGTACAGGCTCATCCATTGCATCGCGGCCGGCGCGTCTCGCAATGTCGTCAGCAACGACAGCACCACCGGCCCGGCCAGCACCGCCAGCAACCCGGCCGTTCGGCGTAGCAACCCCTTGTTGCCCCGCGCGGCATGCAACTCGGCACTCCCGATCAGCACCAGGAAGAACGCCAGCCCCATCAGGTGGCAGAAGAACAGCGCCACCGACGCCACGGATGCCGCCGCAATGGTTGCGACCGGCCTGCGTTCCCGCCAGGTCAGCCAGCCAGCGGCAAATAGCATCGCCAGTCCGCCGCCAATCTCCCAGTTCAGGAACCCAAGGAGAAACGTGCAGTTATAGGCCACCAGAGCAGACGCGAGTGGCCAGTACGAGCGCCGTCCGAACAGAGCGCGATGCAAGGCGATGACGCCCGCCAGATTCAGCAACAGGATACCGCCCAACAGGCACCGCCCCGCCACATGGACCGGCATCACGCTCAGCAGCGGCGTACCGATCACGTCGATCGCCAGGTTCGGGATGATCGTCCAGTGCGGTGTGAACACCGGGCCGAGCACCGAATCATCCGGCCCCACATGCAGCAGCACCAGGCGAGCGAGGTGGTTCGGGTAGTCCAGGATGGGCGGGACGTCGGTGATCAGGAACGGCACGAGCAGCAAGGTTGACACCACCGCCAGCACCACCCACCACAGGCCACGCGCCGCGTCGGGACTTCTCTGTCCGATCGTCACATGACCGGACAGGATGGCCGGCGACCGCAAGGGCTGACGCGTTGTATAATCACAACCTTGTACGTTAGTGCATGAGGCGGGCTTTGCAACTCGGATCATCCCGATGACAGGAATACGCGCCGTCCGCTCCGTTTGGCGCCATGGGTGACTTCTCCATCGGATGGCTGCGGCTGCGGGAGCCAGTCGACCGGCGTTCCCGTAACGCGACCGTGGCGACCGCTCTGCGGGTGACCTTCGCGAGCCATCGCAAGGTCAAAGTGGTCGATATCGGATGTGGCACAGGGGCCAATCTGCGCGCGACGGCGCCCCTGCTGGGCCCCGAGCAGGATTGGACGTTGCTGGACAACGACATCGCTCTGCTGGACACTGCTCGCCATACAATCGCGGCCTGGGCGAATGAGGCGGAGCCGGTCTCGGACGGGTTGCGCCTGGTCAAGGACGGCAAAACCATCAGGGTCCAATTCCGTCGTTGCGATATCGCCGAGGACCCTGGCGGATCAGTGCCGGAGGACGCCAATCTGGTGATGGCATCTGCCTTCTTCGATCTGGTATCCCCCGCCTTCATCGACAAACTGGTCGTGGCCGTCGTTCGTCGCAATGCGGCCTTCTACACGGTCCTGACCTATGATGGGGCCCAGCAGTGGTTACCGGCCTCCCCGCTCGATGCGCGGATACGGCGAGTCTTCAACGAGCATCAGAAAGCCGACAAGGGGTTTGGTCCTTCCGCTGGGCCGGGTGCATCGGCCCTGCTGCGCCAGGCCTTCGATGCCGCCGGCTACCGGACAGAAATCGGTGACAGCCCCTGGAACCTCGGCCGGGACGATGCCGAACTGATGGAGCAACTGGCCGACGGTGTTGTTGCCGCCGTCGCCGAAACCGGACAGGTCGCCGCCGCCGAGATAGCGGCATGGCGAGGTTTCGCTCGGTATGGGGTGCGGGTCGGGCACCAGGACCTGCTGGCGGTACCGGCCGGGTGGCCTGCCGGCCCTATCGGCGTGGCCTCGGCGTAAGCCATGGCAGCATCCGCGCGAGCACCCCGTCGCCGCGGATGAAATGGTGATACAGCGCCGCTCCCGTATGCATGATCAGCAGGAACGCCAGGACAAACGCTGTTATCGCGTGCAGTTGCAGCACCCAAACGCTCGCAGTGTTGTCGGGCGGGACAACGGCCGGCAGCGAGAACAGGCCGAATACGTCCAAGGCCGGATAAAGCTGAACGCCAAACCAGCCGACGAGCGGGACAATGATCAGCAAGGCGTAAATGGCCCAGTGCGTCAGGTGGCTGACACGCTTCTGCCACGGCTCAATGCTGGGCTCATCCGCGGGCGCGCCGCGGCGGACCCGGTAGAACAACCGCGCAACGACGACGAGAAAGACAATGACGCCCAGCAGCTTGTGCGCGCTGTAGGCGGTGTTCGTCGTGAAGTCCCAGATATCCAGCCATGACGCGCGAACGAGCATGAAGATGCCGAGGGCAAACTGAACCGTGACAAGAATGAATGTCCACCAGTGGAACTGGCGGGCCGTGGCACTGTAGGTCTGGGGTCCATCCGCGGGCATGACGTTGCCTCCTGGCCGGTCAACGGAACCACGTCCGCTGACGCCACGCAATCCTGGCCCGACCGCGCGTGACACCGGTCCGGCAGAGCCTATCGTTGGCACGGCTTGCTGTCGGCGCAAAGCCTTATCCCGGTGGCAGATGTCATGCCCGGGATCTGGGGCGGACGGTTTCCGTCAGCTTCAAGACCAAATCCACCGGTGGTTCAGCCGCGACATCGCTTCTTCGTGTCCTTCGTGCCTTCGTGGTGGAAAATCGCCGACGTAACGAAGGACGCCTTGCCGGTCCGGGGGAGTCCGATTGGATAGGCCACGACCAACCGCGGCTCCACTGCTCTCCACCACGAAGGCACGAAGGACACCAAGCCGGGGCTGGCGGATCAGCGCCGCTGGTGGACGCCGTCGGGCCGAGGGCGCAAGCTAGGCTCTCAACAGGAATCGCCATGAGAGCGAACCTGTTTGATGCAGCGCGCTGCGTCAGTCGAACCAGTGTTTTTCCAATTCTTTGAAATCGTGCGGGCGGAGGGTGTCGGCGACCAAGGAGAGGATGTCGCCCAGGTGGTGAGTGAAGTCTCTCATCTGCAGCCAGGCGGCATGGTCCCGGATGGGCAGGGGAATTTCAGGGTCTTCGGCCATGAGATCGTTGATTGCCTTGAATTGCTTCTGCCACCAGAGGACGTGACGCCTGCGGTCGGGGATCGTGGCGATCCGGGCGTCATCCTGCACGAAGACGCGCACGCGTTGGCGGAACTCGTCGTCCAGTTCTCGGCAGTTGCGCCAGACTGTGCACAGTTCGCCGACACAGAAGGCCGATTGCAGGTATTTCTCGCTCAGGATCACGAACACGCGGTCGCCCTGGGCGAGGCGGCGCATGAAGGCGGAGATCTGGTCTCCCAGGCCCATATCGGTCTTGTCTCGCACCACGTGGATGCCGCGCTTTTCAGCGGCTTCGCACAGGTCGTCGACGATCTTTTCCCGGTCCGGGCCGCCTGGGGTGCGGTCGTTCCAGGCATAGGATACGCAGTATTCCCGTCCCGGTGAGGGCGGTTGGGTGAAGACCGGGGGCGGGGTGTCGTCTCTGGGCGGGACGGCTGGGGTGGGGCGATCGATGCTGGGGGTCAGGCCGAGGCTTTGGTTCTGGTCCTGTATCCATCCGGCAAGCTGGTCGAGCAGGTGGCTTGGTTGCGCGCCTGGGTCCTGGCTTCTGGTGCGCAGGGTGACGGTGCCGGACCAGGCGCCTGGGGGCATGGTTTGCTCGATCAGGGCGTGGCTGCGCGTGGTGGCGTCGTAGGCGCAGACGCCGTCGCGCCAATACAGGGCGTCCATACCGGCTTGGGTGCCGATTTTGGCGATCACGGCGCGGATCAGGCCGGGATGCAGCATGGGGTAGGTGTAGGCGACGGTCTCGGCCGCCGGATCGCTGCCCCATCTGGCGTCCAGTTGGGGTTGCACGGCGGTGCGGTCCCCCAGCAGGTCGGGGGCGATGTAGATGGTGTCGTCGTCGGTCTCGCCCTTGCGATACACGAAACAAATCCCGCAGGATCGCATCATGCTGAGGAACAGACGTTGCTCGGCCGGTGGACGATCCTGCCAGACCAGCCCGGCCAGACGCGCGCGATCGAAACGACCGCCGTCGCGTTGCAGTTGCTTGTAGGATTTCGTGCGGTCGAACACCGCATAGATCGCGTTCAGCGCCCAGGCGTGGTCCAGGACGATGCGGTCCTCAAACAAGCCTGGTTCGTGGAACAACACGCCGGCATGGTGCAGGTAGCGCAGCAGATGCTCCGGCGCGCTGACCCCGCCGGCTTCCTTGCACCAGGCGCGGAACGTGGCCTGGGTGATCCAGCGATAGCGCTTGGGCAGGGAGCCATCCAGGTTGCGCAACGCCTCTATCCGTCGTTGCACGCGCAAGCGTCCGACGCCGATGGAGGCGATGCCCTGGGTGCCGCGCAATTCCTCCACCGCGTCCCGCAACATGGCCCGCAAGGTGTCCAAGCCGCGATCGTTGCGGGCGCTGACATGGGCGATGCGGTGGAAGGGCAGGTCTCGCAAGGTGTCCACGGCGACGGGGGGAAATGGGTCCTCCTGAGCGGTTGTATCGCATTTCGTCTGGACGATTACCAGCGGGCTGCCGGTGCCGGCCAAATGGCGGACATAGTCCACCCAGTAGGAAAGCGGATGGTTGCGGAAGGTGATGCCGTAGTCGTCTTCGTATTCCTTCCGCGTTTCGGTGTCCTCGGCCCAGACGGCCAGGAACATGGCGCGGGTGCGGACGAACAGCGCATGCGTGCCGTGATAGATGTCCTGGCCGCCGAAATCCCAAATATTCAGTTTGGTTTCCGGCACGGTGCCGGAGGCAGGCAGGGTGGCAGCAGTCAGGCGGATGCCGTGGGTGGAATCCCAATGGTCCTGGAACGGATCGCCCACCAACCGCCGGCTGAGTTGCGTCTTGCCGCTTCTGCCGTTGCCCAGAACCAGAAGTTTCACGTCCGGCTCCGACACGGCGCCCGCGTCCAGGTCCCGCAGATGCGCGCGGAGGGAGTCGAGGCAGTTGTCGTATCGGCCTTGCGAAAGCACCTCGGCCGGGATGCCCGGGATGCGGGTTTGATACAGTCTCAATGTCTGCAACGACTCCTGCCACCAAAACGCCGCCGGAACATCGTTCAACCGGCAGTTGGAGCAATTGAGGGATTGCAGCGCAGTCACGCCCTTCAGCGGCCCGAGGTTGCTCACATGGGTTACGCTGCAATCGAGGGATTGGAGCGCGGGCAGGCCGTTCAGGGGCCCGAGGTCGCTCACCTGGGTGAAGCTGCAATCGAGGGATTGGAGTGCGGTCAGGCCGTTCAGCGGCCCGAGGTCGCTCATTTCGTTGCCGCTGCAGTCCAGCCAGGTCAGTCCGCCGAGGGGCAACAGTGCATCCAGGCTGTCGCAGTCAACACGCGCGAGGCTGAGCTGTTCCAGTGACGGTAACAGCGCCAGACGGCGCAGATCGGCGGCGACCCGGTTCGGGGCGTCGGCAGATCGGCTGGAATTGCGGTCGCCCCACCCCTCGGCCGCCAAGGTCTTCCACCCCCCCAAATTCAACCGCAGCAGCCCCGTCAGCGTGAACAACGCATCCGGCAGCCGCGTCAGGCCCAGCCCGCTCAGGTCCAGCCAGTCCTGTCCGCTGGCCTTCGCCGCCGCGATGCGTTCCAGCGCGATCCGTTCTCCGTCGAAACCTTCGCTCATGCCGGCAGCGTGCCATAGAGATGCGCCGCCGATAAGCCCAAGCCGAGCGGGCCGGGGCAACCGGAGGTCGGCGCCGTCCCGTGCCGTCGCCTCCGAGTCCCACCACCCCTTCGTGGCATTCCCGCTCGGCCTGTGCCCCATCGCGGATTGGGGCGCCGGACCCGCCCCTCGCGACGGCGGCACCCTGCCAGCGGCCGAGCGCCACGGATCGCGCGTCGGGACCGGATTTCCCTCGCCAAATCCTCGCCTGTGCCCTGGATCGGGCAGGATGCCCAGCATCGCGGCATGGGTTAACGGCGGGGTTTCGCAACGATACCCCCCGTTTTCCGCATTGGTCCGTAACGAAAACCCCGGTTTCCCGCAGGGTTCTGCAACGGATTACAGAATATCCACACTTAAAGTGAAATCTTAGGAACGCCAATATATGCCGGGATTCCATTATCCTGCCGGCCCAACCTCAAGCAAAATATCAGCTTCGGCGCCAACCCGGATTCGCCCCAATACGCACAAATCAGAAATGAGACGATTTTGTTAACCCCTGCCCATATCGCAGGCAAATCGGCCTCCGTTCAAGGTTTTTGGCCACCCAGAGCCCTCCACACCACCCGCGAGGCACATTTTCCTTGCCGCCGAGGGCGCGCCATGGCCAAGAACAAAGAGACAACCGGTTGCCATTTCCAATGCCTGAAACCCGCCTTGCCGCCCGTTCCAAACCGCATCCGCCGCCGAAATCGGGCGGCCGAGCGGCGTGGACGGGCCGGCGGATGCCGCGTCAAGGACGATTTTCGAACGTCGACATGCGAATCCGGGCCAATGTCCGGCGGCAGGGCCTTGCTCGGCGAGGCTGCCGGCGAACGGGAAGCTGGATGCGGGGGAGAGGTCCCAAGTCGGGGTTGGGCGTTGCGGTTTGTGCCCCGAGGCTGCGCTTGTGCGGGCTGCGGCGTCCGCAAGGGCTAACCACGGAGGTCACGAAGGGCCACGGTGGTGCACGGAGGCGTGGTGGCTTCGTCGGGGGGATGCGGTTTGGTGGCGGTGCGGGTGAGGGATGGTTCAAATCGCCTTGCGGCGAGGCGGTCTATCTGGCGCGTGCCCCGGTGTTGCCGGTTGGGACATCGGCGGCGCCACAACGCCTCCGTGGATCACCGTGGCCCTTCGTGCCCTCCGTGGTTGGCCCTTGCGGACAGCGCCGCACGCACGGGCGCGGACCGGGGGGACTCCAAACAAACACCAAAACACAGGGGTCAATCAGCCAGAGGCACCGTCCAGGCATCATACCCATACACCCAGTCCGCGTTCGTCGACCCGCGCAACCAGGTATTCTGCGCCGACGTCACCTGGATTTCGGATGTGCGCGGCCGCCGTGTCGCCTCATACCGGCGCAGGGCCACCGCGACCCCGCCCGGGTCCACCCCGTCCAGGCAGCGGGACAGCACGGCGGCGTCCTCGATGGAGGTTGCGGCCCCCTGCGCCATATACGGCGTCATCGGATGGCAGGCATCGCCGAGCAGGACAACCCGTCCCTCCCCCCAGCGGGGCAAGGGGTCGCGGACGACGAGCGCCCATTTATGCACATCCGGGCAGGCGGCGAGGATGGCGCGGACTTGCGGATGAAAGTCCTTGTAGGCGTCTCGCAAGGTAGCCAGGTCGCCCTTGGCGGACCAGGATTCGACGGCGAAGTCTGGCTCGGGGGTGGAGGTGACGAAATACAGCTCGTCTTTCCGCGGATTGACGAAGTAGCTGACGATATGGCGGTCGGGACCCCACCATTTGACGCAGGAATCCACCTCCAACCCGCCCAGGAGAGCGGTCGGGAAGACGGTGCGATAGGCCACCCGGCCGGTATAGGTCGGTTTTTCCGGGCCCAAGAGGATTTCGCGGACGACGGAATGGACTCCATCGGCGCCGATGACCGCGTCGGCTTCGTCGGTGGACCCGTCGGTGAAGATCATGCGGACGGAGGAGCCGAGCGGTTCGAGGCCTTCGAGGCGGTGGTTCAGGTGGATGATCTCGGGCGGCACCAGGTCGGCCAGCATTTCGTGCAGGTCGCCGCGATGCATCAGGAAATACGGCACGCCATGGCGTTCTTCCACGGAGCGGCCGAGGGGAAGGGAGAAGGTCAGTTCGCCGGTGTCGTAGTCTCGGCTGTTGTTGGCTTCGGGCTGGAAGGAGGTTTCGCGCAGGCGGGGTTCCAGGCCGAGGGCTTTCAGGACTCGGATGGAATTGGGGGCTTGCTGGATGCCGGCGCCCAAGCGGGTGAAGCCGCGGGCCTGTTCGTGGATGCGGACATCGATCCCGACTCGGCGCAGGCAGGCGGCGGCGGTCAGGCCGCCGATCCCCGCGCCGATGATGGCTACCCGAAGTGGTCGGCTCGTCATAGATTTCTCCTGTTCGCATCAGCTTGCGGCGACCACCAGCCGGCGGCAAGGTGCGCCGGTCGTCGAGGCCTCAATCCCTTACGGAAGGAGCGTGTCATGCCGAACCTGTTGTCCAAGCCGCCTCAGCGTTTGCACCATCATGCCTATGTCGTGAAGGACCAGGAAGCCAACCGGGCGTTCTTCGAGGATTTGCTGGGGATTCCGCTGGTGGCGACTTGGTGCGAGAGTCACCAAAGCCCCTGGGTCGGGCGGGACGTGGCGATGTGCCACACGTTTTACGGGCTGGGGGATGGGGGCGCCCTGGCGTTCTTCTCGTTCGCGGATGAGGAAGTCTACGCGAAGACCCAGGCCGAGAAGCCGGCGGTGATCCGCAATTTTGATCACATCGCCTTCAAGGTGGACGATGGCGCGTATGATGAGTTGGTCGGGCGGTTGAAGAAGGCCGGTGAGCCGGTGCGGGAGACCGATCACGGCTATTGCCGCTCCATGTATTGTACGTCGCCGGACGGGCTGATCGTGGAATTCACGGTGGATCCTCCGGGAGTCGAGGAAATCGACGCGATCCGCCGGTCGGATGCGCATGCCGAGTTGAAGCGGTGGATGGCGGGCGATCACCGGCCGAACAACGATCTGCGGCCATCGGGCGGGTGATGCCGCGAGCGACCGTTTCGCCATGACCGTCAAGAGGAGAGGCCCGGGACCAGCGCCTCCTGTCCACTCGATACCGGGCTTTTCCCCTGCTTGGCGTTCCGGCGGAGGGTTCGGGCCGCGATGAGTGGCTGGGAGCGGTTTGCCGACACGTTTCTCAATCCGGCGGTCATGGCAAAGTATCTGCCGGCGGTGGTGGATGGGTTCGTCCTGACCGTGTGGCTGGCGGTGCTGGTCGTGGCGGCGGGGGTCGTGGCGGGGCTGGGGTTGGCCGTGCTGCGCAGCCTGGGCGTCAGGCCATTGAATTGGCTGATTGTTTTTGCGGTGGATGTGTTCCGGGCGCTGCCGCCGCTGGTGATCATCGTGCTGGTCTATTTCGGGCTGCCGTCGGCGGATGTGTCGCTCAGTCCGTTCGCGGCGACCTGGCTCAGTCTGACCCTGGTGCTGATGGCGTTCACCGAGGAGATTTTCTGGGCCGGGATCACCGCGGTACCGAAAGGCCAGTGGGAGGCGGCGCGGTCCACCGGGCTGTCATTCGGCAAGACCCTGGGCTGGGTGGTGCTGCCGCAGGCGATCCGGCTGACGATCCCGCCGCTGACCAACCGGACCATCGCCATCACCAAGGGGACGGCACTGGGCAGTGTGATCGGGCTGTCGGAGATCCTGTCGCAGGCATCCTCCGGCGTGTCGCACAGCTTCAACCCGTCGCCTCTGACCCTGGGGGCGGCGGCCTACCTGGTACTGTTCCTGCCGGTGGTGATCGCGGGGCGCTGGGTGGAAACCCGGTTCGCGTGGAAGCGATGATCGAGACGTTCTTCAATGTCGAGATCATGAGGGCGGCCTCGCCGATCCTGTTGCAGGGGCTGTGGAGCACGATCCTGTTGTCTCTGCTGGTCGTGCCGCTGGGTTTCGTGGGCGGGGCCTTGCTGGCGGTGCTGTCGACGGTCCGCAATCCGTGGCTGCGCTGGCCGCTGGTGGCGTGGGTGGATTTCTTCCGGGCGTTTCCTCCGTTGGTGCTGCTGATCTTCCTGTATGCGGCTCTGCCCTTCGCCGGGATCGAGTTCGGGGCGTTTGGCTGTGTCGCCATTGGGTTTTTCCTGAACACCGGGGCGTATTACGGGGAAATCCTGCGGGCTGGGATCGAGAGCATCCCCGCCGGCCAGTCGGAGGCGGCTCGCAGCACGGGGCTCAGCCGGGTGCAGACCATGGCCTATGTCGTCCTGCCGCAGGCGGTGCGGAATGTGTTGCCGGACCTGGTGTCGAATACGTTGGAGGTGGTGAAGCTGACCTCGATCGCCAGCGTGGTGGCCCTGCCCGAACTGCTGTTCCAGGCGCGTCAGGCGCAGAGCGTGACCTATAATCCGACGCCGATCGTGGTCGCCGCGATCGCCTATTTCCTGCTGCTATGGCCTCTGGTGCGGGTGGTCAGCCGGCTGGAAAACCGCGCCATCGCGGGGCGGCGCTGATGCGGGCGGTGGTTGGACTGTGTCTGCTGCTGGCGGCCTGTGCCCAACCGGACGCCCATGTGCCGCCTTTCGCCCGCCTGCCTTACGAGGCCTTCTCCCGGGTATCGGTCGTTGCCATTGCCCAGCGGGAATGGCGGCTGTTCGGCCAGCGGGTCAGCGACGAGGAGCCTCCGGCCGGACAGATCGAGCGTGATCCTGGGCTGTGGCAGCGGGTTGGCGAATACTGGTGGATCGGCCTGAACGCGGGTTCGGCGGAGAGCGGTTGGACCGGCAAGCATGACGGGATGGGCCGGGTGTTCGCTCCCACCAGCGACGAGACCTATGCCTGGTCGGCGGCTTTTGTGTCCTATGTCATGCGGTTGGCGGGCGCCGGCGCGCGGTTTCCCTATGCGCCGGACCATGCCGATTACATCAACTCGGCCAAGCGGATGGCGTTGGGCCAGGCGGCGCGTGATTGGGTGGTGACGGCGGAAGCGCCGGAGACCTATGCGCCGATCCCGGGCGATTTGATCTGCCTGGGAAGGAGGGGCGCGGTTCGGTTGCGCTACGCGGACCTGCCGGCGCCCAAGTTTCCGGCCCATTGCGATATCGTGGTCGGGACGGAGCCAGGGAGACTGGTGGTGATTGGCGGCAATGTGGCCGACGGGGTGACGATGCGGCATGTCCCGGTGGCCGCGGATGGCAGGCTCGCCGAACCGGATGGGACCATCCTGGACCCGCGCAATCAGTGGATGACGGTGTTGCGTGTCTCCGGCTGAGGCATATCAATGCGCGACAAGCCCCTCGGTGTCATGGGTCCGCATGATCAGAGGAGGATCGACGATGCAGCACTATCGTGGACTGATGGCGGCCGCCGTCGTGGCCGGACTTTGTGTCCAGGCGGGCGGCTTGGCGGCACAACCGATGGGGCCGAGCGGAATGCGCGGGGGGCGTGCGGGCGGCATGATGCATGGCGGGCAGATCGCCAATTCCGCTCAGTACCTGGACAGCCTGAAAGCACGCCTGGGTATCACCGCCGCACAGGAGGCCGCCTGGACGACCTATGCAGAGGTGGTCAAAGGCGCCGCTGCCCAGATGCAGGGGGCTCATCAGACGATGTATGACGCGATGGGGACTGCCACCTGGCAAGAGCGCCGGGATATGATGAACCGCATGTTCGAGGCGCGGGAGCAGGCCCGGACCCAGGTGCATGCCGCCGCCGAAGCCCTTCTCCCGTCGCTGACGGCGGCGCAGCGGGAGACCGCGGCCGGCGCGTTGCCTGGGCTGATGGGGCGTGGTCCGATGGGCCCGCGCGGAGGGCCGATGCGATAACGCTGGCTCCCAACCCGTTGATCAGCGGCTTATTTTTGCCGCCATGGGAGCCCGTTGGCCTTCCAGCCGGCAGCGGTGCCGCGATGCCCACTGGCGTTGACCGGGCCTTCGAAGCCGTCCGAGACGTTGAACACATTGGGAAATCCGGCGGTGCGGGCGGCCTCGGCCGCGGCCAGGCTGCGCACGCCGCTGCGGCAGATGAAGTAGATGTGGTGGTCCGGCGTGAAACCGGCCTGTTTCAGATGGTCCTCAAACGCGCCGTTGCGCTGCATGGCCGGGTAGACCTGCCACGGGATCAGCACAACCTGCTTCCCCGCCGGTGCCAGATCGGGCACGCCGACGAAATTCCACTCCGCATCCGTGCGGACATCCACCAACTGAGCGCCCGGTTCGGTTTTCAGGGCTTCCCAGGTTTGCGTGGGAGGGACATTCTCTACCGGGGTGGTTTCAGCCATGATTTTCTCTCCGGCTCCATGAGGGTGCGATGACGGGTTTGTATCACGGTTCAGCCTTCCAGGACGACATGGCGGCTGCCATTGGCAAGACCCCGCTGATCAAACTGCGGCGCGCGTCGGAGGAAACCGGCTGCACGATCCTGGGCAAGGCCGAGTTCATGAACCCGGGCGGATCGGTGAAGGACCGCGCGGGGTTGTATATCATCAAGGACGCCGAGGATCGGGAGGTGCTGAAGCCGGGCGGGTCCATCGTGGAGGGCACCGCCGGCAATACCGGCATTGGCCTGACCCTGGTGGGCAATGCGCGCGGGTATCGTTGCATTATCGTGATGCCGGAGACCCAGAGCCAGGAGAAGATCGACTTCCTGCGCATGATCGGCGCCGATTTGCGCCTGGTGCCAGCCAAGCCGTTCCGCGACCCTGGGAATTACGTGCATGTGTCCCGTCGTCTGGCCGAGGAAACCGGGGCGGTGTGGGCCAACCAGTTCGACAACCTGGCGAACCGGCAGGGGCACTACGTCTCGACCGGGCCGGAGATCTGGGAGCAGACCGGGGGGAGGGTCGATGCGTTCACGTGTGCCTGCGGGACGGGGGGCACTTTGGCCGGGATCGCCATGGCGTTGAAGGAACGAAATCCCGCGGTGCGGATCGTGCTGGCCGATCCGGAGGGGAGCGGGTTGTATGGCTGGGTGAAGAACGGGGATCTGAGTGTGTCTGGATCGTCGATTACCGAGGGAATTGGGCAATCCCGGGTGCCGGCGAACCTGGAGGGCGCGCCGATCGATGACGCAGAACGAATCGGGGATGCCGAGGCGCTAGGCTATATCTACGATGTGCTGATCCATGAGGGGCTATCGGTGGGCACGTCCTCAGGGATCAATATCGCGGCGGCGGTGCGTGTGGCCCGGTCTTTGGGGCCGGGGCACACGGTGGTGACCATATTGTGCGATGGAGGATCGAGGTATCAGTCGAAGTTATTCAATCCGGCGTTCTTGAAGGAGAAGGGGTTGCCGGTGCCGGGGTGGTTGTAGGGGAGCGCCTTGGGTCAATATCGGCGTGCACTTAGTGCCGCAGATGTTCCGGCCGGACTCCGATTCCCATTGCGCGTGCGGGAATGCGACGCAGTACCGGAAACCGCTGCAGCAACCGCAGCAGCATGGGCGGTTTGGGTGTGGTCGTGCCACGCAGCACGCTGGAGATCACCCGGTTCTGGATCAGCACTTGCAGGCGCTGCGTCATTTTCGTCGGAAAATCCCGGCGACGTTGAATGGCTGCCAGATCGGTCTGGCTCGCCCGCCCTTGGCGCAGGACCGGCACAAGAATATTCGCTGCCGCGACAGCGTCCTGGATCGCGAGGTTGATACCGACCCCGCCCACCGGGGACATCGCATGCGCGGCATCACCGATGCAGATCATGCCGGGCACATCCCATTTTGCCAGCCGGTTGACCGCCACGGTCAGCAGTTTCACGTCGTCCCAACTGGCGATTTCAGCCACGCGGTCTTGAAAATGCGGCGCCAGGCGGACCAAATCGGCGCGGAAAGCGTCCAGGCCAGCGGCTCGCACGGTATTGATCTGGCCTTTCGGGATGACGAAGGCGCATTGCCAATAGTCGCCGCGATTGATGTTGATGAACAACCGGCCAGCGTCCACGCGTCCAAGGCTCGCCGCGGGATCGCTGTCCCGGCGGGACAGGCGGAGCCACAGGACATCGATTGGCGTACCCTGATCTTCGACGGTCAGGCCAGCCGCGTCGCGCAGGGTTGAACCGCGGCCATCGGCGGCGACGACCAGTTCGGCACGAATGGCGGTCGGGCCATCCGGCGTATTGGCTTCGACGCCCACGATGACGTCGTTGTCGCGGATCAGGCCCGTGGCCTCGGCCTGCATCATCAGGGTGAAGCAGGGATATTGCTTGGCCTCCAAGGCCAGGAAATCCAGGAAGTGCCATTGCGGCATCATGGCGATGAACTTGCAGCGGGTTGGCAAGGTGCTGAAGTCGGCGATCTCAAAATACGTGTCGCCGATCACGGCGCCGACGGTTCGGACTTCGTCGTGCGGGCGGGCCAGAAAGCGGTCGAGGATGCCGAGCTCCCCCATGACCTCCAGGGTCGAGGGGTGGACGGTGTCGCCGCGGAAGTCGCGTAGGAAGTCAGCGTGTTTTTCCAGAACGACCACGTCAATCCCGCTTCGGGCGAGCATCAGTCCCAACATCATCCCGGCCGGCCCGCCGCCGGCGATGCAGACCCGGGTGGTGGTCATGGCATTGTCTCCCGTACCTCGGTCTCATCTCCGCGGTGGGAAAGCGGCTTGGATGCCCACCCGGAAAGTCTGTGATGCGACAGGCTGGCGCTGCCCAGAGCTCTGTAGCGGTCAGCCACGGGTGCGCCGCCGGGCCATCCAGACAAGTACCATGGCCGCCAGCGACGTGGCCGTGTAGAGGGAAAACGCGTTCAGATAGCCGATCATCGCCGCCTGACGGTTGATCTCGCGGCCCAGGCGGGCCAGGCCCGGCACGGTTTCGACCGTCCATGATCCCATGGTCGAGGGCAGAGTCAGCACGCGGTTATACAGCGAGACGGCTTCCGTCAGGCGGCCGTAATTCTCGCCCGTTGACTGGGTCACGAGGGCGAATGCCAGGGAGATGAACAGGCTGGACCCGATGTTGCGCAGCAGATGGAAGACGGCCATGGCCTCGCCCATGTAGCGCTGCTGCATCGAGGAGAACGCCATGACGCTCAGCGGGACCCAGACGACGCCAGTCGCCAGGCCTTGCACGATTGAATTCAGGAACAGGTCGTCGATGCCGATGTTCAGGTCGATCTCCATCAACCAGACGCCGGACAGCCCCAGCAGGCCGAAGCCGAGGGTCATGCCGATGCGGGGGTCGAGGCGGCCGATGAACATGGCGGCGAAGAAGCCGATGGTGCCGCCGATCCCTCTGCAGGCCACGATCTGGCCGATCAGCGCATCCGGATAGCCGGCATGGGTCTGCAACAGGGGGGGCAGCAGCACCATGGGCGTGAAGTTCAACATTCCGTAGATAAATACGAGAAAAAGGCCAAGCGAATAGTTGCGGTCGAGCAGGATGCGGAGGTTGAGGAAGGGGCGGTCGGCCGTCAGGCTATGCGCGATGAACACATAAAACGACAGGCAGGCGCCGACGGTTTCCACGATGATTTCGGGCGACTCATACCAGTCCAGTCGCTGCCCACGTGACAGCACAAGCTGAACGCAGCCGATCGCGGCGGACAGGCTGGCGAAGCCGATCCAGTCCAGCCGCAGTCCCCCGCCGTAGTCCTCTTTCGGGAAGATCGCATACAGGGCAGCGAAAGCGACGGTGCCGGCCGGCACGATCATGAAGAAGGCGTAGCGCCAACTGTAGGTCTCGGCCAGGATGCCACCGAATGTCGGGCCGATGACAGGCCCCATGACCACGACGGCCATTCCGAAGATGGAGCTGACCAATCCAGCCTGCCGCCGCGGGAAACAGTCCAGCACCATGGCGTTGGAGATCGGAATCAGCGGGGCGCCGATGCCACCCTGCATGATACGCCATAGGATCAGGGTTTGCAGCGATTCAGCCTGGCCGCAGAGATAGGTGGCCAGGGTGAAGCCGCCGACAGAACACAGCATCACCTTGCGGCGGCCAAAATTGGCGATCAGGAATCCTGCCGTGGGCGTGACGATGGCAGTGGCCAGAATGTTGAAGGTCGTGCTCCAGGCGATTTCGTCGGCCGTGGCTGCCATTGATCCCTGCATCTGCGGCAGCATGGCGGACGCGATCAGCAAGGTCGTGGAATAGAGGGTGGAGCCCAGGACCACGGACGCCATGATCATCACCCGGCGAGAGAAGGACAAAGCTGCAACCAGAGGTGAATCGGGAGGGAGCGGGTTGTTGGCCATCGGCTTTCGAGCAATGCCCCGGCGGTGGACTGGTCCGCAGGATGCGGGTCATTGAAACAGTCGAGTCAGGCTCACAATAGGCATGGGGGCAAACCCCGTCGATCCCGCTCGATGCCGAGCGATCGGCCCTTGCGTTTAAGGCAAAACTTGCGTGCTGGGCCATCCTCGCCACGGTCGGCCGATGGGGCGACCCCTGCATCGATCGGGACGCGATCGTGCCAGCGTAGGCCCATGGATGGAACCGCTGGCATCACAGGAGCAGGATCAAAATGTCCCAGGTCCTTTTCATCACCCATCCGGACGTGATCATCGTTCCCACCGTGTCAGTGCCGGAATGGCGGCTTTCGACAGCCGGACTGGCCCGGATGCGCGTCTTCGCTGGTCAACCCCGGTTGCGCTCGGTCGGCTCGATCTGGAGCAGTGCGGAGCGCAAGGCCCAGGACGGCGCCCGAGTGCTGGCCACCGCCTTGGGGCTGCCGTGGCAGGTGCGGCCGGAGTTGGGGGAGAATGACCGTTCCTCGACCGGGTACCTGCCGCGGGAGGTGTTCGAGAGGATGGCGGATGCGTTCTTTGCCCAACCGGATATCAGTGTGCGGGGATGGGAACGTGCGGTGGACGCACAGGAACGGATTATCGCCGCTGTTGGGGCGGTGATCGCGGCGACATCCCAATCCGGCGATATCGCGATCGTCTCGCATGGCGCGGTCGGAGCCTTGCTGCTGGGGCACCTTTCGGGACGGTCGATCGACCGTTCCTTGGATCAACCCGCGGGCAATGGTGGGAATTTCTTTGCGTTCGATCGGGAGACCTGGCGACTCGGGCACGGGTGGCGGCCCATCGACCCCGACCATGCCGCCGGCCCCTGACGCAGATAACGACGTCCGCCATCTTGCCGAACATTCTTGGAAGTCATTTGAGCCACGACTCCAGTCCCCAACGCACCCAGCCTGGTCGTGACGGCCGAGCGGGCCGGTCAGAGACCGATGAAGGCGACGACGTCATCTTCGAGTACGGCGCAACTCAATTTGCCACCCATGCCCGCGCCGGTGTCCAGACCGATCCGATTGGGTGTCGTGACCGGCGCCGGATTGTTTGAGTGGCCGTGCACCACCACCACGCCGAGGTCGCCCTCGCTCCACAAGAACGGCTGGCGCATCGTGGTCAGGTCGTCGATGGTCTGCTGGCTCAGCGCGACACCGGGGCGGATACCCGCGTGAACGAACAGATAGCTGCCCTCCTGGTGAGTCAATGTCAGTCCGCGCAGGAAATCGACATGCGAGGATGGCAAGGCAGCTTCCCATTGTTCGCGCGGCAAATCGGGATCCAGACCCCAACTACGCAGCGAATCGCGCCCGCCGGCCCACAGCCAGTCGGTGGCGGCAGCGCGATCTCCTGCCAGGGCATCGACCAACATCCGTTCGTGATCGCCCATCAGGTTGACCATTTTCATGCCGGGTATGGGCGGTCCGGCCGCCAGCAGCGCCACCACACCGGCGCTGTCCGGCCCCTGGTCGATATAGTCGCCCAGATGCACCAGGATGGCGGTAATTGTCGGACGGGTGGTCAAATCCTCGGCAATTGCGGCATGCAGCGCCACAAGTCGGTCCTTGCAACCATGCACATCGCCGATCGCATAGACCCGACGCCCGCGTGGCAGAAAGCCTGGGGCGCGGATGAATCGCAACCCGTCGGCCCGTTCAGCGCTTTGCCGAGGTCCACTCCAGGTCGGGATCGCGGCCGCATCCAGGGCCGCGCGCACCCGCACGCCACCACGACGAACCGGACGCCTCATCGCGCGCGGTACCGGTCTTGGGTTTCACCCCTGTTCCGATCTGGATCGGTCCTGCTAGGCTGGCGGCGTAACACGTATCGGAGGAAACCCTTGGCCAAGATCACATTCCCCGTCGAAGCGACTCATATCATGATGTTCGCCCGCGCAATCGGCGACACCAACCCTGTCTATCACGATGCGGAAGCCGCGAAAAAATCGGAGGTCGGCGGCATCGTCGCCCCTCCCAGCTTCGCGCAGGCCGTCGCACAGTTCGACCCCGACTACCACCTGCGCCCGAAGCCCGGCCAGAAGTGGTTCGGGTCGGGCAAGACGGCCAGCGGGGTCGAGGGTAAGCCGGCCTCCTCCGGCGGCTTGCATGCGGAACAGCATTATGAATATTTCCGTCCGTTGCGCCCCGGCGATGTCCTGACCTGCGAGACCAAACCTGGCAAGACGTGGGAGCGCGAGAGCAAGCGCGCCGGCAAGCTGACCTTCCGGGAGCGGGTGACGGAATACCGTGACCAGAAGGGGGAACTGGTGATGATTGCGCGCGGCGTCGGCGTGACGACCGAGCGTCCCGTGGATGCGGGCTGAGGAGAAACGACAATGGCACTGAAAGCATCCGCCCTGAAGGTTGGCGATACCCATAGCGAGCGTGTCGTCGAAAACCTGTCCCGCACGCAGATCGTGCAGTACGCAGGCGTGTCCGGCGACTACAACCCGCTGCACACGGACGACGTCTACACGCGGGAGGTCGCTGGGTACAAGAGCGTGTTCGCGCATGGCATGCTGACCATGGGCCTTACCAGCAAGATGCTCACCAACTATGTTGGCGACGGCCGGCTTACCAAGTTCGGGGTGCGGTTCACCAACCAGGTGTGGCCAGGCGACACCTTGGACGCTATCGCGACGGTCGAGGCGATCCGTGAGGAGAACGGCCAGAAGCTGGTCGATCTGAAGCTGTCCACAATCAATCAGGACGGCAAGGAAGTGGTCAGCGGTTCGGCCACCGCACGCATCGACGCATAAGCCGGCCTCGATAACGGGGGGACGGCCGGCCCGCGAACGGACCGACCGGTTCCCCTACCGCTTTTCGATGTTGATCTTGACTTTAAGGTCTAGAATCACCACGATCAGCAGCAGGATGAGGAGATGGGCTAGCATCTCTTACTGCCCAGTGGTTAGCCGGCGGGTCTATTCCCGCCGGCTTTTCCATTTTCGGGCCAACAGATGATCGAAGCCTTGATGCTTCCAGCTTGGCGGCGGACCCTATGCCGCCGCGACGATGACGTTCCGTTCGGTCAGGGACGCGATCTCCGCCGCTGTAAACCCGGCCTCGCCCAGAATCTCCACGTTGTGTTCACCGATCCGGGGCGGCTGACGCGTCACTTTCGGACGTTCTCGCTCCGGTCCAAATTCAACAGGGAGCGCCGGCAGGCCCACCCATTTGCCGCCCTCACCGCCGCCAAAGCGGGATACGAACACGTCCACCAGTCCGCCAGTGGCCAACAGATGCGGGTCCTCGAATAAATCGCCAGGCTGTCCGACCGGAGCCCAGGAAATGTTGCAGCGCTCACAGCGTTGCTCGACGTCTTTCTGGGGGAGTTTTGCGATAACCTCCTGGAGGGCTGGAATCAACCATTCCCGTTCCGCCAATCGGGTCACATTTGTCGCCATGCGCGGATCGGCGGCCAGTTGCTGCAGGCCGAATTCCTCGACGAATCGGGTCCATTGCTGATCGGACGTGACGCCGATGAACAATTGTCCCCCCCCGGCGGTATCAAACACGTCATACACCGCCCAGGCGCCACGTCGGGCTGGCATCGGACGTGCGTCCAACCCCGTGGCGGCCATGCCAGCCATATGGGTGCTCATGAGAAACACCGAACTCTCAAAAAGCGAGCTGGCCACTCGCTGCCCCTTACCGGTCGTGTCGCGCTCGCGCAACGCGCCCTGTACGGCGATAACCCCGAACATCGCACCCATGATGTCGATCACCGACGCGCCAGCACGCAATGGCCGACCGGGTGGGCCGGTCATCCAGGCCAGCCCGGATTGGAATTGCACGACTTCGTCCAACGCCGGGCGGTGTTCATAGGGGCCGGCGAGGTAGCCCTTCAACGCCAGGTAGATCAGCCGGTCGTTCAACGGTTGAAAGTGTTCCCAGCCGCAATTCAACCGCTCCATCGTGCCGGGACCGAAATTTTCCAGCACGACGTCTGCGGTCGGGACCAGGCGATGCATCACCGCCTGCCCTTCCTTGGACTTGAGATCGATCGCCAGGCTGCGTTTGTTGCGGTTGAAGCCGGCAAAGAACCCAGCGCCGAACCCGCCCAGGCGGCGGGTGCGATCGCCGTCCGGAGCGGGCTCCACCTTGATGACGTCGGCGCCCAGTTCCGCGAATAGCAGGCCGGCGGTCGGCCCCATGACGGTGTGCGAGAACTCAAGAACCCTGAGACCGACCAGAGGCCGAGCGGTCATTAGTGGGCGACCTTGCGCCGGAAAGCGTCGAGGCTGCCGGCGTGGATCAGTTCGCTCGGTAATTGATGGCCGACGATGTCTTCTGCCATGCGCCCGACCTCAATCAACGCATCGAGGTCGACGCCGGTGTCGATCCCCATTTCTTCACAGAGCAGGACCAGTTCCTCGGTGCAGATGTTGCCCGCTGCCTTGGGCTGGCCGGCGAAGGGGCAACCGCCCAGGCCACCGACGGTGGAGTCGAACTGGCTGACGCCCATCTTGAGAGCAACGTGCGCGTTGGCGACGGCGAGGCCGCGCGTGTCGTGCAGGTGCAGGCTGATCTTCATCTCGGGCCAGCGGCTGCGAACCTCACCCAGCACACGCTCCATGCGATGCGGCGCGGCCCAACCCATGGTGTCCGCGAGGGAGAAATAGGTGATCTGCGCCCCGGTTTCCTCGGCGATCTGCATGCCGTCTTCCAGGGTCTTGATCACCTGCGCGGGCGCAATATCGCCCTGGTAGTTGCAGCCGAATGCGGCCATGACGCCGACGCGGTTGACCGGGATGCCACGGGAAACATGCAGCGCCGACTGACGCTTCATCGCTTCCACATTCTCCGCATGCGTGCGGTTGAGGTTCTTCTTGGTGAAGCCCTCGGACGCGGTCAGGGAGATGGAGCCGGTCAGGGTCAGCTTGTCCTGATACTTCTGCGCACGGTCTAGGCCGTTCCCGTTGAAATAAAGGCCAGTATAGTGGATGCCTGGTTTGGCGATGAAGTTTTCCACCACCGCTTCGGCATCGGCCCACCCGGGCACGAGGCGCGGGTTGACGAAGGAGCAGGCCTGGATGTGGTGCAGGCCGGTTTCCGCCAGCGCTTCGATCAGTTTGACCTTGTCGGCGGTGCTGATCGGGCCGGGTTCGATCTGGAACCCCTCCCGCGGGCCTTCCTCGTGGATATCGACGTGCTTGGGCAGATCGGACATGGTGGTTCCTCCTGGACAGTGCCCAGGGCGGCGATCCACCGGCCCGGGCGACCCTTCTCTCAGAACGAACGGGTACGACCCATGGACGAGTTGTGCAAGAGAGTGCACCTGTCCGATAAGACGAGTCGCTGACCGTTCCAGCCCTTCGCCCCTCGGCTGCCACCACGGCGCGTCGGGTGTCGGGACATCGATCCTGATCGACGGTGAGACCGAGGAATTCAGCCAGCCGGGCCGCAATGTGTTCGGATCGCCGATGCGACGGCAACGACGGTCACGGAATCCCGTCGCATTCCCCGGGTTTATGGGGTTTTTCGGGAGCAAGGGACTGGCGGGCGAGCGGCTTCGGGAACAAGCGTCGGGTCCGGTCTATCACCCAACCGACGGCTTAAATTTTCGCCATTCCTTGCGTATCATGTTTGCTGCCCGGCTGGTCGCGCGCTCAAACCACCGGCGGTCGCGCTTGGTCCTCGCCTTGCAATCCGCCGGCACACTATCGTCCCGCATGCGCCGATCTGGGGCGCCCGTTCCCAGATGGACGGCCGCAAGCTCCTGCCCCATCGCCTCGAGCATAATTGCATCAAGCAATACACGCGGCCGTAGTGCACGGGCGTCGTGCGATGTGCTGGAATCCTGGATTTTTTCCTGCTTGTGCTCAATGTTGCACTCGATCTTGCGATTGTTGGGCGACAGACGCCTGACGACAATGCTGTCGGTGACCCGGTACCAAGGGTCGGGACATCGGTACGCCCCGCTTGCGATCTCCATGCACCGGACCGCTCGGCCGTCCTGCTCGTTCGCACAGGTCCAGGCGGACGGGACTACCGCCTTAACCTCCCGGACGATCCATCCGCCGCGCCAGGCCGCTCGTGCCGCAAATCGCGGGCGGCCCAGGCTGCCGAGACCGGCGCTGCGATACCAGACGTCCGGCTTCCCCGCGTCGGCCGGCAGGGACGAACGCAGCATTTGCTCAAAGCGTGGCGGTATCGCCGGGTATGGAGCCTGCCGGTCGCGCGCCCGATCCGCTGGTTGCCCGCGTTCCTTTTCAAGGTCGTCCCAAAACCGCTTGCGTTCGTTTTCCGGCACGATTGTCTGTTGCCGGAGCCACCGATGCATCTCGCTGCTCTCGTCGTGTCCGCCGTCGAGGATGAAGGGGCGGGGGGTCTCCAGTCCCTTGGCGTAGCCGCCCAGAATGGCAGCCGCTATCGGAGCCGGGTCCGCGTCATCGTCTTCCAGGGCGAGTAGCGCACTCGTCGCCAAGCGCACCAGATCGAGCGTGTAGGGCATCTCGGCGGCTTCGTCATAGTCGTTGACACCCCAGACCAGACGTCCCTCCTGGTCGCGCCACGTGCCGTAGTTCTCCAGATGGATGTCGCCGACCGCGAGCACGGACGGCGCCTCGGCCGCATCGCCGATATGGGCGCCAATGATTTCCGCCCAACGCCAATAGGTCGCACGCAGGAATGCGAACGGACCCCTGGCCATCTTCTTTCGCTTTTTCTCCAACTCCGCCGGCACCAACTCGCCGGCAAGCTCCCGCCGCAGCCAGTGCTCGAACCGGTCGGTGGACTTGAGGATGTTCATGCACACGAGTTCCGGATTCCCGACAGAAATTCGGTCAGGAGCATTCAGTCAGGCGGTCGTTCCGATTACTTCAGGCCGACGATCTCCGCCACCGCTTCAAGTTGTTCCACGTGCCGTGACACCGGGTTCAGCATCAGGTGGTTGGCGCCCATGGCGATCAGTTCCTCCAGGCGTTCCCGCACCTGCTCCGGCGTGCCATGGATGCCCGAGGCGTCGGTTCCGGGCGGATTGTGGTAGACATCGGTGAACCAACGGTTCAACTCCGCGCGTGCGACGGCGGGATTATCGTCCACCGCCATGAAGACGCGTTTGGAGATCGGGAACGTCTCCGGATCGCGCCCGGCTTCCTGCAGTGCCTGCTTCAGGATCGGCACCGACCGACCGAACTCCGCGATGCTCGACCCGCCGGAGCCCATCCATCCGTCGGCGAGCTTTGCGGTCCGGCGGACGGCGTCGGGATGACCGACACCCATCCAGAGCGGCAGATGCGGCTTCTGCACCGGCTTAGGCGACATCGTTGCGTTGTCCAGATTGTAGAACTTGCCGTGGTAGGTGGTCTTTTCCTGGGTCCACAACGCCTTGATCAGCTCCACTTCCTCCCGGAAGCGGCGGACGCGGCCTTCGACGGGGATCTCGAACTCCCGATAATGGTGTTCCCGTCCAAGGCCGACGCCGAGTATGGCCCGTCCGTTGCTGACATAGTCCAAAGTCGCCCATTGATGCGCAACCATCAGCGGGCTGTGGATCGGTAGCACGACCACCGACGCGCCCAGCCTGATGCGGCTGGTCACGGCGGCGGCGTAGGTCAGCACGACGACAGGATCGAAGCAGGTGACGTGGTCCATGGTGTTTTCCGTCACCCACAGGTCGCGAAAGCCGAGCGCTTCGGCCCGTTGGGCAACGGTATGGACAACTGCCATAGCGATCGTATCGGGCGAGCGGTGCGGCAGCGATACACCGAACGGGATCCTGTCTTTCAGGGCCATGAGGTGGGTCCTATACTTTCTCGATGATTTCCATCTGCGCACCGTCCGGGGCTTCTACGAACGCGACATGCCGGCCGTTGGTTGGCGGCAGTTCTTCCAGGATCTTTACGCCGTTGGCGCGTAGCTGCGCCATGGTGCCCGGATAGTCGTCGGTGACCACGGCCATATGCTCAATGCCGTAATGCTGTTCGTGGTTCTGGGTGGAGATCAGGGTGGTGATGTTCAGTTGCAGCCCGTGCAGGTCGAGCTGGTAACCGCGGCCGGCCATCTCGCCTTTGATCCTGGCCCCGAAGTTGTCGATGTAATACTTGATGGTTCTCTGTGGATCAGGGGTCTTGAGGTGAACGTGTTGGACGGTCAGAGCCATGGTCGTTTCCCTTTCTGTGTCTGATGCGGCAGGCGCGGAGCCTGCGCGTGGTGGCCGGTAAGTTCAAGCCCTGGGGAACGGCGGGGCTTCGCTCCAACGGCCCTTGGGGACCCCACGAGGGGCCCTCGCCCTCTACCCGCCAAAGGCGACGGCCTTTGGAATGCGATTCTCTTGTCGTTTGAGACGCTGGCCACGGCGAGGTTGATCGCGGCGGTCGAGGTGCTGCAACTGGTGTGCGATTGCGACGGAACGGCAGGCCGACCACTGGCGGATGTGTTCGACCCAGCGGACCAGGCGGCGCTGGAGGCGGTGTGTGCGATGCTGGAAGGCAAGACGGGACGCCAACAGAACCCTCACCCACTTGGGTCGCTGGCCGACGCCGCTTGGGTCTGCGCCCGGTTCGGCGGCTGGACTGGCTGTTACGGCAGGCCGGGTCCGGTCGCGACGCTGCGTGGCCTTCCACACTTCCGCGCCATCGGGCAGGGATGGCTGCATCGGCATATCTTGTAGACGGGATCTGAGGAATGACATTACGTTCCGGGTACGATACAGAGATGTGCGAAGCGGGTAGGACCGGGGTCCCGGGCGGAAGCCCCTCGCGGGGTCTGCGCCGGGCGGAGCCCCACCGCCTTGCGCCAACCCCCAACCATTCGTAGAGAGGCAACAGGGGCGGAGGACAAGAATGCCTGACCTGACACAAACCTATGACGTCCTGGTCGCGGGCGGCGGCAACGCGGCCTTGTGCGCCGCGATCACCGCGCGCCAGGCCGGAGCAACCGTGCTCGTGCTCGAAAGCGCACCCAGGCACTCCCGCGGCGGCAACAGCCGGCACACCCGCAATCTGCGGGCGATGCACGACAAGCCGAACAGCGTGCTGACCGACGCCTACCACGAGGACGAATACTGGGACGACCTGCTGCGTGTCACCGGTGGCAATACCGATGAGGCCCTGGCCCGAATGACCATCCGAGCCTCCTCCGGCGTGTTCGACTGGATGAAAGCGTGCGGCGTTCGGTTCCAACCGTCCCTGACCGGTACATTGAACCTGGGCCGCACCAACGCCTTTTTCCTCGGCGGCGGCAAGGCCCTCGTCAACGCCTACTACCTCACCGCCGAACGGCTCGGCATCGACATCCTGTATGACACCGAGGTCCTGTCGCTGAACATGGACGATGGCGCCGTCCGCTCGGTCGATATCACCCTGCGCGGCTTTCCGGAAACCGTCCACGCCCGCTGCGTGGTCGCCTCCGCCGGCGGGTTCCAGGCGAACCTGGAGTGGATGCGCGAATACTGGGGTGACGCCGTCGACAATTTCGTGATCCGAGGCACCCCTTACAATAGGGGCCGTGTCCTGAAAAACCTGCTGGATCAGGGAGTCGCCGCCATCGGCGATCCAACCCAGTGCCACGCCGTCGCCCTCGACGCCCGCGCCCCCAAATTCGACGGCGGCATCACAACCCGCCTGGACAGCGTCCCCTACAGCGTCGTCGTCAACAAGAACGGCGACCGCTTCTACGACGAAGGCGAGGACGTCTGGCCCAAACGCTATGCCATCTGGGGCCGCCTGATCGCCCAGCAGCCCGACCAGATCGCCTTCTCCATCTGCGATTCCAAGGCGTTTCAACTGTTCATGCCCTCGGTCTACCCCGCCTACAAGGCCGACACGATCGAGGAACTGGCCATCCGCATGAAGCTGGACCCACTGAAAGTCCGCCGCACCGTCGAGGAATACAATGCCGCCGTCGTCCCGGGGCAAAGTTTCGACAACCTGAAGCTGGACGGCAACCGCACCGAGGGCCTGACCCCCAACAAGACCAACTGGGCCCGCGCCGTCGACAAGCCCCCTTATTATGGGTACCCGCTGCGGCCCGGCATCACCTTCACCTATCTCGGCGTCCGGGTGAACGAGAAGGCGCAAGTCATCATGGACAACGGCCAACCCGCCGGCAACCTGTTTGCCTCGGGCGAGATCATGGCCGGCAACATTCTCGGCAAGGGCTACCTGGCCGGGTTCGGCATGACGATCGGCACGGTATTCGGCCGTATCGCGGGACAGGAGGCCGCAAACCGTGCAAGAAACTGAAGCCATCCAACGCGCTCGCCACGAAGTCGAGGTCTGCAACGCCTGCCGCTATTGCGAGGGCTTCTGTGCCGTCTTCCCGGCCCTGGAACTGCGCCGCGAATTCTCCGCCGGCGACCTGAGCTACCTGGCCAATCTCTGCCACAACTGCCGCGGCTGCTACTACGCCTGCCAATACGCGCCGCCCCACGAATGGGGCATCAACATCCCCGCCATCCTGGCCGAGGTCCGCGCCGAGAGCTACGCCGAATACGCCTGGCCGAAAGGCATGGGCTCGGTGTTCGAGCGCAACGGCACCATCGTATCCCTGGTCATTGCCGCCTCCATCGCCTTCGTGTTGATCCTGACGATGGCGCTGACCTCGCCCGCCACGTTCTGGGCCGCGCGCCCGGCCGATGCGGGGTCTTTCTATGCCGTCATCCCACTCTGGATCATGCAGGTGGTCGGCATTGGCAGCTTCGGTTTCGCCCTGATCGCCATGTGGATGGGCGCCCGCAACTTCTGGAAAGACGCCGGCCCGACCGACGGCGTCAGACCCGTTGCGCTGGCCATCGCCATCTGGGACGTGCTGACCCTGAAGAACCTGGGCGGTGGCGGCGACGGCTGCAACGACGCCTCCGAGGCGTTTTCCATGCGCCGGCGCCTGCTGCACCATGCGATGTTCTATGGCTTCATGCTGTGCTTCGCGGCGACCACCGTGGGCTTCTTTTATCATGTTTTGATGGGTTGGCATGCGCCCTATGCCTTCATAAGCGCACCTGTGCTGTTGGGAACCGTCGGCGGCGTGCTGCTTTTGATCGGCACGGTCGGACTGTTCGCCATGAAGCTGGTCGACGATCCGATGCCCGGGGTCCGCAGACTGCTGGGCGGCGACGTGGCGATGCTGATGCTGCTGGCGATGTCCTCCCTGACCGGGTTGATGCTGCTGGCGGTGCGCACGACCGGGGCGATGGGCCTGGCTCTGGCCATCCATCTAGGCTTCATCCTGGCGCTGTTCCTGGTGCTGCCATATTCCAAGATGGTGCATGGGGTTTACCGGTCCGCGGCCCTGCTGCGGCGAGCGGTGGAGCGGAACATGAAGCCGCTGGGTGGCGAGTAGCGGGGCGCGGGTCGCCTGACCCGGCGTTTCGCAGGCATTGCGGGTCGGGGGCTGCCTTTGCGCTTTGGGCCGTGATCGCTGGTGGTGGCTTACGTCATGAGCCGGAGTGGCGCGCCGGGGACGCGCGTGCGGCATCGCGCGATATGTTTAGAGACTGCTGAACTGGGTTTGTGGCCGCGTCGGACGGTGTTGGACTGAGCCAATGGGCGCTGCGTGAATGCCCCGAGATGTTTTTGATTTGTTCTATGCGGCCGGGGCGGGCCATGGCAAGCACAAAACGCTGAGTCCTGTCGGTTTGCCCTGCGTTGCCTCGATGCGGCGACCCTTTCGGACCATTCGGCGCGCAGTTTCGTGAAGTGTGGGAAAGCCTTGCGGGGTGATCTTCATGATTTGCCTGACGTGAGTCTCAATTCCGTGGCACGAGTTTATTTCTGATATATTACGGCGTTAATTGGTGGTTAACGTCATTTCTGATCCTGGCTGTTGGCGATCGGGGCGGGACCGGGCGTTGTTGACGGTTTGGATCGGGATTGGCTTTTACGGGCCTGATATGGCACGAAAAACCGGCGAACCTCAGAGATTGGATGAGGTTGCCTCAATCCGGATCTCGTTGCGAAACCACGCGGAACCCGGGGGGGTTCGTTCCGGTTAGGCGCGGGACTCGGGGGGTATCGTTCCGGATAGGCGCGGTTAACTTATTCGTGATAGCGAGGTAATCGCGTGGGTTCGGCCGGGATCGCCGGTCAACCGCGCGGGTTTGGTGGCGACGCGGCCCGTTGCGGGAACGCCCCGGCCCACTGTCCCGATCTGTTACGGCTTCGATGGTTGTTGCGGAACCCCGCGGGCCCGGAAGACGTGCCCCAATCGCGTTTGGGGCGGATTGGTTGCTGAGATCGGGATGCCTCGCGGTTGAGGCGTCTGGCGGATGGACGGGCGGGCCTTGGGTGAGGCTCGTGCTTGTGGCGCGGTCCGCAAGGGTTAACCACGGAGGGCACCGAGGACCACGGTGATCCACGGAGCCGAGACCTTGCACGGGTCGTGCCTTATGTCTTCCGCCAGGATGGGGATCGGAACAGGGGCAAGACAGGCAACACCGCCCCGGAACGGACGAGAACAACGGCAACGGGAGACACCGCGCCGCCTGGCGGCGCAATCGGCAGACCTCCCAACCGCACCGCCGGATCGTCGACCCGGCGGCCTTGGCCCAACGCCTCCGTGCGTCCCCGTGGTCCTTCGTGTCCTCCGTGGTTAACCCTTGCGGACCCGGCAACCCGCACGGACCCCGCCAAGGACGCACACGACACCGCGACCTGTCTTTGCCAACCGGCCGCCCGCGTGCCACAGTCCCCGTAAGGCAACCGCCCGTGTAACGGACCTCATGGCCAGACCCCGCGTCTTCCTGTCCGCCGTCAGCAGCGAGTTCCGGTCATTCCGCGTCCAACTGCGGCATGACCTGCAAGTGATGGGCTGGGACGTACTGCTGCAGGAAGAACTGGACCTCACAACCGGCCCAACCCTGCTGGCGGTGATCGACGCCCATATCCAGACCTGTCGAACCGTCATCTGCCTCATCGGTACCCGCAGCGGTGGCGGCTATCCGGAAGCGGCCGAGGCGGACGCCGCCGCCATCCCGCTGCCCGCCGGGATGTCCCGAGCCTCCTACACACAGTACGAGTATTTCCTTGCCCGCAAATACGGATTGACACCTCTGGTCGGCTGGGCGAGCCCCGACCATCGTCCGGAGACACAAGACGCCGACCCGAGAGAACCCGACGACGGAGCCCTGCAAGCCACCTTCGCCGCGCATGTCCAGGCGACCGGCATCTCTCGCATCCCGGTTACGGCCAAATTGGACGGACGAGCCGAGATTCTGCGGCAGATGAAGCTTCCGGCCGCACCCGTCCCGACCGTCGTTCCCACTGCCCCCGCCGTCTCGCCTCCCGCCCCCACCAAACCCATCGCCCTGCCCTACCCATCCCTCGGCACGCTATTCAAAGGCCGCGACGACTTCCTGGTCCGTCTGCGCAACAGCCTCACCGGGACAGATGGAAAACCCACCGCCATCACCTCCAACTTCGCCATCCACGGCCTGGGCGGCATCGGCAAGACTCGCGCCGCAGTGGAATATGCCTGGGCGCATCACGACGACTACACCGCTCTGCTGGCGGTCGTTGCCGAATCGCCGCAAGCCCTGCAAACCAACCTCGGCCAACTGACCGGCGCGCTCGGCCTGACCGGCTACGACGCGGCCGACGACGACGTGAAACTGAACGCCGTGCTGGACTGGCTGAACCGCCACCCCGGCTGGCTGCTGATCCTGGACAACGTGGATACGCCCGAGGCCCTGGCCGCCGCCACCGCCCTGACCGCGCGCCTGACCCACGGCCATGTGCTGCTGACCTGCCGCCTGACCAACCTGCCCGCCGGTTTCACCAGCCTGGAACTGGAT
>Ga0209514_10000722_pt1 | contig 65160 bp, 54 predicted proteins | sample Subgrocontami58m_FD_187452 | JGI IMG/M metagenome (GOLD analysis project Ga0209514, IMG submission 187452) | Subsurface groundwater microbial communities from S. Glens Falls, New York, USA - GMW37 contaminated, 5.8 m (SPAdes) (version 3) | ecosystem: Environmental > Aquatic > Deep subsurface >... | reverse complement strand
CTTCCCCTTTGTCGTTCGGTTCGGAAGTAGAGTAGATCTACTTTCTCCCCTCCTTCATCGGAGCAACACTCGGGTTTGGGCGGTTGGTTAGACCTTTCCATCTAGTTCTTTCGTTCTAAACTCTGGCTCTTTCGCCAGACCAGGGGGACTTTCACCCCCGATTTCGCACAGCTTCACCTGCAGCGCACTCGAATTTCGAATTGCAAATTCATTTGGCTAGAACTTAAGCCGCGGCCGTCTTCTCCAAGTTCCGTTCGATCAATTCCGCGAGCGCCTGGAGTTGAAATGGTTTTTGGATAAAATTCCTCAGGGTCAGGAATGGCAAATCAAAATGATCGAGCGAAAAGCCGCTCATCAGGACGATTTTCGTATCGCGCCGCTCCTCCAAAAATTTCTGCACCATATCAGGGCCGGAAATGATTCCAGGCAATCTCAAATCGCTGACGATTAGATCGATCGTTTCACGATTTTTGAGCCAAATTAAAATTGCCTCCGTAGTGTTGCGCGCATAAGTGACCTGGAAGTTTTTTAACTGCAGCCATTCGGAAATCAGGTTCCCCAACTCTTCCTCATCCTCCACCAGCAACAGCCGATTTCTCTCTCGATTCTGCGTATCCATACCCTGGCAGCTCTCCGAGCAACCGTTCTGCCACCCCGCCAGAAAGGCCTGCAATTGCAGGAAAATCAGGGTTTTCCCGATGTTCGGTAAATGAGATACAACTCGTCTCCCACTCGTTTTCGAGAAATCAACTCGAGGTTCGCCGCTTCATCCAACCGGCGGATTCCCTCCCCATCCGCCACCGTTGGGGCAAGCCGCCCACCAATCACGCACGGGCAGACCGTCAAATGAAGTTCGTCAACCAGCCCGGCGCGGAACAATGCCGCATTCAATTCACCGCCTCCTTCGCAGAGCAACGTCCGAACGCCCTGCTCGCGCGCGAGCCAGCGCAAGGCTCGCTCGAATTCCAGGATCCGCCGCCCAAATATTTTGATCTCGTCACAGAGACTTTTTAGAACCTCAATTTTTTGGGGAGGCGCAGCAGCTGTGGTCAAGAGGATGATGGGCGAGAATCGGCGCCGGAAAACTTCGGCGTCGGGGCTAATGCTGGCTTGGCCGCTCACGATGACGCGCAGATTGTATTCAGCCAAACCTCTTTTCAAACGCAATCCGCGAAAACGGGCGGGGCCCGGGCCCATCGTCATGCGGCTGAGATCCACCGTCCGCGCGCCCGCCATCACCGCATCAGCCTTCGCCCGCAACTGCAACAGGTGTTCTCGATCATGCTCCGTGCCGAGCGACGAAACCGCTCGATTCGCGGTCGCGATTTTTCCGTCGGCCGAAATTGCCATGTTGATCCAAACTTTTGGCAAATCTCTCTTTTTCCCCGGGGCCATTTCGAAATCATAGGATTAACATGGCGTCGCCGTAACTGAAAAAGCGGTAACGCTCGCGAACAGCCTCCCGATACGCCCGCAAAATCATCTTGCGCCCTTCCTGCTGACCCGGCGCCGCAAATGCGCTCACCAACATCAGCAGCGTCGATTGCGGCAAATGAAAATTCGTGAGCAAACGATCGACGATTTTGAATTTAAAAGGCGGGTAAATAAAAATCCGGGTTCGGCCGGCACAGGCTGTCAATTCTCCTTTGTCAGCAGCCATCGACTCAAGCACGCGCACAGTCGTTGTGCCTGCCGCGAGAACCTGATTGCCCCGATTTTTTGCGGCGATGATGGCTTCGGCCGTTTCCCGAGGCAGTTCGAATCGCTCGTCGTGCATCACATGATTTTCAATTCGCCTTGATTTAACAGGCGCGAACGTGCCGAGCCCCACGTGCAGCGTCACAAAACAAACCGTCACGCCGGCCGAACGCAGACGCTGTAAAAACGGATTCGAAAAGTGCAAACCCGCCGTGGGCGCGGCAACGGAACCGTCGTGGCGGGCAAACACGGTTTGATAACGGTCGCGATCCTCGACAGTCGGATTTTGGGGATCACGCGCGATGTAAGGCGGCAGAGGAACTTCGCCAAATTCATCCAAGACCGAGCGAACCTCTCGCGAGAAAAGCAGACGCACTTGGCCATGCTCGTTTTTTTCCAAAACCTCAGCTTCGAGCGTTTGGCCTGAGCGACCCCGAAACGAGATTTGCGTTCCAGGCCGAACCCGTTTTCCGGGACGCAACATTGCCCACCATTGATTAGGAGCCATTTCCGTCAGCAACAGAATTTCGATTTGTCCTCCGCTCCCGCTTTTTTCCCCTCGAAGCCTGGCAGGAATGACTTTCGAATCGTTCAAGACAACCACATCGCCATGGGCGAGATAATGAATCAGGTCAGGAAACTGCCGGTGAGTTGTATTTCCGGTGAGGCGATCCAGAACCAGCAACCGGGCCTCTTCCCTTTGAACAGTAGGGATTTGCGCAATAAGTTCAGGCGGCAAGAAGTAATCAAAGTCAGTGGTTTGCACCGCCAAATCTGTAGCTTGTTTGCGAACGAAGTCCAAATGGAAAGATAACAAAACCATATCACGAATACTCCGTAAGCACTTCGTCATAAGGGTACTTAGAATGATTTATCCGAATAGATGTGAACGGTTAGATGTTGGGGAACCAGGAGCTATTTTTCCGCTGGAGATTGGCGGCGGGTCCATTTTTTTTTAAAAAATCGCAGTCGATAAAATTCAGCGTATCTAACAGTAACAAAACTGGTTACGAGTATATAGAAAATAGCAAGCACCGATTCTTGGAAAGTCAAGTGATGTATTTTGTTGACGCTTTGGGGCAATGGAGGGTAGAAGTGGGTCAAAGTGGGGCGTTGAGGGTGAATAACCCGCGCTCACAGCGTCGAAAATGCCAGATTCGGGAATAAATGAGCCGATTTATTACAGTTCGATCTACCGGCATGGGGTCGACGATAAGCGCCGGCTCCAAATCCCCGCAAAATGGCGTCCGGCCCAAAGCGATGTCCAGCTCACCCTCCTCCTTTGGCCTCGAGGCTCGATGCAAGAGGCCTGTCTGCTCGTGCTGCCTCCAGACGAATGGCGGGCTTTGGTCGAGAAGGTCAAAAATATGTCGTTCGCCGATCCCAAAACCGAAACGTTACGGCGCTTGCTCGGCACAAAATCGGACCGGGTCACTTTGGACAAGGGAGGGCGCATCTGCTTGCCGGAAGTGATGGCGAAGGGAGCTGCCATCGAAAAAGAGGCGGTGTTGGTGGGACTCGTAGACCGGTTCCAGATTTGGAACCCGGAGAGGTACGAGAGCACGAGCGTAATGGACGAAGAACTTTCGTCGGAAGCATTCAAACTGATTTGACCTATGAGCTTAATGCAATTGCTAACCGTCGGGAAAAGTTTCACCGAAATCACCTCCGCTCCCAACGCCTACAAAATGGACGAACGCCACACGCTTCCAAAATTTGCGCCAGTCGGGCGTCCCGTTTCGCTTGCGCCCCCGCTGATGGAGCCTGCTCTGATCGCCGCCCTCGCAAAGTCGGAGGAACCTGCCAATTTGAATTTTTTCGCCACGACGATGGCAGCTCCGGTCCACCGAGAGGAACGACCTGCTGCGGCTCCGGCGGCGCCAGTGAAACCGCTGCAATACTTCCATGGACGAGGTTTTCTGAAAAAATTGTTCCCCCTGAAAAGCACAGCGGATCGATTGATCCAATCCGAGATGACGCTCGGGATGGTGAAAGTGCTTCGCAACGATTTGAACGATGATTTCGAGTTAGTACCCATCCGGGCGCGGCCTAAGGCGGCACGCCCTGCTCCCTCGCACCCCGCTGAAGAACAAGGAAATCGGGGACGTTGGCTAGGTTGGCTGACATGGGGACGCTTGAAAGTGAGATGAAGCATGCCTGAATTCCGCCACCAACCGGTCCTGTTGCGCGAGGTTGTTGAAGCCCTGCAACCGAGGACTGGCGGCCGATACGCCGACGGGACGGTTGGGGGTGGCGGGCACGCGGAAGCGATTCTGGAAGCCAGTTCGCCGGACGGATGGCTTCACGGATTCGATCGTGACACCGAAGCAGTGGCGGCGGCGCGCGCGAGACTGGCGCGCTTTGCCGGCCGGTTTGAGATACGCCACGGGACCTATGCGGAAATGGGCGATTGGATTCGAGAAGGAACGTGCGACGGGGTTCTGTTGGACCTTGGAATCAGCTCCCATCAACTGGATGAGGCTCGACGCGGGTTCAGTTTTCAAACGGAGGGCCCGCTGGATATGCGCATGGACTCAACCCGCGGCAGGACGGCGGCGCAGATTGTCAACGAGAGCAGCGCGGAAGAGTTGGCCCGGATTTTTTTTGAATTTGGGGAGGAGCCGCAGGCGCGGAAGCTGGCCCGCGCGATGGTGGAGGAGCGCCGGAACAAACCGTTTTCGACGACCAAAGAACTCGCGGATTTTATTGAGAAGCTGAGTCCGCGCCGCGGCAAAATTCATCCGGCCACTCGCGTGTTTCAGGCATTGCGAATGGCCACAAACGAGGAGCTTGAATTGCTCGGCCGAGGTCTGAAGGCAGCTTGGAAAACTCTGAAAAAACACGGGCGGCTGGCGGTCATTACCTTCCATTCGCTGGAAGACCGAATGGTGAAGGAATTCGGCCGCCAACTGGCCCGGGACTATGCATTTGAAGGTGAAGTGGACGTGCCGGAACTCCGCCGCCCGCGGCTTCCGGAGTTGCGATTGGTTCAGCGCAAAGCGGTCAAACCACAAACGGAGGAAATCGAGTCGAACCCGCGTTCCCGCAGCGCGCAGCTGCGGATCATGCGGCGGATCTGATGATGGCGCGCAACAGAAAATACCAATCCGCCGCGGTCCGTTTCGGTCCGGCCTTCAATGCTTTTTTAATTTGTCTTTTTATCGGCGGCTCGGCGGTCGGGTACGTTTACCAGCAGAACCAAATTTTTCAACTGGGCGGTTCGTTAAAAAAACTGGAGCGGCAACTGGATGACCTTCGCCAGAAGAACGAGAGCCTGACCCGCACGCTCGCGGTCCTTGAATCGCCCCGCGATTTAGATGCGCGCGTGAAGCAATTGTCCCTCGGCTTGATTCCAACTGAACCCGAACAATGGGTTCGGCTGAAAGAGATCGAGCCCGCCCCGTTGACGGCCCGCGCGGACGACCGGCTTTACGCGGGCAGTTCGCCCGACGCCACTCCGGCCAACTAAATGACAGCTGCGCCGGCGAGCCCGGTGCGGCCGTTCGAAAGGCAAGCGTATGATCATGGCAAAACAATACCGCCGTTTGATGGCGATGGCTTTCCTGCTGTTGACAGCGCTCTGCGCGCTTGGCTTTCGCCTGGTTGATCTGCAGATCTGGCGCCACGAAGAATTCCGGGATGAGGTGGAAGAAAAAACACATGTCACATTCGTTCGCCAGCCGCGGCGCGGGGATATTCGCGATGTCAAAGGAAACATCCTGGCGAAAAGTTTTCCCGTGAAGACAGTTTGTGCCGACCCTCAGTTCATTGCTGATTTCCACCCGGCTGTGGCCAAACTGCTGGCTCCCCTGCTGGAAATGCCCGCCGCTGAATTGGACGAACTGCTCCAGCGCCGCACGACCACGCCGGATGGCCGCAGCGTGCCGAAACGCTACGTCGAACTGAAACAGAAAGTTCCAAAAGAGAGGTGGGAACAAATTCGCCAGGCCATGCTTGATTTCCCCGTTCAAGCCGATGAGAAGCGCCTGCCCCAAGCACAACAGAGAGCGCTCAAAGCCCTGCGGGAAAAATCTATTTATGCCCGGGACGATCAATTGCGGGTTTACCCAAACCAGAACCTCGCGGCGCACGTGCTTGGCTACGTCAGCACGCGCGAAGGCGAGGCCGGCGCCGGAATTCTACGCGAGATGTTTGGGTGCGATGGAATCGAGCGGATGGCCAACGGTGGATTGAGCGGAATCGCCGGCTGGCGTTCCACCTCGGTCGTGCTCAATCGCGAACTGGTTTCTGAACGGCAGCAAGACGTGCAAGCGCAAGCGGGCCTGAACGTGTATCTCACGATCGACGCGGGTGTTCAGAATATCGTCGAGGAAGAACTCGCCCAGGCCATCGCGACGTATCAGCCCATCTCAGCCTCCGCCCTCGTCATCCGCCCCAAAACGGGCGCAATCGTGGCGATGGCAAATTGGCCGACGTTCGATCCGGCCCATGCGGGCGCTTCACCGATGGATGCGCTGAGAAACCGAGCGATCAGTGACACGGCGGAACCGGGCTCGACGTTCAAGATCGTCGTCGTCTCGGCGGCCCTCAACGAAAAGGTGGTGACGCTCGATCAGGTCTTCGATTGCCGAAGCCCCTTTTATTACGCCGGGCTCTGGCTGCACGACCACAAACATTACGAGAACCTGACGGTCGAGCAGATCATCACTAAATCTTCTAATATCGGCGCGGCCAAGATCGGGCTGCAGCTCGGCTCCGAACGGCTCCACAATTACATCCGTCGTTTCGGATTCGGAACAGAAACCGGCATCCCGCTGCTTGGAGAAGTCAACGGAGTCGTGCACCCGCTCAAGAAATGGAGCAGGGCCTCCATCACCCACATTCCAATGGGCCATGAAGTGGCCGTGACTCCGCTGCAGATGACCTTTGCCATGTGCGCGATCGCCAATGGCGGCCGTCTGATGCGTCCTCTTTTGATCGACCGTTTCGAGGATGAAAACGGCCAGGTCGTCATGAAATACCAGCCGCAGGAAGTCAGGCAAGCGATCAGTCCTGAAGCCGCCCGTCAAACGGTTCAAGCCTTAAAGACGGTGGTGTCGAGCGACGGCACCGCGGCGGAAGCGAAGCTCGATCACTACACGGTTGCCGGCAAAACCGGGACTGCGCAAAAAGCGACCAAGACCGGCTACAGCAAGGACAAATACTTTTCCTCGTTCATTGGATTTTTTCCCGCTGACAATCCCGACCTGTGCATCTCGGTGGTTCTCAACGAACCCGCGGTCAAAGAGCACGTCGGGGGCAAGACAGCGGCGCCTGTTTTTCGGCAAATTGCGGAGCGATCCGCGCGGTACCTGGCGATTCAAACCGACCTGACTCCCGCCGCCGAAACCATTCGCGCGAGCACAGCCACCACTCCTGCGGCTCTGGCGAGTTCTGAAAAAAAACCACGGCTCTAGCCGTCCATTATTATGAGACTCAAACAACTCATCCGAGGTGTCCCCATTATCGAATTGGAAGGCTCGCTGGCTCGCGAGGTTTACGGCATCACCGCTGATCCGCGCCGCATCTCACGCGGCATGCTCTTCGCATCACTGCCGACGGACGATGCCACTGAAGGCGAATCGATCAATCAGGCCATTTCCCGCGGCGCCACCGCTGTCATGTGCGAACGCCATGGGTTGGTCCCCAGCCGCGCCGCCAAAATCAAAGTGCCAGATGTGCGTGCGGCGCTCGCGATGGCCGCAGCCGCATTTTATCAATACCCAGCGCGGCGCCTGCGCCTCATTGGCGTAGCAGGCAATCAAGCCCGCACCGTTGCCTTTCTCTTAAAGCAATTCTTGGAAGGAGCGGGCTGCAAGAGCGGTTTGATCAGTTCGAGCCGCCACGAAATCGGCCGGCGGCGTTTGCCCGCGGCCAGCCTGACCGAAGCGTTAGACGTTCAAGGGCTCCTCTCGATGATGGTCGAAGCGTGCTGTGAAGCGTGCGTGATCGAAATCACCCCGGAGCTGATCGCGCGCAAAGCCCTCAACCAAATTAAATTCGAATTGCTCCTGTCGGACAGCTTCGAAAGCCTGACAGCTCCAGGCGGAATTTTCAGCGACACGGCAGACACCGCGCGACGCTGGCTCGCGTCGAAGAATTGGGAAACAGAAGGCAAAGCCTGGCGGATTCATCCACTCGCGAATGAGGCGCCGGAAACCGTCACGATTGAATTGATCTGCGCTCCGACGGCTGTCTCGCGGCTGCAAGCTGTGGCTCTGCAAACCAGCCGGGAAGGGACCTGGGCGCGCTGGTTGATCCCGGGACAAACGTTTTCTTCGCACCTGCCGTTTGTCGGGCGCGATTATTTGAGCTCGACGCTCGCAGCCGCGGGCGCAGCTCTGGCGCTCAATGTTTCCCCATGCCGGATCCGGACAATGCTGCCGCAGCTCAAACCCGCGGCCGGTCAGCTCGAGTCTGTCACGCTTGGCCAGCCCTTCGGAATTTTTGTGGATGGCGCGCAAACCGAAACCGATTTGAAAAATTCTCTCGAGACGCTCCGAACCGTGACCCCAGGCCAATTGCTGCTGGTTATGGGAAGCCCCGGCGGCGGGATTCCCAGCGGGCGCGCCGGTTTGGGGCGCATTGCCGGCGGGCATTCGGACTTTGCGATTTTCACCAGCGACAATCCGGGGTGGGAACCGCCCGGCGCGGCCGCAGCGCAAATGGCATTTGGATTCCGCTCCGTCCGAAGGGAAGGGTCTTTCGTGCAATTGGACCGGCGCCAAGCGATCGCGTTGGCGGTGCGACTGGCCCAACCGGGGGATACCGTCCTCATTGCTGGCAAAGGCTGGCGCAGTTTCCAGGAAGCGCAAGGAACGGTTTCACCATTCGATGATGTGGCGATTGCGCGCCAGGCGGTGGAAGCCCGGTTCGTGCCCCAAACCAAACCCGCCCCGCCACGGCAGCGGGTCCAGCACGCGCTCGAGGAACTGGCATGTCAGCCATAATGGAACCGCGGTCATTAAAATTCCTCGCGGAAAGTTGCGCCGGCGAGATTGTTGGCGGCCAGCCCGAACTGGAAATTCAGCGGATCTGCACCGATTCCCGAGCGTCAAAACCGGGCGATCTTTTCGTGGCGTTGGCTGGCGAGCAATTCGACGGGCACAACTACGTCGACGACGCCTTGGGCCGGGGGGCAGCTGCCGCGCTGATCGAACTGGGCCATGTCGAGCAAATGAAGCAGGCGCCTCATCATGGCCCGTTAGTCGCGGTTGAAAACAGCCGCGCCGCGCTGGGAAAAATCGCAGCCCGATATCGGGCCGAATTCGGTTTGCCCATCATCGCGGTGGCCGGCTCGAATGGAAAAACCACGGCCAAGGACCTGATCGCAGCGGTCCTGCGTGAGAAATTCCGCACGGTGCGGAGCCAAGCGAGTTTCAACAATGAGATTGGGGTTCCGCTGACGTTGCTCGAGATCGACGGTCAACAGGAGATCGCCGTAATCGAGGCGGGAACGAATCATCCGGGTGAACTGGCGCCGTTGCTGGAGTTGATCAAACCGACGCACGGCGTTCTCACCAGCGTTGGGCGGGAGCATCTTGAATTTTTTGGCGACCTCAATGGCGTGATCGAGGAAGAGAGCGCCTTGGCCCGCGCCCTGCCGCCGGAGGGAAAATTCTTTGTCAACGGGGACAGTCCAGAAACAGGACGAATCGCGAAACTCAGTTCGGCGCAGGTCGTGCGGGTTGGTTTCTCGGAGAGAAACGATTGGCGGGCATATCAACTGCTCATGGACGAAACCGGATTGGCTTTTCAAGTGCATGCGACCGACCCAGCTTTTACTGGCGCGTATAAAATTCCGCTCCTTGGCGCGCATCAAGCAATCAACGCCATGTTTGCCATTGCTCTCGGCCGTGAATTTGGCTTGAGTCGGATGGATATTCAGCGCGGTTTATCCACCTGTCCGCCGCCGAAAATGCGCTTGCAGCTTCGCCAATCCGGGGGCGTGAAAATTTTGGATGACGCCTACAATGCGAATGCGGATTCGATGCGCGCGGCGCTCGAAACGTTGAAAGCTTTTCCGTGCGGAGGACGGCGTGTGGCGGTGCTCGGAGAAATGGCCGAGCTGGGGAAACACGCGGAAGCAGCCCACCAGGAAATCGGACGAGCGGCCGCAACTGTTGACGAATTGCTGGCCGTCGGAAAATGGCGGCAAAAGATGGGCGAAGCGGCGCGGCAAGCGGGGCTCGCTCACGTCTCGGAATTTGAAGATGCCAGCGAGGCCGCGGTGGCTCTTAAAAAAAAGGTTCGGCCCGGGGATGTCGTCCTGGTCAAAGCTTCGCGGGCGGCCAAGTTCGAGCGCGTGACAGAATTTTTAATGAGCGGCGGAAGTTTATGAATCGGTCCGGCCATGGAAGCGTGGAGGAGCCGGTTTCGTCTTTGCCGCCGGAGATTGTGACGGATGCTGATTTATCTCGCCCAGTACATCGAAGAAGCAGTCGCAGGCAGCGATTGGGCGTCCGCTTTCTCGGCTCTCCGGGTTTTTCATTACATTTCGTTCCGGAGCGCGGGCGCGGCGGTGACGGCATTGCTGGTCAGCTTGTGGCTCGGGCCGAAAGTCATTCTGTGGCTCAAACAGTTAAAGTTCGGCCAGAATTATCAGGACAAAGCGGAGGAAACGGGCGGCCTGGCCGCGCGGGTGCTGAACAAGCGGGGGACACCCACCATGGGCGGCGTGCTGATCGTGCTGGCAATCGATCTGAGCGCGTTGTTCTGGACCCAATGGAATGAGCTCGTCCTGCTGACTTTGTTGTCGCTGGTCATTCTGGCGGGGCTCGGTTTTTACGACGATTACACAAAAATTACTCAGCAGAACAGCCGGGGCACGACCTCGCAAGTGAAGCTGCTCGTCCAATGCGTGCTCGCTGCGTTCATCGGAATTTATCTCTGGCTGCTGCCCAGCACGACTAAGTTGATCTCCGAAATCATGGTTCCGTTTTACAAATATCCGATTGTCACAGGCGCCGCTGGGATCGGCTTGTTTCTGACCGTGCTGACGATCGTCGGCAGTTCCAACGCGGTGAACTTGACCGACGGCTTGGACGGGCTCGCCATCGGCTGCACCGTCATCGTGACGACCGTCTTTGTGGTGTTCACCTATGTCGCGGGCAATTTCCGGTTCGCCAGTTACTTGCAAGTCCCTTACGTGCCCGGGGCGGGTGAGCTCACTGTCATTTGCGCCGCGATGCTTGGCGCGGGCTTGGGATTTCTCTGGTTCAACTGTCATCCCGCGCAGGTTTTCATGGGTGACACCGGCTCGCTCGCGTTGGGCGGCGCGCTCGGAATCATGGCGGTGTTGATTCACCAACCGCTCGTGCTGCTGATTGCCGGCGGAGTCTTCGTCGCCGAAGCGGTTTCGGTTCTCCTGCAGACGAGCTGGTTCAAATATACGCGCAAGCGGTATGGCGCCGGGCGAAGAATTTTTTTAATGGCGCCGCTTCACCACCACTTCGAAAAGAAAGGCTGGTACGAATCCCAAGTGGTGACGCGCTTTTACATTCTTTGTGTGCTCTGCGCCGTCGTTGCCTTGAGCACATTAAAGCTGCGCTAGAGGAAAAAATGCAGAACCTCCACGACAAACGGGTTTTGGTGCTCGGGCTCGGTCCGGAAGGACTCGCAGCCTGCCGTTTGTTGCGCAAAAAGCACGCCGAGGTGACGGCCGTGACCCGATCAACCTCCCCTGCCCTTCGCCGCAGGCTGCCGCCGTTGCAACGGTCGGGCGTGCGCGTCCACCTCGATCCGGCCGCCCCGCTTGGAAATCGTTTCGATGTCGCCGTGGTGAGCCCTGAGATCACCCGAGCGGCTGCGGAAGTTCGCGCCTTGGCCGGGCGCGATCTGCCGTTGCTCGGCACGCTCGAACTGGGATATCAACAAACCCTTTGTCTGATCATTGCCGTGGCCGGAACGAATGGGAAAGGCACGCTCGCCAAACTCATCCAACAGGTGCTCGAACAGAACGATCGCAGAACGGCTGTGGCCGGGACGAGTTACCACCCGATTTGCGCGGTGGCGCCAAAGACCAAGGACCTCGATTTCTTAACGCTCCAAGTCACCCCGGCCGAACTTGACCAGGCCGAGTTCTTTCGCCCGGCTATCGCCATCATCAGCAATCTTTTTTTCGATGATCCCGCGAACTATCCGAATGCCGCAGCCCACACGCAGGCGATGGCCCGGCTGTTCCAAAATCAACAAGCTTTCGATTGGACGATCATTCAGAAGGAAGCGCTCGATCTCATCCGGGCGGAGGGGTTGCCCGTCCCGGGAAAGGTCATCACCTTCAGCGCCCGCCAGCGCGAGGCCGATTTGCACCTCGAGCGCGGATTGCTCATTAGCCGGATGCCCGGATGGGCCGGGCCGCTCCTGGATATGGATCATTGCCAGATCCGCGGTCCGCACGTGGCGGAAAATTTCATGGCGGTCCTGGCGCTGGGCCGGGTTTTGCGTTTGCCTCTCGAACAGATGGCGGAGCTGCTCAAAGGATTTCCAGGCCGGCCGCACTGCTGCCAGCCCGCGGGCGAACTGCGGGGCGTTCGGTTCATCGACGATGCGAGTTCCACCAATCCGGAATCGCTCGAGGGCGCGCTCCTTGCGGCGCCGCCCGGACGCGGCCAGAACGTCTGCCTGATTGCCGGCGGGGCAGATCCCGGGTTCGATTTTCACGCCTTGGGACCGGTCGTGGCCGCCCGGGTGAAGCATGCGTTTTTGCTCGGAACAAACCGTGAAAAAATTCGGGCTGCGTGGAGTCTTTTTACTCCTTGCACGCTGGTCGATTCATTGTTAGAAGCAGTGCAAAAAGCAGCAGAAAAAAGTTTTTCCGGCGACGTCATTTTATTTTCTCCCGCTTCGCGTTGTTCAGAAATGTTTCGCAATGTTCATCACCGGGGTGACGTGTATCGACAAGCGATAGCACAGTGGTCGCGGTCTATTAGTAGTGGTTCCCGCGATGGAGCCACGACAGCTAGCCCACCCTCCTCAGCTCACCCGGCCGAATCCGACGACTCTTTTCCTCCATTCAAGCCCGTGCCCAACCAACCTTCCCAAAAACTTTCATAACATGAATGACGAGCTCGATTTCAACTCCACCTCCACGCCTCGACCGAAAATGAATACGCCCAGCCCACTCATTCCCCAGGGTTCCCTGCAAGGGTTGTCCCGAACTAAATCAAACGTCCGGATCGCTGTCTTCACCGTCATTGCCATCCACGCTGTTTTCTTCAGCGGCTTGCTCTTGCAAGGTTGCCGACGCGACAAAGAAAAGACGCAAACCGGCGCGAGCACCAACCAGATCACCACCAACGCCAATATTCTCCCGCCGCTGCCGACGAATTATTATAGCGATTACAATCAACTGACCTCGCAGCTGCAAAACGTCGAACCGCCGCCGCTGCCCGGGAGCTGGGCCGCGCGCACAAATACGACCACCGGCAGCCTCTCGGCCAACTCGAACATAGTTCAAATCCCCGGCGACACGGGCGTCCGAAATCCCAACCCAAGCGGCACGGCCAGCGAGGCGCCAACCGGAACCCAGCCCTATAAGATCGCGGCCAACGATAAGCTTTTTGATATCGCGAAAAAATTCGGCGTCTCCCCCGCTGCCATCCAACAGGCGAATCCAGGGTTGAATCCCCGCCGAATGAAAGTCGGGCAGACCATTCAAATTCCCAGCAAGGAATCAGGCAGCGCTCCGTCAACTGCCGCGGATTCAAACAACCGGGGCGCTTCCGCGACTCCCCCGAGCGCGCCCCCGGCCAGCGAAGCTTCTGCCGCGAGCGGCACTGTCCACGTCGTGAAGCCGGGCGAGAACCTCAAGAAAATCGCCACGCATTACGGCGTCACCGTCAAAGCGCTGAAGGAAGTCAACAAGCTCCGTTCGGACCGCATCTTGGTGAATCAAAAATTAAAAATTCCGGCCGCGGCTCGCGCTGCCGGCAGCACCAACTCGCACGGAACCTGATCGCACGGAACCCGCCCGGGTTATGGAATGAAAATCGCCAGCACGCTTTTGGTCTGTTGTGTCTCCGCCTTGGTTTCGCTTGGCTTGGTGATGCTTTACAGCGCCGGAATGAACGGAAAGGGCGCGCAGTTCTTCCTCATGCAGTCCGCCTGGTGCGGCTTTGGGATCCTTGCTGCCAGCTGCGTCGCGGTGATTGATTATCGCCGTTGGAAAAAGGCGGCTTGGCTACTTTGGCCGGTGGCGATTGTGTTGCTGGCCTTGGTTTGGGTCCCGCCTTTCGGGGTTAGAACGCATGGAGCTTCGCGCTGGATTCGATTTGCCGGAGTCGGTTTTCAGCCTTCGGAAGTTGCCAAGCTGGCCTTGATCTTCTGGATTGCCGCCTACGCAGACACCAACCAGCGAGTGATGAACACTTTTTTACGCGGGCTCGTCGTGCCCGGGTTGTTCATCGTTCCGATTCTCGCCTTGGTTTTTCAAGAACCGGATCGCGGCGCCACCGTGCTGCTGGCGGCGGTGTGCGGGATCATGCTGCTCATTGCCGGCGTGCGTTGGGGCTATCTTCTGCCGCCGATTGCCATCGCGGGCGCGGGGCTCGCTTATTCTCTGATTCACGATCCGATGCGTCTCGGCCGGATTCTCAGCTGGCTGCACCCGGAGGAAAACAAGAGCGGAAAATTTTATCAAACGTGGCAAGCGATGACGGCATTCGGCAGCGGTGGCTGGCAAGGAGTGGGCTTGGGCAATGGAAGACAAAAGCTCGGGTTCGTCCCGGAACATCACACGGATTTTATTTTCTCCGTCATTGGGGAAGAACTCGGACTGATCGCAACACTGGCGGTGCTCGCCGCTTTTGTGCTGCTGGTCATTTGCGGACTTTGCATCGCGTTCAAAGCCCGGGAACCCTTCGGGCTGTTGCTCGGGAGCGGGATCACCTTCCTGATCGGCTTGCAAGCCGCGATCAATATCGGCGTCGTGACGGGCGCGCTGCCTAACAAAGGATTGCCCCTTCCCTTCCTGAGTTACGGCGGGTCGAATTTATTGATGGTGCTGACCTCCGTCGGACTGCTCCTGAGCATCACGCGACACACTGAGGGAGCACCCGAGCCGGAAGAGGCGGAATTCAACTCGAACAAAGCGGTCTCGACTCAATTCGCTTAATGGATCAACCCCTACGCGGCACAGCTCCAAAGGTGGCCATCGCTTGCGGCGGCACTGGCGGCCACCTCTTCCCTGGGATCGCTGTCGCCGAGGCATTGGCGGAGCAAGGCTGCGACGCGGTGCTGCTCGTTTCTGCAAAAGAAATCGACCAGCAAACGACCAAATCGCTCTCGTTCGAAACGATCACGCTTCCCGCGGTCGGACTTCAAGCTGGCGGCCGGCTTCGATTCGTCCCGCAATTGCTGAAATCGCTTCGCCAATCCAGAAAGCTTTTCCGGAAAGATCCTCCCGCGGCCGTGCTCGCCACCGGTGGATTTACCAGCGCTCCTCCGATTCTGGCAGGATGGTCCCTTAAGAAACCGGCCTACCTTCACGAGTCCAACTCGATTCCAGGCCGGGCCATTCGCTGGCTCGCGCCGTTCGCGACAGCGATCTTCGCCGGTTTTCCTTCCGCTCAAAAAAGTTTGCGCAAACGCAACGTCCTGCTCACCGGCACGCCAGTGCGAACGGAACTAAAAAGCATCGAACCGGCCGCGGCGCGCATTGCCCTCGGACTGAATCCGGAAAAGCCGGTCTTGCTCGTCATGGGCGGAAGCCAAGGCGCGGCTGCCATTAATCGGCTCGCACTGGAAGCCCTGCCCGCGTTGGCCCAGAAAAATCCGGAACTGCAGTTCATTCACCTGACCGGGCCGAAAGAGCGGGAGAAAGTGCGCGACGCTTACGCAGCTCGCCAGCGCAAAGCGGCCGTGCTGCCTTTTCTGACGGAGATGGAACTCGCCCTCGGCGCAGCCACCGTCGCCCTCAGCCGCGCGGGGGCTTCTTCGCTCGCGGAATTCGCGGCGGTCGAATTGCCCAGCATTTTGATTCCGTACCCTTCCGCGGCTGACAATCACCAATTCTTTAACGCCCGAGCGTTCATGGAAACTGGCGCCGCCCGACAACTCGAACAGCTCAGCGCCACTCCGGAATACTTGGCCACGCTGGTGACGGAGTTGATTGACAACGCGGAGATGCGCCACCGCATGAGGACGGCCCTCCGCGCCTGGCAAACTCCCGATGCGGCAGAAAAAATCGCCCGGGAAATTCTCGCGGCAATTCCAGGTTTCCGCGCAGAACAACAGAACAGAGCGGCGGCCACGCTAAGCGGCAGGAAGAATTGCCCGGCCCACAAAAAGGAGTTCGCGCCGCTGGCGCCACGATTGTGAAACATTCATCTGCCACTCGCGCGCGACTTGCCCCGGAAGCCTCGGGACAAACCGGAGGAAGCCCGGGCGTTTCGCCCTCGGTGGACCTCGCGAAAACCATTTCGATCGTCGATCCCGCCAAACTCCAGCTGCTGGCCCATCAACTGTCGCCCAACGCGAAAGTCCGGGCCAACGAACCGCTCGCGAAAAAAACAACGCTTCGGATAGGCGGGCCGGCCGACGCTTACATCGAACCCGCCACGGAAGCGGATCTCGCAGCGGTGATTCGCTTTTGCGCCGAACAGAAATGGCCCTGGCGCATGATTGGGCGCGGTTCGAATCTGCTCATACGGGACGGCGGTATTCGAGGCGTGGTGCTGTCGCTCGCGCAACCGCGGTTCTGTGAAATCCAAGTCAGCGGGGAACGACTCATCTGCGGCGCCGGAGTCAAACTGAAGCAAGTGGCCATGGAAGCCAAACGCCACGGCATCGGCGGCCTCGAGTTTCTCGAAGGCATCCCAGGAAGTCTTGGCGGCGCCATGCGCATGAACGCCGGCGCGATGGGCGGCTCGACTTTCGATCTCATTGAAACCATCCGAACGATGGATCTCACGGGCCAGATTGTTGAATTCCCGGCTGCCAACATTCCCGTGGTTTACCGCTCGTGTCCGCTGTTCAAAACCCACATTGCTCTGGGGGCCGTTTTTAAAGGTCAATCAGCGCCGCGCGAATCGATTGAAGCCAAACTCAATGAAGCCAGCCGCAAACGCTGGTCAAGCCAGCCAGCCGCTCCGAGCGCCGGTTGCATCTTCAAAAATCCATCCACCATCCCCGCGGGCAGGCTGATCGACGAACTTGGCCTGAAGGGAATGCGCGTCGGGGGAGCAGTCGTATCTGACGTGCATGGGAATTTCATCGTCAACGATGGCCATGCCACCGCTCGCCAGGTTTTGGATCTGATCGCTGCGATCCAAGAAAAAATCCGCGCCGCGCGCGGCATCGAAATGGAAACGGAAGTCGAGATCGTGGGGGAAGACAAATGAAATTGCACGTGGTGGTCATGCTCGGCGGGCCCTCCGCCGAACGCGAGGTTTCCTTGAAATCGGGCGCCGCCGTCGCGCGTTCGCTCGAATCTCTCGGGCACCGCGTGAGCCTCGTCGACCCGAAAACTGACGATTGGGTTCTCCCCCGCGGCGCCGATGTCGTCTTTCTCGCGTTGCACGGCGCCTACGGCGAGGATGGAACCGTCCAACAACGTTTGGAACAACTCGGCGTTCCGTATACAGGCTGCGACCCCAAGTCGAGCGCGATTGCGTTCGACAAAATCGAAACCAAACAGCGCTTGGTCGATCGAGGAATTCCCACTGCTCGTTTCACCGCAGTCTCGCTGCTGCATGCGCCCTGGCCGGAAAACTGGCAGCCACCGGTGGTGCTGAAGCCGGCGCGGCAAGGCTCGAGCGTCGGTTTGCAATTCGTCGATCGAGCCGAAGATTGGCCCGCCGCGTTGCACGAGGCGTTGCAGCACGATTCTCTCGTCCTCGTCGAGGAACGAATTATCGGCCGCGAAACGACCGTCGGCATTTTGGATGGGGCCGCTCTGCCCGTCGTCGAAGTGCGTCCCAAGAGCGGCCCGTACAATTACGCGAATAAATATACAAGCGGCGCGACGGAATATTTCTGTCCCGCGCCGCTGGATCCGGAAATCACGGGGCGGATCCAAGCCGCGGCGATGGACGCATTCGATGCGGTCGGCGGGCGCGATTACGGGCGGGTGGATGTGATGGTGCGAATGAACGGCGAGCCAGTCGTGCTCGAAGTGAACACGCTGCCGGGCATGACCGAAACAAGCTTGCTGCCCAAAGCGGCCGCGGCCGCAGGATATTCGTATGCGGCCTTGTGTCAGAAAATGCTTGATCTGGCCCTGGCGCGTCGAACGCGGGCCGCAGCGATTGAATAAAGAATATGTTTTTTCGACGAAAGCCCAGCAACCGGCGCGCGGATAAAAACCGGGTTTTGCACGTGAAGCTCAGCTCGAAGCAGACCCGCGCCCAGGCCATCCGCCTGGCCGCAACCGCCCTTGGCGTATCGCTGGGAACTCTCGCAGTGCTGTTTGGCTTCTGGGCCGGCAGCGATTGGATCCTCGACCAGTTAGTGTTTAAAAACGAAATGTTCGCCGTGAAAAACCTCGAGATCAGCTCCGACGGCGCGCTCCCTCCGGCCCAAATCCAAAAATGGGCTGAGGTCAAACTGGGCGATAACATTTTCGCGCTCGATATGACGCGAATTCGCCGGCAGCTCGAATGGGTGCCCGTGGTTCAAAAGGCCTCGCTCGAACGCGTCTTGCCCCACACTTTGAAAATCCGCGTGACCGAACGCGAACCGATCGCGCGCGTCGCTGTTTACGATCTCCAGCCAGGGTTTGTTCGAAGGCTTTATCTAATCGACAGCTTCGGACATGTCATGGAACCACTCCGCGAGTTGCCCGGTTGGGCGGCCGAGTTCGCCGATCAAATGCTGCCATTGCTCACGGGAATCCCGCTGACCGAACTGCGGCCTGGCTTCGCGGTCGATTCGGATCAAGTCCGAGCGGCGCTGCAGTTGATCGAATTGTTCGAAACCTCGACGATGTCTGGACTGGTCGACCTCAGCACGGTGGATGTCTCTTCGCCCGGGGTGCTCGTGGTGATGACCACTCAAGGAAGTGAAATCACTTTTGCGCTGAACGATCTGGAACGGCAATTGCGCCGCTGGCGCTCGATCTACGATCACGGCGCGGCCACGGGCCAAGCCATTGCCACGCTTGATTTGTCTATTTCCAATAACGTGCCGGCGCGCTGGGTCGAAGCTGACCTCGTCCCGGCGGCAGACCCCAAACCTCTCCCAACCCCACGCCACAAGAAAAAACATGTTTGACTCCTCTTCGATCATCGTCGGACTGGACATCGGCACTTCCAAAGTCTGCGCTGTAGTCGGCGAACTGACCGACGGCGGCGCGCTGAACATCATCGGCATTGGCCAGGCCAAATCGCGCGGCGTTCGCAAAGGAGAAATTGTCGATGCGACCGTCACGGGTGAAGACATCCGCAACGCCATTGCCGAAGCGGAACAGATGGCCGATGTCGAGATCCGCAGCGTTTATCTCGGCATCACCGGCAATCACATTCGCGGATTCACCAATCGTGGATTTCATCCGGTCGTCTCGGATGATCGCGAAATTTCCGAGGAGGACGTCCAGGATGTGATTAAGAACGCCAAAGCCATTAATCTACCGGCCGAGAACCGCGTCGTTCACGTCATCCGCCAGCATTTCATTGTCGATGGCCAGGGCGAAATTCAAAACCCCGTCGGGATGTTCGGGGCCCGCATCGAGGTCGATGTTCATGTGGTGCACGGCCATTTCAACCGATTGCAAAACCCGATCCGCGCGGTCAAAGCGCTGCAATTGGATGTCGAGGACATCGTTTTCAACGGCTTGGCTGCGTCGCTCGCATTGCTCGAAGCGCATCAAAAAGAACTCGGCACGCTCGTGATCGATCTGGGCAGCGGCGCCACCGAGTTCGTGGTGTATGCCGATGGAATCATCAAGCACACCGGCGTCATCGCGGTGGGAGGCGACCACGTGTCGAACGACCTGGCGTATGGTTTGAAATTGCCGCTCGGCCGAGCCGAACAGCTCAAGATTCAGCATGGCGGCGCGCTCGCTGACCCGACCTTGAAAGGCCAAAGCGTGACCCTGACGAATGACCTCGGGTTCCCCGACAAGATCGTCAATCTGGAACATCTGCGGCGAATCATGTCACTCCGGCTCGAAGAAATCTTTGCGATCATCGCCAGCGAAGTTCAAGCGGCGGGCCTGCTCGATTATCTGCGCTGCGGAGTCGTTCTGGCGGGCGGAGGCGCTCGCGTGCCTCAGATCACTCAACTCGCGGAAAAGGTTTTTGGGTTGCCTGCCTCCATTGGCCAAACCACCGCGATCAGCGGATTGAAATCGGCCTTGAACCAGCCAGAGTTCGCCGCGGCCACTGGCTTGGTGAAGTTCGGCTCGTTTGAAAGCAAGAAACGAACGTCCGGGAGCCGTTCGATCACACAAGGCCTCAAAAATCGGATCACCCAGCTGTTCGGCGGAAACGGCAAATAAGAGATGCCCATGGAAACTTCCCCAGCCCCTGCCAATCACCAATCCACCGCTTCGCCCCTCATCAAAATCGCCGCCGTCGGCGGCGCCGGTTTGAATGCCCTGCGCCACTTCGCGCAAACTGACCTCAGCCAAATTCCATCCCTCGCCTTCCACACGAATGCGCGTAGCCTCAGCCAGTCCGAAGTCCGCGATCAGTATTTGATCGGGTCGAAACGGCTGCGCGGGCTTGGCTCCGGCGGCGACCCGATGGTCGGGCAGGCTGCAGCCGAGGAAGAGGCGCCCGCGCTTCAACAGTTTTTTCAAAACACAGACCTGCTCTTTATTGTCGCCGGTTTGGGAGGCGGCACGGGCAGCGGCGCGGGGCCGGTGATCGCGCGGCAAGCCAAAGAGGCCGGGGCGCTCGTTTTAGCGTTTACTCTGCTGCCGTTCGAATTCGAAGGCCCACGCCGCCGACAACAAGCTCACGCCAGCTTGCAGCAGTGGAAAAGCGCGGCCGACGCCGTCGTCTGCCTGGCCAATCAAAAAATCGTCGGCATGGTGGATGAGAACACAAGCGTTCTCGATGCGTTCAAAATCACCAACGATTTATTAACGCAAAGCGTGCGCAGCCTCTGGCAAATGTTGACCCGGCCAGCGCTCATCAGCCTTAACTTTGCCGACGTTTGCTCGGCCTTGCGCGGCCGCCATTCCGAAACCGCTCTGGCGACAGCGGAGGCGCAGGGGGAAAATCGTTCGCGCGAGCTGATCGAAAAATTGCTGGCCAGTCCATGGCTGGCAGGCGGCCACGATCTCGCGGAAGCGGAAGCGTTGCTCGTCAGCTTCTCGGGCGGCCCTGACCTCACCATGTCCGAAGTCAACCGGCTCCTGACCGAATTCAATCGCCACTCGGAAAACGCCGAGGTTTTCCTTGGAGCAACCATCGACCCCGCGCTCACGGGAAAGCTCGCCGTCACCCTGCTGGCCTCGCGCCGGCAAAAAAGATCCGATGACAGCGAGGCCGAAGTGGAAATGCCCTCCTCGAGGATGAGTCCGGAAATCGAAACGCAGTTTCTTTCCGCAATGCCCTCACCGCGCCCGTCCGCGCGGTTCATTCCTCCGCCGCCAGATTTGAATCCGGAAAACGCAGGGCAACTGCTCCAGGGCAAAAAAGGAATTCGCGCCAAAAAGGCGGTGGCCCAATTGCGCCAAGGCCAACTGCCGCTCGAAATTATTTCAAAAGGGCGATTCGAGAAGAGCGAACCGACCATTCATCACGGCGAGGACTTGGACGTGCCGACGTACATCCGGCGCGGTGTGCCACTGAACTGAAGCGTTAGAAGCGTTAGAAACGTTAAAAGCGTTAAAGACGTTAAGAGCGTTAGAAAAACCTCTCAGATTCTTAGATCAATCAAATCCGAAACCCGAAGCTCGGAATTCGACCTGTCCGAAGCTTCAGCGAAGGAGGAAACAGATTCGAAGAACCAAAACTCAAATGCTCAAAACGAACCGGGCCCGTGAAGAGGAATGGCCAGCAATGGCTTTGTTTTGAATTTTGGATTTGAAGGTTTAGGAATTGTTTCGGATTTCGGATTTAGTGCTTCGGATTTAAGTCTCATCATTTTTAAGTATCGTCATTTCGAATTTCAAATTCCTTTGGCTAGATTTAACGCGTTTAACGTCTTTAACGTCTTTAACCCTTTTAACGTCTCCCCCCCTACCGTCCCAACTCGCCCGGGTTCCGCGGCGGTTTGCGATCCCAGAAGGCGGGACGTTTCCCGGGGAAATACAACAGCCGCTTGATCTCCCCGAGGAGGTGTTCGGACAGCAAGCCCTTCGTGACGTAACCGCTCGCTCCTTTTTCTGCTGCTTCCTGCAAAAGACCTTCTTCGAATTCGCGCGCCGTTAAAATCAGAATGGGCATTTCGGGAAACTTCTCTTTAATTTGAGGCAAAAGATCGAGCCCGTTCTCGCCGGCGAGTCCAAGATCGAGCAAGGCCAAGTCAAACGGTTCTCCGGCCAACGCTTCCCACGCCCCTGTCATGTCTCGCACAGTTCGAACGACGTAATCCTGCGCGGTGAGAAATCGGGACAGCGCCTCGCAAATGATCGGCTCGTCATCGATCACCAGAATCCGTTTGTTCATGGTTCGAAAAAGCTAACCGAGCGCGCCGAAAAAGTCTCTTCATTTGTCGCCAGGCCAGCGCCGAGCTTTCCTTCGCCTTCGGCGGCTCTGCAAATGAACGGGCCCGCCGGCGCAATCGTCCGCCCTTCTCTTAACTTCTCGGAAGAAAGGGATTGCGTTTTTTCTCCCGGCTGGTAAGCCAGCTCTCATCCCAACCACGGCTGGCAAGCTTGTCTGTCCTGCGAACAGCCAAACGCCGCGCAATGATGTTCTGTCGCGTCATAAACGCGTCGGGCAACGCAGCCTTAAACTCGGGTTGGGCCGGAGGTCAAATGAAACGAAAAAAAAAGAATAAACCAATCAGCTGGTGCAGCTCTCTTGTCCTGACATTCATCCTGGGAATCAATGCCGCGGCCCAAACAGTGCCCGGCGCTCCTGAAGAGAACGGGTTAAAACCAAAAACCGATACCATCTACATTAACGTTCCACCCGACGACCAAAACAACGGCAACGTCGAGAGCCTTGGCGTCGCCATTGCCGCCAATGGCAATGTCCTCGTTGGCTGGGAAGATGACGGCGATGGATTGGCCGATTTTGAAGCGATCTGGACTCTGTTCGGGCCCGATGGCACTCGCCTGACGCCTGAGGCTGACATCAAGTCCGTTCAACCGGAGTTCGCCGGTCAGACGCTCCCCTCGAAATATCGCGCTTATTTCCGCGCGGACAAAAGCCCCGTCCCGGGGCGCACGTCCTGGGGACCGAAAATCAAAGCTAACCTATTTGGCGATGGCCTGGGCATGGGCGCAACCTCATTCGAGTTGGACCTGGAAGTTGCCGAACTGGCAGCGTTCAACGCCGGAACGACTGGCGATTTCGATTCCGTCCAATTGCTCAATAACGACACTAGCCCGGTCGGAATCGTGACCGGCGTTCCAGCAAGCTATGCCGCCCGCGACGGCGACATTCGAATCGGCGATTGGGAGTATCTATCGAACGGCAACGTGGTCGTCGTCGGTGAAAGCCGCCAGAAACAGGACCTGGTCGATCTTTACGGCGGGACGGCCCCGAATACACACGCGATTTATCGCCTGGTCGACAAAACCGGCGCTGAAATCAAAGCCACTTCGATGGTCAGCGAGACCCCAGATACCGCTGAAATCTGGCACGGCGTCGGCGTCACCAAAAATGGCTTTGGCGTTCGCTTTGCCCTGAATGGCCGCACTGCCGTTCGGCTCTTTGATAACACCGGCAAACCAACGACCGGCAATCTCGACATTGCGAATCTCACCACCAACCCCTCGACTGCAGCCGGCGGACGTGGCGACGGCGCTGGCTTTCACGGAAATGGCAACGACGCTTACGTTGTGGCCGCTTCATCCGGAACTGAAGTTTGGGTGACCGTCCTGAATGCAGACGGCACCGTTCGCTACTCGAAGTCTGTGATCGATGACGTGACGCTGAATGCGCCGGGCCGTCTCGACGCGGCCATCGATGCCCAGGGCCGAGTCATCGTGGTGTTTTCGGACACAAGCGGGACCGCTGGCAACGCAGCGATCGTCATGGGCCGGATGCTCGATGCCACTGGCAAACCCCTTGGAAAAACATTCTACGTCAGCGAAACTGAACTCCCGAATCCTGCCACCCTAAAAGGTGTCAACCCGCGGATCTCCTGGCGAAACGGATTAGCCGCTGTGGTTTGGCAGAGCAATAACAGCCCCGCGGGCCCGGATGTCACCGTCGTTGCCGAACGATTGTTCAGCACCTTCCAGCCAGGCACCCTCGAATCGGTCGGGCTCACGCGAATCGTTCCTGACACCGTCATCATTAATCCAGGCATCGACAAGCTGGGCAACTGGGAGCCGTACGCCAGCGTGCTTGGCAACAGCGTGTTCCTCGTCGAAGGAAATACCTTTGCCGAAAACACCACGGACATGCAGCGCTTTGTCGTCGCCTTCCAACCTGTCGCGGGCGGCGCGATGAAACTGGGTGAAGGCTTTTTCGCCGACAACGGCACACCATTCAAAGGCGCAATCAACGCTTCACGTCAAAACGGAAATCCAGGCCGCGTCGCAGGCGACCAACGACCTGGCGCCGTCAATTTTATCGTCGGCGGCGAAGCGTCGCCTCACACGCTGACCGAATTTCAATCGGACAACCGTTGGAATCTCGGATTCGATCGCGGCGCTGATGGCCGCTACGGCACGGTTCAAACATTCAAACTCGACCCCGCCACGCTCGCCCAGACGTCGCTCAGCAAAGCCTTCGACGCGGTGAATGGCCGGCTGACTTCCGGAGCATCCGCGAACATGCCGGAAATCTCGCGGTTCGGCGGCGATGTGGTGGCTTTGGACAATGGCAACTTTGTTGTCGTCGTCGACGATCGCTCGAATGCGCACGCGACTGATCGCGCGGCCACCGCAGTGATCGTGGCGCCGGACGGCTCGATCGTGAAAGACACGTTCTCAATCGATATCGGCCAGATCTGGGCGAACGTCGCGGCCTACAAAGGCGGCTTTGCCGTCCGCGTCAATGGCATCATCCGGTTCTATGACAACGCCGGGAACTTGAAAGGACAGGCCAATCAGAGCACGTCCGGCGAAAGCTTCGATGGCGGGCGCGGCGATGGCACACGCCTCGCCGGTCACATTAACAGCCCGTACGTCTTCCTCGTGGGCAAAGTCACAACCGGAAGTCTAGTGAAGCTCGCGGCGTGGGATTCGCGAAATCAAAGCTTCGTCGCGGTGGGAACCGTCAGCGAACCCGCCTTTGCAGGCGACTTCGATCGCGCCAATCTCGCGGTCGATGCGCTGAATCGCGTCGCGGTGGGCTGGGTTTCCAAGCCGCCCGGTTATGAAAACCAGCAAGTGGCCGCGCGAGTCATGGCGCTCAATGAAACGACCAAAACAATCGAAGGCCTCACGGCCAGTTTTCTGCCGTTCATCAATGCCGCGCCGACCGGTGGAGTTCGCACGCTCCAAATGAGCCTGGCTATGACGACGAAACAAATTCTCGTCGCGGCCAAAGGCGAAATCAACCTGCAGAACAAACCTGAGCTCGGCGCGAACTCACCGAGCGAAGTGAACTTCTACACTGTGTTCAGCAGCCCGGCTCCGAAGGAAGATCCAACCACGCCAGCTGGCGGTCCAAATGGCGGCGCGTTGAGGATCACCAGCGTGACGCGCAGCGCAGGAAAATTGAACCTCGCGTGGTCGGGAACGCCTGGCACTTACACCATCCAAAAGAAAACGAATCTGACGGATGCAACCTGGACTGATCTGCAAACCACCACCACCACGAGCGCCTCGATCGACACGACCGGCGCCAGCGGGTTCATTCGCGTGGTGATCAAATAATCAATCACACGGAGCGCAACGCGCTCCGCTTTAATCGAAAAACAAAAAGGGCCGCGTTCAGCACGCGGCCCTTTCTCATTCTTGCTTTTGTGGGTTCGCTCTTCGCGAAATTTAGAATCAAGCGCCGGTTCGGAATGTTTTCCTCGGCTTAATCGTGTTCTGATTCGTTTTCCGATCCCTCTCCTCGATCCTCTCCCGATTCTTCGGCCACGACCCGGTAGAACCGATGGGCGTGATGAACAGCTTCGTCATCCACGATCGTTTTGCTGCCGAGGAAATGCGGGATGTTCGGAAGCGGTTGCCATTCGACCAGGTCGTCCGAAACTTCGACGTGATAATCGACTCCATCATCGGCATCGACATCCATTTCAAATTTTCCATCGGAATCGTGTTTCACTTTGCCATGAGCCACCGCCGGCGGAGCAAACACACGCAAGGTCGCAGTTTGGCTGGTGACGGAGGAGGCCGCGCCTGAAACAACCACGCGATAATCGCCGGCGTCGGTCTTTTGAACATTTGCCAGAGTCAACGTCGCGGAAGTCGCGCTGGCGATGTCGATCCATTGGCCATCTGTTTGACGCTGCCACTGAAATGCAGTGGCGTTGCGCGCTTGAACCACGAACGTAACCGTGCGCCCTTCTTTCACCACCCTGCTCGCAGGCTGACTGAGGATGATCGGCGCTAAGGGGCTGCTCAAGGGCGGGCTCAGTTGAAAACTCTTCAACCCTGCCAAATTCACGGGCAAGCTCGGCGGCTGGCCGACGCCGCCCAACGCGAGCGTTAAGATTTCAGAGGAACCAGTTTTGGAACCGGCCGCGGCCGCTTCTTCGAATGTTTTTCCTTTGATCGTTTGCCAGACGCGAATTTGCACCGAAGCAGTGGCGCCAGGGGCGACAGATGCCACCGCGCGGCCCGCGGTCGTGCCGGCGTCCCAATAACCCGCTCCCACGCCCGTGCGAAACGGGACCGGCTGGCCAACGGGCGCCAGAGTTGCCGGAGTCGGCCCAGCATATAGCTCGGCCATGTAAATCGAACCGGCCAAACGCGTTGTTCCGTCTATATCAAAGACGGGAGCATCGATTCCCTCTGCGGGGAGGTGGTTATTAAAGTTGATAGTCCCTTGGCCATACGCAGAGCTGGCTAAAAGGATGGCGAAATTGGCGGCTAAAACGGGCAAACAGTTTTTCATAGGTGTACAAATCTCAAGTTTGGAACCGGCAGCTCCCCTTGAAGCAAGCGCAGTGCCGAGATCATCAACTACGATTTGGCGAGGTAAATTTCGCGTGCACCTTCGGTGGGGCGAGGCTACCGACAGGCCGAACAAAACGCATCCACCAAACCCATTCCCGGTGGGGCGAGGCTACTGACGAGCCGACAAGAAGCATGCACCTGCGGCTCGCGAGTACGCTCGCCCCACTGCCATCTCCATGGTTGAAATGTTTGCCTCAGCGGAGGCTTGCAGCCCAAAACGGGAATGGTCCCCAGTTCGCTGGGCACAATTCCCCACCCTCGCACCGTCGAGAGCGTTAAAAAAGTTAAAGAGGATAAAAGCGTTAAAACCGTCGCACCGTCGCACCGTCGCACCCTCCTCCGCAGACTACGGAGGGCGGGCCGTCCTACCGTTTCCCCGCTTCCTTCGCCCAGGCATCGCGCAATGTGACAGTCCGGTTGAACACCAGACGACCAGGCTTTGAATCGATTGGATCGACGAAAAAATACCCAAGCCGCTCGAATTGGAACCGGCTCGCTGATGAAACAGAAGCCAAGCTCGGTTCCAATTTGCTGTCCGTCAGCCGTTCCAGTGAATGCGGATTCAAATGTTCTTTGAAATCCCGGCCCGCTTCATCTGGCAACTCCGCCGTAAATAGCCGGTCGTACACCCGAACCTCGGCGTCCACAGCATGAGCCGCCGAAACCCAATGAATCGTTGCCTTGATTTTTCGCGACGCCGTCGCTCCCCCGCTTTTGGAATCGTGATCCACGGTGCAGTGAACTTCCACAATGTTGCCCTGCCCGTCCTTCACCACCTCCACGCATTTGATGATATAAGCGTAGCGCAGGCGCACTTCCGTCCCGGGGGAAAGTCGAAAATATTTCGGCGGCGGCGTCTCCATGAAATCCTCCCGCTCGATGTAAATGACTCGGGAAAATGGAACGCGCCGCGTCCCTGCCGCGGGGTCCTCCGGATTATTGATGGCTTCGAGTTCTTCAACCTGGCCCTCGGGATAATTCGTCAAAACAACTTTCAACGGCCGCAACACCGCCATCGCTCGTGGCGCACGCTTGTTGAGATCTTCCCGAATGCTGTGCTCGAGCAGCGCGAAATCAGTCAGCCCATTGAATTTCGTCACGCCGATGCGCGCGCAAAAATTCCGAATGGCTTCAGGCGTGTAACCTCGGCGGCGCAGTCCCGCAATGGTCGGCATGCGGGGATCGTCCCAGCCGCTGACCAAGCCCTCCTCGACCAACTGCAGCAGCTTCCGTTTGCTCATCACGGTGTAGCTCAGGTTCAGCCGCGCGAATTCGATTTGCTGCGGGTGAGCCGGCACTGGCAGCTGATCCAAAATCCAATCGTAGAGCGGCCGGTGAACTTCAAACTCGAGCGTGCAGAGCGAGTGCGTGATGCCTTCGATCGCATCCGACAAACAATGGGCGTAATCGTACATCGGATAAATGCACCATTGATCGCCCGTCCGATGGTGTTCGACCTTTCGAATCCGGTACAGCACCGGATCGCGCATGTGAACGTTCGGCGAGCTCATGTCGATCTTGGCGCGCAGAACTTTGGACCCATCCGCAAATTCACCCGCGCGCATTCGGCTGAACAGGTCGATGTTTTCTTCAACCGTCCGATGGCGAAAAGGGCTCTCGCGTCCGGGCGCGTTCGGAGCGCCGCGATATTCAATCATCTGGTCGGGAGTCAGATCGCACACGAAGGCTTTGCCGCGCTTGATCAATTCCACCGCGAAAACATAAAGCCGTTCGAAATAGTCTGAGGCGTAAAACAGCTTGTCGCGCCAATCAAAGCCAAGCCACCGAACATCGCGCTGAATCGATTCCACATACTCGATGTCCTCGCGCGCTGGATTGGTGTCGTCAAAGCGCAGATGGCAAATCCCGCTGGGGTATTCGAGAGCGACGCCGAAATTCAGACAAATCGATTTGGCGTGGCCGATGTGCAAATAACCGTTTGGCTCCGGGGGAAATCGAGTCACCACTTTGCCGCCGTGTTTTCCGTTGCGCACGTCCTCCGCAATGATGTCGCGGATAAAATCTGACGGCGGCGGAACTATTGGGGCAACGCCAGGTTTTGGCTCGGGTGTTTTCTCGGGAGAATCGGATGTGCTCATTTTAGCGAAGCAGGAACGTAGCGGCTGGACCCTCGAAATGCCAGCCTGATTGAACGCGCTCGCGTTGGGGGTTTAAAAACCGCGAATGGACGCGAATGGACGCGAATTAAACTCGAAGATGGAACAGGAGCCAGCCAAGGAAACCAAAACCTGATTCAACCGCTTCCTCTCTGTTGACTCCGTTGCCTCCTGTTCAATTCCCCGGCGGTGCAACGCCGTGGTTCTTTAACAGGAGGACGCAGAGAAAACGGAGATTCCTTGAACCGCCAATGAACCTGCCTAACCGCAACCGATCTTCAATTCGCGGTCGTTTTGAATTAGCGGGATTCAAGTCCCCCTCAATCTGGGCGATCAAAATCCCCGCGAATTCGAAGCGCCCCGCTAATTTAGTTTAGCCGGATTTTCGCGAGTTGTTCTGTGGGCTCTTTTCTTTGCGGCCAATCCTCGGATCAGCAGCTGGTTGGGATTTCCTGGAGCACTTCCAGACAGTGCGGGATCGCATCGACGACAAAGCCCAAGCATTCCACTGCCCCGCTCGGTTTTCCCGGCAAACAAATCACCAACGCGCGGTCCACAACCGCCGCCAAACTCCGCGAAAGAATCGCGTTCTTCGTGATCTTCATCGATTCGACTCGCATGACCTCGCCGAAGCCAGGCAATTCCCGGAGGGCAATTTCGCGAACGGCTTCGGGAGTGACATCCCTCAACCCCACTCCCGTGCCGCCTGTTGTCAGAATCAAATGACACTCGTGGCCGATTTGCTCGCGAATAGCCCGCTGAATCTCGCGTTTATCATCCGGCACGATCCTCTCGGCCGCGACCTCCCAGCCGTGGCTTGCCGCCGCCTTTTTCAAGGCCGGCCCGCCCAGATCTTCGTAGACGCCTTGGGATGCCCTATCTGAAATCGTGATGATGCCCACTCGAATCTTCATATCGTTAAAATCGTTAAAATCGTTAAAATCGTTAAAGACGTTAAAAGGTTAAAAAGGTTAAAAAGGTTAAAAAGGTTAAAAGCGTTAAAGACGAATGCTCCTCCCGGTTTCTCAACTCGCTTTCACCTTTTCGCCCCTCTCTTTACACCCTGAACGCTATCGACGTTTTCATCCTTTTTAACGCTCGTAACGCCCTTAACGTCTTTAACGTCTTTAACGCCTTTAACGTCTTTAACGCCTTTAACGCCTTCGCCCTTGGTTTTGCTGACCAGCCGAATCTCCCCAATCACCATCGTTTTATCAACCGCCTTGCACATGTCGTAAATCGTCAGCGCAGCCAGGCTCACCGCCGTCAATGCCTCCATCTCGACGCCGGTTTCTGCGGTTACGGTCGCGGAGCCGATAATGATGATCCGGTCGCGCGAGGCAGGAAACTCGAAGTCCACCTGACAATGACTGAGCGGCAACGGGTGACACAACGGGATCAACTCGCCAGTCCGTTTGGCCGCCATGATGCCAGCCAGGCGCGCCGTGGCGAGAACGTTGCCTTTGGCAATCGCATTTTTTTCAACCAAATCCAAGGTGGCGGCGGCGACGCGAATCTCGCCTCTCGCGACGGCCACCCGCAACTGCCGCGGCTTGGCCGAAACATCGACCATGGCCGCTTCGCCTCGTGCGTTTAAATGACTGAGCTCTTTCATGACAAACTTTTTTTCCGGACCGATTCAGCCCATTCTCCAATGATCGACCGCATCTCTTCCCGGAGATTCGCTTTTACTTTGACATGCTTTGGAATATAGCCGGGCGACAAGCCGAGCAAATCGGTCGTCACCAGGATTTGGCCATCGCAATCGCTGCCCGAGCCTATTCCAATGGTCGGAATCGAAATACGATTCGTGATCTCCCGCGCGACCGCCGGTGACACCAGCTCCAGCACAACCGCAAAAGCGCCGGCGCCCGCGACAGCCGCGGCGTCGTTCAGCAACGCGTCCCGTTCCGCGTCGCTCTTGCCTTTGATATGATAGCCGCCCTCTTCAACGACAAATTGCGGCAGCATCCCGACGTGGCCCAGAAACGGAATGCCCGCGCCAACGATCCGCTCGATCTGCGGTGAAATCGCCCGGCCACCTTCGGCTTTGACCCCTTCAGCTCCCGCAGCGACCAACCGTTTTGCATTCCCCAGCGCCATCTCGGGAGTTTCGATCGAATGATACGGCAGATCCGCCACCAACAATCCCCGCGGCTTGGCCCGAGCCACCGCTCGAACGTGATGCTCCATCTCCTCCATGGTCACGTGAGTTGTGTCCGGATAACCCAGCAACACCATGCCCAATGAATCACCCACCAATATGAGCGGAATGCCTAATTCATCCAGCAGCCGGCCCATGGGAAAATCGTAAGCAGTGAGGGAAAGAATTTTTGCCCTCCCTTTCATGGCCCGAATCGTGTCTGCGGTGATCTTTGGCGAAACCATTGGCGGTATTGAAGAGAGTGAACCGCCCGCGAGACAAGTGAATTCGGGAACGCGAACTGCGCAAAGTTGGCTGGCGCATCGTTCGCCAATGATGTTGCGCGCCGGGCGTTTTTTCGAGCTGGTTGCCATCCTCGTTCTGTAACCGAAACCAGCCAGCGAGTGTGTTCCTTAAAAGAACATCTTTCCTAAGCCCACCGCTCTCGGTGCAGTTAGCCCCGTGCGTCACCGATTGCCCCCACGGTTTAAAAAGCTCAGGGAACCGGTTTTGAACCGGGACCAAAATACGTGCCAAATGTGCGGTTCCGTGGCAGGGCACAAAGACGACAACAACGGACGCACTGTAGTTACGGTTGGTTTGCGCGTTCCTCGCGAACATGGGGGAACTTGGTCGCTCAACAGTTTGCGGGCCGTCTGTGGAGTCTGTGCTGAAGGCCTGGACGGGATCGCGTACTTGCCAAGACCAAGCGCGAAATTCTTGATTAGACATTTGCAACAAATCTCGGACGGGGACCAACGTTGGCTTTTTCAGAAACTTGGGTCGAACAGAATAGGCCCGCCGCGTGCGCGGCCTTGATTGCCCTGAACTGGACACGCCCGAAGGCAAAGCTGCGAAGCGATTCGTGGAAGCGCAAGCCAAAGAAGCCGTGTCCGTCGTCATCACCAGCACCAAGCCTGACAAGTGGGACCGCTATTTGTCCGACATTTTTCTCGGGCGCGAGGACGGCGAAGAACTTTTTCTCAACAACCTGCTCTTGCAAAATGGCCACGCCCGCCGTCACGACAAAGTCACGCCTGCGGATTGGGAGGAATGAACATTCCACCATGCCTGTTTTGGCATTTAGGGCAGGGTGGTGATAGCGGTAGTATCGCTGACGATGATCATTGACGCGGCTTCCTTGTTCCATGCCGCGTCAGGACGATTTTTTTAGGGTTCCCAAGTCTGCCTGCAAATCGTCTGCGTTGTAGTTGATGGAAATATGGCGGCGCGCCAGTTCCACGAGGAATGCAGGCGAACTCATGTCGGCGATCTCGGCGGCGCGGCCCAGCGACACTTGCTCGCGCTTGTAGAGGCCGATAGCGATGTCCACCACCGCGTCCCGCTCGTCCAAAGTAACATCCTCCAAGCGCTCGGATGGTATGGTGAATGTCATTCTGGACGGAAACATACGTCAGAATCGGACGTTGTGGCAACTGCCAGCATTACCGACATTGCCGGGACGATGGGGAACTTTTTCTCAACAACCTGCTTTTGCAGATTGGCCAGGCCCCCCGTTACGACAAAGTCACGCCTGCGGATTGGGAGGAATGAACCGTTCAAGGCACGGCAAACACATCCAGAGGGACAGTTTTGGCTGGGCGTGTATCGGGAACTAACTGGTGCAATGGCCGTCCAGCCGCCGTAAAGCCAAGTAACAATCCACTTGGGGAATATTTATCCTCCGGATAGTTCTCAATCACTTCCGCCTTTGAGCCGGCATCCCGGATTTCCTGCTCGCTGATGTGCCGGTCCACCACGCGGCGAAGCGCGTGGCGGCTGAATTCAAATTCTCGCGGCGTAAATGTCGCCAAGTTGGCGGACCTCCAATGGGCCGTAGTCAATGGCTTCGTCCGTAGTGATTTTCTGCTGGCGCGCGGAACTTCGCGCAGCTGGCTGGGAAAAGTTGAGTTGCCGCAATACGTCGGCCAGCGCGCGGTCGCCGATGCGCCATTCTCAAGGAGAGGATGATTCTGGGGATTGAAGAAGCCGCCGTTGTAGCGGGCGCCAGAGCCAGTTGTCCGTGACGATTTGATGAAGGCATCGCGCTTGCGCGCGAGTGTAGGGCTGCGAGTTTATCAGCGTCAATCCGCGTTCAATCGTCTCCTCGGCGAGGGGGAGGCGGTTTCCAATCCAAATTTTAATTATGTGCAATTCGTCCAGGGTCTCGACGGATGAGAGCGCAGCGGCGGGGATTTCAACGGTTTCTCCTGTCATGGGCACCTGTTGCTGAAACCTTCAAAGATACTTCTAACGATCCGGTCACTCGAAATCTGGGTATTGCTTTGGATTGGGGCCGATTTCCCTGATGACCCGCGGATATCTCGCCCCCTTCGTACGGGGGGTGACGGCGCGGCCTTTTTTGATTTGGAACTTCCAATCATCACCGTAATCGAACCAATAAAAGAGCTTCATCCTCTCGGGCAGCGGCCAAATCCGTTTCAATGTCACGTCGGCATAATCGTCGAGCTCAGGCTCGTCTTCGTTCGTCGAGAAAAGCATTTCTCGTTTCCGGACACTCCGCCCGGCGAAGAACTCGAACAAGTGGTCGTCATCGAATTGAACTGCCTTTTGAATGATCGAGTGCAGATCGAGCAGGCTTGTATCATCCTTGCATTCGATCACACGAGTGCACGGTTCCTCCAGATACGCCCCCCAGACGCAATCAATCGTGAGGGTATAAATCTCCCCGGTGCGTTCGGGCGCCGCGGGCTTGGCCGCATCCCGGGCTCGCGCATAATCCTCGAAGAAGAGCGGTTGATGGCTGAATCTCCCAAAAAAAGCGTTCATGTAATTAGGCGGCTGTTCGCCGTTTTATTCCGTCAAACCAACATCCAAGTCCGCCATCGGCAATCCAAAATCCGAAATTCCATCAGTCCGGCAGCGGGCGGCCGCGGGTTTCGGGCGCGAACCAAATGAGCACGAGACCCACCGCGTAAATCAAGGTGATGGCAGCGCCGGCTTTGGCGTAGCTGCCATGATAATGAGTCATGAGCGCGCCCATTTGCAGCGCCCCGACCGCGGCCAAGATCCTCCCGAAATTATAACTGATCCCCTGCCCCGTCGCCCGTACCCGTGTGGGAAACAGCTCGGGCAAATAAAGCGGAAACCATCCATAAAACGCCGCGGTCACTCCGCCCACCAAAAATGACATCCAGAGGAACGTCGAGCCATACTCGTGCACCCCGCGAAACAAATAGCCGCACGCCAGCAGCGACAACAGGCAAAGCGCAAAGAACGTCGGACGCCGTCCGAATCGTCCGCCCACCCACGGCGCGACAAAACAACCTATGATCGCCCCGACGCCCGAGAGCATCTGCGTGTTTGCTTTGGCGGCCGGCACTGTTCCGCCGGTTAATTTGTCCGCCCACAACGGCAGCCATTGCACCGAACCCCACGTGCCGATCAATGCAATCGAGGCGAACGCGATCGCCAGCAGCGTGGTGCCGGTCAAACCGAGCCGCCAGATTTCCGTGAGCGGCTTCGATTCCTGCTCCTGCACCGATTGTTTCCAGCGTTTCGATTCCGGCACACAGAGGCTAATCAGAAAACCGAGGAAGGCCGGCGCCGCGCCCGCCACCATGACCCAACGCCAGGAATGTTGTGTGACCGGAATGAATCGTCCTAAAACAGCGATCAAAGTGAACCCGACGTTCGACGCCGCTCCGATCGCGCCGGCTAGAATCGGCCGATGTTTCGCCGGCCAACATTCCATCACCAGCGCGACGCCCAACGACCATTCGCCCCCCATGCCCAACGCCGAAATGAATCGCAGCGCCCCCAAATGCCACGGTTCAGTCGCGAAATAGCACAGGCCGCTGAAGATGGAATAGGTCAGAATGCTGATGACCATCGCTCGAACGCGCCCGACTTTGTCCCCCAGCCAGCCAAATAACAAACCGCCGCACGCCGCGCCGATCAGAAACAACGCGACGATGCGTGCATTCCACTGCCCAACCAAAGCGTCGTCGGTGATGTGCAACAGATCTTGCAACGCTGGCCGCGCGACCAACGGAAAAATCCCCATTTCCAAACCGTCAAACATCCAGCCCAAAAAGGCGGCGGCCAGCACAAACCATTGGTCCCGTCGAATGCTCTGCGGGAGAGCCGCTGATTCCGTGGAAAGCGGGTGGGAAGAAATTTTTGAATCCATGAGCGCTCGGTTGTGCGGCGGCCTACCGTGAGAGAGCGTCGATCAAGCGACCGGCCCCTTTTTGCGCCGGTTGCGTCTCCGCCACTTCATGTCCGTGCGCAAACGCGTGGCGATGCTCGTCCTCGCGAATGGCCGCGGCCGAGCGGAACGGTTTTCCGCCCATTTCAATAAACACTTTCTCGACCTGGCCCGAAATGGAATCACCCACATACCGGGCGATGCGCGGCTGATTTTTCAGCGCCGCGGCAATCCGCTCGACGGCTTCCTTGACCTCGCCCGGTTCTTTTTTTGCGCGGGCCAGCGGCTCAACTTGCTTCCGCAGCTCCACGAAAAATTGCTGCTGGTCCGCAAGCAACTCCGCCGTTCCGCGCGGCCCGTGTCCTGGACAAACGGTTTTCGCGCCGAGCTGTTTCGCCGCTTCGAGCGTCCTGATCCATTCGCCGGTGTCGCCGTCGCCGACATAATTATACGGCCCGTTCACGCAAGCATCGCCGGTGAACAGGATTTTCTCTTTGGGCAGCCAGGCGAAACCATCGCCATGCGTGTGGGCCGTGCCGAAATGGTAAAGCTCGACGCGATGTTTGCCGTCATCGAAAATCATGTCCTTCCGGAACAGCAGCGACGGCGGCTTGAGTTTGCTTCCAGCGACATCCGGCCGAGTTTTGGCAGTGTCTTCCCAGCGGCCTGGCTTCCCGCCGTAGTAGCCGGTCTCGTGCTTTTTCATCTCCTCGACCACGCCTTCGTGCGCCACGGGGACGGCGCCTTGCTCGACCCAATATTGATTGCCGTAAGCGTGATCGCCGTGATGGTGCGTGTCGAAGGCAAAACGGATCGGCTTCGATGTGAGCGCGCGGATTTTCGGGAGGATTTCTTTCGCGCCGGAAGGAAAATTGGCGTCGATCACCAGCACGTAATCCTCAAAAATAACCCAGCCGTTATTGCAGTGCCCGTGGCCCTTTAGATCGCCTTCGTGAAAGAACACCTCTGGAGCAAGAGTCTCCACCTGGTTGATCTCGGCCACCACATCGTAAAATGGCACGGCCGCGAAAAGAAAAAGCGGGAGCGAACGAAAGCAGCGCGGGAATTTCATGAGCCGAATCGTTGCGAAAAACGGCCGGACCGTCAAGACGGGGCTAGGTGCCTCATTCCTCCGGCATCAAGACGGGGATCGTTTTGTGACCGTGATGGCGGTAGATGCGGAAGTGCCCATCGAAAGTGAGCACGCGGCCATCGCGATGCAATTCAGTCAATCGTACCAGCGTGGCATCGGCCAGGGACATAGGGACGCCGCGATATTTGCGCATCAGCGACCGCAAAGCAGCGCGCTCGCGATTGAACTCAATCCCCACCGTGATCACTCCGGCGTCTGTCAGCGCAAATAGTTCATCCGCATCGAAGCCGTCCCTCGTCAGCAAGAATGCCGCCTCCGTCAGCACAGGTTCGCTTGTCAGAAGCGGCCTTGGCAGAGCCTTCGCGTGCTCTCACACCCATTCGTGTTCTCGGGTGTCGGGATCAATGAGCGCTACGAGAGGACCGGCATCCGCGAGAACAATCATTTCCCAAAAGTTTCCATGTGTTTCGGATTGGTGGCGAGGTCGCGGAGCCCGCGCCCGCGCCGCGCCCAGCCGCGCTTCAATATCGGCAGAGCATGATCGTAAACCGACTCTCCGAGGGGCACTTCGGGCAAATCCCCCCGAGAAGATTTGTCAAGGAGTTGCTTCTCCAAACATTCCCGCACCAGCGAGGATTTTGTGGTCCGGCGCGCCCGGCTTTCCTTCTCTAACCGGGCCAGCAGGTGCTCCGGCAATTTTAATGAAATCGTTGTCACGCCGGGACGGTAATACGCGCCCTTCTCGTGCGCAATGCCGGATCGTCGATTCAGGTCCTTCAATCACGGATCATTCGTCATTTTCCCGCCCACGCCTCCCTCAACAACCGCACGGCCGATTCCACCAATCGTTCGCCCGAACCAGCCGCGCACCGCGCGCTGACGACTTCATAATTCCCCTGCGGATAGGCCGTGCGATTGGGAATGTAACCAACCGCGCCGTTCGCCAACTCCGCAATGAACGTATGCCGAAACGGCGACGCATTCTTGATCGCGAGACCGAGCTCGACGAAAATTTCTCCCGGCAAACTGACCCAGGCGATTTCATTTCCCAGGGCGACGACTTGCACTTCGACTTCCTGCGGTTTCCCGTGCCGCGCCTCGACGTCCAAAATGCGGTAGGCCTCAACTTTTTCCATGAAACCTGCGTTGCTCTTTGAATCGTAGCGCGCCGTCACTGCCCGCGCGCGCTCGACATCTCCAGGATGATTTTCCGGCAAATCCAAATGAACGATTTCGCTCCGCACACGGAGCGCTCCCGCCGCGACAGGCTGCCGCAGCCGATAACCCCGCATCACATCTGCCGCGAGCAGGGCGCCGATGCGGTGCGCTTCGCCAGGGCCGTGCTGCGGATCAGCCCAGTTCACATCGACATGATTGAGATTCCCGCACGTGCCGTTGGCAAATAGCGTCACCAGGTTTGTCCCTTGAAATCCAGCCAGCGCTCGCGAAAGAGCTCCGGGATAGTCCGCGGAAAATCGATCCCCGCCGACGGTGTCGGGGTGCATCGCGAAATTCACGTAAACCGAAATCAACTCGGGCGCGCCTTTTGCCTGCGGCGCCTCAAAAAAGAGGGACGCGACCTCCGGATCCGTTGGGCCTGCCGGACGAACGATTTTTGGATTCAGCTTGCCCGGGTTCCAACCGACTGTTCCGTCCTGCATGAAAAACCGGCGGTTAAAGCTCAAATTCTCTTCGCGCACTGACGCTGCCGAAACTTTCGCCGCTTTCAATCGCGTGAAGGCCAGCCGCACGCTTTCCGCAATCCGGTGCGGCAGACCTTCGGAATATCGTTGAGAAAGGTCCGCCGCCCCGCCCTGGCTATCTTCGCGCGATCCGCGGTTCACGAGCACCGGACCGGTATGAGCATGCGTCGCGCTGATCATCACATGTCCGCCAGGAATCGCCGTCTCTTTTTCAATTTCCTTGCGCGCGGTTTCCACCATCAAACGCGTGGTGGAGATAAGATCCACCCCGACCAGCGCGGCATACTCGCCATCACTCTCGATGACGATGCTCTTGGCGAACAGATCATCATTCGTCCCTTGAGCGCCTCGGTCGAAATAATACCCGGCCAGTCCGATGCCCACCGGCGGCGTGATATTCATTGCCGCGGCGCCAATGCGAAGCTCGCCGGCCGAAACCGAAAGCATCGCGCTGATCGCAAACGCGACTACGACCTTGTAGCAGCGCACGTGAAAGTGCGTGTGAAAAGTGCCTGGTAGTTTCATACAGTTGGTGTGCGGCTTCGCCCTCACGCTCCATTGCTGTTGAATTAAGGAATGCACCTGGTTTGTCCTGGGGCTTATTGCTTCTGCGACTCTGCCGGCCGCTGATCTTCCACCGCGACTTTCGCCTCGATTCGGTTCCCTTCGAACTTGACTGGGCCAGCGTTCCGCTCGATTCGAACCCCGGTGGTCTGGCTGCGCTCGGCTGCCTCGCGCGTGTCGCGAATGACATTGTCCTTCAAAACTAGATCCCGAGTCTCGCCCCGGATTCGCACGCCCGTTTGGTCGGCTTTTTTTCCGTTGTTTTCGATCAGATTATTTTCCAGCCGGTTTCGATGCCCAGCCATTCCAAGCGATTCATCCCGGAAAAAGACTCCCGCGCCGTCATTGGCGATGACTTGATTTTGGCGCAGCAAGTTGTCGCTGTCCTTGTGCCCGATGGAAATGCCAAACCGGCCGTTTTGCTCGAGCCGATTGTTTTCGAACAAACCATGTCGAACCCGCCAGCAGAGAAACAAGCCGTCTTCCCCATTCGACCGCGCCACGCAATCACGAACCACCGGGCGCTGCGAACCGCTGCCAGGGTGCAGCCCAAGCGAGCTGTTGTTCTCACTCACGCAGCGCAAAACCGCGGTGTCGTTCGATTGTTGGAAGCTGATGCCATCGCCATTGAAGTTTCGCACCGTGCAATCCTGGATGACCGTGCCGAAGGCGTGGCAGAGATAAATTCCACCGCCGCGGCAGCCGTCCATGTGCGGGTTATTTTGCTTGTTGCCTTCGACAATGAGATTCTCGATGCGCGCGCCTTCGATTTCACAACCGCTGACAATGGGAAAAATCGTGGCCGCTTGCGCCTTCGATCCGACCATGCAATCGGCATTCAGGGAATGATCGATGGAAAACGTGTTTCCATTCCGGCCGGTGATTCGCGCGACGGTGGTGTGGAATCCGTTGGCGTGCGCATCCCAAATCGTCACGCCGTAACCGACTTCAAACCCCTCCGCATGTTCGACGGTGATTTGTTCTTCCCCGTAATCGCCGTCCAAGGCCAGCGCGGAAACGACGCCAGTTGCTTTTTTGAGAATCGTTTTTCCCGGCGTGCCGCGGACCGTCACGTGCGAACGGACGTGCAGCGAATCGCGCATCAAGAATTCGCCCGGCCCAATCTCCACAATTCCGCCGCCGAGCCCCGCGATGTAATCGACGGCGGCTTGCAAAGCGCGGTTATCGCGTCCAATCAGATCGCCTTCGCTCACGCCGACTCGAATTGTTGGCTGCACCTTCATGGCCGAATGCATTTTGTTGGGCAGTTGTGCTTCCTCGGGTTTGGGCGAAAAATCGGACGAGCTGGGCGCTCCATGGACCGGCCAGAGTAGAACGAAAAGGAGCAAACGAGCGGCATTGGTTTTCATAAGTAAAAATTTCGGTTACGCAGCAGTTTATCCGGTCAGAGTTCCGGAGGCGATGCGGAAACGATCGACACTCCGCAGCGCGCCTGTCGCGCGTCCGGAACCGCGCTTCCCGGGCGTTGACTATCGTCCGCATGCGGTTCAATCTGAACACACGCATTTCGGGAGACACCACGCGCGCATGGCACACCTGGATGGCAACAGAACCGATCGGCCATATGAGAGCCTCTCCACTCGTGTTCCGGCCTAACCGCTATCAACCATGTGTTGGGGCGAACGACCGCTGCAACAGGATCGGAAACCTGGCTTTTACCCTGATCGAGTTGCTCGTCGTGATTGCGATCATCGCCATCCTTGCGGGCATGCTCTTGCCAGCGCTGAGCCGCGCGAAGTCCAAGGCCAACACCGCCCGATGTTTGTCAAATCTGCGGCAAGCTGGAATTGCCATGGCCTTGTACACTTCCGACAATTCCGAACGCTTTCCTTTTTCCGGACGCCCCTGGCCGCAGATGGCCTTCGTGGATCTCCTCAAGCTTTTCAACCCGTACATCAGCACCAACGGAAGAGCGTTTTACCTGTGCCCGGCTGATAAACCGCCACCCTGGAATTATGCCTGGACCCGCGTGAACGGATCGAGCATGGGCATCCGCACCAATGACCTGCTTTTTCCTTGTTCCTACTATTACTATCACCAATTTTATAACGACGATACGCCCTCGCCCAAACTGACCCAGCGGCGCACTTCAGAAGTCAAATCCCCAACCAAGAAAGCCATCATGCCGTGCTTCGCCGAACCCGAAAACGGGAACCTGGGTGATAAGAATATCGCTCATGGAAAGGAAGGCCTTCCGCTCCTGTTCGTGGATGGGCATACCGGCTTTACTCGATACAACCAATTGAACAAGACCGCTCCCTACGGCGATTATAACCTAGACTGGACTGTCGGCGGCTTGAGCAAAGGCGAAGATTTGCGGTAATTGCCCGGCCCATTTTCGCGTAAGTTGACTTTTGGCGATCTTGTCTTACCCTGGACCGCCGTGTGAAAGAAACTCTCTCCATAAAAGTGCCCAAAGCTCAAAAAGCGCGTCTGCGGGCGCTGGCTGCTAAACGCAAAACCTCTCTCACAAAGTTAATGCTCGACGCCTTGGAAGCGCTAGCGGACGAAAGCTCGCGAGTTGCGGAAGCGAGCTGTTTCGATCTTGCTCGCGATCTGTTTGACACCCCGGAAAAGCTCGGCGCCAGTCGAGAAGGTGATCGTTCGACCAACAAACAGCGGATGAAATCGTTCGGGACCAAGCGCCGTGAAACACTGCATCGTTGACACGGGCGCGCTGGTGGCCCTGCTCGATCGAGCGGATTCGCACCACCCTTGGGCGGTGGATTGCTTCAAGACTGTGCGGCCGCCGTTGCTCACCTGCGAAAGTGTTTTGGCTGAAACCTTCCATCTTCTGGCCGATTTACCCGCTTCAACGGGGTAAACAAAACTGGTTTCGCGGAGGTTCATCTGGTTCACTAGCGACGCGAATTGGAAGTGCTCAGCACGTCTGAATGCCAAATCCTTTTTTAGGCGTCTTTCTCCATGCGTTGGGCGGTTTCGCCGCCGGCACATTTTATCTCCCGTTCAAACAAGTCCGCCATTGGGCTTGGGAAAGTTATTGGCTGGTCGGCGGCGTCTTCAGTTGGATCTTCGCGCCATGGATAGCGGCTTCGATGGTTTGCCCCCATTTGTTCGAGGTCCTGGCCCAAGCTCCCCCTCGCAGTCTTTTCTGGAGCTACTTGTTTGGCCTGCTCTGGGGAATTGGCGGACTCACCTTCGGGCTCTCCATGCGATATCTCGGAATGTCACTTGGCTACGCGCTGGCGCTGGGCTTCTGCGCGGCGTTCGGCACAATTCTTCCCCCCATCGCGACTGGCCAGGCCGGCAAACTCGCCGCAACGCTTTCAGGTTGCGTGACGCTCGCGGGCGTTTTTGTTTGCCTCGCTGGAATCGCCATCTGCGCCAAGGCAGGCTTGCGCAAGGAAAGCGAATTGGGCGCGGATGAAAAACGAAAGGTGATCGCCGAGTTCAGTTTTTGGAAAGGCGTTTGGGTCGCCGTCTTCGCGGGAATCATGAGCGCGTGCATGGCGTTTGGAATCGCAGCGGGCAAACCGATCGCCGCGCTCGCCGCCGCCCAAGGGACGCCGGAGATTTGGCGGAACACGCCGGTGTTCGTGGTCATTCTTGCGGGCGGGTTTACCACCAACGCCATTTGGTGTCTGGCGTTGAACTGGCGCAATCACACCGCCGGCAATTACGTGCGATCTGCTGGCGGATCGTTGCTGCAAAATTATTTTTTCTCGGCGCTTGCTGGCATCACGTGGTACCTCCAATTTTTGTTTTACGGAATGGGCACGACGCAGATGGGCCGCTACGATTTTTCAAGCTGGACCATCCACATGGCGTTCATCATTATCTTCAGCAATGTCTGGGCGCTTTTTTTCAGAGAATGGAAAGGCGCCAGTTCGCAAACTCATCGGCTCATCCGGTGGGGTTTGGCCGTTCTGACCTGCTCAACGATCGTGGTCGGATTCGGCAATTACCTGGCCTCGCTCAACCGGTAAACGGTCCGTCAGCACCCGCCGAGCCGCGGCGCGAAAACAGGCTCTCGCCTGTGCAGTTTTTTGTCGCGTCGTTTCCCACCGAGGCCGGCGATCGCTTGGCTGTGCGAAAGTTGATCGATGAATTTTTTGACAAGCGCAGCGTCAGCTTTACCTTAGGAGCCTGCCAGCTTTCGGCTGGATCCAGAACAGCGAATCCCCTGGCAGGAAGGGAGCCCGTTTCTCGAGCGGCCGGACCAGCAAACGAAACAAAGCGATGATTAGTTTGGCGGAAATATTGTTGCAGAAAAAGCTGCTCACTCCCGAGCAACTGAAGCAAGCCACCGCGCTCCAGCAATCAGAAGGACTCCGGCTCGATCGCGCGGTGCAGCAGCTGAAATTTCTGACCGAGCGCCAACTGCTGGAGATTATGGGCGAGCAACTCGATCTGCCCGTGGTTGATCTCAGCAACATTGCCATCGATCCGGAAGTCCTCCGCGCGCTTCCAGCCAAATTCGTTTATCGCAAACGGCTCGTGCCTATCTCCCGCGAGAACGGCACGTTGAACGTCGCCACCAGCGACGCTTTCGACATGTACGCGTTTGATGACATTCGCGTGCTGACCGGCCTCGAGATCCAACCGGTCCTTGCCCCGCGCGATGAGATCGAGAAAGTCATCAAAGCGCATTACGGGGTCGGCGGAGACACGATCGATGAAATGGTCGGCGCAAACGGAATCGAAGCCGTGTCGACCACCGGCGCTGAATCGAGTGAAGACCTGCTCGAGATGGCGCAGGAAGCCAGCGTCATCAAACTGGTCAACGAGATCATTCTCGAAGCGGTCAATGAACGCGCGAGCGACATTCACATCGAGCCTTACGAATACGAGCTTTCGATTCGTTACCGCATCGACGGCGTTCTGCAACCGGCCTCGCTGCCGCCCCAGATCCACCGCTTCCAAGCCGCCATCATCAGCCGTATAAAAATTTTGGCCAACTTGAACATCGCGGAAAAACGAGTTCCCCAGGACGGCCGAATTAAATTTCAAGTGGGCGGCCGGCAAGTGGATGTGCGCGTGAGCGTCATTCCGATGTTATTCGGCGAAGGCGTCGTGATGCGCTTGCTGGACAAAGCGAACGTTCTTTACACGCTCAAGCAACTCGGCATGGACGAGGAAACGTTTCAGCAATTCAACGGGCTCATCGAGCGGCCGCACGGAATCATTCTCGTGACGGGTCCGACCGGCAGCGGCAAAACGACCACTCTTTACGCGGCCCTCAACGCGATCGTCGGCACTGACAGCAAAGTCCTGACCGTGGAAGACCCGGTGGAATATCATCTCCAGGGAGTGAACCAAATCCCGGTCGACACCAAAGTCGGAATGACCTTCGAGCGAGGTCTGCGCGCGATCCTCCGCCACGATCCAGATGTGATCATGATCGGTGAAATTCGCGATCTCGAAACAGCCCGGGCTGCCATCCAAGCGGCGCTGACGGGTCACTTGGTTTTTTCCACGTTGCACACGAACGACGCCGCCTCCGCCGCCATGCGTTTGGTCGACATGGGCGTTGAGCCTTACCTGGTCAGCAGCACGTTGATTGGCGCGATGGCCCAACGCTTGATCAGAAAAATTTGCGCCGAGTGCAAAGCCGAAATGGATTTGACCCACGAACAACTGCCGCCGGATTTGAAATTGGAGAAGGGAGACAAATTGTTCCATGGCAAAGGCTGTCCTGCTTGCCGAAACACTGGCTACCGCGGGCGCAGCGGTTTGTACGAGCTCATGGTGATGACTGAACCGATCGCAGAAAAAGTCATGCACCAAGCCCCGTCCCATGAGATAGTCAAAGCGGCCCGTCAAACCGGCATGCGATTGCTGCGGGAGGATGGCTGGCTGAAAGTTCGCCACGGCGTCACCACTCCCGATGAAGTGATTAAATGCACCGCCAATTAAACAAACTTTCGGTTGCAGTTTTTCGGTATGATTGAATTCCGCTACACCGCGCGGGCTGAAGATGGAAAAAAAATTGCCGGGATGATTCAGGCGGACAGCGAGGCAGCGGCCCTGCGCGCGCTCGACGAAAAAGACCTGTTTCCGATTTCATTATCAGCCGCCGGCGGCGCCACTCCTGAAAAACAAGTTCGCCGCAAGGTGAGGTCGCGCGATGTCGGAATCATGTACGCGCAATTGGCGGATCTCATCGGCTCGGGGGTGCCAGTTTTGCGCGGCCTCGACTCGCTTGTTCGGTCGACTCCCAATCGCCGCCTGGTGGAGATTCTAAAAGACATCCGCGCGAGCGTTGCCGATGGCAAATCGTTGACCGAATCGATGCGGCAATTTCCCGAGACGTTTCCGCAATTACACACCGCGATGGTTCAAGCCGGAGAACGCGCGAGCTTTCTCGAAGATGTGCTGCGCAGTCTCTCGGTTTTTCTCGAGCGATTGGACGATCTGCGGAGCAAAGTTTTGGGCGCGATGATTTATCCGGCGTTGCTCACTGCCGTCGGGACAGCCGTCATGATTGGCGCCCTGATCTTTTTCGTGCCCCGTTTTGAGCCGCTCCTCGCCGGCGTGCCAAAAAGTTTGCCGACGCGATTGATTTTTGCGCTCAGCACGACCGTTCGCGGGTATTGGTACCTTTTACTGATCGGCGGCGGTGCGGCGATCGCGGCTATTTGGAAAATGTTGAGCACGGCCCAAGGGCGGCGGTTGATGGAAGAATGGCGGCTGAAAATTCCCGTGGTGGGAAACGCGCTTCGCATGGTTGCGATCACCCGATTCTGCCGGATTCTAGGAACGATGCTCGTCAACGGCGTTCCTCTCTTGCAAGCACTAGCCATCGCCAAGGACGCGACTGGCTCAGCGCTGATGGCCGAGCGAATTGCAGAAGCCGCCGAGAGCGTTCGTGCCGGCGACACACTCGCAGAGCCGTTTTCGAAAGGCGATTTGGTGCCGGACCAAATCCTCTCCATGATTCGGGTTGCGGAAGAATCGAACCGCCTCGAAAAAGTTTTATTGCAGATCGCGGATACGGTCGAGCGCAGGACAAACCGGGAGGTAGATAATGCCGTCCGACTGGTTGAACCGCTGATTTTGTGCCTGGTCGCAGCTGGGATTGGGTTCTTGGCCCTCGGCTTGCTCTTACCGATCTTCACGATGGCAAGCGCTTTAGGCAAGCAATGAGGGCGATCAGGCCGCCCACCGGTGGGAGAATCGGCATTTTTTTCCCGGTCAACCGGTGGTAAATTTGAATTTTGTTAGGGTGCGCCGCGTCCTTTTTCTCAACGTGCAGAAATAATATATGACAATTTCGACAAAGAACCTGAGCCGAAAACTGCCTCGCCATCTGAAAGGCTTCACGCTAATTGAAATTCTCCTCGTCATCGTAATCATTCTGCTGCTGGCTGGCGCACTGGTTGTTTTCGTCCTGCCCCAACAAAAAGGCGCGGAAAAAAACACGACCCGAGTGATGCTCCAACAAGTCCAAAGCGCCCTCGACGTATACCGGCTGAACCTCGGGCATTATCCGACGGAAGATGAAGGCGGATTGGGCGCGCTCTTGGTGAAACCGAATTTTGAGAAAGAAGGCGCGGGCGATAAATGGCAAGGGCCTTACTTAAAGCCTGGCACAAAAGTGGAAGACGCCTGGGGAAACAAACTTCGCTACGAACCGGTCGACCGCGCCACTGCTGATTCGTCCACCACCGCCTCGGCCCTGCCGTATAAACTTTATTCAGTCGGTCCGGACGGCCAACCTGACACAGACGACGACATCAAGCTGTTTACGGAGGACAATCAAAACACCGATTCAAAATCGGTGGCGCAGCCATAATCCAGTGACCGGAATCTTCAAAATTCATCCGAAAACGCGGCCCGCGCGGCGAGGATTCACCCTCGTCGAGTTGCTGCTCACGTTAATCGTCCTGCTCCTGATCTTGGGGGCGATGGTGGTTAACTTCGCGCCGCTCCAGCAAGGGGCCGGATTGGATGAAGGGGCTGCCCGCTTCGAAAGTCTGGTCCGCTTCGCCCAAGCTGAAGCAGCCAATAGCGGCCGTCGCTTGCGCATGGAATTCCCGCAGTCCACCAATGAAATCGCCGGACCTGCGCGACAAAACATTCGCCTCTGCTGGGAAACAGATCCGGTGACTGCGCCAGGCGCCTTCCAAGAAATGCCCGCCGCTCGTTGGGATTCGGACATCAATGATTGGATCGGCGTCATGAACGCGCACCCGCTCGAAAGCGAGCTTGCCTCCGGAACCAGCACGAACAGCGAGCTCGCCCCGCTGCCGCTCCAGTCTCGCGATGAAACAGAGGAAACTGAATTAGCCAGCGCGACACCGCCAGCCATCACCTTCTTCCCCGATGGATCGACCGATTCCGCGCAGGTCGCGTTGGTTTCCCGCGATCCGGAAGACCGGCGCACTATCTTAGTCCAAGTGGTCGGTCCGACGGGCTGGGTCCGGCGCGAAACCCTCTCTGCCGAATCTTCCGAAGGCGACCAGCCCGCCCCAAAATCACCCGGCACCGACATCACCGGTGTGGATTATTGATCGTTCGTTCGGGGTAGCCATGCGACCAAAGTTGAGGCAGCCATTATTTTTCCGTACGTGTCCCGGCCGCTTTTCCGTTTCCGGAACGGTGCTGCTGGAAGTCATTCTTGCCCTCGGCTTGTTCATGGGAGCCGCGCTCGCCATCGGGACGGGCCTCAGCCGCGGCACTGCCGAAGTGGAACGGCTTCGATCGAAAGCGCACGCGGTGGACCTGGCGGTTTCTATTTTATCAGAATTGCAGATCGGAATCCGGCCGGTTGCCCCAGCCGGTCCCGAACCATGCGCTCCCCCCTTCGAGGATTGGACCAGCCAGGTTGAAATCGAGCCACAACAAACCTCAGCGATGGACGTGACCGATTCGCCGTTGCTCTTGGCCCGCATTACCGTTCGCCACCAGGATCCGGATATCGTTCACAGATTGGCGCAGTTCATTCCGGCGAACACGCAAGTTCCTATTCAGAGCGCCGAGGGAACAGCTTCTCCCTTCTCCGCCCCCACTCCAGTCCCGGCAAACCCCGGCGTTGAATGATCGACCGCTTACAATTTCCGGTTTGTTTCCGCCAATCCCGCCGCGGCTTCACCTTGCTGGAAGTGCTGCTCGCGATCTTGATCGCCTGTGGAATGCTCGTGCTCGTTCTTTATTTTTATGAACAGACCTCGAACACCCGAGCCCTGATCATAGCCGAACTTGAAACGGTGTCGGCAGCCCGGCTGCTCCTGGATCATATCAGCGCTGACCTTCGTTGCGCCCGGCCTCACACCGGCCTCAAAATCGGTTTCAGCGGAGATACGAATTCGATGGAATTCCTCCGGACCACCTTTCCCGATGCTCCACACTGGGCGCCCGAAGCTCAAACCGCGCTCGCGCCGGCTGAGTCCGACTTGCACCGAATCCGCTATGCCTTTTATCAACCCGGCAACACCAATCTGGGAATGCTGCTCGGGCGCGCCGAAGAACCGTTTTACGGAACCGCTCTGCAAACGAATATCGAGCAGCTTGTCGCCTCAACCGTCGCCACCAACGCCCCCACGCCCGAGTTCTTGCCGCTCACGGATCGTTTTCATTTTGTCACATTCCGTTATTGGGGCGGGACCAACTGGGTCGATTTCTGGAACGCCGAACGGCTCCCGACAGGTGTCGAGATTACTCTCGCTGCAGGATCGCCGCCCGAGGGAACTCCCACCGAGAATTATCCGTTTGAAATTTATAAGCGCATCGTGTTTCTGCCCGCGGGCCGGGCCGAATCGCCCGATCGCCCGATTCTCCAATCGGAGTCGCTCACAAACCTGAGCCGCGTTCTGCCCTCGCGCTCGCCCGCGCCCGCGCCTGCAATCTCAAAGCCAAAAGGCTTCCACGCATGAAGCCGTTCCGAAACAGAGGTTTCGTTCTGCTCGCCGTGTTGATCGTCACGCTTCTCGCGTCGATGGTCGCGCTCAGCTTGCTCTACCGGCTCAGGTCGGAGGGGTCGGCTGAAGGCGCCAGTGATGGAGCACAGCAAGCTTGGGCGGCTGCGCTGAGCGGGATCTATCAGGTCATGCGAATTGCAGGAAGCGCCTCGGCCAGCGATCTGCAGGATGCGCCAGGCGCGTTTCAACAACAACTCGTCACGGATGACGGCGCGGATCGCTGGTACTTCTCCGTTTTCACTCCCGTGCGATACGGCAGCAGCGAGGTGCGCTTTGGACTTTCCGAAGAAGCAGCCAAGCTCAACATCAATTTCGCGGCGAACATCGTTTCTTCAAACGCACTGGAAAAATTTCCGCAGCTTTCGCCTTCGCTGGCTCAAGCTCTCTTGGATTTTGTCGACGACAACGAAGAAATTCGGCCGGAAGGCGCCGAGCAAAACGAATACGTGGCGCTCGGCCGGCCGTATCAAGTTCGGAATGGCGCCTTGGAGACAATCGGCGAACTCCTCCTCGTGCGCGGATTCGGCCCGCGCCTTCTTTACGGCGATGACTCGGCCCTGCTTGCGCGCGTTGGGCTGCTCACCAACGCGCCCACCTCGTTTTCGTCCGGCAGCGAAAGTGAGTTTTCCGGTTTGGCCAATTTGCTGACCGTCAGTTCGTACGATCCGAATCTCACCGCTGACGGCCGGCCGCGGCTCAATCTAAATGACACCAATGTCGATCTCGGCGACCTGAACCTCCCCGAAAAAGCCGTTGCTTTCATCAAAGCGCTCCACGCCAACAAAAAGACCATCGCGCATCCGGCCGACCTGCTCGAAGCGAAGATGACGCTCAAGGACGAGCAAGGCAAAGACGCGGAAATGGAATCGGGCATTGGCAAATCGGAGCTTGCGATTCTTCTCGACCGCACGACCGCCACAAATTCGAATCATCTCCCAGCGCTGATTAACGTCAACACCGCCCCTGCCCCGGTGCTGGCGGCAATCCCAGGAATTGATTCGACGCTGGCTGATTCGATTGTTTCTGGCCGGCACGGGATTGATCCGGAAACGCGCAAAACCCCTGGCTGGCTTTATACGCAAGGGATCGTCGATGCGGATCTGTTTAAAAAGATCGCCCCGTATTTAACCGGCCGCAGCTGGCAGTATTCATTCGAGGTCGTCGGCTATGGGTTGCCTTCCCGCCGCTACCGTGTTCTCGAAGCGATCGTCGACATCGCCGCGCGGCCGCACGCCATTCTTTATTTGCGGGAACTCACCCGGCTCGGACTGCCATTCCAGATTGATGCTGACCTAGTGAAGGAGGACAACAGTGGCTGAACTCTCCGCAAACAAAAATTCCCTCGATTGGCGCAAGCGCGGCGCCTCCTTAAAATCGTGGTTTGCGCCCAAAAACATTCAATACACCGCGATCGATTTGGATGGAGCGATGCTCCGCGTCGCGCAGTTCATCCGCCACAAAGATCGAGCGGAGATTTTACGCTTTGCCGCCAAGGAACTCGCCGCGCCAGCCGGAGCAACCCTGGATGATCCACAAATTGCCGGGGCTGCCATTGGCGCGGCACTGCGAGAATTGCGCATCAACGCCAGCCGCGCGGTCATGGGCCTCTCGCGCGCCAACGTCTTGTTGCGGTCGTTGACTTTTCCCCAGGCCGAAAATCCCGGCGAGCTCGCCGCCATGGTGCAATTCCAGTTTGGAAAGGATTTGCCTTTCCCCGCCGACGAAGCGGTCATCGATTTTGTCGCGCACCGCGAGATTGCTCCCACCGCCCATGAAGGTCCGCGCCCCGGCTCGGTCGGCGCGCCAAATGCCGGCCCAACCGGCGAAACGTCGCCAAACGATGCTGGCCCCAAGGTGGAAGTGCTCGCCGCGGCTGTCCGCAAAGAGGTCATCGAGAAATATCAGCAGCTTGCCCGCGCCGCTGGAGTCGAATTGGCGGCCCTCGGCTTGCGATCGCCCGCTCATGCCCGTTGCCTCGTCGCTTCAGGCGTTGCGTCCCTCGACGAAACCGTGGCGCTGATTTTGTTGCGCACGGATGAAATCACAATCGAGGTCCTTCGCAATGGCCAGGTCCTCTTCAGCCGAAGCGCCCTGCTCAAGCCTGCCTCCACTCTCGACGAAAATTCACCGGAAACCGCCGTCATCGCCGGAGCCGAATCCTTAGACCCGTTCGTGCGGACGGCCACGACTGAATTGCTCCGAACCTTGCACAGCTACGAAGGGATGGAACGGCACGAATCGCTTCGAAAATTGATCCTCGTCGGCCATACCGGATCGGAAACCGCCATGGCCGCCGCGTTTAGTTCCCGCACGAGCCTGGCTTGCGAAATCCTCGAACCGGCCAAAGCGCTCGGTTTGGCCGGCGCGGAACATCACCATGCCTCCGGCGCGCTCGCTGTCATTGGGCTGGGCCTTGGCATGGCCGACCCGCAAGGGTTGCCTTTCGACTTCCTTCACCCGAAACAGCCGCCCGTTCGTCGAAATGTCAAACGCATCCGCCAACTCGCCGCCGCCGCCGCAATCGTGCTCATCCTCGGCGGCGCCTTTGCGCTGCGGTCCCATTCGATCAAGACACGTCTCAAGAAAAAACAAGAGCTCCAGCAGCAGCTCGCCGCTGCGCAAAAAAACGAACCGTTCTATCGTCAAACCCGTCTTCAAGCCAAAACGGTACAAGATTGGTTGAAAGAAAATCAGCCCTGGCTCGACCATCTTGCCTTTCTCAGCGCCGCCCTTCCGCCTCGCAGCGATCTCTACATTACGTCCCTTTCCACCAGCTCTCGCGGCGGTTTGCAACTCTCCGTCCAAGCGCGCACCACCGAGATCCTCAGCCGCCTGGACAAGATTCTCCGCGACGCCGGTTACGAGGTGAGGCCACTCGCAGTCACGCCCACCGCGGATAAATTTGGTTACCCATTCAAATCGTCCGTCGAACTCAGCGTCGCGCCTGGCAAAAAGCTCGCCTTCCTGCAAACGCCCGCGGAACAGCATTCCACCACCAATGCCGCCAAGAAAAATCTGTCGAAGCCAGCAGGCGCGCCCGGCGGAAACACCAGCGGGTCGAAAACCAAATCCCGGAGGTCACTCTGAAACGGCGCGAAAAAATTCTCGCGGGAATCATCGGCTCGATCGTCTTGGTGTTCCTGGTCGTCTTTGGCGGCAAGGCCGTCTTCTTGAAGCCGCTGACTGAAATCGACCGGCAAACCGCTGTGCTCAAGGAACGCTTGGACAAATTGCAGCAGGACTGGCGCGCGTTCTTCACCGCGGAAGATTTCTTGAAACAAACCGGCAAACGCTCGCTCGGAGCGAAACCGGATCAAACCGCCAGCCGAACCGGTGAGATGCTGGCCGAAGCAATCAATAAAACCGGGCTGGCTCAGACTGAATTCAGTCTCGTCCCCGCGGGCACTCGCCGGCTGCGCGGCGGGAGTGAAATCGGCTGGACCGTGCAAGGCGAAGGGCCGCTCACCAAGATTGTGGACCTGCTCTTCCTCCTGGAGAAATCCCCGCCGCTCCATCGGCTCGACAATCTCAGCCTGACTCCGTCTGAAAAATCAGGGCGCGTTCGCGTCCGTTTTCGTTATTTGACTCTCGTCCTGGAACCGACGCCTGACACCCCGTTCCTCGGCCAAACGAATCTCCTCGCTTCCAATTCGGAGGATCGGCCAAAGTATCAAGTAATTCTGACCCGCAATTTCCTCCAGCCCTACGTTGCGCCTCCGCCCAACCCAGCGCCGCCAGCGGTTGCCACTGCTTCCGCCGTGATCGGGCCGGACAACTTCCGCATCGTTTCGCTGACTGAATGGGACGGCAAACCCGAAATCCATGTCCGGGACGCCGCGCAAAACCGTCTCCAGCGCCTCAAACCCGGCGACACGATGGCCGGAGGCGCCGTCGTTCGGATCGATTATCGTCCCATGCCACTGCCCGGCCGCGGCGGATTGTTGTCTTACAGCCGGGTCATTCTGAAAATCGGCAACGAATACTGGGCCATTGAAAGAGGTCAAACTTACGCTGATAAATATCGGCTCAAGCCGGATCAGTTGCCGCCCAACCTGGTTCCGGCCACTCCGGTCGAAACATCCCATGCCCATCCCCCATAAATCGGGTCCTTATCTTATGATGAAAATCGCCCTAACCTTTTGTGCGATCAGCTCACTGCTGTGCGGCGCATGGCAGTCGCGGGCCGCGGACTCAGCTGGTTCCACCAATCCCCCGCCCGCCACCGTGGAAAAACCCAGCGCCAACGCGCCCACCGCTTTCGACCCTGCCGCCCGGAACATTCGTTTTCAATTCGATGGCATGCCCTACATGGATGTCATCGAGCGGTTCGCCCAAATGGTCGACAAGCCGCTCATTGCCCAGACCAACATCCAAGGAACCCTCACCTACAACGACCCGCGCGCATACAATTACGCCGAGGCGATCGATACCCTGAATCTTATCCTCGCCACCAAACAGGTAATGCTCATCGAAGCGGATCACTTCTTGCGTTTGGTGCCATTCCAGCAACTCGGCCACTTGCCCTTCAAAGTTTTTCACGGCCTCGAACAAGTCACGAACGCGTCGCCCGGCGAAATCGTCACGGTCGTGATGAACCTCAAAAATCTTGAAGCCAGCGAGACCGCTCAATCCATCACGCCTATGCTGTCCGAAGCAGGCTCGGTCGCTCCGTTTTCTCGCGGCCGCGGTTTGATCATTACCGATCGAGTCGCGAATATTCAGCGCGTCCGGCAACTGCTCGCCCAAATCGATAGCGAATCGCTGGCCGATCGTCAGATGCGAACGTTCACGCTGCTGCATGCCTCCGGAGCTGTCCTCTCCGACGTCATCAATAAAACGTTCGGCGTCGCCACCGCTCCCACGCGAACGGTGTTCAACCAGGCGCAGAAAAAATACGAAGTCCTTCCAGCTGACCCGAGCGATTATGTCACCGCTATCTTTGATGATCCGTCTCACACGCTCATCATTTATGGGCCGCGCGATCGGGTGAGCCTTGCTGAAGATCTCATCAAAAAGTTCGAAGACCAAAATGGCGGCCAAGCGGGTGAAGTCCGGATCTTCACTCCTCAATCAATGCGAGTGGAGGACCTCAGCCGGATGCTCCGGCAAGCGGTGCCTTCCATCGCCGCAACCAATGAACCCGCCAGCAGCGCGGCCATCAAAGCACGGCTGATTGTCGATTCTTTGAACAACCGCCTCATTGCCACCGGCCCCATCGGCAGCCAGCTCGACGAGATCGAAAAATTCATCAAACAAATCGACGAGCCCAACGGCCACGGCGCCACCAACTCTCCGGCCACGGCCACTCTCAGCTCAAAAGTCTTTCGCCTCGAAAATGCCGACCCCAGCAGCGTCGTGACGATTCTCACTTCCGCTCTCGCCAAACAAAGCGGCCGCAACAGCCCCCTCGGCCAGCCCAATGTCAGCGTCGACCTCAGCACCCGCAGCGTCGTGGTCACCGGTTCCCCCGCTGATCTCCTCAATGCCGCTGATATCCTTCAGCAGCTCGATAAAAATCCCGCCCTCGAAGAAGAAACCCAGTTCGTCAATGTGGGCACCGCCGCCGAAGTCAATCGCTTGCTCCCGCTCATCCGACAGATTTATCAGCGCGAGCCGTTCCAGCGCGACCCCAACGCGGGCGGGCCGCCCTATGGCCGGCGCCGGTTTTCCGAGCCGCTCGCCCGAATCTCTTCCGACCCCGAGTCCGGACGGATCATCATTACTGGAGTCCCCACCCAGGTTAAAAAAGTTGAAGGCATTATCACCATGCTGCGCGGACAGAGCAATGTCGCTCAAACCCGGCAACTCCATATCCGGCCTCTCCAAAGCGCCAAAGTCGACGCCATCCTCAAACCGATCACCGATCTCGTGACCGAGCGTCTCCGCGACGCCAACTTCAACGAATCACTCCGTCCCCTGCTTCTGCCCGATTCCGCCAATAACCGCCTGCTCGTCACCGCGACCGATGATCAATGGAAGGTTATCGAGCAAACCATCGCCGCGTTCGACATCGTTCCCGACAACGCCGACCGTCAACTCCAAATCATTCCGCTCCGAACGAAGTCCGCGCAGGAAATTATTCCCATCGTTCTCCAACTCGCCAGCCAAACCCCCGCGGAAAATTCACGCCGCCACCCCGAACCGAAGCTCATGCCCGATGCCAATGGCAAGCAGCTCATCCTGCTCGCCGACCCGGAAGATCAGCAACGCATCCAAAAAATCATCGAACAACTTGATGGCGGCGCCGGCGATGGCTCCAAGCGCCTACTGCGCGTCTTAACCATGAACGGGCGCACCGCCACCGAAGTGGTTCCACTCTTGGAAAAATTGTACAAAGAGCAGCTCGTTGGAGAAACCCAGCCGCCCAGCGGCCCGGCCTCGTTCGTGGCTGAACCGAAGAACAATCGAATCCTCGTCAGCGGCGCCGAACCCGAAGTGGCCCGCGCCGAAGCGATCCTCCGCCAACTCGATCCTCCCGGACTCGGCAGCGGCGAAGAGACACGCGTGATCCGCCTCGAAAATGCCGTCGCCACGGAATTAGCCGGCATCGTTGAGAAGACGGTCAATAACCCGCAAGAGTCGGTCAAAGTTCTGGTTGACCCCCGCAGTAATTCGATCGTTTTGACAGGCCCAAGCCGCGGCATCGAACTCGCCACTCACATCGTCCATCAGCTCGACACGAAAGGTTCGTTGCAGCCGCGCGAAATTCGCATTCTCGAACTGCACAGCGCGCAAGCCGCCACCCTCGCGCCAATGGTCACCCAGCTCTTTACCGAACTGGCTCGCGATGCGCACGGCGCGGCTTACAATCCAACCGCTCGAATTGTTCCCGAAGAAAAGAGCAACCGGCTCATCGCCAGCGGCAACAAAGATGACCTCGATCAAATCGAGAAACTCGTCAAACAGCTCGACGACGGCCAGAACGATATCGCCCGCGTTTTTAAGTTAAAAAAAGCCCGCGCCACTGACCTCGTCCAAACCCTCACGGCCGCGCTCGTTCAGCGCGATCCCTACAATCGATTCATTCAGCGCGTTTCCGTCAGCTCCGATCGCGCCAGCAACAGCGTGGTCGTCTCCGGCTCCAAGGCCGACCTCGATGCCGCCGCCCTTCTCATCGAAAAACTCGACCAGGAAGCCCAACAAAAATCGCGCGCGATCAAATTCATCGAAATCAAAAGCGGCGAGCCGACCCGCTTGGCCGCTCTTGCCTCCCAATTATTCAAGGCGCAGCACGCTGAGGAGCCCGGCATTGAAGAAGTCCAAATCACTCCCGAACCGGATGCCAAACGGCTGATCGTGCTGACGCCCGAGCCGCTGCAGGCCCCCCTGCTCGAACTCATTCAGCAGCTCGATCAATTGCCGCCGAGCGCGCCGCGCGAATTGCACTTTGTCGAAACGAAACCCGCGCCCGCCATCAGCATCGCGCCGATCGTCAGCCGCATTTACCAGGAAGAGAACCGCGGCCGCGACACGTACCCGCCGAGCATTTATCCCGTGGGCGGTTTCCGATTGTCCGTCATTGGCTCGGAAGAACAGACCAAAGCGATCCAGCGAATCGTGGATACGCTCCAACTTCAGTGGCAGAACCGCGGCCCGCGCGTCACAAAGCTTTTCCCGATCGGGCCCACTGAAGAAGTGCAGCGGCTGCAGACGCTCGCCACCCAGCTGTATCAGGATGAAATGCGCGGGCAGGATCCCTCCGATCCCGCCGACGCTCAAATTCTGCCGGACATGCTCAATGGCCAATTAATCGTGACCGGCCGAACCAATCATCTCGCCAAAATCATCGACATTCTCGACCGGCTCAAAAGCGCCGGCGCGGGCGCCACCAACCAAACCCGTGTTTACGATTTGGAAACCGCCAATGCCGCCGAGCTTTCCACCACCGTCCGATCGCTGTTCGAACAGGAACTCAAAACGCAACCCGGCGCCCATCCCAGCAAAGCGCTGATCCTGCCGGATCCCGCGGCCAATCGCCTCGTCGTTTCCGGCGCCACGCATGAACTCGACATGATCGAGCGAATCGTTAAGACGCTCGACACGGTCAATGCGCAATCGTCCGGCACCAAAATATTTCAGCTCAAGTATTCCAACGCCCAGCAGATGGCCTCGGTGCTCTCGACCGCTCTCGTCGAGGTCAACCGTTTCGGCCGCTCCGTTCCGCGCGTCAGCATCGGTTCGGATCCGACCAGCAACACATTGATCGTCTCGGGCCAGCCGAAGGATTTGCAATCCGCCGTTTCCATCATCGAGCAGCTTGACGCGAAAAATTCCAAAGAACCGCGTCAGATGCACATCATTCCGCTCAAGGCCGGCCACGCTTCCGAAATCTCCACCCGGCTCCGCCAGTTGTACCTCGACAAAGTCAAGAACGAGCCGCTCACCGGCGAAACCACTCCTTTGCTGATGGGCGACGACGCGAGCAATCGCCTCATCATTACCGCCAGCAACGCGCAGATGGCCATCATCGAGGAAATGGTCCGGCAACTTGAAGAAGGCGCCGCCGCCTCGTCTCGCCAGCTCCGGTTGTTTTTCCTGACGAAAAACTCCGCCGGCGCCCTCGCCGCCATCGCTTCCCAAATTTTTGCCCAGGACCTTCGTGGCGCTGACGGAACTCCCAAAGCCATGCTCACTGCCGCGCCGGATGATCGCACCTTGGTGGTGGATGCCGCCCCCGCCCTGCTCGATCGCGTCGAGCAACTCGTCAAATCTCTCGACGGCGAACAATCCGAAGCCGGCGTCGAAGTCCGCACTTACCATCTCCAGGAAGGCAACGCTTCCGAACTCGCCCCTACCCTCAGCCGGTTGTTCCAAGAAAACAATCCCGGACGCCGTTCGATTTCTGATACTCGATTCGAAGCTGACACCACCTCCAACACCCTCATCGTCGCCGCTCCGAAAACCCAGTTCGAAAAAATCGAATCGCTCATCAAACAACTAAAAACTCCCGTCGAACTCGCCCAAGAAATCCGCTCGTTCAAGCTCTCGCACATCGATGCCCAACAAGCCGCTTCAATTCTCGAAGACATGCTGACCCGCGGCGGACGCCTGGGCAACCGGTCGTTCCGGATGCGTTATCAATCCTTCTCCACTGCCGAAGAAATCCGCGTCACCGCTGCGCCCACGCTCAATTCAGTCCTTATTCAGGCGCCGCCGCAAAAACTGCTCCTGGCCGAACAAATCATCCAGTCGCTCGACAAACCGCAGACAGAGCACCTCGCCGCCATCCGCGCTGTTCATCTCCGCAAGGCGCAAGCCGACGCAGTCGCCGAAGCCGTCAACCAATCGATTTCTGCGCGGCAAGACCCGAACCAGCCGCGCCGCGTTTCCGTCACCGCCATTCCCGCTTCAAACAGCTTGCTCATTAATGGCTCGCCCGACGAAATTCAAGCGGTCGTCAAACTGATCCAGGAGTTGGACTCGGAAAGCCTCGACAGCGGCGAGGAAGTTCGCGTTTTCCGGATCGAACATGGCGATGCCCGAGATTTCTCCCGGATCATCACGCAGTTCCTGCAGAACCAGGGCCGCGGCCGTTTTCGCAGCCAGCGCGGCAGCCCCGTCCTCCCATCCGTTTCGTTCGATGAACGGATCAACGCGTTGGTTGTTTCCGGCAGCGCGCATCATTTCAAGCTTGTCGAAGAACTGCTCCAGGCGCTCGATCGTTCGCCCGAACGTCCCGACCGCGAAATCCAATCGATCACTCTCGAGAACGCTCTCGCGGAAGACGTCGCTGACAAAGCCAAGGCCCTCTTCTCGGACCGCCCCCGGCGCGAACAACCCGTGATCGAACCTGATCTCTACGGCAATTCCATCACCATCATTGCGAAGAAGGGTGACCTGGTCCAAATCGAGGACATTATCAAGCGGCTTGATGTCAGCGCGCACGACAATAGCCTCCAAGTCCGGTTCATTCCGCTCGACCGCATTCCCGCCGAACAAATGGCGCGCACGCTCAAAACGCTCTACTCGCAAATGTCCACCACCGACGTCGAGATTGTCGATCGTTTGCCGGAATCGCGCCGCGAAAAGAAAAACCAAACGGGCCCGCCGGCAACTCCAAATGCTCAAACCAACGCGCCCCCCACGGAAACCAAAGCGCCAACCACCACTGCCACCGCCAAACAACCGGTCATCATCGCGGTCGAAAAGAATTCCAATAGCCTGATTCTCTCCGGGCACGCCCGCGACCTCGATGAGCTCGATCGCATCATTTCTGACCTCTCCTTTTCGTTTATCAGCAGTGACGCGGAATTCCGACAATTCCGCCTGAAAGAAGCCGACCCCGTCATGGTGGCAAAAACGTTGACCGAGCTCTTCCGGCCGGAAGCTATCCCGCAGCAACAACGCGGAGGCCAAGGCCAAGGCCAGCGCGCTCAGACAGCCGCGGCGCCACAACAGCCGCAACCGGGCCAGCCGCAAGTCGTCATTCCGCCGCCAAAAGTTGCCGTCGTGGCCGAACCTCGCACCCGCAGCATTATCGTCCGCGCGAAACCGGCTGATTTCATTCTCCTCGAGACTCTGATCAAACAACTCGACGCCGAGAACATCACCCCACAGCTGCAATTTCGTCTGATCCAGCTCACCAATGCCGAGCCAGTCAAAATCCTTCCGCTCGTCCAGCAACTGATCACGCAGCTGAATAATCTCCGCCAGGGCGAACCGCTCAGCGCTGTCGCTGATCAACCGCATCGCGCGCTGTTCCTCGTCGGCCGCGACGTATTGCTCGATCAAGTTCAGGACCTCATTCGCTCCCTGGATACGCCCGTGCCGGTCGGCGAAACGGAAATCCTAGTCATTCCTTTAAAGCGCGCCCGCTCCGGCCAGCTCTCTGCCTTGCTCAGTCAAATGTTGCGGCCCGATGCCGCAGGCCAGCTCACTCCCGAAGCCCGCGAACTCCAAGAGCAAGTGCGGCGCTTGAAAATCACCAACTCCAAAGGCGAGAGCATCACCCTCGATCTCCGCAAGCCGATCAAAATCATGGCGGAAAGCGCCGGACAAGGCCCGAGCCCAGGCAATCGAATCATCGTTTCATCAACGCCCGACAACCTCGCCGCGCTCGCGGCTGTGGTCGATATGATGGATCGATTGCCACTGATCGACGGAGTCAGCGTCCGATTCGTCCCGCTCGCCCATGCCGACGCCACCGCGTTGCAGCAGGTGCTCGATACGATTTTTCAATCGACCGGCACGCCTCCCTTTCGCCGCGAAGATCGCCCGATCATTACCGTCGATCCCCGCACCAACGCCTTAATCCTGGCCGGGGACGAACGCAATTTCGAACTGGTCCTCAACCTCATTCAAAAGCTGGACCAGGAAGTCTCGCTCGATCTCAAGGGAATCCACATCGTTCACTTGGAGAATGCCGATGCCGCTGAACTCGCTCCGAACCTCCAACGGATTCTCGATGCCCGGGTGCAGCAAAAAGCCGCCCTCAGCAAAACCCAAGCGGATTCTCTGCGCGTCATCGTCATCGCGGATACTCGGACGAATTCACTCCTGATCGGCGGGTCGCAAGAAGGATTCGAACTCGCGCAATCGCTCGTGCAGGAACTCGACAAAGCGGGCCCGGGTCTGGCCGGCCGGATCCGGCTCATCCCTCTCCAGAACGCGAACGCCGGCAGTTTAAGCCGGTCTTTAATCATTTTCTTTAGCCAGCGGTATCAAGCTGCTCGGAACCCAGACGTGGCGCGGGAGCGTCCCATCATTATCGCGGACCTTCGCAGCAACAGCTTGCTGGTCTCCTCCGGCATCGAAGACGCCAAAATCATCGATGAACTTCTCCTCAAGCTGGATCGCAAAACCGAAAATCCCGCCGTCAGCCTGACGGTCATTCCGTTGCGCAACAATGATTCCGCCCGCGTCAGTTCGATGCTCCAAGCGCTCTTCACTGCCCGCCTCCGCAGCATGAGCGTCCCGGGCCAGCCTCCGCTTCCTCAAGACCAGGTCGATATTGAACCCGATTCGCTCAGCAATTCGCTCGTCGTTTCGGCCAGCCCGGAAAATCTCGCGGAAGTCAAACGCCTCGTCGAACAACTCGACGTCGAACCAACCGGCACTGGTGGCGTGCTCGAGATGTTCACACTTCAATATGCCGATGCTCAACGCGCGGCTTCGATGCTCCGGGCGCTCGTCGCCCAAGGACTTTATCGCCCCGGCGCCGCCCCTTCCGCCGCCAAAACCGCTCGTGATGCGCTTGCTATTACGGTCGATGCCGCCAGCAATACCCTGTTTGTCTCGGCCAGTCCCGAGAACCTCCTCTTGGTTCGACAACTCATCAAACAAGTCGATTCCAAAGATTTCACGACCGCCGGGGATATCCAACTGTTCCGTCTGAAGAACGCTCGCGCCAGCCACGTCGCCATGGTGCTTGAACAGTTTTTCCGCTCGAAACGCGCCGGCGAAGCGCAGGGCGGCTCGGGTAATCAGCGTTCGATTCCGGTCACCGTCACCGCGGACGACCGCACCAACACCATTCTCGTGACGGGCGGCAAAGAAACCTTCACCGCCATTCAGCGGATCATCGACCAACTCGATAGCTCCGAGATCGCCGCCAAAACCAATTTCCGCGTGTTCCCGCTCAAGAACAGCACCGCCTCCAAACTGCAAGCGATGCTCCAGGAACTTTTCCTGAAACGCCCTTCCCGCATGCAAGGCCAGCCGCCCGAACCCATCACCATGGTTTCCGATGCCTGGGCCAATGCGTTAATCGTCGGCGCTTCGGACGAAGACATGCCGATGATTGAATCGCTCATCGAACGGCTCGACAACAATGCCCCGCAACCCGGCATCGCCGTGCGCGTTTTCCCCCTCGCGAAAGGCGATGCCCGCCGTGTCGCGCAAACCATCCAAAGCCTCTACCGCGAAGGCAATGCCGGCACGACCGCTCCCGTCACCATCAACGTCGATGACCGCCTCAATGCGCTCGTCATTTCCGCCGGCGAAGCGGACGTTCAGCGCATCGCTGAGCTGGTCAAAAAACTCGATACCGACGCCGTCGCTCGCATTGCGGAAATCCGCATTATCGAGTTGAGACACGCGCAAGCGGATGAGCTGGCCATGATCCTCACGCGCGCGCTGACGACCAGAGCTCCAGCGGTTACGGAACAGAATCCCAACAGTCAATTGCTCCTCCAACTCATCGATGAATCCGTCGAAGGCAAGAAGCTGATCGCTTCAGCATTGAAGGAGGGCGTCCTCATCACTCCGGATCGGCGAGTCAATTCCTTGATCGTTTCAGCGCCCACCGACAGCATGCACCTGCTGGAACAGTTGATTGCCCGGCTCGACGCCGAAACCCCGCAGCTCGCCAAAATTAAAATGTTCAGCCTCAAGAATGCGGATGCCAGGCAAATGGCCGACATGCTCACGGCTCTGTTTCACTTGCAACAAGTCAACAACCCAAACGTGAGCCAGCGTTCGGTCCAGTACACCCTCGCCTCGACCAACGCCCTGCCCGCCTTTGCTGAATCCACCAATCTGCTCGAAACCGTTTCCGCCGTCGTCGGCAGCCCCGCTGAACCGGTCCTCACCGTCACCGTTGATACCCGCACCAACAGCTTGCTCGTCGGCGGGTCCGCTCAATACCTGAGCTTGGCCGAAAAAATTATCCTCGAACTCGACTCGACTCCAGGCCGGGAACGCGAAGCTGAAGTGTACCGGCTGAAAAATTCCCAAGCGCAGAAAATCGAAGTCGCCCTGCGAACGTTCCTCGACCAGGAACGCCAGCGCATAACCTCAATCCTCGGGCCCGCCGGTCTCGGCACCGCCCAGAACATGCTCGATCGCGAAGTCGCCATCGTCGCCGAACCGCTCAGTAACACCCTCCTCATTTCGGCTAACCCGCGGTACCGCGACCAAATCAAAGCGTTGATCCAGGAATTGGACCAGCCCCAAGCCCAGGTGCTGATTCAGGTCTTGCTCGCGGAGGTCACCCTCGATAAAGAAACCGATCTTGGCTTCGAGTGGAATTATGCCAGCAAGGGTTCGCCCTCTTTTAAAAGCGGCACGGATTTCGGAATTCCCGCGGAGTTGAAAAATTTCGGCGGCTTCTCCTCCGCAGTCACCGGCGATAACTTTAATTTCATCCTCCGCGCCTTGGAATCGGAAGGACGGTTGGAAGTTCTGAGCCGGCCTCAAATCCTCACGGCCGACAATATGGAAGCCATGATCAACGTCGGACAGCGCGTCCCGCTGGTCACAGACAGCCGCGTCACAGAACGGGGCGACACGATCAATCAGTTCCAGTACCAAAGCATCGGCGTCATGATGACCGTGACGCCGCGGATCAGCCCGGATGGCTTCGTCAAAATGGATATCTCCACGACCAACAGCGAATTGAGCAGCTCGACTGTGGATATCAGCCAGGGCGTTCAAATTCCCATCATCAACGAGCGCAAAGCAACCACCACCGTCAGTGTCCAAAGCGGCCAAACCATTATCATCGGCGGTTTGATCAGCACCACCGACGATGCTCGAATCAAGAAAGTGCCCTGGCTCGGAAACATTCCAGTGATCGGCGCCCTCTTCCGCAGCTCCAAAGCCAAGGCCGATCGCAAGGAATTGCTCATCATCCTAACCCCGCAGGTGCTCATTAAGGAAGAAGGCGAAGAAGGATTGAGACGCACCCCGCTCGAAATGACCACCGAACAGTTGAGAAACTCCACGATCAAGGAACGCGAGCGCGACGCGCTCCAAAAGAAAGTTCTCGACCCGGTGTTTGAAGAATCACCCCCGACGGAAACCCCGCCGAAGCAAAAGGACCCGCTGCCAAAGCCGAGCTCGCCCCTGCCAAAGCAGTAAACGAAACGTGAACACCCATTCATCGGTCCCCGCCGGGCTTCTCCCGGAACGCGCGTTCAAACCGAATCGCGCATTTCCTTGCCCGCGCCGCGATGCGGAAGATCGCGTCGTCTTGATTCCAGGAGGCTGGCTCCTGGCCGAGATCGCTCTCGTCGCATTGCTTCTGCTCGGCGGTTGCGCGACCGAACCACGCCGCGCTCGGATCAAGACTTCCGCGCCGGCCGGCGATGTGGTCGAGCTGAATCTTTTGGCGATGCCAGTCGCGCTAAACTTAAATGGACTGCGCGGTTCAGATGGTTTCGCTGTCAAAGTGTATGTCAGCGCAGCAGGCAGCGCCAAAGCCGTGCCGCTGAAATCCGGCACCTTGGAAATTTTGATGTTTGACGGCGTTTTGAACAAAACTTCCAATCCAAAACCCAAACCGCTTCACACCTGGAGCTTTCCCGCCGCGGAACTGAGTCCGTTCGCTGTTGAATCGACGCTCGGCACGGGCTACAACTTCACGCTGCCCTGGGGCAAAGATGTGCCGCAGCAAAACCGGATTACCGTAGCCGCGCGCTACGTTTCTCCGAAAGGCGAGACTCTCTATTCCGCGGCCAGCCCGATTACAGTGGTGTCGCATTGAAACAGATGAAAAATGAATCTGCCAGCGCCGGTTTTACTTTGATCGAACTGCTCGTCGTCATCGCCATCATCGCGATTCTGGCGGGAATGCTCTTGCCCGCCCTCAGCAAAGCCAAAGCTAAAGCGCAAGGCATCGGCTGCATCAATAACGCCAAGCAGCTTCACCTCGCCTGGAACCTTTACGCCGACGATAACACCGAACGTTACGTCAACAATCACGGGCGCGACCAAACCCGGTTGGAACGAAACAACTGGGTGAACAATGTGCTCGATTGGAGCAACAGCCCTGATAACACCAACACTCTCCTCGTCACCGAGGCGAAGCTCGGGTCGTACGTCGGAAAAAATCCAGCGGTGTTCAAGTGCCCTTCTGATAAAACCCGGGCCGAGAATGGTCCCCGCATTCGCAGCATGTCGATGAATTCGCTCGTGGGCGATCCCGGCGATCTCACCAACAAATACAATCCGGATTACCGCCAATTCTTTAAGTCCTCCGATATTCCAAACCCCGCCGGAATCTTTGTTTTTCTCGACGAACATCCCGACACGATCAACGACGGTTTCTTCATGAACCGTCTCGAGGAATACAAATGGGGAAATCTGCCAGCCTCGTACCACAACGGCGCGACCAGCTTTGCCTACGCCGACGGCCACACTGACGCGCACCGCTGGCAAGTCGGCGGCCCCTTGGGAACCATCCGTCCGCCTGTCAAAGGCGGCGTGGGCGGCACCTTCGACGCCACTCCTCCCACCGATTACGACTGGCTGAAGGAACGCACCAGCGTCCGCGTGCAGTAGCACGCGACATCACCAAAGCATTTCTCTTCTCCCTCTCCTCCCCCAGGGAGGAGAGGGCCGGGGAGAGGAGGCACTTGCACCTCACGCCAGAGCGCATCCCACTCCTCACCGCCACACCATCGCACCAAACCATTTCTCTTCTCCCTCGCCTCCCTCACTCGGAGGAGAGGGCTGGGGAGAGGAGGCACTTGCACCAACACCATCCCACTCGCCACCGCCACACCCTCGCACCAAACCATTCCTCTTCTCCCTCGCCTCCCTCACTCGGAGGAGAGGGCCGGGGAGAGGAGGCGCTTGCACCAACACCATCCCACTCCTCACCGCCACACCCTCGCACCAAACCATTTCTCTTCTCCCTCGCCTCCGCCACTCGGAGGAGAGGGCTGGGGAGAGGAGGCGCTTGCACC